>Ga0163150_10001260_pt1 | contig 43789 bp, 30 predicted proteins | sample OliLakLV19P2IB_FD_148628 | JGI IMG/M metagenome (GOLD analysis project Ga0163150, IMG submission 148628) | Freshwater microbial mat bacterial communities from Lake Vanda, McMurdo Dry Valleys, Antarctica - Oligotrophic Lake LV.19.P2.IB | ecosystem: Environmental > Aquatic > Freshwater > Lake >... | reverse complement strand
CTTCACCGTGAAACTGTCGGCGACCAGCGGGCAGGTCGTCACCGTCGATTACGCCACCGCCGACGGCAGCGCGGCCGCCGGCTCGGATTACACTGCAACCCTCGGCACCCTCACCTTCAACCCCGGCATCACCAGCCAGAAAGTCACCGTCACCATCACCGGCGACACGCTCGCCGAGGACCACGAATCATTCTTCGTCGGATTGGAGAACGCGATCAACGCCACCATTCTCGACGGCGACGGCCGGGTGACGATCACCAGCGAGGAGTTCGCGCCGGAGTCGATCAACGGCGTGACGCTGGTCGCCATCATTGCGTCGGGCCGATCGCCGCTCGCTTCCACCGGCACCTTCGCGCTCATCGTCGCGGCCGATGGCGGCACGTATCAGATCATCGGCGACGGGACCAACGTCGAGGACAGCGACGGCATCTTCTCGTACACCCGCACGGGGAAGAAAACCGCCCGCATCAACTTCTTCGATAACGCCGTGGGCGCTGCCGGCGTGATGACGCTCACCTTCAGCGACACCCACACCGCGACGTACAGCGCGACGGCGGGCGGCGGCAACCAGAAGGGGACGATGACGCTGACGTGAGCGCGCGGGGCCGTTCCGAGCCGCCGGGCGTAAGCCCGCGGGCGGCCCAAACCTCACCCGAGCCACGCAGCGCCCGCACGCTGACGCGTGGCGGCTCGCAAGAGCCTCCCCCTTTCTGCCGCGCACCGGCTAAGATTCTCGCTTTCCTCCGCGAGCCGGTGATCCCATGACGATGCCCACCTACTGGTCCAGGACGCTCATTCCCACCGCGCGCAACGTGCCCAATGAGGCCGTCGTGCCGTCGCACCAGCTCATGCTCCGCGCGGGGCTGATCCGCCAACTCGGGGCGGGGACGTATGAGTACCTTCCGCTGGGTTATCGCTGCCTGCGAAAGGCGATCGACATCGTCCGCGAGGAGATGGACGCGGCCGGGGCCGTCGAGGTGTTCATGCCCACGCTGCACCCCGTCGAGCTGTGGGAGCAGACGGGCCGGCGGGCGGCGTATGGCGACAACCTGTTCGTGGTGAAGGACCGCCACGGCCGGGAGATGGCGCTGGGGCCGACGCACGAGGAAGTGTTCACCGACATGGTGAAGGCCTTCTACGAGAGTTACCGGCAGTTGCCCATCACGCTCTATCAGATTCAGACGAAGTTCCGCGACGAGTACCGCCCGCGCTTCGGCGTGCTGCGGTCGCGCGAGTTCCAGATGAAGGACGCGTACTCTTTCGACATCAGCCGCGAGGGCCTCGATAAGTCGTACCAGCTCATGTACGACGCCTACATCCGCATCTTCCAGCGCTGCGGGATCCCGATCCGCATCGTCGAAGCCGAGAGCGGGCCGATCGGCGGCAGCGCCTCGCACGAGTTCATGGTGCCGTCGCCGACGGGCGAGGATGTGATCCTCGAGAGCGACAAGGGCAACTATGCCGCGAACGTGGAGAAGGCGGAGATCGGCACGCGTGGGGAGAACATCGAGGGGCCGCCGACGGGTGCGCTGGAGAAGGTACACACGCCCAACTGTCCTGGAATCGTCGACGTTGGAAAGCTGATGAAGACCAAGACGAAGAACATGCTCAAGACGCTGGTCTTCAAGGTGCTGGGCGAGAAGCCGCCGGAGCAGCGGGTGATGGCGGGGCTGCCGGTGAAGGCGGACTGGCTGCTGGCGGTGGTGCGCGGGGACCACGATGTGAACGAGGGCAAGCTGCGACGGCGATGCGACCTTCTCATCGAGCTGGCGGACGAGAAGGAAGCCCGCGCGGCGGGGTTCGCGATCGGCTACGTCGGCCCGCACGCAGCGGCGGGCCGCACGGACACCGCGGTGTTCGCCGACCACGACGTGATGCAGAACGGCTTCTGGGTGACGGGCGCCAACGAGGCGGACCACCATGTGAAGCACTTCAACTGGATGCGCGACTACCTGACGCCGCGCGCCAACGATCCACAAAACTTGGCCGATGGGGGCGCTTCCATCCTCAACACCGGCGACCTGCGCAACGCCGCCGAGGGCGATCCGTCGCCGCTCAACGACGGCGGCGTGCTCCGTGCCACCAAGGGCATCGAGATCGGCCACGTCTTCAAGCTGGGCACCAAGTACTCCGATGCCCTGGACCTGAAGGTGGTCGATGAGAACAACCAGCGGCAGCCGGTCATCATGGGCTGCTACGGCATCGGCGTGAACCGCATCCTCGCCAGCGCGGTCGAACGGATGGACGGCAACCACAAGGGCCACGACGAGAACGGCATCATCTGGCCGGCGGCGATCGCGCCGTACCAGGTTTGCATCACGCCCATCAAGTACGACGGCCGGCAGAAGGAAGTCGCCGACCAGTTGGCGCAGGAGATCGGCGCGATGCAGTCGCCGGTGGGGCCCAAGTCGTTCTTCCATCCGGACGTGATCATCGACGACCGCGACGAGCGGCCGGGCGTGAAGTTCAAGGACGCCGACCTCATCGGCTTCCCGGTCCGCATCACCATCGGCGACAAGGCGCTGGCGGAGGGCAATGTCGAGGTGAAGGCGCGGACCGCGGCGAAGGCGGACCTGGTGCCCATCGCACAGGCGGGGGCGAAGGTGATCGAACTGCTGAAGGGGATGTGATCCCACCCGAGAAAACGATGAAGCCGCTCCGCTTCCTCATCACCGCCGGCAACACCCGCGAGCGCATCGATGACGTGCGCGACTGGGGCAACATCTTCACTGGCAACACCGGGTTCGACATCGCCAAGGCGATGGCGGAGCACGGCGAGGTCGACCTGCTCACGAGCAACCGCGAACACCTAACGGCGGTGCGAGCGGGCCTCGGCCTGCCGCACGTGGTCAACGGCATTGCCTACACGCGGCACGCGGAGCTGCTCGGGGCGTTGGAGGCGCTGATGTCCACCCATCACTACGACGCCGTCTTCATGACCGCCGCCGTCGCCGACTACAAGCCGGCCGGCGCGTTCAGCGTGCTCGAGCGGGCGGCGGGACCACTCCCCGGTGAGGAAATCTGGCGGGTGCGCGACGTGCAGGCGGGCAAGGTCAAGGGCAACCACCCCACCATCGCCTTCCTCGGCGAGCCGACGGCGAAGATCATCGACCTCTTCCGCACCCCGTGGAATCACCGCGGCCTGCTCTTCAAGTTCAAGCTGGAGGTCGGCGTCGAGCAGGGCGAGCTGATCCGCATCGGCCAGGCGAGCCGCAAGGCCAGCGGCGCGGAATACCTCGTGGCCAACACGCTCGACATGGTGCGGGGCGCGGAGCCGGGGGCTTACCTGTTGAGCGATGGGGGCGAGGAGTTTGTAATCAGGCCGCGGCTCGCGGAGAGGCTGGCGGCGGTGGCGATGGAGAGGTTGGCGGCGGGGAAGTGAATGCTCGCGCCTTGTCAGAGCCGGGTTTTGTAAACCCGGTCGGTTTGCCGAGGCCCGTCCGCGGGCCGAGGCGAATCGTTCCTGCGCGGGGCACATCAAATGCCATCTGTGCGTCTCCCGCGCGAATCGGATTGCTTCGGCGTTGAGCCTTGCAATCCGACCGGGTTTACAAAACCCGGCTCTGAATGCGGGAGGTCGCAGCGAAACGGATTGCTCGGCTTTGAGCCTCGCAATCCGTCCGGGTTTATAAAACCCGGCTCTGAGCGCGGGAAGGCGAAGACGCCTTCGGCTGGGCTGTTACTCTATTCACTTCACCTACAGGGGCCTCACCATGTCACGATCGCTCTTCGCCCGCCTCGCCCGTCGCTACGGCCCGCGCGTCACGGCCTCCACCCGCCGCTCGTTCCTCAAGGCGACGCTCGCCGGTTCGGCCGGCCTGTTGCTGTCGACCGCCCCGGGCTGCACGGTGCTGGACAAGCCGCCCGCCGCCCGCAAGCCAAAGCCGGACGCGAAGCACATCGTGGTCATTGGCGCCGGGTTCGCCGGCCTCGCCGCGGCACACGAGCTCTCCTCGGCGGGCTACCGCGTCACCGTCATCGAGCCGCGCTCGCGCGTCGGCGGCCGGGTGCATTCCTCCGACAACTTCGTGCGCGGCAAAACCGTCGAGCTCGGCGGCGAGCTCATCGGTTCCAATCACCCGACCTGGGTTGCTTATCAAGAGAAGTTCAAGCTCGAGTTCCTCGACGTCACCGAGGACGAGAGCCTGTCGATGCCGATCATCCTCGGCGGCAAAGTGCTTACCGATGAGGAAGGCGAGAAGATGTGGGAGGAGATGGACGCGGCGTTCGGCACGCTGACGGCGATGTCCGAGCCGATCAACGCGGACACGCCTTGGACCTCGCCCAACTCGCGGACGCTGGACCAGACGCCGCTGTCGGACTGGTGGACGAAGCTGGAGGTTTCGGACATCAGCCGCAAGGCGATCCAGGCCCAGCTCGCGAGCGACAACGCGGTCGAGCTCGACAAGCAGTCGCTGCTGGCGATGCTCAGCGGGATCAAGGGCGGGCAGGGTGAGAAATACTGGACCGAGTCGGAGGTGTACCGCTGCAAAGGCGGGAACCAGTTGCTCGCGCAGCGGCTCGCCGACGCGATCGGCGGGAGCAATATCCTGCTCAAGCGCTCGGTCACGACGGTGCGCGAGACGGCGACGGGCGTGAGCGTCGACGTGTCCGATGCCCGCACGATCGAGGCCGATGAAGTGATCCTCACGGCCCCGCCGAGCGTCTGGCAGAAGATCAGGTTCGAGCCGGCGCTGCCCGCGGAGATGCTCACGCAGATGGGCATCGCGGTGAAGCACCTGACTTACCTGAAGTCGCGGTTCTGGAAGGAGAAGATGCAGGCGCCGGACAGCCTGAGCGACAGCGATGTGAGCCAGACCTGGGAGGCGACCGACAATCAGCCGGGCGACAAGGACGCGGGCCTCGTCGCGTTCTCCGGTGGCGCCGCCGCGGTCCGCGCCCGCGCGCCCAAGATGGAGGTGCGCGACCTCGCCTACAAGAAGGAACTCGAAGCCCGGTATCCCGGCTACGGCACCAGCTTCGTCGCCAGCACCTTTATGGACTGGCCCGGCGACCCGTGGACGATGGCGGGTTACTCGTTCCCCGCGCCGGGGCAGGTCACGGCCGTGGGCCCGTTGCTGCACCAGGGCCGCGGCCGGCTGCACTTCGCCGGCGAGCACACCAGCTACGCCTTCGCGGGCTACATGGAGGGCGGCCTGAACAGCGGCGCGGCAGTGGCGAAGCGGATCGCGATGCGCGATGGGATCGTGGCGGGTTGAGTCACGGCAAGGGCGTCGGCCGTCAGCACCATCCGGATGTAATCGCAGGCGCTGCGCCGTCACAATCGCGCGGCGCGGCCGATCTGTCTCGCAGCGCCGCAGCCCACGATTCCGGGCTGAGCATAGGTATTTTGCACCGATCACTTCCGTCTAAGGCCGAGGCAGATTCTGCGGCGAGTCTGCTACTTTAGCCCCGTGGCTATTTATTCACCTTCGACGACGAGAGTCGCCTGCGACTCGCGGTCGTCTCTCACGTCCTTTTCTCAGGAGAATCTGATGACCCGTTTGAAGTCGCTCTCGCCAAGCCTGTTGGTGGCGATCGCCGCCATGTTCTTCACCGCCCCCGTCCAAGCCGTCGTCGTGCTCGGCACCGGCACCGCCGCCCTGCTCGACAATGACCTGACCGACCCGGACAACAACGGCGCGCCCGATGCGAACGTCGGCTACGACGCCATCTTTGCCTCCGACAACGAGCCGGCCTTCGGCGGCGGAGAGTTCTCCTTTAATGTGTTCGACAACCTGGTCGGCGGCGGCAACGCCAAGTGGTGCTGCGACGACCCGTCCCCGGGCAGCGCGGTCAACGGCCCCGGCCACCAGCTCGACGCCACCATCCTGCCCACCGGCGGCAACCCCGTCGCCTCCCTGGGCTACGAACTCACCCACTTCACCATGACATCATCCAACGACTCACCCGACCGCGATCCGCTCAACTGGCAGATCCTCGGGTCGATCGACGGCGTCAACTTCAGCACCATCTTCGACTCGATGGGCACCAACTACTGGGCCAGCGGCGTCCGCAACCAGGTCCTGCGCTTCGATCAGGGCATCGACTACGCCCTCCAGAACGCGGGCTACACCACCTTCCGCTACAGCGTCACCCAGTCCGTCGGCGGCAACGCCCACGCCCTCGGTGAGATTGAATACTTCGGCGCGGTCCAACTGATCCCCGAGCCCGCGACGATGACCCTGCTCGCCCTCGGCGGCCTCGCCCTGCTCCGCCGCCGCCGCGTCGCCTGATCGCTGACCGATTCACATCCCACACCAACACGAAAGCCCACGGCCCAAAGCCGTGGGTTTTTTATTTCCGCACCTCTCCCTCCGAGGGAGAGGTCGGCGAGTCCGCGAGCCGGGTGAGGGTGAATCGCTCAAACAACTGTCAACACAAAGAAGCCCACAGATTCGGATCAGTGGGCCTTTCATTTCGTCATGTCTGAAAGCCCGCGGGGGGGGTCGATTACACTTCATGCACGACTCTCCTCGAAAGGCAGGCCATGCAACGCCGACTCCTCCTCGTCCTGTTCATCGCCGTATCGCTCGCAGCACCCGCCGTCGCCGCCGACCCGCCGCCCAGGCCGAAGTACAACGTCCTCTTCATCATCGCCGATGACCTGACCGCCACTGCCCTCTCCTGCTACGGCAACACGCTCTGCCAGACGCCGAACATCGACCGCATCGCCGCCCGCGGCACCCGCTTCGCCCGCGCTTACTGCCAGGCGACCTACTGCGGGCCATCGCGGGCCTCGTTCATGACCGGCTACTACCCACACGCCATCCACGCCGACAACAACATCAATTACAAGAACGGCCGCAAGGAGATCGGCGACGGGCGGGCCACCTGGTCGCAGCACTTCATCAACCACGGCTACCACGCCGCCCGCGTCGGCAAGATCTACCACATGGGCGTGCCCGGCGACATCGAGACCGGTGTCGATTCCGAGGACGACGCCGCGAGCTGGTCGCAGAGGTTCAACATCGCCGGCCCCGAGTGGAAAGCGCCCGGCAAGGGCGAGACGCTGGAGCGCAACCCCGACGGCAAGAAGCCGGTGATGGGCGGCAACACCTTCGTCACCGTCGCCGCCGATGGCGATGACCTGGTCCATGCCGATGGCTGGGCGGCGGTGAAGGCGTGCGACCTGATCCTCGAGCACGCCGACCGCCGCGACGCTTCCCGCGACGCCAAGCCGCTCTTCCTCGCCGTTGGTTTCGTCCGGCCGCACGTGCCTTTTGTCTCACCGGCGAAATACCACGAGCCGTTCCCGCTCGACAAGATCGCGCTGCCCGAGAAAGTCGCCGGCGACTGGGACGATATCCCGCGCCCCGGCATCAACTACAAGACCAGCGTCAACATGCAGATGGACGAGGAGCGTCAGAAGAAGGCCGTCGCGGGGTACTACGCCTCCGTCGCCTACATGGATGCGCAGGTCGGCAAGCTGCTCGATGCGCTGAAGCAGCACAACCTCGAGCGCAACACCATCGTCATCTTCACCAGCGATCATGGGTACCACCTCGGCGAGCACGACTTCTGGGCGAAGGTGAGCCTGCACGAGGAGTCCGCGGCGGTGCCGCTGATCATCGCGCTGCCGACGGGAGCGACCGGTGCCGCCGATGCGAAGCCCGCCGTCAGCCGGTCGCTCGTCGAGCTCATCGATCTTTACCCGACGGTTTCGCATCTCTGCGGTTTGGAAGTCCCCGCCCGCGTGCAGGGCCGCAACCTCGCGCCGGTCCTCGCCGACCCGAAGCAGGAAATCCGCGACGCCGCCTTCAGCGTCAACGGCCCGGGCTACCTGCTGCGCACCGATCAGTGGGCGTACATCCAGTACGCCGAGGACGCCAGCAAGGGCGTCGAGCTCTACGACATGATCAAAGACCCCAAGCAGTTCACGAACCTCGCGGGCAAGGCGGAGCACCAGGCGACGGTGGAGGGGTTCAAGGTCCGGATGACGGAGAAAATGAAGGCGGTGCGGGGCAGCGACTTGGCGCGGCCGTAGTGCAGGCGGCGGTTGCTTCGGCCGGGAGGGCGAGGCTCCCGCCGAGCCGTTCGATCGTGAGGCCCGCCGCGGGCCGAACGATCGAAGTTTTGGGGGAGATGTTCGCACTTCATCGACCGACCCGCGACGACGATGGCGTCGCCTCAACACGCGTTCACTTGGTGGACGTGATGAACCCCATGCGTGGGTCGGCTGCTGTAACGGTGTGATTCGGCGGTTTTTGAAAGGACCTGACATGACACGGACGCGGAACATCGGTGCGGCGTTGACGTTGATGGCCCTGCTCGCGGCGGCAGCGCACGCGGAGAAAGCCCCCGAGGACAAGGAGAAGGCGGAGTTCGTGCTGACGGGCAAAGTGATGCGCGTGTACTCGCGCGGCGAGGGCCGGCTGACGGAATACATCGTGCAGATGTCGGTGCAGGAGGTACACAAAGGCGAGGGCGTGAAGAAGGGCGATGCGTTCTATATCTACTGCTTCCAGAAGTCCCGTCCGCTGATCCCGGTGGCCGAGCCGCGCGGCCACAGCGCGGTGCCGAAGGAGGGGCAGGTGATCAAGGCGTATGTACACGACCGGGCCGGGAGACACGAGGCGAATTACAGCCACTGGTTTGAGGTTGTGGAAGTGAAGGCGGAGGAAAAGTGAGTTCTTGAAGGGACGCTAAACCGCAAGCGTGTATCGGAGGCTGGGGAGATTTGGACGCGGTGATTCAGTCAGCGCGGGTGGCGGGTGCCGCTGGTGGTGGCGACGATGCTGGCGACGAGCTCGAGGGGGTCGATGGGTTTGGAGAGGTGCATTTGGAAGCCGGCCAAGAGGGCGCGGGCCCGGTCCTCGGTGCGGGCGAAGGCGGTCAGGGCGATGGCGGGGGTCGCGCCGCCCTGTTCGCGGGGCAAGGCGCGGACCTGACGGATGAAGCCGTAGCCGTCGACGAGCGGCATGCCGATGTCGCTCAGCAGCACGTCGGGGCGGTGCTCGCGGAGCTGGGCGACGGCCTCGGTCGCGGAGTCGGCGGTGACCACGCGGTCGCCGCTCGCTTCGAGCAGCCGCCTCACCAGGTCGCGGGCATCATCCTCATTATCGACGACGAGCGCGGTGAGCCCGGCCAGCTTCCGCTCGACCGATTCGACCGGTGCGTCGCCCCAGCGGACGGCCCCCTCATACTGACCGCTGCCGTCACCGTCGCCGCTGACCGGCGTGGTCGCCGAGGCGATGGCAACGGGCAGGTGAACCGTGAACGACGCGCCGCTGCCTTCGCCATCGCTCGCGGCGTGGAGGGTTCCGCCGTGCAGCTCGACGAGGTGCTTCGAGATGGCGAGCCCAAGCCCCAGGCCGCCGAAGGTGCGCGTGGTGGCCGAATCCTGCTGGCGGAACCGCTCGAAAATATGCGGGAGAAACTGCGGCTTGATGCCGATGCCGGTGTCGGAAACGGTGACCTCCAGGTGCGAGTTGCCGCGCTCGCAGACCGCCTTCACGCGGCCGCCTTTGGGCGTGAACTTCACGGCGTTGCCCAGCAGGTTGTAGAAGACCTGCTGAAGTCGGTTGGGGTCGCCGCGGGTCTCCAGCGGCCCGCAGTTGGCGATGACCTCCAGCCGCAGGCCCTTCGCCTCGGCGGCGGGACGGATCGCTTCCGCCGCCGACTTGAGCACGCGATTCACCTCCACCGGCTGAACGTCGAAGCGCATCTTGCCCGACAGGATGCGGTTCATGTCGAGCAGGTCTTCAATCATCTGGGCCTGGAGGCGGGCGTTGCGCTCGATGACCTCCAGCCCCTCCTTGAGCTCGCCCTCGCGCCGCTCGCCAGGCTCGGCCATGAACCGGCGAAGCATCTGCGACCAGCCGAGGATCGCGGTCATCGGCGTGCGCAGCTCGTGCGACAGCGTCGAGAGAAACTCGTCCTTCAGCCGCATCGCCCGCTGGCTCTCGGCCAGCGTGCGCTTGAGCTGCTCCTGATACTCCTTGCGCTGATGCACATCGATGACAGAACCGACGTAGCCGAGGAATGCGCCGTCCGCACCGAAGCGCGGCCGGCCGGTGTCGATCACCCAGCGGTACTGCCCGTCGGCGCGGCGGACGCGCATGTCGAGGGCGAAAAACTCCTGCTTCTCATTGGCCCGCAGGAACGTCGCGCGGGCGTCGTCGCGGTCCTCGGGGTGCACGGCCGCCAGCCAGCCAAAGCCCAGGGCGTTTTCCCACTGCTGACCCGTGTAGTCGAACCAGCCGCGCGAGAGAAAGCTGCATGTGCCATCAGGCTCGGTGACCCACAGCATCGCCGGCGCCGCATCAGCCATCGCCTTGAATCGCTCCTCGCTCTCGCGGAGCGCCGCCTCGGCGCGCTTGCGGTCGGTGATGTCGATGCCTAAGGATTGCACCTCGGTGGCGCGGCCGTTCTCGTCGAAGGCGAGGCCGCGGTTGGTCCACAGCGTCCAGCGCTCGCCTGCTTCGGACATGAAGCGGTTCTCGATGCTGACCTGCGGCGCGGCCGGGCGCAGCGAGTCGAGCAGGGCGCGGACGCCGGGGCGGTCGCCCTCGGCGATAAAGTCCCAGAAATCCACTTCGATGAGCGCATCGGGGGTTGTACCAAGTGACCGGGCATAGGCGCCGTTGGCGAAGAGGATCGTGCCATCGGGCCGGAACCGGCAGACCATCTCCGCCTGCCCTTCGACGATGGCGCGATAACGCTCCTCGCTCTTGCGCAAGGCGTGCTCGGCCCGCAGACGAGCCGTCATGTCGTGGAAGTAACACACCACCCCGAACTGCCCGTCGGGCAGCGCGATCCGTTGGAGCTGCCAGTCGTACGATTCAACGGCGTCGATATCGCCGCGCTGCTCGGTGGTGTCGGCCGCGTGGTACGGCTCGCCGGTCGAAAGGGTGTGGCGGAAGCGGTCGATGGCTTCGCTGGCGAACGGCTCGGGCCAGATGGCCCGCATCACCTCGGCGAAATCGCGGCCCAGGAGCGGGCTCACATTGCTGAACACCTTCCGCGCCCCTGCACTGACCTGCGCGAGCCGGAACTGCGAGTCGACCAGATAAACGCCCATCGGGGCGTTCTGGATCAGATTGAAAAACGTATCGTGGCTTCGGCGAAGCTGCTCCTCGGCACGCTCGCGGTCGGTGACGTCCCTGAACGGGGTATCGAGATAATGATCGTTAGCCGGCTCACCGCTCATGCTCCAACCCTCGGCCTGTCGCAAGCCCCACGTCGCCTCGAACCTGCCGCATCAACGGCCAGGCAGGCCATGATTCTACTGCCCCACGCCAAGCCGGGTAGCGCTGTTTGCTGTGTCACCGCAAAAGGGACCGGACGATGGAGCAGTTTGAGCACCCTCCCCTAACAACATTCTCCATGGGTCAAAAGGCCGACCCAGCTTACTCCACCATGAACCACTGCACCTCGACCCGGCGGTCGGCGTCGGAGCCTTTGCCCGTCGGCTCGTCGGAGCCGACGCCGATGGTCTCGATGCGCGAAGTCTCCAGCGCGAACTTCTCGGTGAGGATCTGCTTCACCTCGGCGCAGCGTGCCTTCGACAAACTCTTGAGCGCGAGCTGCGTCTGCCTGGCCTTGGCTTCGCCGCCGGTCTTGCGGTGCTGCTCGACGAGCGAGCCGTCGGCGTGCCCGCGGAGCAGGACGCGCGAGCCGGGCGACACTTTCAGCAGCTGCGCGATCGAGCGCAGGCCGTCGATGTTGCTCTCGACGTCGATGTCGAGCTTGCTGGAGTTGGGGACGAAGAGGAAGCGGATGTCTTTCGAGAGCAGCGCTTCGGTCTCCTCGTTGCCGGTGCGCTCGCCGCCGCCCGCGCCGCGGATGGGGGCGATGGACGCCTTCTGGTTCTTGAACGTGCCGGCCGCCTCGACAGTCTTCAGCGCCGCCAGCAACAGGAAGCGCTCCTGATCGACCGGGTTGCCGACGAGGTCCTTGCCGTAGACATACGAAGCCGTCTCGTAGATGAAGCCGAAGCTGCCCGCCGAGTCGATGGTGCCGGAGAAGAACGCGGTGTTCTCCGGCAGGTTGGCGAAGTGAACCTTGGCGAGCTCGACCTTCGCCTGGTCGGAGTCCCAGCCGAACGCCTTGCTGATCACCGGCAAATGTTTGGCGGGGTCGGTGCGGACCATGTCGTTGCCTTCGAGCGCCCCGGCGACGAGGCCCTTCATGACCTCCGGGTTCCCCTCGGCGAAGCCTTTGTTGACGATGAGGATGTCCGCGATGATCAGCAGGTTGCGGTTGGTGACCAGCGTGTGCGCCTTGCCTCCAGAGCCTTTGGCGACTTCGGAAGTCTTTGGCTCCCAGGTGACGCAGCCCGCGAACCGCTTGCGCCCGGCCTTCACATCGCGGAGGAAAATATCGCCGGCACCGAAACCGTCGGCGCAATAGATCAGATTGATTTTGTCGGCGTCGGGCTTGTCCTTCATGTCCGCGAGCATCTTCACCTTCATGCCCGCCTCCTGGGCGAGGTAGCGGATGAAGAAGTCGGTCTCGGTGAACTGGGCGGCGGCGACCGTCTTGCCGCGCAGGCCGTTGATGGTGCGGATGTCGGAGTGGACGACGACGCCGTCGGCGCCGCGCGAGTAACCGATGAGCAGCGGCGTCACCACCGAGAACTGCCGGCCGTAGACCGCGAGCACATCAACCGTCGTCGCCGAGGCGGCGATGCGGCCGCTGTTCAAGGATGACCAGCTCTCTTCCTCGCTGAGCGTGAGCTTGAGCTTGATGCCGTGCTTCTTCGTGAAGATGGAGTTCTCATTCGGCTCCAACCCGCCGTTGGCGACGATGATGCCGGCGTAACCGGCGTACTCGCTCAGCTCGATCTCGACGACGCCATCCTTGGGCGCATACGTCGCCGCCGCCTTGAGCCGCGGCACCTCGGTGCGCGTCTCGACGAGCTCGGCGTCGTCGGCGAGGGAGGGCTGGGCAACCGCCTCGGAAGGAAGGAGCGCCGCGAGGAGCAGTGCGAAGATTGCGGACAGCCGGGCGATGAAGGTGGTCATGGGATCGTCCTTCCAACGTAATAAAAAGCTTCAAATCACAAACATCAAACTCCGCCGGAGTTGCGAATTGCCACGTTGAGAACACCCCTCAAGCCCCGATGATGAGGCTCGGCGAATCGTCGGGGCTTTTTGCGATTCAGGCGGTAGTACCCCGACGATTCGGCGGACCTCATCATCGGGCTTGGAGTGCTCAACAAGGCAGCTCGAAAATCCATCCTCCCAAACTTCGCCTCTCGGCGGCGACACAGGACCTGGTTCTTGCGATCTGGAGCTTTCTCAACCGCCCCGCTTGTCCATGAACGCATCCATATCGACGCGCTCGACATCCTTCGCGGTGTCCGGCAGGCTCTCGGTGATCGACTCGTCCGCCATCGCGCCCAGCGCTTTCGAGAAGCCGATGATCTCCTGCTCGGTCTTGCGGAGTTTTTCGAGGTCTTCAAAGCTCTCGCTGATGCGGACCGCCTCGAGGTCAAGGGCCATCTTCTCGCGCAGCCGCTTGAGCTCGGCGATCTCGCTGCCCAGCACCGACGCCATGCTCTTCGCCTTGCCCACCGCCTGATCGTAGGCACCCGAGAGCGACTGCCGGTCGGCGACGTATTTTTTCGCCTGCGCGATGATCGCCAGGGCCTCATCGCGATCGTACTTGCGGCCCGCCATCTGCACCGGCCAGCGGTCCTCGTCCTCGGCGCGGCGCACCGCCATGTCCATCCGGCTGGCGATGTTCGCCATGTCGCGCAGGTTGTCGCTCATCGTCCGGCGGCGCGTCTCGATGTCGGCGAGCTTGCCGTTGAGCGACTTCAAGCGAACGGCCCGGTCGTCGATCTGCTTGGAAATCTTGGCATCGGCCCAGTTCATGTAGCCGGTCGGGTCCGCCGCCACTTCCTCGGCCGTCCACTCCTTGTCCGGCGCGTGCTTCGGCACCGCCGCCTTGTCGGTGGCGGGCGGCGCCGGCTTGTCCTTGTTGCCATCGGAACAGCCGGCGCTCACCGCAAAAGCGGCGGCCGAGAGGAGCATCAAGATGGAGCGGCCGGTGGTGTTCATCGTGTGCGTGAATCGGGGATCAAAGCCCGGCGGCGCGGGTTCCCGCGCCGCCGGTGAATGAATGTTGCCGTCGTACCCCGACGATTCGCAAAGCCTCATCATCGGGCTTGGGCGGGGTTTGCCTCACTCACTTCTCGTTCATCACCTTGTTGAAGTCCTCGTCGCTCACCGTCGTTTCCGACTGGGCGGCGAGGTCGTCGAGCGAGAGCGCGCCGGCCTCGGTGCTGGACACGCCGACGACGGAGGTCTGGATCGCCGCCTTCATCGCGATGAGGTTGTCCTTCAGCTCGTCGGTGATCTGCTGCACCTTGAGCATCTCGCGGTTGGCGTCGATCTTCGCGAGCTGGTCCCTGGCGTTGTCGCGGGCCTCGGCGATCTTGTTCGACTGCACCCGGAGCTGGTTGATCGCCGCGTCGAGCTTGGTGAGCAGCTCGTTCTTGGTCTTCACCTCGCCGGCCGTCTTGAGGATCTGCCGGCGGGCGGCATCCTTGTCGAGCTTGGTGCCCTTCCACGAGATCGGGAACTCGTCCTTCTCTTCCGCGGCTTTATAAAGCACCTTGAGCTCGTCGAGCGCCTTGCTCCCGACGTTCGACTTGCCGCTGGCCTCCTCGCGCATCGACTCGATCTTGCTCTTCTTCTGGGCGATGGCGATCTCGCTGGCCTTGGCCTTCTGGAGCGCCGCGTTGGTCTGCTCCTCGCAGAAGTTCAGGTAGTTCACCGGGTCCTTGGCGATGTTCTCCGGCGTCCACTGCGTGAACTGCGTGAGCTGCGCGTTCGCCCTGGTGCGGAACACGTCGCTGCCGAAGTAAGCCACCGCCAGCCCGGCGATAACCACCACGGCCACCGCGACCACGACGCCCATCGTCGAGACGCCGCGCCGCGAAACACAACGCTGCGAAAGCCCGGGTTGCGAATCCATCTGCGTTCTCATTTGCGTTCCCTTTCAGATTCCTGCCGAGGTGAAATCCCCGCTAGGCGAATGATTGTTGCGGATCGCGGGGGAATGTCAATGGAGCGGGGAAAAGTAATGCGCGGGCGGTCGGTGGCGCCGACAAGGTCGGGTGGCACTGACAAGCCTCGGGTGGCACTGACAAGCGCAGTCCGCGGAGCTTGTCAGTGGTTGGGCCCAAGAACGGCGAGGTTCACCGCGACGGCGAATCAGCCCGCGCGCTGTCTGCCAAACCATCGAGCACTGCATCGACTTGCTCCCGCCTGACCCCGGGAAACCACGCGATAAAGTCATCGATGGTCGCGCCGCCGATGAGGTTTTCAAACAGCGCCCTCACCGGGAGCCGCGTGCCCTTGAAAAGCCAAACGCCGCCGACCTTGTCGGGATCGCGTTCAATCGACGGGCATTGCTTCCAGTCGTACATGACATTCACATTCATTGACGTTTTGCTCGACCGGCACTGACAAGCTCCGCGGACTACGCTTGTCAGTGCCATCCTGCGCGATGCCACCCGGCGCGATATCACGGATCCCACTCACACAAACTTCGTCACCCCCGGCCGCGACACCGGTGGCTCGGGCAGCGGCTGCTTCCAGTCGTAGCTCGGCGGCGACAGGTCCTCCTTCGAGTTCATCGCCTGCTCCCACGTCACCTGCTGCCCGGTGTACGCCGACATCCGCCCCATGATCGCCAGCAGCGTGCTCTTGCACATGTACTCGCCGTTGTTGATCGGCTTGCCGGCGCGGATCGAGAGGAACAGCTCATCGTGCTCGGTCTGGTAGAAGTCGTTGCCCTTCGCCTCGTGCCGCCACTCCTTGCCGTCGAAGTTGAACTTGTGCTTGGCGGCGCTCTCGCTGATGGTGCCGCGGCCTTTGGTGCCGACGACGCTGGCGGACATGTCGTTGAAGCAGCCGCGGATCTGGCGGGTGTTGGCGAAGAGCTTGGCGCCGCCGGCGTATTCGTAGACGACGCTGAAGTGGTCGTAGATGTTGCCGAACTCGGGCGTGTTGCGGACGATCCTGCCGCCCATGCCCGTCGCCTTCACCGGGTACTCGTCCTTCATCGCCCAGGCGCAGACATCCAGGAAGTGCACGTGCTGCTCGACGTTGAAATCGCCCGAGAGCCAGGTGAAGTAATACCAGTTGCGCATCTGGTACTCCATATCGGTCTGCTGCGGCGTGCGCGGCTTGACCCAGATCTGGCCGCGGTAATCGTTGGCCTGGAGCGTGTGGACCTCGCCGAGCTCGCCGCCGTGGATCCGCTTCATGGTCTCCTGGAAGACGTTGTAGTACCGCAGGCAGAGGCCGGAGACGACGGAGAGCTTCTTCTTCTTCGCCAGCTCGCAGGTTTCGAGAACGCTGCGCACGCCGGGCGCATCGACGGCGATGGGCTTTTCGGCGAAGACGTGCTTGCCCTGCTCGATGGCGTACTTGAGGTGCAGCGGGCGGAAGTGCGGCGGCGTGGCGAGGAGCACGACATCGCACGCATCGGTGACCTTCTTGTACGCATCGAAGCCCGTGAACTTCTGTTCGGCGGGCACGTCGATCTTGCCTGCCAGGTCGCGGTTCTCCTGGAGCGACTTCAGGCAGCCATCGATGCGGTCGGGAAAGGCGTCGCCCAGCGCGACGAGCTTCACGTTGGAGTCGGCCTTGAGCGCCTGCCCGGCCGCGCCGGTCCCGCGCCCGCCGCAGCCGATGAGGCCGATCTTGAGCTTGTCATCACCGGCGGCGTAGGCGGCGCGGGCGAGCGGCAGCGCGGCGGCGAGGACGGCGGAGGATTGGAGGAAGGTGCGGCGGGAGGATGTCATATGGTCTCCAATGGTTGATGCACGATGAGCCGCGACGTAACACGTCGCGGAGGTCTGGGGACGCTGAAGCGGTCCGATACTTCGATGAACCGACTGACTCAAATCGATTGCAATGCCGACCGCCGCAGAAGGGCTTAGGCGTCCGCGACGTGTTACGTCGCGGCTCGGCGTCATTCACTTCACCGGCCCAATCGTCACATTCCGAAAGAACACCTCGTGCCCCTCATTCTGTAGCGCAATCCGCCCGCTCGCCGGGAACACATCGATCGCCTCGTTCACCGTTTCGCCGTTGATCTTCACCGTCACCGTCGTGCCCTTGGCGATCACTTCCACCTTCGTCCACTCGCCCACCTTGCTCGCGACATCATCCTTGCCGCGGGTGTCGAGCAGCTCCTTGAAGCCGGCTTCGTGCTTGCTCCACCAGAACTGCCTGCCGGAGTAATGAACCAGCAGGCCGTTGGGGTCCCAGCGCGTGTTCTTATCCTCGGCGATGCGCACCTTGCTGCTCATCTTCGCATCGAGGCGCTGGCCCGCTTCATCAAGCCCGCGGATGACGATGAAGTCGCCCTCGCAGCCCTGCGCGAGCTGGAGCTCGAGTGATGTAATCCAGGCGCCGCGGCCGAAGCTCTTGCGTTCCCCTGCGCTGTTGTCCTTGCCGGTGCAGTGGACAAGCACGCCGGAATTGCGGACGTACTTGCCGCCGTCGGTCTTGGTGCCCCACTTGTACTCGCAGGTGAAGTGGTAGTCCTTATAGGCCTGCTTGGTGGCGAGGTAGCCGCGGTGGTCGCCGCCCTGCATGTGGATGACGCCGTCCTTCACACCGAACGCGCCGTCGGGGTCCTTGTCGCCGGTGGCGTGCAGGTGCGTGGTCCAGCCGGCGAGGTCCTTGCCGTTGAAGAGGGTGATGGTTTCGGTCGGCGCGGCGGGTTCGGTCGTGTCGGCGGCGAACGACGCGGAGGCGCAAGCGAAGACGATGAGCGTGGGGAGAAGATGTGGCATCATGATGCGTCCACCTGTTGTGTGTTCCGCATTGTAATCAGCGGGAATCGTGCGGCGAAGGGATATACTGGCGCGCCTGATGATGTTTCATCTTTCGTAGCCGCAGCGTCCTCGCTGCGCGTCGGCGAAAGGCACGCGCGGTGCGGACACCGCGGCTCAAATGAAGAGGAGCACAACCATGTCTAACCATTCGCGCCGTGCGTTCATGCAGCGATCACTGCTGGCGATCCCGGTCCTTGCCGCGGTCAACGCGTCAATCCGCGCCGCCGACGATGCCGCCAAGTCGCCGACCGAGTTCCAACTCGCCTGCATGACGTTGCCCTACTCGGCGTTTCCGCTCCAGCGGGCGCTCGAGGGCATCAAAGGCGCCGGCTACAAGTACGTCGCCTGGGGCACATCGCACAAGGAAGCGGGCGAGGCGAAGTCGGCGCCGGTGATGGCCGCCGATGTGCCGCCGGAGCAGGCGAAGGAGCTCGCGAAGAAGTGCCGCGACCTGGGCCTCGAGCCGGTGATGATGTTCTCGGGCATTTACCCCGAGCACAAGGACGCGATGACGATCTTCGTGAACCGCATCAAGCAGGCGAGCGCTGCCGGCATCGGTCAACTGCTCACCTTCGGACACACCAAGGGCGGCAACCACGCGCTGTGGGTCGAGCGCTTCCGCAAGCTCGCGCCGATCGCCGCCGAGCACAACGTGATGATCGTCATCAAGCAGCACGGCGGCGAGACCGGCACCGGCGAGGCCTGCGCCAAGATCAGCCGCGAGATCGATCACGCTTCCGTGAAGGTGAACTACGACGCCGGCAACGTCATGGACTACCTCGACGTCGACCCGATCCCCGATATCAAGACCTGCGCCGCCGACGTGCGCAGCTTCTGCATCAAGGACCACCGCAACTTCCCCAAGGACGAAGACTGCGGCCCCGGCTTCGGCGAGATCGACCACTACAAGCTGCTGCACACCGTCGCGATGACCGGCCTGAAGATGCCGCTGGCGTTCGAGAACATCTCGGCGCCGCTGCTGCCGCGGCCGGACAAGGCGGAGGGCGTTGATGCGCTGGCGAAGCGGGCGCGGGAGTTTGTGGAGACGGTGGTGAAGGGGCTGGGGGCGAGGGTGCATTAGCCGCTTGCGGCGTAGCAACGTCAGAGCGAATGATCACTCCGCGGCTGCGACGCGTTTCCAGCCACATTCGGGACACGCGTCCGGTGTGGCACGTAAGTCGTAGCCGCACTGTGCACAGCCATGCGGACCCGCCCGCCTCCGCCGTAAAACCGCCCGCCACTCGCTCCAGCCACGCAACACCGGGAAGATCAACAGGAGCAGGAGAGGCATCCAGAATGGAGCGGTCCAAGTGCTGAAACTGATTCCAAGGACGCTGTCGGATGTTTTCTGAATACCGGCGAACGTCCATTCGACATTTTCCATTCCAAACCCTGTCGGAGCGTTCGCCGGCGCCGCAGTCCAAGAGAACTCCTCGTCAAAACCGGGGGGCCTGAAGCGTATCCAGTGAATCGAATCGCTTCGCACGGCAACGTAATAGTTACTGAATGCGAATCGATCCGAAACCCATTGGGCCCGTACCCACAACACGAGGATCGCGCAAAACAGGAGGAATGACAGGAGCGCGGCACCGTTGAGGATTACTCTAAGCATGTTTCACGCCCCAGCCGCACTGCCGTGCCGTCGTGCAGACATGACCGGCGAGGTGCTTGTGCATCGGCCAGGGTACGCATTCGTCGAGCAGTATCTTCATGCGGCGGCGATTCCGAGCAGCGCCGACTCGCTGCGTTCAAGCACATCCTGCGCCATCGCGCGCGTGACCGATGGGAAACATTCCAGAAACTCATCGAGCGTGTAGTTGTCTTCCAGATAATCGAACAACGCACGAATCGGGACGCGCGTGCCTTTGAAGACCGGCGTTCCGCCGAGAATGTCGCGGTCGATCGTGACCAGATCGCTACTGCTCATGTTGAGATTATCCGGTGCAGGCAGAAACGGGTCAATCAGCAGCTGTGTGATCGCGAGGCTACTTCTGCTCCTGCATCTCCCGCGACAGCTTCGCCAGTTCGACGAGCAGTGTTTCCAGCTGCGCGTAATAGTCGTCCTCCGACACCGTCGACTTCTTCCCGCGAAGCTCCTCAACCTTCAGTTCCAGCGCATCGCGCTTCGCCCGCACTTCCGCCGGCAGCTTCCGCTCGGCCTCGCTACGCAGCAGGCACCACTGCTTCGCCCGCAGGCCGTCGAGCGGCGCGCCGTCCTTCGCCTGCTTGACGGCACGGACGCCGACGAACCATTCCGCCGGCGTGCCGAGGCCGTCGCCGTTGTCGTCGATCAGGGCGTGCTCCGTCGCGAGCCGGCCCTCGCTCTTGTACCACTCCTGCGTCTGCCGCGAGGCGAGCAGGTACGCCTCGAGCAGCGAGGTCTGCCCGTCCTTGTCGAGGTCGGCGGCGCGATCGGCGATCGCCGCGGCGAGGAAGCCGCCGAAGCGCGAGTAGTTGAGCTCGCTCCCGCTGCGCGTGGCGGTGATGATCACGCGGTTCGCCGCGCTAAGCCGGCTCATGAACGGGCCGCTCGATGAGGAACAGTTGATGACGGCGATCGGCCGATCGAACCGCTGAAGCCATGATGCGAGGTCATCAGCGGAAACATCGTCGCCGCGCAGGTTGAAGCGGGCCGTCTTGCCGTCGAACGTTCCGTGGCCGAGGAGCACGAGCCAGAGTTCCTCATTCGACTTGGCGTCCTGCTTGTCGAGTAAGCCCTTGAGTGCATCCTTGTCGGAGACGTCGGTCGGCTCCGACGCGGTGCCGATCGACAGGCAGACTGCTTCGCCCGCCTTCGCCGCGGCTTCCCAACCCTGACGCCACAGCGTGAAGTGCGGAGCATATTCATCAGCGCCCGCCGCACCCTGCACGACGATGACGGTCGGCGCAGCAGCTAGCGCATGAGTCATGTAGAAGATCATGAACAGCGCGGTAGCCCAACTCCCTCTCCTTCCTAGGGAGAGGGCCGGGGTGAGGGTCGAGCCCACGGGATTACATGCGCGATCCGACATCCTCCGCGGCCTCGGCGGCTTGACCCTCACCCTTGCCCTCTCCCTAGGAGGGAGAGGGAACCGGAGCGCGGGTCGTTCGATGCCACTCTCATGCGCTTTCACGGCAACCCCCTCACGCGCCGCAGCGTCCACTCGCCCACCAGCAATCCGACCGCCATCGCCAGCGCCCACCAGCGGTGCCACAGCGGCTCGATCGTCGTCTCCATCACCGGCGCCTTCTTCGCGGGCAGCGCGGCGACGAACGCGTCGAGCCCGTCCATCGTCACGACCTCGCCGCCGGTCTGCTTCGCGATCGACTCCAACAGCGCGCGGTTGGGCTTGAGCGAGCGCATCTCCTCCGCCGCCTCGCCGTGCGTCCAGCCGAGCTCCGCCGTGTCCACCGGCTTGCCGTCCGCATCGGTCGCGTCGACCGCCGCGCGGTAAGCGCCTTCGCCCCGCGGCAGGTACGTCACCTCATAAACCCCCGCCTCACTCAACGACGCCTCGCCACGCAGCTCGATCGCCTCCACCATCGCTTGCGGCTTCGCGGGATCGACCGGCGGCGTCACCTTGATCGTCACCTTCGCGTTATCCAGCGGCTTGAACTCCCTGTCGCGCACCGTCACCCGCAGCCGCATCGGCGCATCGCCCGCGCCGCGCACCGCGTCGGCCGACGCCGTCACCCGGCCCGGCACGTCCGCCACCAGCCAGCGCACCGTCTGCCGCCACATCTTGCCCGCATCGTCGCTCTCGAGCTCCTCGCGCTTGAGCGACCAGCGCCACGCGTCGCCGATGGTGCTCACCGCCACGCGCCCGCCGAAGGGCTGCGTGACCAGCGCGGGCCAGCGGCCGCCCTGCTCGTCGACCGCCTCGATGAGCACCGTCGCGCCGGGCTTGATCCCCGCCGGCGGCACGCGGTTGAGCGTGAGGAACGCGGGCATCGCGGCGATCCGCTTGCGCTCCTCTTCCTCCGTGCCGCGCAGCCGGGCCCAAGGCTCGTGCCAACCCGGCCGCGTCAGCTCCAGTCGGTACTTCGCGGCGCCCGCCGCGCTCGCGCCCTCGTCCGGGGCGCGGTCGAGGTAAACCGGCAGCAACCGGCCGATCGGCGTGCGGTGGTAATCGCCCTCGCGCAGCGACTCCGCGCCGCCGAGCATCAGCAGCCCGCCCCGGCGATCGGTGACGAACCGCTCGAGCAGCGCGAGCTGATCGCGGGTGAAGAAGGCGGCCTCGAGGTCGTCGAGCACGATGGCGTGATACTTGAAGAGGTCGTCGGCCGTCTTGGGGAAGCCGCCGCGCAGCTCGGCATCGTCGAGCGTGCCGATGCGGACGAGCACAGGCTCATCGAAGCTCTCGACCTGCTCCTTATCCTTCGAGTCGCCCCCCTTGAACCCCCGGAAGAGCGGGTTGGTCTCGCCGCGCAGGTTGTCGCGCCACGCAAATTTTGCCTCCCGCTTGGCCATGCGGATCAAACCGACGAGCTGCACCTGCGGGTCAGCGGCGACGGCGCGGGCGAGGAACTTGTATTCCCAGTTCGGCCGGCCGCACACATACAGCACGCGATACGGCCCGCCGCCACGATCCACCGCGATCAGCCTGGTGTTGTTCTCCACCGTCGCCTCCACCTCCGCCGCCACGCTTGCGCCTCCGCCTTCGGCCGCCGCGCTCTCCTCCCGCACGCGCAGCGTGTAGAACGTCACGCCCGCCTTCATCGGCTTCACCTGGAACCGCAGCGCCAGCGTCTTGTCGTCGCCATCCACCTTCAGCGCCTGCGACCTCACCACACTGCCCGCCTCATCGACCAGCTCGCCCATCACCGCGCGGCCCGCGAACCCCGTCGCGCTGACCTCGGCCGCGACCGTCACTGGCGCATCCTCGAACGCCGTCTGACTCACCGCGAGGCTGGCAATCCCCACATCCGGCCGCGACCGCTCACCGCCCACAACCACAGGATAAACCGGCGGCAACCCCGCGAGGTCCAGCGCCACGCTTGCGTCTTCGCGTCCGCCCGCCGCCACATCCGTCGCGTTCCCGTCCGTGAAGAGCAGCACACCCGCGAGCGGCCTGCCGCGGTAGCGATCGGCGATGGAACGCAGCGACGCGAGCAGCGCCGAGCCGCGACCGTCGAAGGTGAGCCCCTTCGGATCGGTCAGCGAGCGCAGGCGTGTGTCGAAGGAATAGCTGCGGGCGTCGAACTCCTCCGCGAGGCGCATCGACCACGTCGCGACCTCGCCTGTCGCCGGCGACTTGTCGGCCTTGCCCGTCAGCAACGTGCGCAGCGCCTCGGCCCGCGTGATGGTTGCATCAGCATCGCTGATGCGGAGGCTGCGGCTGTTGTCGATGAGGGTGACGAAGAGGTTGGCGCGTGGCTGGGCCCGCTGCGTGGACCAGAGCGGGTTGACGAGGAACGCCGCGAGCAGCGCCAGTGCGACGGCCTTGAGCGTCGCCGGCGCCAGCGTCCCTCGGCCGCCCCGCGCCTGCCGATAGCCCCAAACCAGCACCGCCAGCGCCGCCAGCAGCAGCGCCACCGCCGGCCAGAGCCATTGCGGGTCGCCCATGTGCAGGGCCGCCAGAGATGATGGAGCTTGCCTCATGTGTAGGGGCCGCTGTGCGGACCGTTTCAGTATCCGATCATCAGGCCTCGGTCCGCACCGCGGACCCTACGCGCACCGCAACCCTACTCGCCCGCGCCCAGCTTCTCGTAATACTTGCGCACCAGGTCGCTGAACTCGCTGGGCACCGGGTCGCGGTCGATGGGCACCAACTCGCGCTTGTTGTCGCGGCGAGCCAGCTCATCATCGAGCTTGTCGCGCAGCTCGACGAGCGGCTGGGCGATCAGCTTCTTCACTTCGTCCCACTGCGGCGTCTTGCCGTGCCGTTTGAATTCGGCCCGCATCGCCTTGGCGCGGTCGCGCACCCGGGCCACTTCCTCGCGCAGCTTCGGGTCATCGATCATCTCCTCGACGTCGCGCAGCTTGTCGGACCACTCGCGGAAATCCTCACCCGTGATCGGGCCGTGGGCGCCCGAGCTGCTCGCACCGGTCCCGCTCCGCGCCGCCTGATCGAGGAAGCTCGGCCCCTTCGTCGGCCGCTGGGCCGCGCCCTTTGCAGCACCGCCCTCCTGAGCCGCGGCGTCCTCGCCGCGCGTGCCTTTGGGTTCACCGCGCTGACTGGGTTGCTCGCCTTGCTTGTCATTCTTGTTCTGCGGCTCGGCAACCGGGGCCGGGGACGGCCCGGCTCGCTTTTCATCACCGCGCGCCAACGACTCACTTTCACGCTCGCCACCTTCGCGCTCCGCCTGCTTCGCCAGATCGTCGAGCGCCTGCCGGGCCCGGCGCAATGATTCCGCCTCATCGCCCAGCACGCTCTCGGCCGCCTTCTCGACGCCCTTCTTCAAGTCATCGATCCCCTTGCGTGCCTGCGGCGCCACCTGCTTCGCCTCGTCATTGAACCCCTTGTCCAGCAGTTGCCGGGTCACATCGAGGGCCTGCTCCACCTGCTGCTGCTCGGCGCTGCGCAGCGTCTCATAGAGCTGCTTCGACAGCAGCGGCTCGCTGGTTTCGGCCTCCTCGGTGACCTTCTTCATCTTGTCCGTCAGCCCGCCGAGCTTCTCCTTCTGCTCGCCCAGCGCCTCGGCCACCTGCTTGCGCTCGCCGGTGTCACGCAGCGTGCGCGGCTGACCCGGCTTGTTCAAATCGTCGAGCTTCTTGGTTAAAGCCTCCTGCTTGTCGGCAAGCTGCCGGGCATCGCGGCGCATCTCCTTCACGTCCTCCGCGAACTCACCGGCGGCCCGCTTGCGGAACTCTTCCTTCAGCTCCGTCAGCTTCCGCTCGGCCCGCGTGCCCTCCGCCAGCGCCTTGCTCGTCAGGCCCTTCTCCAGCGCCTCGGCCGACTCCTTGATGTTCTGCCGGGCCTCCTCGACCTGCTGGCGAGCATCGTTCATCTCCTCGCGCTGCCGACGCTCCTCGGCATTCGCCTGCTTCGCGTCCTGCTGCTTCTGGTTTTGATTCTGCTGATTCTGAGCGTTCGCCTGCTGGTTCTGGCTCTGCTGATTCTGTTGGTTCTGTTGGTTCTGCTGCTGGGCCTGCTGGCTCTGGGCCTGCTCCATGCGGTTCTTCAGTTCATCGACATCGCGCAGCATTTCCTCCTGCTGCTCGCGCAGCCGCTTGAGCTGCCGGGCCAGCTCTTCCTTCTCCTGCGCCGACTTCGCCTCCTGCATCGCCAGCTCCATCTCCTTCAATTTCTCGTTGAGGTCCTGCTGCCGGCGGGCGAGGTCGCGCAGGCGGTTGAGCGCCTGCCGGGTCTCGCGCTTGGCGGGGTCTTCCTGCTGCTCCTGCGCGGTTGATTGCTGCTCGTAGCGGTTCTCCTGGTTGTTCAATTCAAGCTCATTGAGCTGCTGCTGCGACGGCCCGGCCTGCTGCTGGCCCTGCTGCTGGCCGCGCTGCTGCTGACGCTGCCGCTGGGCCTTGATCACCTCGTGCTCGCGGGCCTGCAACTTCAAGAGCGCCTGGTACGCGGCCTGTTCCTCGGGCAGCGCGAGCTTCAGCGCCGGCGGCGCGTTCTTCTCCGCCGCCGCGGCGAGGTGCGACGCCGCGGCCGTCATGTGCTTCTCCACCGCCTCGACGTGCGCCAGCGACTGGGCATCGGCCAGCTCTTCCTTCACCGCGCTGATCTTTTCGAGCTGCTCCTGCTGGGCGTCGCGCACCGCGGCGGCGTCCTCTTTGAATGGCACAGTCGGTTCGGCGTTGCTTCCGGGGGTCTCGCGCCGGATCAGGTTCCAGGTCGCGGTGATGATCTCGCGCTGGCTCTTGATCGCTTCGCCGATCTGCTGCTGCTGGCCCTGCTGCTGTTGTTGCTGTTGCTGCTGCTGCTCGCTGCCGGGCGGGGCCTCGCCTTCGCGAAAGATTTCCTCGAAGGGGCGGACCTCGGCGAAGAACATGTCGCCAAACGTCCGGCGGACCTTGCCGTCGGGGCCGATGTCATCGGCCCAGAAGTGATAGGAGAGCAGTTGATCGGGCACGGCCTTCATCGCCTCGAACGCCAGAAGTTGACGGACCTCCTGCTTGGATCGGCCGGCGATGTCTTTCGCGAGGGTCGTCTCGACCGGCTCGCGGCCGGCCATCGACCAGGTGATGCCCACGGCTTTGAGGCCGAAATCGTCCCACGCCTCGGCGACGATGAGGGCCTCCTCGATCGGCGAGACGCGCAGGTCGCGGCGCGGGAAGACGAGCTTCAGGTCGGGCGGCCGGTTGGTGAGCGCGGTGATGACGAACTCGACGTCGCGCTTGTTCTTGCGGCCGGCGTCGTCGGTGAGCGAGAGTTTGTAGCGGGCGGATTTTGTGATGGTGAGCGAGCCGGTGACCGCTGAAGCGGTCACCGCCGAGGGTTGAAGAACGATTTCGTCGCCGGTCTCGCTGGTGAGCTTCGCGGAGGCGACGGGCTTGTTGAGCTGGAGCGTCCAGGTGATGCGCGTGCCCTCGACGGCGGTGACCTGGCGGGTGTCTTCGATGACCTTTTCGCCGAGCGCGGTGTAGTCCGGGTAGCGCAGCGTGGCGTCGGCCTGCACGAGGGCGGGGTAGTCGAAAACCTTCACGGTGTAGGTTGGCGACGCGATGCCCTCGGCGGTGATGCGGTAGGTGAGGTCGCTGGCGATGTTGGAGACGCGGGCACCGGCCAGGGGGTCGTCGAGGCTGGCGGTCATGGGGATGGAGCGGGTGATGTGGGCGGGGGGCAGTGCGCGATTGCGATCGCTTGAAAGGTTGGGGGTCGCTCCCTCACCTGATTCAAAACGCGGCTGCGCGGCGTTTTGAATCGGTCCTCTCCCGGAGGGAGAGGGGGTGGCGGCGGCGGAAGAACCCTCGATGATCAGCGTCGTATTCGCGGGGATGCGCTGGGCGAAGCGGGCGGTGACGATGAGGGATGAGCCGCGTTCGAGCTCGATGTCGCCGGGCTCGACGGTGAGCGTGTTGGCGGGGTCGGCGGGGTTGGCGACGAGCGTCGGCTCGATGACAGGCGCGGTGGTGAACGGCTCGGCATGGATGATGAAACCAGCGAGCACAGCGAGGAGCGCGACGGTCGCCGCGGCCTGCGCAAAGCCCCAGCGGCGGAGGATCGGCGAGGGCACGGTTTCGTTCCAGTCGTGTTGATCCGCGTGATCGGCGGCCTGGCGGATGACGGTGGATTGGAGGTAGCCGAGCTGCGTGTTGGACGCGCGGGCATCGTCGATCTGCTTGAGTGCGGCGAGGAGCTTGGCATCGAGCGCGGGATATTTCGCTTCGATGGCACGGGCCGTTTGGAGATGATGGTGCTCATCGCGGCGGGCGAAGCCGCGGGTGGCGAGGAAGAGGATGGCGGCGGCGAGGCAGAGGATGGGGACCGCGAGCGCGAAGTGGGCGCGGGTGGTCTGCGGGAGGAAGTAGATCGCGGCGGCGAGAAGCGCGAGGATAGACCAACTGATCGCGAGGGACCGGCGGAGGCGCAAGCGGTGGGCGCGGGCGGCGACTTGATCGAGGGCGTTCAGGAGGTTTCGTTCGATCATGATTTTGCTCCGCTGTCGTGCGTTCATGAGCCGCGACGTAACACGTCGCGGACGCCCGGGGCTGCCCCGCGGGTCCAATGGCGCGGAGGACTGACCCCAAGTCCAGAGTCTTCCGCGCGATCGACCATCCCTTGCCCGCCGTGGGCTTCCGCGACGTGTTACGTCGCGGCTCACGGCCACCTGTCACGCGGCTTCGCCATCGCCCCGTGCAAACCGTCCCGCCAGCCAGGTCTCGGCGATCAGCACCGCGAGGCCCGCCACCAGCAGCCAGCGCCACAGCTTGTGGCGATTTTCGAGTTCGATTATGCGCATCTGCCGGTGCTGCTCGGCGGCGGCCGCCGGGTCTTCCTTCGTAGATTGCCACAACTTCACGCCGCGCTTCTCTAATTCTTCCGGCGGCAGCGGGGCCGTGTCGCTTTCGCCGGCGGCGAGGTTCACGGCGATGGGCAGGGTCGTGTCGCCGACCTCGACGTTGTAGAAGCCGGGTTGATCGGTCTGCGTGACGCGGCCGGCCGTGTCGAGCGCGATGGTCCGGCCGGCGGGGTCGGTGACGCGCACGGTTTTGCCGGCGAAGGCGGGCGACTGGGCGATCCATGCGAGGTCGATGGTGTCGCCGACGGTGTATCGCGCCGCAGTGGGCGGGCGGCCGAGGCTCTGCTGGAGCAGAACGTTCATCAGGGGGACAAACTTGCTGGAGAGCGCGAGCTGTCCATCGGACGGGTGCCAGCCGGCGGCGAGGATGAGGCAGCGGCCCTTGCCGATGGGCGTTTCGATCAAGGCGGGCGAGCCGTCATCAAACTTCATCAGCACGCGGGCGGGCTGCTTGTCGCCGAGCGAAATGGCGCGGTGTTTCCAGAAACGAATCTTGGTGAAGTCGCCGAAGCGCGGGTCGGCGAAGGGGGCGAAGAGCGGGTGCTTGAAATCGACCTCGCTGAGCATCGAGTAGTCTTTGACATCGGCCTCGGTGAGCGCCATGGCGGTGGTGTCGAGCAGGTTGTGAATGGTGTCGCCCATACCTGCGTCGCGAGCGACGATGAGCAGCGTGGCGCCCGCCTCGGCCCGGCGGCGCAGCGGTTCGGTGCGGTTGGCGGGGAGGCTTGCGCCGACGATGAAGAGCGAAGCGCCGTCGGTTTCGCCGGGCGGCAGCGCACCGTCGGGCTTGAGGGCGACGATGCGCGTGACGAGGCGGTCGCTGGCGGGGAAGGCGCGGTCGAGGTAGAAGCGCAGGCCTTTGGTGTCCTTCGCGTCATCGTCACCGATGAACACGACGACGGCCTCGGCGGGTTGCGCGGCGGCGTGGAAGACGCGGTTGTCGAAGGGGTGATCATCACCTTCAAGCGCGAGTGCGTTGCCCGTCGCCGAGAGCCAGGCGGAGAGGTCGGCGGTGGCGATCGTGCGCGACTCGCCGAGGGGAACGTAGATGTCGAGCGGCCTGGGCAGCGATGTGGTGGCGGCGGCGTGCGCAGCGTCGAAGCGGATGGTAAAGCGCTCGCGCGTCGAGTCGGCGGCGTTGCTCACGCGCAGGCGCAGCGCGCCGGCTGCATCGGACGATGGGGCGCGGTCGGCGACGATCTGGAGCCCCGCATTGGTCGGCTGCTTGGCCGCGACGGGAGCGAGCTTCACGCGCACCTCGACGGGCCAGTCGTAGGCGCCGAGCGACTGGATCTGGCTGCCCTGCTGAAGGTCGGTGATGAGCACGATGTGGCGCTCGCCGGTGAAGGCCTTGGCGGCGGCCGCCGGGGAGTCGGATTCATTGAGCGCATCGGCGGCGGCGATGAGAGCATCGCCCAGGTGCGTCGCGGCGTGGCCGGGCGCGAGCTTGGCGAGGGCATCATTGATCAGCGCCGGCCGCAGCGCGACGGGGGCGCTCGACCACTGCTCGAAGGAAACAACACGATTGACTCGGCGATCGAAGGCGAGGAGCGCGATGGCATCGGTCGAGTTCGCGTCAGCGGCGGCCTGCTTCGCGGCGGCGACGGCCTGGTTCCACAGGTCCTCCCGCTGCATGCTGGCGCTGGTGTCGATGAGGATCGCGATGCGCCGGCCGGGGCCTCCCTCCTCGGCGTCGGCGGTCGCGTGGTCCCAGAGGAACGGGCGCGCGAAGGCGCAAGCGATGAGGACGATGGCGAGGGCGCGGAGCGCGAGCAGCAGCCAGTGCTCCAGGCGCGAGCGCTTGGTGACGCGCGGCGGCGAGGGCGAGAGGAACATCAGCGAGCTGAACAGCACGCGCCCGCGCGGCGTCCGGCGGATCAGGTGCAGCAGGATCGGCAGCGACACCGCGCCGATGGCCGCAAGAAAAAGCGGGGCGAGGAAGCTCATGCGGGCCTCCTGGAAGCGACGGTTCGCGCACTCCCCTCCCTCTCAGGGAGGGGCTGGGGGAGGGTCCGGCTTCCACTTGACGATGACGCTCCGCGTTGCATTCGAGCGACTTCAGAGGCCGTTGATTTCGACCCTCCCCTAACCCCTCCCTGGGAGGGAGGGGAACCGGAAGCGCTGCCGCCTGACCCGCCGCCGCGCGTGCCCTTGCGCATCACCGTGCGCTTGACCGCCATGCGGGCGGTGAGGAAATCGAAGAGCGCGTGCTCCAGCGGCTGATCGGTGCTGAGGCGGTGGTAGGCGATGCCGTGGCCCTCGCAGATCGACTCGACGGCGGCGATGTGGGCGTGCAGTTTCTGGCCATAATTCTCGCGGATCTGTTGCGGGTCGACGTAGAGCTCGCGGCCGGTCTCGGCGTCGTGGAAGAGCGCGGGGTCGGTGAAGTTGAGCGACAGCTCGGCGGGGTCAAGGACGTGGAAGACGATCACCTCATGCCCGCGCGAGCGCAGGTAACCCAGGTGCGTCTCGACGCCGTCGAGCGGGGCGAGCAGGTCGCTGATGAGGACGTGCACGCCGCGCTTGGTGACGAGGTCGGCGATGCGGCGCAGCGGCGCGGTAAGGTTGGTCGAGACGCCCTGATGCGGCTGGTCGAGCGCGATCATCAGGCGGCGCAGGTGGCCGGGCCGGAAGCGGGCGGGCAGGTACTGGCGGATCTCCTCGTCGAAGGTGACGAGGCCGGCCGCGTCGTGCTGGGCCCCGAGGAAGTAGGCGAGCGTGGCGGCGAGGGTGGCGGCGTAGTCGGATTTTTTCCAGAGGGACCCACCCACGGGAGTGGGTGGGCTTTGAGAAGGATTTTTTTTCGACGGAAGATTTTCGTTGTCGGTGACGGTGCCGAACTGCATCGACTTCGATTGATCGACGAGCAGCCAGCAGCGCAGGTTCGTCTCGTCCTCGAAGCGCTTGACGTAGAGGCGGTCGCTGCGGGCATACAGCTTCCAGTCGATGTAGCGCGGGTCGTCGCCGCTCGTGTACTGGCGGTACTCGGTGAACTCGACGGAGAAGCCGTGATACGGCGAGCGGTGCAGGCCGGTCATGAACCCCTCGACGATGGCGCGGGCGCGCAGCTCCAGCGAGCCGATGCGCATCAAGGCGCGCGGGTCGATGTAGTCGGGTTGTGGGGTCGGGGGGTTCATGCTCAATGCGATTTACCACGAAGGCACGAAGACACGAAGGGAGAAGGACAAGCCACCGAGACACCGAGAGCACCGAGAAGAACCGAGAAGAACCGTGTAAACAGCACCATCTGAGCCAAAAACGTTCCTCCCTCCGACTCGGTGTCCTCGGTGTCTCGGTGGCCAATCCTTGTTCTCTTCTTATCTTCGTGGCTTCGGGCCTTCGTGGTTCACTTCCTCTACACCGTCACGCTCTCAATCAACCGCTGAATCACATACTCCACCGTCACGCCCTGCGCCTCGGCTCGATAATTCAGCAGGATGCGGTGGCGCAGCGTTGAGGCGGCGACGGCCTTGATGTCGTCGAGCGAGACGTGGGCCTGGCCGTTGAGCAGCGCGCGGGCTTTGGCGCCGAGCACGAGGTACTGTCCGGCCCTAAGGCCCGCGCCCCAGCTCACCCACTCGTTCACAAAGTCGGGCGTCGATCCTCCCGTCGTCGGGTGCGGCCGGCTCATCGCCGCCAGCCGCACCGCGAAGCGCACCACGTCTTCCGCGATCGGCACCTTGCGCACCACCTCGTGGAACATCTGCACATCGGCTCCGTCGAACAGCGGCTCGATCTTTTCCGGCTGCTTCGACGTGGTGCGCGACACCACTTCGACCTCGTCGTCCTCGCCCAAATAATCAATCTTCACGTTGAACATGAAGCGGTCGAGCTGGGCCTCGGGCAGCGGGTACGTGCCTTCCATCTCGATGGGGTTCTGCGTGGCGAGCACGAAGAACGGCTCCTCAAGCTGGTGCCGCACGCCGGCCGCGGTGACCTGGTGCTCCTGCATCGCCTCCAGCAGCGCGGCCTGCGTCTTGGGCGGCGTGCGGTTGATCTCATCGGCGAGGATCACGTTCGCGAAGATCGGCCCGCGGACGAACACCATCTTCCGCTTGCCCTCCTGCGTCTCTTCCAGAATCTCGGTCCCGGTGATGTCGGCGGGCATCAAGTCGGGCGTGAACTGGATGCGCGAAAACTTCAGATGAAACACCTGTGCGATCGAGCGCACGAGCAGCGTCTTCGCCAGCCCCGGCGGCCCGGTGAGCAGGCAATGCCCGCCGGCGAACAGGCAATAAAGAAGCTCCTCGATCGCCTGTGTCTGCCCGACGACGGCTTTGCGCAGCTCCGCGAGTACCTGCGAACGGGCGGCGCGGAGTTTTTCCACGGCTTCGCGCTCGGTATCAAACGGTGTGGTCAGCGTGGTCAATCGTTCACTCCTTGAGAAGCTCCAAGTTCCAAACTCCAAATTCCAAACAAGCTCGAATATTCAAATTTCAAACTTCGCTTCGCGGGTCGCTACGGAACAACGATGACCACGAGGCGCACCAGAACGGTCCGATCCGCAAGTAAGGTTCGCTCCGGTTCTGCCTTGATTGGAGCTTGTTTGGATTTTGGAGCTTGTCATTTGGAATTTCCCGCCGCGGGTCAGTGCGTCATCGCATAAAACACAATATTGATCCCCATCGGGTACGCCTGTTTCTCCGAGAACTCCTTGAAATAAAAATGGTTCTCGCCCTCGCGTTCCCAGCCGTCGCCGAGGTCGGTGTTGTGGCAGATGATGACCATCATGCGTCCCTTGTCGTCGAAGATGGCGCGGTAGTGGGCCTCGCTGCCGTCGTCGGGGCCGGGGCGCCATTCGTATCGCTCGCCCTGGGCGCCGTGGCCGATGGAAGGGACCTGCGGCTTGGTCTTGAGGTCGTAGATGCAGTGGAAGATTTCGTGCTTGATGTCGAGCTCGACGATCGGGCGGTCGGGGAAGACGCGCTTGATCTCGAACTCGAAGTTGTCGTACTCGTCGCCGCCCCAGAAATCGTCGACCATCATGAAGCCCCCGGAGAGAAGATACTTTCGCAGGGCCTTCACTTCATCGTCCTCGAACGACAGGCGGCCGGGCTCGATCATGTAGATGAAGGGGTAGTCAAACAGTTTCGGATCGGTGAGCTCGAGCTGCACGGGGCGGGGGTTGACCTTGAGGGTGGTGAGCTGCTGGAGGCGGAAGGAGAAGTTGATGTCGGAGTCGGGGTAATCGGTGGCCCAGCCGCCGCCGCCGCGCCGGCCGTAGCCGCCGTAGATGACGCGGACGAAGGTGAAGGTGTCGTGCTCGAAGCCGGGGGCGTTTTTCCAATCGGTGAGGCCGGCGCGTTCGAGGGTGTTCTCGTCGATGACCCGGCCGCGCTGGGCGAGGGTGAGGGCGGCGGTGAGCGCGGTGGCGCAAGCGAGGGTGGTGAGGGTGAAAATGCCTTTGGTGCGTGAGGTCATGCTCGTGATTCTTTCGAAATGGCCTCTAAAGAAAGCAGGAAGGCAAGAAAAGAGGAGACGAGAAAGTCGAGCTACTGAATCATGGGGGTTTAGCGCAAAGGCGCAAAGAACGCGAAGGACGCAAAGGAAGGCAATTTGAGTTGAAATCGATTCATTCAGCGATGCTTTCACTCCTTTTTTTCACTTCATTCTTCCTCTCTGCGTCTTTGCGACCTTTGCGCCTTTGCGTTTAATCCCATCGTCATCAATATCACGTACCGCACATCACTCATCTCGGCTTCGCTTCCTTTCCTGCATTCCTGCCTTCCTTAGTGGCTTCTCCGGCCAGCTTCAACAAAAGCTCCTGCGCATCCCGGAAGCGCGGTGCTTCTTCGAGGGCCATCAGCACGTGGCGTTTCGCGGCGGGATCGTTCATGGCGTGCAGGTGGCGGGCGAGGTCGTAGTGGGTCTGCGCCGGGTCGGGCGGGCTCATGAGGAGCAGGGTGCGGAGGGCGCGGGCGGCGCGGGCGTGATCATCTACGTGATCATCTATATAGTCCGCCGCCTCGGCGAGCAGGCGGTGCGGCTGCGGGGTGAGCGGGTTGACGGCGAGGATGCGGTCGCCGAACGCCAGCACCGCGGGCCAGTCCTTGCGCTCGGCGGCGAGTTCCATCAGCCGGACGAACGCGGGGATGTGGTCGGCGCTGAAGCCCGCGACCTTCTCCAGCGCGGCGCGTTCCTCGTTCGTCTCCTTCAACGCGCGATGCGCCTGAGCTATCAGCCAGTACGCGCTGTTCTCGCCGGCGTCATCCGGGTAGAGCTCGATGAGCCGCTTGAGTGGAACCTTCGCCTCGTTCCACTTCTGAGCGTCAAGCAGTTCGTTGGCAAACAGGCTCAAGCCGATGATGTGGTCCGGGTGGTCCTTGAGCCACGCCGCAAGCGATCGGCCGGCGGGCGGCGTCGGCGTGTCGAAGTCGGACCAGTCGCCTTTCGGCGCGAGCTGACCGGCGAGCTTTATCGCGTGGGCCTCGAAGTCGCGCTCGAGGTCCTTGATCGGGCCGATGTGCTTCTCGATCGCCGCGTTGATGTACAGCCCGGCGTGCAGGTCGCGCAGCACCTTCTTCATTGCGCCGATCCCGGCACGGTCGATGAGAAACTCGACGACCAGCGACGACTGGAAGTAAGCGAACTGCACGTGCAGCGGCGTGCGGGCCTTGAGGAACGCCATGCTGAGCTGCCCGACCGGCGTCAGGTCGCCGCCCAGAATCATCTTACGGTAGGTGGGCGTCATCGACTGGCCCCACGTCGCGTTGGCCTTCTTCTCCTCGTACACGCTGATGCCCTCGCTGAGCCAGCGCGGCATGCGGTTGCGCGTGGCCTTGAGCGTGACCACGTGGCAGAACTCGTGCCACAGAACAGCCTCCCAATTGTTTGAGCTACCGGGGTTCGCGGCCGGGCTGTTGGCGGTGATCACGTTGCCGAAGCAGACGCCGAGGAACCCCGCCCCGCCGGGCAGGCCGAAGGTGCGGATCGCGAAGTCTTTTTGATCGGGAAAGATTTCCACCGTCACGCGGTCGACAAGGTCGATGCCATACTTCACGCACAGCGCCTCGCGGGCGCGGTTGAGCAGCGCAAGCACGCGGGCACCGTAGATGTCGGCCTCGCGGGCCTCCATGCGGACGATGAAGTACTTGTCTTCGAGCGTGCGGAACGTCGCGATGTTGTCCTGGAGCGTGACGAGGTTGAAGGCGACGACGTCGTACGCGTCCTTCTCAAGCACCTCGCGGGCCAGCTTCCAGCCTTCATCGACCTGCCCGAGGCGCAGCAGGTCCTGCGCGAGCTGGGCCTTGGCGGGCAGGTAGTCGGCGTCGAGCGAGAGCGCGTTGCGCTGGTGCTGCGCGCCCTCGGCGAAGCGGTACTTCTGCGAGAGCTTCTTCCCAATGAGGTGATCGACGGCGGGGTTGGTCTTCCAATGCTTGAGCGCCCGCGACCGGCTGAGGGCTTCGCCAGTGATGTCGTTTTCGAGGTGCGAGAGCAGCGCGCTGTACGACCAGGCAGTCGGATGACCCGGGTTGATTTCCAGCACTTTGGCGAGCAGCGCCTCGGCTTCGCGCAGGTTTTCGCCATCGATCAGGTTGTCGGCCTGCATGAGCAGCGCGGCGGTGTGGTTCGGGTTGAGCGTCAATGTTTTTTCGAGCGCCGCGGTGGTCTTCGCGCCGTCCGATGGCGCGAAGGCGCGGGCGACGCCGAACCAGACGTCGGGGTCACTCGGAAATCGTTTGGCGGCATCAGTGAAGAGCCGGCCGGCCTCGGCGTAATCGTGCTTGGAGAGGGCGAGCTCGCCGGGCGCGAGCCAGGTGTCGCGCAGCCCCGGCGCATCCTTGCGGGCCTTGTCGTAGATCAGTTCGAGGACCTGGCGGGGGTCGGCGTCCATGAGCAGTGCGGCCCGGCCCTGTGCGACGAGGTCGGGCGCATCGGAATACCACCACGGCCGGGCGCTGACCAGCGCGTTGATCTGCTCGAGCATGAACTTGGCGCGGTCGGCCTCTCCAAGTGCGGTGTGAATCTCGTGGCCGAGGAGGCGCAGCTTGATGCTGCTGTGAAAGCGGAGCAGCGCGGTGTCGAGCGTGGCTTTGGCGTCGTCGAGCTCGCCGACAGCGAGGTGGGCGTTGATCTTCAGGAGCCGCCACTGCTCGCTGAACTGGCCGTCGTCGATGGCGGCGGCGGATTCTTCGATGCAGCCGGCGTAGTCGCCCTTGAGGAGGCGCTCGGCGCAGGAGGCGAGGTCGGCGCGGGCGGGGGAAGGGAGGAGGAGGAGAAGCAGAATGGAGAACAAGACAGATTGAAAATTGGCCATTGCAAATTGCAAATTGCAAATTGGCAATTGGATCGTTCCGGCAATTTGCAATTTGCAATGACCAATGGCCAATTTGCAATTTCCCCCGCAGTTCCACCGCGTCGCAGCCCCGCGATGGCCGGGAGCACCACGCCGATCGTCTTCGACGACCGCGGCGGCGGGCTCGGGTTGGCGTCGCGTCGCACGAGGCAAACGACCATTCCCGTGAGTTCGGCGGCGGCGGCCAACGATGCGGCACGGCCGCGGGTGACGGTTCATTCTAGTCGGATGAGGCGCAATGCAAGGACAAATTACGTTGTGAAGCGGAGAAGTGAAAAGTACGGGGCGATCAAAGCCCCGGGAGGACTTCGATCTCGCCCGTTGTGTGAATGCGCACGAGTTGCCTACCTGTTATCGATGCCAGCGCCCGCTCCAGCGCGGGGATGAGAGGCGTCAGTGACGCTACGCGATTGTCGGTCGCGACCAACACCACGACCGAGAGCGGGATGCTGCGGAGGTTCTGCTGAAACGCGATGTTCTGATCCACGGTGAGAAAAACGTCGAACTCAAGAGCCGCTTTGGCCAAAAGATCGCCGTTGTTGAAATCGGCCCAGCCACACTCTGCTGTCGTCTTCACCTGATGTCCGGTGAGCGAGCGCCGCAAGCTGCGCGGGACACAGTGATCAAACAGGATGCGCATGGATGTCGTGTTCCTTTAGCAAGCCATCCTGCGCCATCTGAAGCACGGCATCCACCTGCTCGCGTGTGATCCCCGGAAAATCATCGAGGAATCGATCGATGGTGTCGCCGGCCCGCAGGTGATCGAACAGGCTTTTGATGGGGACGCGCGAACCCTTGAAGACGGGGACGCCGCCGAGCCTTTGTGGGTGGGAATGAACGTAGTCGCCGACTTGGAATTGTGAGGTGGCGGGCATGACGTGACTCCAGCAACACGTCACATTGTAGCCGGTAAGGGTGCATCGACCGACCGCGGCGCCGCGTGCAGCGCCCGCAGCAAGTCTTCCTCGACCTGCTTGAGGCCGCAGCAGCGGCGCGTGGTCATGCGGCGGGCCATGTCGATGAACTTTTCGATGTCGTAGCGCTGGGCGGCGTCATCGGTGAGGAAGCTGAAGCGGTCGGTGTGCTTCGGCGCGAAGCCGGAGAGGGCGAGCATGGTGCCGGTGCCGAGGGTGGAGCCGGTGAGGATGCGCGAGCCGATGGCGGTGAGGGTGAAGTCGCCGATGACGGGGCCGAGGAAGGTGCGGCCGGTGTCTTCCGCCTTCCCCGCGCCTGTATCACTGCCGCTGCCACTGCCGCTGCCACTTTCTCCGCCGAGTTCGACACGGATGGAGCCGTAGGTGTTCTTCAGATTGCTGACGGTGGTGGCCGCGCCGAAGTTGCACCAGGCGCCGACGAGGCTGTGGCCGAGGTAGCCGAGGTGTGCCTTGTTGGTGTAGCCGTGGACGATGGAGAAGCTGACCTCGCCGCCGATCTTGCAGGACGGGCCGATGGCGACGTTGGGGCGGATGTCGGCGTGGGCGTTGATGGTGCTGTTCTTGCCGACGTAACACGGGCCGGTGATCACGGCGAAGGAGTGAACCGCCGCGCCGCTGTCGATGACGACGGGGCCGTTCTCAACGTTGATGACGACCATCGGCGCGAGCTTCGCATCGGCGGCGAGCTTGAAGGGGTGGTTGCCGGTGACCGCGACGTTCGCCGGCAGCGCGGCGCGATCGGCGAGCGGGATTTCACTGGCGAGCAGGTCGAACGCGAGCGTCGCTTCGAGCTGGTCAAGGATGTGCCAGGGGCGGGTGATGAGCGTGAGGTGGGCGCCGTGGCCGTCGCCGGTGGCGAAGGGGTCGGGCGGTGTGGCGGGAAGGCGGGTCGAGGGGATGCCGGGCAGCGGCTGGAAGCCGGCTTCGATGAGATGTTGGGCCTTGTCGTGCGGGAGGTGGGCGGCGACGAGTTGGCCGTCGTGCTGGAGGAGGGCGTGGCCGCACGGGAGGGCGCGGACATCCTCGGCGTGGTGGATGCCGAGCCAGCGGGCGTTCACGAGCAGCCAGTCGCCGGCGCCGAGCGGTGTGTTCTGGGGTAATTCGTGGCGGAGTGCGGTGGTGCAGGCGAGGCGCGGCGGCGTGTGGAGCGCGGCGGCGTTCATCGCCAGCACGCATTCGATGCGGCGCATGGTCGTGACCGCGCCGGTTCGCATCTCGAAGACGGCGCGCAGGTCGGTCAAGGGGCCGAAGTGGCCGCGGTTGTCGTCGAAGATGAAAAGGCGCGAGGCCATGCTGGATTATCGGAATTTTTTGAGAGGTGATGGAGATGAACCGGGAGGCCATCGCGATCGTTCATCGCGTCGTGCGGCCTTGTGTCCGCATTTCCATCACCCATCAGTCGTTAGTCAAAACGTCCGCGCCCTCGAAGCATCGTAGACGCGCACGCGCCGCCGGTGCGCGCCACGATGCTTCGGCGCTCGATCCAGTGTTTCACCTGATTGACACACGCGCTCGCTCATCGTAATTTTGTCGCCGTCGCTTCAGTCAGGTGGGGTCGCGGTTCGACGTGGTGGGCAAGGCAAAGATTTCAGCACAAACGAAACGGCGCAGGCGGACCATGGCCAAAATGGATTCCATGCTGTGGCATGAGATGATGAACTTCCTGCGCAGCAAACACGCGCCGATCTGTCGGCAGTGGTTTGAGGAGCTGGAGCCCGAGCGGCTCGATTCGGGCACGCTTACGGTGCTCACCAGCAACAGCGTGCAGCAGAATTATCTTCAGAACCGCTGCCTGCCGCACTTCACCGAGGCGGCCCAGTCGGTCACCGGCAAGCTCGTCGGCGTGGTGTTCGTCAATGGCCAGGGGGGCCGCGGCGACGGCAACGGGCACGGACACACGCACGGCAACGGGCACGGCAATGGTCATGGCAACGGCAATGGCTACGCGGCACGGCACGAACCGCCGGGCCCGGCATCGCCCGAGGGCCGCGTGCCCGAACTGCACCCCGAACGCCTTCCCGAATCGAAGCCCGGCAACGGCGCGTCGCGCCCGATGCCGCGCCCTATCGGCTCCGATTCGCGCAACCCGGACCAGATCATCCTCAGCCCGGATTACGCGTTCAGCACCTTCGTCACCGGCCCCGAGAACAACCTCGCCTACGCCGCCAGCGTCGCCGTCGCCAATCAGCCCGGCACCGCGTACAACCCGCTGTTCATCCACGGCGGCGTCGGCCTGGGCAAGACGCACCTGCTCCAGGCCATCTGCCAGGCCGTCGTCCAGCGCAACCCCGCCATGCGCATCTGTTACCTCTCCTGCGAAAGGTTCGTCAACGACTTTCTCGACTGCGTGCAGAACGGCCTGATGGCCGACTTCCGGGCCCGCTACCGCAACGTCGACCTCCTGGTCATCGACGACATCCAGTTCCTCTCCAAGCGCGAGCGGACGCAGGAGGAGTTTTTCCACACCTTCAACGAGCTGTACCAGGCGAAGAAGCAGATCGTGCTGTCGAGCGACCGCCCGCCCAGTGAGATCCAGGAGCTCGAGGAGCGGCTGGTGAGCCGGTTCCAGTGGGGCCTCGTCGCCGACGTGGCCCGGCCGACCTACGAGACCCGCGTCGCCATCGTGCGGGCCAAGACCAAGCTGCGCGGCCTGGCCATGCCCGATGATGTGATCAGCTTCATCGCCGAGCGCATCGAGAGCAATGCAAGGGAACTGGAGGGGGCGATCAACTCGCTGCAACTGCACTCCGACGCCCGCAAGCAACCGATCACGCTGCAACTGGCCCGCGAGGTGCTCGGCGGCGAGTCGACCGACGCCCGCACCAGCCAGGTGAAGCTCCAGACCATCATCGACGCCGTCGTCGCCCACTACGACGTGAAGCTCAGCGAGCTGCAGAGCAAGAACCGCCAGCGCTCCATCGCCGAGCCCCGGCAGGTGTGCATGTTCCTCGCCCGCAAACGCACCCGCTTCAGCCTCCAGGAGATCGGCGGCCACTTCGGCGGCCGGGACCACACCACCGTCATGCACTCCATCGAGACCGTCGACAAGCGCATGTCCATCGACCCCGGCTTCCGCCACCTCCTCGAGCGCTTCGACGACGAGATCACCCGGCACATGCACGACGCATGAACGCTGTTCATTCCAAAGTGAACCCTGTTCGCACGGGAATGAATGTCGTTCACTCCAAGCGATGAACGGCGTTCATTCTCGTCTCGCGCGCTCGTTGGATTGAATGGACGAGATCGCCCGAGAACCCACGGACGGGAGTCCCTGGGCTTTGGTTTTGAGTTGCTCTCACTCTGAAAGATGCCTGTCAATAACCCGGTGGACGGATCGTGAACAAATCGGCGCTTGGTGTCGGCGGCCGCCCCCCTGTCGACAACCCGCCCCGCTGCGGGCCCCGTCCGTCCACCCGTCACCGACGGGTCACCGCCAGGACCTGACCCATCGACAGAACTGTTGACATGTTCCCCACACCTTGGTCAAACGTTCTAATGTGTTGTCGTTGGGTGGCTTAAATCGGATTGTTTGGTTTTATCCACAAACCGCCAACGCCTATTACTGTGATGATGATCTTTAGATCTATACATCATTCAGTATCCGCTACCGCCGTCTCTGACACGCCCCGCACCACACCGTGGTCCGCCCCGCCACGGCGTTCGTCCGCAGCTTGCCCGCGCACTTGAGGCACGCCTCACCGCCGCGACCGTAGACCTGGTGGCGGAGCTGGAACGCCCCCTTGGCCCCGTTGCCATCGACGTAGTTCCGCAGGCTGCTGCCCCCCGAGGCGATCGCCCGGCGGAGCAGCCGGCGCATCCGCGGGACCATCTGCTGAACGGTGTTCATTGGCAGCCGCCGCGCCGGCGTCATCGGGTGCAGGCCCATCTCGAAGAGCAACTCGTCGACGTAAATGTTCCCCAGTCCCGCCACCACTTGCTGATCGAGCAGCACCGCCTTGAGCCCGCGCTGTGTCGCGCGGAGCCGCTCGAAGAGACGGCCCGGCGTGATGCGCAGGGCATCATGGCCCAATGCCGACCAGCGGAGCGACTTCAGGTCGCCGAAGCGGGCGAAGGTCCAGACCCCGCCGAAGCGGCGCGGGTCGTCGAAAAGGAGGTGCCCGGCGGGATTGGTGCCGCCCGCCGGTCGTCCAGCGCTTGGCGAATCGAGGCGCCAGACGAGGTGCGTGTGCTTGGCGTCGGCTTTCGCGGGCGGCTCGGTTTGGTAGGTCAGCGAGCCGGTCATGCCGAGATGGACGCAGATCGCGGGATCGTCGTCGTCGATGTCGATCTGCTGCCCGCCATCACCGGTGCTCGCGACGATGGCGAGTTGTTTGCCGTGCCGGATGATCGCTCGAATCGTTTGACCCACGAGCAGCGCCGCGGCCAGCGGCGCATCCTGCCCAGTCACCCGCTCGACAATCTCCGCCCGGCGAACCGTCACCGCCGCCACCCGCCTGCCGATCAGGTGATCCAGCAGTGACAGCCGCACGCGTTCGACTTCCGGCAGCTCGGGCATGGCGGGATTGTAAGTCCGTCGGCGGGTTTATCAGAGCCGGGTTCTGTGAACCCGGTCGGATTGCGAGGCTCAAAGCCGAGCAATCCGACTTCGCGCGGCGGTTCTCGGGTTGATCGTGCGCTCACCGCGCGAATCGGATCGCCTTGCTTCGCGGCGGCGATCCGACCGGGTTCACAGAACCCGGCTCTGTAGAACCCTTCGCATTGCTCATCCCCACCACCACCCTTATCATGGCGGACCGATCGGAGGCCACATGATTCGTGGAAAAACAGGGCGGCGTTGCTTGGCGCTACCGGTCATCGCGGTGCTGTGTGCGTGGCTGGGCGCGGCGGCCCCCGGCGGCCCGGGGGGCATGGCGCGCGCCCAGGAGACCCGCCGGCTCGACGATGCGGGCCAGTTCCAGAAGCAGACCACCTTCGACCCGAAGACCCCCGAGGGCAGGATCCAGCGGATCCGCACCATGATCGCCGAGGACCGCGGCGGCAAGGCCGAGGACCTCGCGGACGAATGGATTGAGGAATATCCGGATCATCCGCAGATCGATGAGGCCTACCTGCTGCGCGGCGATGCGAAGGTCGCCCAGCGGGATTATTATCAGGCCCTTTTCGATTACGAATATCTGGTGCGCAGTTTCCCCGGCTCGCAGCACTTTGTGACCGCGCTGGAGCGCGAGTTTCAGATCGCCACGCTCTACGCCGGCGGCTTGAACCGCAAGTTCCTCGGCCTCGCCATCCTCCCCGCCGACGGCGAGGCCGAAGAGCTCTTCGTCCGCATCCAGGAGCGGGCCCCCGGCAGCGAGATCGGTGAGCGGGCCAGCCTCGCCCTGGCGGATTTCTACTTCGAGACCGCGACGATGTACAAGGCGGTCGACGCCTACGACCTGTTCCTTCAGAACTACCCGCAGAGCCAGCACCGCCGGCGCGTGATGCGCCGCCTGATCCAGAGCAGCCTGGCGACGTTCAAAGGCCCGAAATACGACCCGACCGGCCTGCTCGACGCCGCGACCCGGCTGCGGGCCTACCGCCAGGAGTTCCCCGCCGACGCCGAGCAACTCGGTGCCGATGCCTTGCTGGTGCGCATCGACGAGTCGCTGGCGCTCAAGGCGTTCTACATCGCCGAGTGGTACGAGCAGCGGAGCAAGAACGTCAGCGCGATCTTCATGTACAAGCAGGTGGTGAAGGACCACCCGCGCACCGCCGCCGCCCAGCAGGCGATCCGCAAGCTCGGCCAGCTCGACCCGCAGACGAAGGGGTATGTGGTGGAGGAGGGGAAGCGCGAGGAGGCGAAGAAGGTGGAGGACGTCGAGAAGACAGCGGCGGAGCCGCCGAAGCCGGTGGATGAAAAAAAGCCGGTGGAAGAGAAGAAGTAACGACGTTTAGCCGCGGAGCAAAGGGCCGCCGCCGCTCCGCGTCGGTTGGTGATTGTCGGAAGCGACGCGAACGTGATGGGATCACGCGCGTGGGATTGGCGAAGTGCACAAGATGAAAACCGCGACGCTTGGACACTCGGACGTTTCCACCCTCACCCCAGCCCTCTCCCTAAGAGGGAGAGGGGGCATGAGCGCCGCGCTTCTCGTGCTCGCTTGTCTCTTCCTCACCGGCTGCGGCTATTCGCACGGCGGGACTTTTCCGAAAGAAATCGGCTCCATCGCCGTGCCCATCTTCGAGAACCGCACGCCGTACCGCGATGTGGAGTTTGACCTGACGGAGGCGTTGATCAAGGAGATCGAGCTGCGCACGCCGTACAAGGTCGTCCGCTCCGGCGATGCCGATACGCTGCTGGCGGGCGTGGTGACCAACGTCGATCAGCGTGTGCTCAGCCGGCGGGACGTGGGCGGGCTGCCGCAGGAAATGGAAATCTCGATCGTGGTGAACTTTGAATGGAAGCACCAGCGGACGGGCGAATCGCTGCGCGACCGGCACGGGTTCATCACCGTCGGCCGTCACGTGCCCGGCCGGCCCATCGGTGAGCCGTTCGAGGTCGCCAGACACGAGGCCGTGCAGCAACTGGCCCGCGACATCGTGGCGGTGATGCGGGCGGACTGGTGATGCCCGTGGTGGGGTGGCACTGACAAGCGGAGTCCGCGGAGCTTGTCAGTGTCGAGCGCAAGGGAGGGTCACCACTGACAAGGCCTCCGAGCAGGCCTTGTTAGTGCCACCCGGTGGAAGCCACTTTCCCGCCAATGCGGGTTTTTGGCCGAACCGCCCCCGCTTTCGATTCGATAAAGACTGCAACGCGGCGACCGCGCTACAATGTCCGTATTCGTCCGCCTCGCCCCGTGTCTGATCGTCCGATCGTGTCCGATAAGGAGTCGTGATGCCCGACCCGAAACACAATGA
>Ga0163150_10001258_pt1 | contig 43794 bp, 38 predicted proteins | sample OliLakLV19P2IB_FD_148628 | JGI IMG/M metagenome (GOLD analysis project Ga0163150, IMG submission 148628) | Freshwater microbial mat bacterial communities from Lake Vanda, McMurdo Dry Valleys, Antarctica - Oligotrophic Lake LV.19.P2.IB | ecosystem: Environmental > Aquatic > Freshwater > Lake >... | reverse complement strand
CAGGACGTCATCCGCCCTTTCGACAAGCCGATCTACAAGCAGGGCCACCTCGCAATCCTCAAGGGCAACCTCGCGCCCGAAGGCTGCGTGGCCAAGATCACCGGCCTCAAGAATCCGGTCATCACCGGTCCGGCCCGCGTGTTCGATTCCGAGCCCGATTGCATGAAGGCGATCATGGCCAAGAAGATCAAGGCCGGTGACGTCGTCGTGATCCGCTACGAGGGGCCCAAGGGTGGCCCTGGAATGCAGGAAATGCTAGCGCCTACTTCCGCATTGATCGGCCAAGGACTTGGCGAGAGTGTCGGCCTCCTGACCGACGGACGGTTCTCCGGGGGGACTTGGGGCATGGTCGTGGGGCACGTCGCGCCGGAGGCTTTCGTGGGCGGGACAATTGCCTTGGTCAAGGAAGGCGACTCGATCACGATCGACGCCAAGAAGCAGCTGATCCAGCTCAACGTGCCGGCCAAGGAGATCGCCGCGCGGCGCAAGAAGTGGAAGCAGCCCAAGCCGCGCTATACGCGGGGACTGCTCGCGAAGTACGTCAAGCTCGTGTCGACCGCGAGCCTGGGCGCGGTCACCGACCGGTCGGAGTAACCCCCGGGACTGCGGCTCGGGCTAGAACCCCGAGCCGGGCTGTTTCAGAAAAACGATTTCTTCGGCCGTGCTCTCGCGGCCGAGCGCCGCATTCCGATGCGGGAAGCGGCCGAAGCGCGTGATGATCTCCCAGTGCCGCTTCGGGTAGTCCTCCGGATCCGCGGTCTCCGGGAAAGACTTCAACGGTTCGTACAGGAAGAGCGAGCGTTCCTGTTCGGCGAGCGACTCGCTGTGCTCGAACGGCAGGTAGACGAACAGGCGCTCGATCGGGCACATGTTCCTGTCCCAACCCTTGTCGACGACATGCTTTGCGGTCGCCAGCGCCAGCGGGTCGGTCTCGAATGAGCGCCGGCTACCGCGAAAGAGATTGCGCGGGAACTGGTCGGTGACCACGATCAGCGCAAGCGCGGAGCGCTCGTTGCCAGCCCAGTGCGCCAATCCGCCGAGGGCCGCCGCGTTATGCAGCTCCAGGTACCGCGCGCGGATCGATTCGTCGAACACGGGGTCCTTGACGAACCACGCCTTGCGCGGCGCGCCCGCCGGCACGCCGAACCAGAAATCGAGGACGTCCTGCGGCTGATGCATTGGATAATTGCTGCCCTGAAAATTGGGGTCAGAGTCGACTTTCAAAAGTCGACCCTGACCCCATTTAATCCGCTCATTTGATCGATGCCAAGTCCCATGCCCAACCGTCTCGCGCAGGAAACCTCGCCGTATCTCCAGCAACACGCGCAGAACCCGGTCGACTGGCATCCGTGGGGCGACGAAGCGCTCCAGCTCGCGCGGTCCACGGGCAAGCCCATCCTGCTCTCGGTCGGCTATTCGGCCTGCCACTGGTGCCATGTGATGGCGCACGAGAGCTTCGAGAACCACGAGACCGCCGCCGTCATGAACCGGCTGTTCGTGAACATCAAGGTCGACCGCGAGGAAAGGCCGGACCTCGACCAGATCTACCAGACCGCGCACCAGATGCTGACCCAAAGCACCGGTGGATGGCCGCTGACGATATTCCTCGCGCCGGACGGTACGCCGTTCTTCAGCGGCACCTATTTCCCGAAGACGTCGCGCTACGGGCTGCCGGGCTTTCCCGAGCTGCTCGAGCGCGTCGCGGCGATCTGGAAAGAGCGGCGCGCGGAGGTCAACGAGCAAGGCGAGCAGGTGCGCCTCGCGTTCTCACGCATGCAGCTCGGCGCCGGCGCCGCGACGGGACGGCCGGCGCACGCCTCGAATTTCGACGCGCAGCCGATCCTGGAGTCGCTTTCCAACCTGCGCGAGAATTTCGACGCCGATGCCGGCGGCTGGGCGCAGTTACCCGAGCGCGCGCCCAAGTTCCCGCATCCCACCGACATCGAGCTCTGCTTGCGGCGCTACGCGCATGACGGCGACGGGCACGCGCTGGAGATGGCCGACATCACGCTTGAAAAAATGGCGCAGGGCGGGATCTACGACCAGCTTGGCGGCGGCTTCTCGCGCTACAGCACCGATGCGACGTGGACCATCCCGCACTTCGAAAAGATGCTTTACGACAACGGCCCGTTGCTGTCGCTCTTGGCCGATGCTCATTGCGCCACCGCAAAGCCGATCTATGCTCGTGTCGCCGCCGAAACCGCGGGCTGGGTGATGCGCGAGATGCAGTCGCCCGAAGGCGGCTACTACTCCAGCCTCGATGCGGATTCCGAGGGAGTCGAAGGCAGGTTCTACGTGTGGGATCGCGAAGAGGTGCGTTCGCTGCTCACGCCCGAGGAGTACGAAGCCTTCGCCGGCCGCTATGGCCTGGACCATGAGCCGAACTTCGAGGAGAAGCACTGGCATCTCGTGCTCGCGCGGGAGCCCGACGGTACAGGCAATGATTCCCTGATCGAATCGGCACGCGCGAAAGTTTTCGCCGTGCGAGAGCAACGCATCCGCCCCGGCCGCGACGAGAAGATCCTCGTCTCGTGGAACGCGCTCATGGTGCGCGGCATGGCGCGCGCCGCGCGCGTGTTCGCCAACCGCGAGTGGGCCGACTCGGCACAGCGTTCGCTCGAGTTCATCCGCAGCACCATGTGGAAGGACGGGCGGCTCTTCGCGACCTACAAGGATGGCCGCGCGCACCTGAACGCCTATCTGGACGACTACGCCTTCCTCATCGACGCGCTGATCGAATGCCTGCAGACGCGGTTCGACGTGGAGCTGCTCGATTTCGCCGAAGAGATTGCCGAGGCGATGCTCGAGCAGTTCGAGGACAGCGACGCCGGCGGCTTCTTCTTCACCGGGCGGGACCACGAGCGCCTCATCCACCGTCCCAAGCCGGGGCAAGACAATGCAACGCCCTCTGGCAACGGCGTGGCCGCGTTTGCGCTTCAACGGCTCTCGGCCCTCACCGGCGAAGAGCGTTTTCGCAGCGCGGCCGAGAGGACGCTCGAACGCTTCTACCCGACGATGCGGCAGCACCCCGCGGGATTTGGTTCGCTGATGATCGCGCTCGAGGAGTCGCTCGGACCGCCGACCACCGTCATCCTGCGCGGCGAGCCCGGGGCGCTCGAAGGCTGGACGCAGTCGCTGGCGCGCGAGTACTGGCCGGCGACCATGGTGCTGGCGATTCCGGCCAGCGTGGGGGGCCTGCCGGCGCTGCTCGACAAGCCGGCCGGCGACCCGGAATCCGGGGGCGCGGTCAACGCATGGGTATGCCAAGGCGTTACCTGTTTGTTACCGATTTCCGATCTGGAAACACTTCGCAACACCTGTACGCACGGGGCCACGCGATAATATCGATGTAAATTGCGTCCCCAGACAGATTCGGCGCCAACCCGGCTTTTGCACACGTCTCAAGGAGCAGTGATGAAATTCGCCCCCCTCGCCTTTGCCCTCGCCGCCGCTGCAGTGGTATCGCTGCCCGCCAAGGCGAGCGACGAGCTTGCCAAGAAGCACATGTGCATGACCTGCCACACCGTCGACAAGAAGCTGGTCGGGCCGGCCTACAAGGAGGTCGCGGCCAAGTACGCCTCCGACAAGGCGGCCGAAGCCAAGCTGTTCGACAAAGTGAAAAAGGGCGGGGTCGGCACCTGGGGCCAGATCCCGATGCCGCCGAACGAAAAAGTGCCCGACGCCGACGTCAAGGCGATGGTCAAGTGGATCCTGTCGACGAAATAAGCCGCCAGGCCATGCGAAAAAAGCCGGGCGAACCCCGGCTTTTTTATTGCTCAACGAGGCGCGGCGCGGCTATCATTTCGCCTTTCCGCTTGCCTTTCACCATCGACGCTCCCGGGAGGACGTATGAATAAAACGAATATCGCGCCCAAGTTTGCACTCGCGCTGCTTGTCGCAGCCACCGCAGCCGCCCTCACGGGGTGCGGCGAAGACAAGAAACCGGAACCGGCCAAGGTCGTTGTCGTGGCGCCGCCCCCGCCGCCGCCGTCGATCGAAATCAAGATCGGCCACGTCGGCCCGATGACCGGCGGCATTGCCCACCTTGGCAAGGACAACGAGAACGGCGCGCGCATGGCGGTCGACGAAGCCAATGCAGCCAAGATCAAGATCGACGGCAAGGACGCCAAGTTCACGTTCGTCGGCGAAGACGACCAGGCCGACCCCAAAGTGGGCACCACGGTCGCGCAGAAGCTGGTCGACGCGAAGGTCGCCGGCGTTGTCGGCCACCTCAACTCGGGCACCTCGATCCCGGCCTCGACGATCTACAACGGCGCCAACGTGCCGGTGATTTCCGGCTCGGCCACCAATCCAAAGCTCACCGAGCAGGGCTTCAAGAACCAGTTCCGCGTGGTCGGCCGCGATGACCAGCAGGGCCCGGCGATCGCCGGCTACCTCGTCGGCGATGCCAAGCCCAAGACCGTCGCGATCATCGACGACGCGACCGCGTATGGCGAAGGCCTCGCCAACGAAGTCGAGAAGACCTTAGTCGGCTCCAAGATCAAGGTGCTGCCGCGCGAGAAGGGCACCGACAAGACGACCGACTGGAAAGCGATCCTCACCAAGGTCAAGGGCCGCAAGCCCGACGCAGTGTTCTACGGCGGCATGGACGCGACCGGCGGGCCGCTGGTCAAGCAGGCGCGCGAGCTCGGCATCAAGGTGGTGTTCGCATTCGGCGACGGCGCGTGCACCGACGAAATGGCCAAGCTCGCCGGCGATGCGGCCGAAGGGCTGCTCTGCTCGCAGGCCGGCATCCCCGTGGCTGCGGCGGACCAGAAATTCCTCGAGAACTACAAGAAGAAGTTCAACGCCGACCCGATCCTCTACGCGCCCTTCACCTACGACGCGGCGAACATGATCATCGAGGCGATCAAGAAGGCCAACTCGCCCGACCCGGCCAAGTACCTGCCCGAGCTCGCCAAGCTCGATTACAAGGGCGCGACCGGCCAGGTCAGTTTCGACGAGAAAGGCGACCGCAGGAACGCGGAGATGACGATCTTCACGATGAAAGCCGGCAAGATCACGCCGGTGGCCGTCATCAAGACGGGGAAGACCATACCGATCGCGGATTTCATCGCGTCGATGTCGGCGCCTGCCGCGGCACCCGCACCGGCGGCCGCCCCGGCCCCCGCCGCGGAACCGGCCAAGAAGTAAGCAAGCGTTTTTGCAGAACACCAAACGGCGCCTTCGGGCGCCGTTTTTCTTTGCCGGTTGTGTTTGGCCCGGCGTTTGCTAGTCTGACCGCCAATGGACATCTTCATCCAGCAGCTCATCAACGGCCTGACCCTTGGCAGCGTGTACGCCGTGGTCGCGCTCGGCTACACAATGGTGTACGGCATCATCCAGCTCATCAACTTCGCCCACGGCGAGCTGGTGATGATCGGCGCGATGGTGGCTTTCACGCTGATCGGGGTGCTGGTCCCCAAGGGACTGAACCCGATGGTCATCGTCCTGCTCGCGACCGCGTGCGCGATTCCGGTGTGCATGCTGGTCGGCTATGCGATGGAACGGCTGGCTTACCGGCCCTTGCGTCGCGCCCCGCGCCTCGCGCCGCTGATCACCGCGATCGGCGTTTCGATCATCCTGCAGCACCTCGCACTGCTCGTCTGGACGCGCAACAACCTCGCTTTTCCGCAGGTCATCAAGACGCAGTCCTACGCGATCGGCGGCGCGACGATCACCAACGTGCAGATCGCCATCATGCTGATGTCGCTGGTCATGATGGCCGGCCTCGCGCTGCTCGTGTACCGCACGCGGCTGGGGACCGCGATGCGCGCCACGGCGCAGAACGCGCAGGTCGCCGGGCTCATGGGCATCGACATCAACCGCATGATCGCCGCGACCTTCGTGATCGGCGCCGCGCTTGCGGCGGTGGCCGGCGTCATGGTCGGCAGCTACTACGGCATCGCCCACTACCAGATGGGCGCCTTGCTCGGCCTCAAGGCCTTTTCCGCGGCCGTGCTCGGCGGCATCGGCAACCTGCCGGGCGCGATGCTCGGCGGGCTCACGCTCGGCGTGGTGGAGGCGCTCGGTGCGGGCTACATCGGCGACCTGACCGGCGACGTGTTCGGCAGCAACTACCAGGATGTGTTTGCGTTCCTCGTCCTCATCGTGGTGCTCGTGTTCCGTCCCTCGGGCCTGCTGGGCGAAAGAGTCGGCGACCGCGCATGAGGGACCTGCTGCGCAGGAACGCGGCGGTGCGCTGGTCGGCGGTGGTGCTGATCGCCCTTGTGCTGATCGCGCTCCCGTTCGCGCTTTCGCAGGCGGGCACGGCGTGGGTCCGGATCACCAACCTGGCGATCCTTTTCACGCTGCTGGCGCTCGGCCTCAACATCGTGGTCGGCTTCGCCGGCCTGCTGGACCTGGGCTATGTCGCGTTCTATGCGGTCGGCGCGTATGCGTACGCGCTGCTCGCCTCGCCGCACTTCGGGCTGCATTTGCCGTTCTGGGTGATCCTGCCGATCGGCGCAGCCGTCGCGGCGTTGTTCGGGGTCCTGCTTGGCGCCCCGACGCTCAAGTTGCGCGGCGATTACCTCGCGATCGTGACTCTGGGCTTCGGCGAGATCGTGCGCATTTTTCTAAATAACCTGTCCCGCCCGGTAAATATTACCAACGGTCCCCAGGGAATCTCGCAGATCGACCCTTTCTCGATCGCGGGCGTGAGCTTCGCCAAGACCGACACGGTCATGGGCGCCATGGTGAGCGGCCCGATGAAGTACTACTGGTTCCTGCTGGCCCTGCTGGTCGTGGTCATCGCGATCAACCTGCGGTTGCAGAACTCGCGCATCGGCCGCGCGTGGGAGGCCGTGCGCGAGGACGAAACGGCGGCGCGCGCGATGGGCATCGACACCACCAAGATCAAGCTGCTCGCTTTCGCGATGGGCGCGTCCTTCGGCGGCGTCGCGGGCGGCCTGTTCGCCGCGATCCAGGGCTTCATCTCGCCCGAAAGTTTCGTGCTGGTCGAATCGATCATGGTGGTGGCCATGGTCGTGCTCGGCGGCATGGGCAACATCTGGGGCGTGATCCTCGGCGCCTTGCTGCTTTCTTTCGTGCCCGAGATCCTGCGCTACACGGTCGAGCCGCTGCAAAAGGCGGCGTTCGGCAGGATGATCGTCGAGCCCGAGGTCCTGCGCATGCTGATCTTCGGCTTCGCGCTGGTGCTGGTGATGCTCTTCCGCCCCGCGGGCCTGCTGCCCTCCGCGGTCCGCCGCAGGGAACTCGCCGCTCGCGGCGAGGGCGAGCTGGCCGAGCGCAAGGCATGAAGAGCGGCAAAGCGCGAGGAGACAACAGCGCGAAGGCGCTGGTGACTGCCGAAGGCATCGGCAAACGCTTCGGCGGCGTGCAGGCGCTGACCGGCGTGTCGTTCGACATCAACGAGGGCGAGATCTACGGCCTCATCGGCCCGAACGGCGCAGGCAAGACCACGCTGTTCAACGTGCTTACCGGCATCTACGCCCCCGATGCGGGGACTTTCACTTTCCGCGGCCGCGACATCACCGGGCTAAAGACCCACGAGATCGCCGCCGCCGGCATCGCGCGCACTTTCCAGAACATCCGCCTGTTCGCGAACCTCTCGGCCCTCGAGAACGTGATGATCGGCCGCCATGTGCGCACGCGTGCCGGCGTGCTTGGCGCTGTCCTGCGCGACCGGCGCACGCGAGCGGAAGAAGCTGCGATCCAAGCGCGCGCAGTGGAGCTGCTGGAGTACGTCGGGATCGCGCCGCGCGCGAACGACGCCGCGGGCAGCCTGCCCTACGGCGACCAGCGGCGGCTCGAGATCGCGCGTGCGCTGGCCACCGATCCGACGCTGCTCGCGCTCGACGAGCCCGCGGCCGGCATGAATGCCTCCGAGACGATCGGGCTGCGCAAGCTGCTGGAACGGGTACGGGAGGACGGCATCGCGCTCCTCCTGATCGAGCACGACATGAAGCTCGTGATGAAGGTCTGCGACCGCGTGCTGGTGCTCGACTACGGCGAGCGCATCGCCGAAGGCGCCCCGTCCGAAGTACAAAAGGACGCCAAGGTGATCGAGGCGTATTTGGGAACGCCGGCATGAAGCCCGCGAAGGGAACGCCGGCATGAAGCCCGCGAAGGGAACGCCGGCATGAAGCCCGCGAAGGGAACGCCGGCATGAAGCCCGCGAAGGGAACGCCGGCATGAGCCTGCTCGAAGTGAAGGGCCTCGAAGTGCGCTATGGCGGGATCCGCGCGGTGAAGGGCGCGGACCTTATCGTCGGCGAAGGCGAGCTCGTCTGCCTCATCGGCGCGAACGGCGCCGGCAAGACCAGCATTCTCAAGGCGATCTGCGGGTTGCTGCCGGCGGCGGCCGGGAGCGTGAGTTACTCGGGGCAGCCGATCACCGGCGTGCCTTCCTTCAAGCTGGTGCGCAAGGGCCTGGTGCTCGTGCCCGAGGGCCGGGGGATCTTCGGCCAGCTCTCGGTGGCCGAGAACCTCGCGATGGGGGCCTTTGCACGCGAGGACGCAGCCGAGGTCAGACGCGACCTGGAGAAGATGCTGGCCCTGTTCCCGCGCCTGGCCGAGCGCGGCACGCAGTCGGCGGGCACGCTTTCCGGCGGCGAGCAGCAGATGCTCGCGCTCGGACGCGCCCTCATGAGCAAGCCGAAGCTCCTGCTGCTGGACGAGCCCAGCATGGGCCTCGCGCCGCTCATGGTCGCGAAAATCTTCGAGGTCGTGCGCCGCATCGCGGACGAGGGCGTGACACTTTTGCTGGTGGAGCAGAATGCGCGCATGGCGCTCGAAGCCGCGAGCCGCGGCTATGTCATGGAATCCGGCGTGATCACGCTGGAGGGCGAAGCAAAGGCGCTGCTTTCCGATCCGCGCGTGCGCGAAGCCTATCTGGGCGAAGAGGCCGCGTGATGCGAATGTACTGGCACCAGTCCGCCAACTGCCATGGAAGCCGCTCCAGCACTGGTTCCTGAGATTGAATTGTCCTGAATTCAGGTAGCACCCCATGATTCCCGCACCCGTTCGCGCCGCAGGTTACGTGACCGCCAAATTCCGTTTGCTCGTGGCCGCAGCCCGACGCCATCCGGTGCGCGCGGTGCTCCTGCTGCCGGCGCTGGTGCTGCTTTACGTGCTGGTCCTCGTGCCTTTCACCCCCGGCATCGGCGACATCCGCAAGGCGAAGTCCGAGCTGCCCTCCGTGTTGCTCTCCGCCGACGGCGTCGTGCTCGCCGAGTACAAGCGCATCAACCGCGAGTGGGTGACGCTCGAGAAAATCGCGCCGAATGTCATCCATGCGCTGATCTCGATGGAAGACCACCGCTTCTACGAGCATCACGGCATCGACCTGCGCCGCACCGCCGGCGCGCTCGTCAGCACGCTCAAGGGGGACCTGCAGGGCGGCTCGACGCTGACCCAGCAGCTGGCGCGCAACCTCTTTCCGGAGGAGATCGGCCGCGCCGCGAACATCACGCGCAAGATCAAGGAAGCCATCACGGCGCTCAAGATCGAGGCGGTCTATTCCAAGCGCGAGATCCTCGAGACCTACCTCAACACCGTGCCCTTCCTTTTCAATGCGTTCGGCATCGAGATGGCGGCGCGCACGTATTTCGACAAGTCCGCCGACCGGCTCGATGTGCTCGAAGCCGCCACGCTCATCGGGATGCTCAAGGGCACCAGCGCCTACAACCCGGTGCTGCACCCGGAGCGCGCCCTCGCGCGGCGCAACCTCGTGCTGGCGCAGATGGCGCGGCACGGCAAGCTCAAGCCCGCGCAGGTCGAGACACTTTCGAGGCGCCCGCTCAAGCTCGATTTCGAGCGTCAGGTCGAGTCGCCGGGAATCGCCCCGCATGTCGCGCAGTCGATCCGCAAATGGCTGGCGACCTGGGCCGACCAGCGCAACTACAATATCCATGCCGACGGGCTGATGGTGCACACGACCATCGACTCGCGCCTGCAGAAGCTCGCCAACCAGGCGCTCACTCGGCAGCTCAGCCAGCTGCAGGTCCTCGCCGATGGCCGGCGGCGAAAGGATGACGATCGCCCCCTGCTGCAGGCCGGGTTCCTGGCGCTGGACCCGCGCAACGGTTTCGTGCGCGCCTGGGTCGGCAGCCGCGACTTCGCGCAGGAGCAGTTCGACCATGTGAGCCAGGCGCGCCGCCAGCCGGGCTCCACGTTCAAGCCGTTCGTCTACGGCGCCGCGTTCATGCAGGGCATCAATCCCATGTCGACGCTGATCGACCAGCCCGTGGCGATCCGCAATGGCAACGACGTGTGGTCGCCAAGCGACGCAACGCCGCCTTCGGGCCTGCCGATGACCTTGCGCGACGGCTTGGTGTATTCCAAGAACACCATCACCGCGCAGCTCGTCCAGCATGTGAGGCCCGCGAACGTGGCGCAACTCGCGCAGGCGATGGGCGTGCGCCAGAGCAAGCTCGACCCGGTGCCGTCGCTCGCGCTCGGCACGAGCCCGGTCACGCTGCGGGAAATGGTCGCGGCCTACGGGACGATCGCCAACGGCGGAAATTTCGTCGAGCCGATGCTGATCTACCGCGTGACCGACCGCACCGGCAAGGTGCTGGAGGATTTCCAGCCGATGCGCGAGGCGCAGGCCGCCCTGCCGCGGCGGCATGCGCTGACGCTCGTGGACGTCCTGCGCGGCGTGGTCGATGAAGGCACCGGCACGGCGATCCGCAGCCGCTTCGGCATCACGGCCGATGTAGCCGGCAAGACCGGCACCACGCAGGAGAACAGCGACGGGTGGTTCATCCTCATGCACCCGGAGCTGGTGGCCGGTGCGCGTGTGGGCTTCAACGACAACCGCGTGACGATGGGTGCTTGGGGCGCGGGCGCCAGCAGTGCGCTGCCGATAGTCGGCGACGTCTTCCGCTCGGCGTTGCGCACCAAGCTCATCGACAACGACATCGAGTTCGCGATTCCGCGCCCGCGGCCGGCGCCGCGAATGGAGCGCGAGCGGGAGAGGGAACGTCAACCCGAATGGCGAAATCCGGAGGACGCGATCCGGGGGCTGTTCAACGAACTGCGGCGGATCTTTCGGTGAAGATCGGCGGCAGCGATGAAGACGCGCGCGTGAAACTCTTATCGGGCGGATGGCCCATGTTCGACGCCGGGCCCGAGCTTGTAGAGTGGAACCCGCCTGCCCTACAATGACTGCGATGTTCAGCGTTCGCTTTCGGCGTACCGTCGTCGTTACCCGCCACGCGCGCATGCGCATGGCGGAGCGGCAAATCCAGGTGGTTCTTGAACAGACCGTTGTGGTCAAGACGGTCATGCATCATTTTTCGATCCTTTGAGGAGAAGCCGTGCGTACGACTTACTACGCCGAGGACGACATCCTGGTGGTCCATTTGTCCGACAAGCCGGTCTGCCGCGAGGTTTCGCAAGACTGGGGCACACATATTAGCTACGCCGAAGACGGGAGTGCGGTCGAAATCGTGTTGCTCGACGCAAAGGCGAACGGCGCCTATCCGCTGTCTGTCGAACACGCCGCGGCGGCGTAAGTTCGCCGGGAAAGGTTCTCTCGACCGGCTGAGCGGTGCATCGCTGTGGGACTACCTGCGTGTCGAGATCGAATTAAACGCGTATTGCGCAGGCAGATGTACTGGTACAGATACACCAACTGACAGGAGAGCCAGTCCTGGCGCCGACCAATGAAAATAAATTCCCTGAATATCAGGTCCTGGCCAGATCTGCCGCAGTGGTGAAGCTGTCGGCGTAAAACTCGTCTTCCGGCAGTTTGCAGTGCGCGAGGAAATCCGCGCGCGCCGAATCGACCATGATAGGCACGCCGCAGGCATAGACCTGGTGCGCGCAAAGGTCGGGAAAATCTTCCATGACCGCGCGATGCACGAAACCCGCGCGGCCCTGCCAGTTGTCGTCGGGCAGCGCATCCGAGATGACCGGCACGTACTTGAAGAACGCGCCGGATTCGCTCGCCCACTTCTGCGCGAGCTCGTTCATGTAGAGGTCGTGGGGGCGGCGTCCGCCCCAGTAAAGCGTCATCGGGCGCACGATGCCCTTGTTCATGGCGTGCTCGAGGATCGACTTGATCGGCGCAAAGCCCGTGCCCGAAGCGACGAACACGATCGGCTTGTCCGAATCCTCGCGCAGGAAGAAGGTCCCGAGCGGCGCTTCAAACCTCAGGATGTCCTTCTCCTTCATCTTGCCGAACACGTGGTCGGTGAATTGCCCGCCGGGCACATGGCGCACATGGATCTCGACCAGCTCGTCGTCATGCGGCGCGTTGCCCATCGAGAAGCTGCGCCGCTTGCCGTCCCTCAGCAGGAACTCGAGGTACTGCCCGGCGAGGAACTGCAGCCGCTCGCTCGCCGGCAGCTTGAGCTTGAGGACGATCACGTCGTGCGTCACTTTCTGCAACGAATGGATGCGGCAGGGCAGGGTCCTGACCTGGATATCGCCGGCCTTGCCCACCAATCGCGCCTCGAGCACGCAATCCGAGAGCGGCTTGGCCTGACAAAAGAGCACCTTGCCCTGCTCGCGCTCGGCGGCCGGCAGCGCCTTCTCCTGGTAGACGCCGTAGTCGACGCTGCCCGAGATGATCTTGCCTTTGCAGGAGCCGCAGGCGCCGTTTTTGCAGCCGTAAGGGATCACCAAACCCGAGCGCAGGGCCGCGGCGAGCACGGATTCGCCGGCTTCGACCTCGAAGGACTGGCCGCCGGGGGAGAGGGTTATGGTGTGCATGGTGCGTAAAATGGCGGGATGAAACGCCTGTTGGTCATCGGTTTTGGCGACATCGCCCATCGTACTGCCGCGCTGCTGCCTAAAGTGCGTCCGGGCGCGGTCGAGGTGCGCGCTGTTTCGCGCAGCCACGGCCATGACCTCGACCGCATCGAAACACTGGCCTCGATCGGCGGATGGGCCGACACGGTTCTTTACTGCGCCCCGCCTCCTGCCGCAGGCACCACGGATCCGCGGATCGCGTCGGTGCTCGCAGTTCTCGAAGCGGGGAGCATTCTACCAAGGCGCTTCGTGTACATCAGCACCAGCGGCGTGTACGGCGACTGCGAAGGCGCGCTCGTCGATGAAACGCGGCCGGTCAATCCGCAGACAGCGCGCGCGGTACGCCGTGCAGACGCCGAAGACCGGCTGCTGCGCTGGGGCGAACTGCGCGATATTGCAGTCGTGGTGCTGCGCGCCCCGGGCATCTACGCGGACGACCGGCTTCCGATCGAGCGGCTGACGCAAGGAACCCCGGTGCTCGCCGTCGGCGAAGACGTGTACACCAACCACATCCACGCCGACGACCTTGCGGGCATCGCGCTGGCCGCGTTGGGAGAAGGCGCACCCGCCGGGATCTACAACGCCTCCGACGACACGCATCTGTGCATGGGCGAGTGGTTCGACCTCGTGGCCGACCGTCTGGGCCTCGCAAGGCCGCCGCGGGTTGCGCGCAGCGAAGCGGCGCAACGGATTCCCGCGCAGATGCTTTCCTTCATGGCCGAGTCGCGCCGCCTGGACAACCGCAAGATGAAAGACGTGCTCGGCTTGAAGCTCAGGTATCCGACCGTGTTCGACGGCGTCCCGCTCAAACGGCGGTCCGCGTGAGCACTGAAGATGCCGGGGGCGTGCTCGTGGTGATCACCAACCTGCCGGACCGCGCCTCGGCGGAGAAGCTCGCGGAAACGCTCGTGCGAGCGCGCCTGGCCGCGTGCGTGAACATCCTCGCGCCATGCCAGTCCGTCTATCGCTGGAAGGACGCCCTCCAGCATGACGAGGAGCATCCGATGCTGATCAAGACGACCCGCGCGCGCTACCCGGCGCTCGAGGCTGCGATCCGCGCGGGGCACCCCTATGAACTTCCGGAAATCATCGCTGTCCCAGCGGGGTCCGGACTGCCCGCTTACCTGGAGTGGGTGGTGGACGAGACCCGCGACGAGACCCGCACATGAGGCTTTACCGGCTGTTCGCACTGTTTCTCGCAATGCTCATGCAGGGCGGCCTTGCGCACGCGGTGTCCGAAGCGGACCTGCTCGAGCCTGAGAAAGCGTTCCGCATGTCGACCCGCGCGCTCGACGATCGGACGGTGGAAGTGAGCTTCGCGATCGCGCCCGGCTACTACCTCTACCGGGAACGCTTCCAGTTCGAAGTCGACGCGGGCTTTGGCGCCGCGTTCAAGCTCGGCAAGCCGGAATTCCCGGCGGGCGTGCGCAAGAAGGACGAGTTTTTCGGCGAGGTCGAGACCTATCGCAAGCAGGTGTCGATCCGCGTGCCTCTGGAAAAGCCAGCAGCGGGAGGGGATACGCTGCGGCTGCTAGTGACTTCGCAAGGCTGCGCCGATGTGGGCGTGTGCTACGTGCCGATGCAGGGCAAGGCGAACATCAAGCTCGCCGCGGCCGGCACTTCGGTTTCGGACGCGCCTTCGTTCGCGCAAGGGGAGACGGCCACGGAAGCGCGCAAGCCCTCGCGGTCCCTCGCCTCCGCGAGCGATTTCGACATCGTCGCGCTCTTCGAATCCGGCAGCTTCTGGCTGGTGATCGCGAGCTTCCTCGGGTTCGGGCTGCTGCTAGCGTTCACGCCGTGCATGCTGCCGATGATCCCGATCCTCTCCGGCATCATCGCCGGCGAAGGCCGCGACCTGAACAAGGTGCGCGCGCTGATCCTTTCGGTGGCGTATGTGCTTGGCATGGCAGTCACGTACGCGATCGCCGGCGTGGCCGCCGCCTATTCCGGCACCCTGATCGCGGCTGCCCTCCAGAACCCTTGGGTGCTGACTACGTTTGCGCTCATCTTCGTGTGGCTTGCGCTGTCGATGTTCGGCTTCCATGAGCTGCAGCTGCCCGCGTTCCTGCATGACCGCCTGTCCTCGACACACCAGACGCTGCGCGGCGGGCATGTGGCTTCGGTGGCCGGCATGGGCGTGCTCTCTGCGATCATCGTGAGCCCGTGCGTCGCCGCGCCACTGGCCGGAGCGTTGCTCTACATCGGCCAGACACGCGACGTGATGCTTGGCGGCGGAGCCCTGTTCGCGATGGCTCTGGGCATGGGCATTCCGCTGGTCGTGGTGGGTGTGACCGAAGGCGCCTTCCTGCCGAAATCCGGCCCGTGGATGGAAGGCGTGAAGAAATTCTTCGGCGTGCTGCTGCTCGCGGTCGCGGTCTGGATCGTCTGGCCGGTGGCCTCGTCGATCTTTACGCCCAAGCCCGCCCCTCACGGCCTTGCCTTCCAACGCATCGACTCGGTCGCCGAACTGAAGGAGAAGCTGCGCTCGCCCGGCAAGCCCGTGCTGCTGGATTTCTATGCCGACTGGTGCATCTCGTGCAAGGAAATGGAGGCGTTTACGTTCACCGATGCGCGCGTGAAGGCGAAGATGCAGGGCCTGCTGCTGCTGCAGGTCGACGTGACCGCCAACACCGACGAGCACAAGGAGCTGCTCAAGCGCTTCTCGCTGTTCGGCCCGCCGGGCATCGTGTTCTTCGACGCGAGCGGGGCCGAGATCCGCGGCCTGCGCGTGATCGGCTACCAGAAGGCCGACAACTTCCTCGCCGCCCTCGACCGCGCCGCCGGAAACTGACCACACACAGAAGACGCAAACGGTGTCGCGCTGGTCTTCGGCTGAGCCGGGCGCTTACGCTTTCTTCAGTTCCCGCGCGGCATCCAGCGCGAAGTAGGTGAGGATCCCATCGGCCCCGGCGCGCTTGAATGCGATCAGCGATTCCATGATGACGTTGTCCGCAAGCCACCCGTTGCCGATGGCCGCGCGCAGCATCGCGTATTCGCCCGAGACCTGGTAGGCGAAGGTCGGGGCGCGGAACTCATCCTTCACGCGGCGCACGATGTCGAGGTAGGGCATGCCCGGCTTCACCATGACCATGTCGGCGCCTTCGGCCAGGTCCAGCCCCACCTCCCACAGGGCCTCGTCCGAGTTGGCCGGGTCCATCTGGTAGGTTTTCTTGTCGCCCTGGCCGAGGTTCTTGGCGGAGCCCACCGCGTCCCGGAAAGGCCCGTAGAACCCTGAGGCGTACTTCGCCGAGTACGCCATGATCTTGGTGTGGATGTGGCCTGCCTTCTCGAGCGCGGCCCGGATGCGCCCGATGCGCCCGTCCATCATGTCCGAGGGCGCGACGATGTCCACGCCCGCGCCCGCCTGCACGAGGGCCTGCTTCTCGAGGACCGCGAGGGTCACGTCGTTGATGATGTAGCCGGCCTTGTCGACCACGCCGTCCTGCCCGTGGGAGGTGTAAGGATCGAGCGCGACGTCGGTCATGATCCCGAGCTCGGGAAAGCGCTTCTTCAGCTCGCGTACGACCCGCGGCACGAGGCCCTTGTCGTTATGCGCTTCCTTGCCCTCCAGGGTCTTGAGCTTCTGGTCGATGACCGGGAAAAGCGCCATCACCGGGATGCGGAGCTCGAGGCATTCCTCGGCCACCGGCAGCAGGCGGTCCAGGCTCACGCGCTCGATTCCCGGCATCGAGGGAACCTTTTCGGTGCGCCCTTTTCCATCAAGGACGAAGACCGGATAGATGAGGTCATTCGCGCTCAGCACGTGCTCGCGCATGAGGCGGCGGGAGAAATCGTCCCGCCGCATGCGGCGCATGCGCACCGCAGGGAATTTGCCGTAGATGTTCATTTAAAAGACCGCAGGTTTTGTACGGGTTTTGGGTGAGCCGGCGAGGGCTTACGGGACAAATAAATCCGGAACTTTTCAACGCGCAGGCTACTCCTATCTGTAGACGATGTGAGTCGTCTCCCGCTTCTCCTCCCTGAGCGGGATGCCTTAATTCCAAGTTAAGGCTCTTTTACCCCCGGTTTACTCCCCTTTACCGGGGGTTTTTTATCCAGACCCGCGAGCCAGCACGGCTCGCGGGCGTTTTTTGCCCTTACTGTGCCGGCGAGTTTTCGGCCGCCAGCCACGCATCGATCAGGTCGCGGGTCTCCTCGACGCCTTGGCGCGTCTGGCTGGAGAACAGCAGGCAATCGCCCTGCACGCCCAGTTCCGCCAGCTCTTTCCTCGTCGCCGCGATCGTCCTTCCCTGCTCGCTCTTCGTGAGCTTGTCCGATTTGGTCAGCAGCACCAGCAGGCGCCTCTGCAAAGGCACGAGCCATTCGAGGAGCTGGCGGTCCAGCGGGGTCAGGGGCCGGCGCGAATCCATGAGCGACACCACGCCCAGTAGCGACCGGCGTGTTTGCAAATAGCCGGCGACGAGCTTGCCCCAGTCCTCACGGACCCCGTGCGGGACTTTTGCGTAGCCGTACCCGGGCAGGTCCACGAGCCTCGCGTTCTCGCCGAACGAAAAGAAGTTGATGAGCTGCGTGCGGCCGGGCGTTTTGCTGACGAAGGCAAGGCGCTTGCGGTTTGCGAGCACGTTCAGCGCGCTCGATTTACCCACATTCGAGCGGCCGACGAAGGCCACCTCCGGCAATTCGTCCTGCGGCAAGCCTTCGAGCTGGGCTGCCGAAATGAGGAATTCGATATTGGAGAACGCCTTGGAGAGCGGCTTGGGAGCAGGCATGGGGTTACGCTAAAATGTTATAGAATAACGAGTTTCCAGCGTATTAGACGGAGAAATACATGAAGCGTTTTCTGGTGCTGGCCGCCGGCGCCGCACTGATCGCCGCAGGTTCGGCCCTCGCCGCCGATGCACCGGCGGCCCCCGCGAAGAAGGAAGCGCCCAAAGCCGATCCGTCCAAGGGTCAGGCGATCGCCAACCAGGTTTGCGTCGCCTGCCATTCGTCCGACGGCAACAGCGTCGCGCCCGCGAACCCGAAAATCGCCGGGCAGTTTTCCGAGTACCTGCACAAGCAGCTCGTCAACTTCAAGGCCCAGGAGGGCAAGAAAGCCGAGCGCGACAACCCGGTCATGGCCAGCATCGTGGCGCCCCTTTCGCCGGACGACCTCAAGAACCTCGCCGCTTTCTACTCGACCCAGAAGCTCAAGCCCGCCGCGGCCAAGGACAAGACCCTGGCCTCCGCAGGACAAAAGCTCTGGCGCGGCGGCAACGCGGCCACCGGGGTGCCGGCCTGTGCCGGGTGCCATGGACCCGACGGCTCCGGCATTCCCGCGCAATATCCGCGGATCGCTGGCCAGTTTTCCGAGTACATCGAAGCCCAGCTCAAGCTGTTCCAGGGCGGCCAGCGAGCGAACGACCAGAACGGCATGATGCGCGGCGTAGCCGCGCGCATGACCGAGAAGGAAATGAAGGCCGTGGCCGAGTACGCCGCCGGCTTGCGCTAAGACGGGCAGGCAGCGGGGACTGCGGCCCGCTTCGAAGAGTCCAGGGGGCGGGGCCGTTTCTATCGGGTCCGCCCCTTTTGCATCAGCAGGCCCTGGCGGAATAAACCGGCCGGTCCGGTGTTCGGAGGGGGACCCATGAACACATCGTTGCGCGCCGTTCGGATCTGGGACCTTCCCGTTCGCCTGTTCCACTGGCTGCTCGTCGCGCTCGTCCTGTTCAGCTTCTTCACCGGCAAGATGAAGGGCAACTGGATGGAATGGCACATGTATTCCGGCTACACCATCCTCGCGCTCCTGATCTTCCGCATCGTCTGGGGCTTCGCCGGAAGCACGCATGCGCGCTTCGCGAGTTTTCTAGCCGGACCCGCCGCGGGCCTGCGCTTCGCGAAGAAGTTGTTCTCCAAAGACCCCGCTCATATCGCAGGACATAACCCGATCGGCGGCTGGATGGTGATCGCCCTGCTGCTGTCCCTGCTGCTGCAGGCCGCCACTGGCCTGTTCGCAAACGACGACATTGCGATCGAAGGACCGCTCTACAAGCTCGTCGAGAAGGCAACCTCCGACCGATTGACCACGATCCACTACTACAATTTCAACGTGCTGTTCTTCCTCGTCCTGGCCCATATCGCGGCCGTGCTGTTTCATGTCTTCGTGAAGAAGGAGAACCTCGTGTCGGCGATGTTTACCGGCTCGCGCACTTTCGACGCGGCCACCGAGGTGCCGGCCGCGCGGTTTGCAAGCTCGTGGCTCGCGCTGGTCCTTTTCGTGCTGGCGCTAGTCGCCGTTTACCTGATCGTCAAACGACCTTTCTGAGGAGAAGTGAATGAAGAAGATAGTGATGATCGCAGTGGCCGCGACCCTGGGAGCCGGTGTGTCGTTCCAGGCCGCCGCGCAGCCCAAGCCTGAGCAGTACGTCAAGGAGCGCCAGTCTGCGATGGCGCTTATCGGCTGGTACTTCGGCCCGATCGGCGCAATGATGCGCGGCGACCGGCCCTTCGACGCTGCGATCGTCAAGCGCAACGCCGAGTTTCTCGAGGTGCTCTCAAAGATGCCCTCCGAGGGCTTCCATCCGAGCACCAAGGACCAGAAAACGAGCGCGCGCGCCGAGGTCTGGAGCGACAAGCCGAAATTCGACAAGGCGATGGAGAACATGCAGGGCGAGCTCGCCAAGTTCAGGCAGGTCGCAAGCACGGGCGACCAGGGCGCGATCAAGACGCAGTTCGGCGCCGTGGGCAAGTCGTGCGCCAACTGCCACGACGACTTCCGCGTCAAGCAGTAAGCCGGCAGTCAACGAAACCCCGTCCGGCTGCGCCGGCGGGGTTTTTTATCGGCGGGAATAAGCCTCCCCTGCTCCTGTTAGCGGGGTGATGCAGAAAATTGTTTTCACCGGCCCCGCGGCATGCCGCCGGGCGATAATCGAACCGTGAGTGATGGTCAACGCATTGTCGAGTTCATTCCGCGCCTGCGCCGCTACGCGCGGGTCCTGGTCGGTGACCGCGCGCGCGCGGACGATCTCGTGCAGGACACGCTCGAGCGCGCATGGAACAAGTTCCACCTCTGGCGGCCGGGCTCCGACCTTCGCGCCTGGCTCTTCACGGTCATGCACAACGTCCACGTGAACCAGGTCCGCGCCTCGCGCGATCACGCAATGCTCGACGAAGACAGCGAGGAAATGGCGGTCCCCGCCGTGCAGGGCGCGTCGCTTGAAATCCGCGACCTCGAGCGCGCGCTCGCGCTGATTCCCGCCGAGCAGCGCGAAGTGCTCCTGCTGGTGGCGCTCGAAGACATGAGCTATGCCGAGGTCGCCAATGCGCTCGGCATCCCGATCGGCACGGTGATGTCGCGGCTCTCTCGCGCGCGAGAGAAGCTGCGCGGCATGATGTATGGCGTCGCGGCCAACGCGAAGCTGCAGGTGGTCAAGTGAACGGCATCGCGAGTCCGCCGGTCACCGAGTCCGAACTGCAGGCCTATGTGGACGGCCAGCTGCCGGGCGCAAGGCGTCCAGACGTCGAGGCGTTCCTGGCGGCGAATCCCGAAGAGGCCGAGCGCCTCGCAGCCTACGGCCGGCAGAACGAGGAATTGCGCGCCCTCTTCAATCCGGTCCTCGACGAAGCCGTGCCGGGCAGGCTGCGCCGGGTGGCGAAACGCGCCGCGCGCTGGCGCGGCTATGCCGTGGCTGCCGGGTTTACTCTGCTTGGGCTGGCCGTGGGCACCATGGCGGGGTGGCAACTTCACGCGCAGCGTGTGCCGGTCGCAGGCGTCGGCGTCGGGATCGCAAAGAATGCAGCGGTGGCGCATGCCACGTATTCGCCGGAGGTGCGGCACCCGGTCGAAGTGGGCGCGGATCAAGAGGCCCATCTCACCGCCTGGCTTTCGAAGCGTCTCGGCACGACCCTGCGCGCGCCGAAGCTCGAAGGCAACGGCTTCAACTTGGTCGGCGGGCGACTGCTGCCCGGCGACGCCAAGCCGGGGGGCGGGCCTTCCCCGGTTGCGCAATTCATGTACCAGACGCAAGGCGGGCGCCGGCTGACGCTTTACGTGCGGACCGAAGCGGTGAACTCGCAGACGGCCTTCCGTTATGCGACGGAAGGCAATGTCGGCGTGTTCTACTGGATCGACCGTAATGTCGGCTACGCGCTCTCTTCTGCGGACCTCAACCGCGAGGAATTGCTCGCGGTCGCGAATACGGTCTACAAACAGCTCAATCCTTAGTCGTTATCGCCGCTCGCCGCCGCGCGGGCACATCCGGCCAGCGGTGCCGCACGTATCATTTGGCGTAAGCGAAGCGATCCTCGCGCGACCAACGCAGACCCTCCGGAGTCATTTACGCATGCTGATCAAGAAGCCGTCGGACATCCTGCCCTCCGAAATCACGCCGCGGGAGTTCTACCAGCGCCGCCGCGAGTTCCTGCGGCAGGCCACCGCGCTCGGCCTGGCGGGAAGCCTGTTCCCGGCGGCCAGCAGCCTTGCGCAAACGGCTGCGCCGGTGACCGAGCAGGGAAAGCTGGCAAAGCTTCCCGGCCGGCCGTCGCCGCTTTCGGTCATCGAAAAGCGCACGCCCTACAAGGATGTGGTCACCTATAACAACTATTACGAGTTCGGCACCGACAAATCCGAGCCCGCCCGAAACGCGCACAAGCTGAAGACGCGACCCTGGTCGGTGACCATCGACGGCGAGGTCAGGAACAAGAAGCCCATTGACGTCGAAGAGCTGCTGAAGCTCGCCCCCATGGAAGAGCGCATTTATCGCATGCGCTGCGTGGAAGGCTGGTCGATGGTGATCCCGTGGGTGGGCTACCCGATGTCCGAGCTCATCAAGCGCGTCGAGCCCACATCCAAGGCCAGGTTCATCGGGTTCACCACGGCCACGCAGCCCGACACCATGGTCGGCCTGCGCCTGCCGGTCCTCGAATGGCCCTATGTCGAGGGCTTGCGCATGGATGAGGCCATGCACCCGCTGACGATCCTTGGATTCGGCCTGTACGGCGAAGTGCTGCCTAACCAGAACGGCGCACCTGTGCGACTGGTAGTGCCATGGAAATACGGCTTCAAGAGCATCAAGTCGATCGTGCGCATCACCTTCAGCGAGCAGATGCCGAAGACCTCGTGGAACGTGGCTGCCGCGCACGAGTACGGGTTCTATTCCAACGTGAACCCGCAGGTCGACCATCCGCGCTGGAGCCAGGCCACCGAGCGGCGCATCGGCGAGGACGGCTTCTTCCAGCCAAAGCGCAAGACGCTGATGTTCAACGGGTACGCCGACCAGGTGGCGGGTCTTTACACGGGGATGGACCTCAAGAAGTCGTTCTGATGCCGCAGCGGTCGCGCTGGCTGCCCCGCTCAGGTCAGCTCACCTGGATCAAGGCGGGCATCTTCTTACTCTGCCTCGTGCCGTTTACGCGCCTGGTTTATGGGGGTTATGCAAACTCCCTCGGCGCCAATCCGATCGAAGCGATTACCCGCTCCACGGGGTGGTGGACGCTGTTCCTGCTCATGGCCAGCTTGAGCGTGACGCCGTTGCGCAAGCTCTCGGGCGCGAACTGGCTCCTTCGGCTGCGGCGCATGCTGGGGCTGTACGCGTTCTTCTACGCGTGCGTGCACTTCATCACCTTCATCTGGTTCGACCATTGGTTCGACGTGGGCGAGATCATCAAGGACGTGATCAAACGTCCGTTCGTGACCATTGGCTTCGCGGCCTTCCTGCTGTTGTGGCCGCTGGCGCTGACCTCGACCAACGCAATGGTGCGCCGGCTCGGGCGCAACTGGCAGCGCCTGCACAGGCTGATCTACGTGGTCGCGATTCTTGGCGTGGTTCACTTCTGGTGGCTGGTAAAGCGCGACCTGACCGAGCCCATGATCTTCGCCGCCGTTCTGGCGGCACTTCTCGGTGTCCGGATCTACTGGCGCCGCAATTCGCGACTTTTGAATCGCGAGACCTAGACTGGGTACGGCTTCCGGGCCAATTGCAATAACAAAAACGGTATAACTAGGCCTGCGGCCCGTGCGGCCCGGCGGGAAATGCCGCGCCGCGCGGCGGCATGATCAGCGTAGCGTCCGTGTCCGCATCGGTTTGCACCACCGGACCCTTGCGGCGCGCGTCGATCCAGAGCTGCAGCCGCTCGAAGTAGATGTAGACCACCGGCGTGATGTAAAGCGTCAATATCTGGGAAAGCAGCAGTCCGCCGACCACCGCCAGGCCAAGAGGCATGCGGGCGGCGCCGCCGGCGCCGAAGCCCATTGCGATCGGCAGGCCGCCCATAAGGGCGGCGGCGGTGGTCATCATGATCGGGCGGAAGCGCACGATGCCCGCATCGAAGATCGCGACTTCGGCCGACTTGCCTTCCTTCTTCGCCTCGATGGCGAAGTCGATCATCATGATCGCGTTCTTCTTCACGATGCCCACCAGCATGATGATGCCGACGAAGGCGTACATGTTGAGCTCGACGCCGAAGGCCATCAGCGTGACCAGCGCACCCAGGCCCGCGGTCGGCAGGCCGGAGAGGATCGTGAGCGGGTGGAGGAAGCTCTCGTACAGGATGCCGAGCACGAGATAGATCACGAAGACCGACAGCAGCAGCAGCCAGCCCATGCCCTGCAGCGAGCTCTGGAACGCCTGGGCGGTGCCGCCGAAGGTGGCGTTGATCGTTGCGGGAACCTGCATGGTGGCCATGGCCTGGTTGACGTCGTCGATGGCCTGCGACAAAGCCACGCCGGGCCGCAGGTCGAACGAGAAGGTCACCGAGGGCAGCTGTCCAAGGTGCGTCACCGCCAGGGGGCCGACGCTGTAGGTCAACTGCGCCAAGGAGGAAAGCGGCACCAGCGCACCCGTCGTCGATCGTACGTACAACAGGCCCAATGCGGACGGATCGCGCTGGAAGCGTGGCTCGAGCTCCAGGATCACCCAGTACTGGTTGGTGGCCGTGTAGATGGTGGACACCTGGGATGCGCCGAACGCGAAGTTGAGCGTGTTCTCGATCTGCTGCGGTGAGACGCCCAGCGCGGCGGCTCTCTCGCGGTCGATGTTGACGTTGACCTGCGGGCGCGCGATCTGCAGGTCGGAGGACACGTCGATGATGCCCGGCAGCGTGCGCAGCTTGGCCTCGATGCGCGGGGCCCACTGGTACAGCTGCTCCGTGCTGGCGCCCTGGATCACGTACTGGTAGGGGCTCTTGGTGAGCGAGCCGATGCGGATGGTGGGCACGTTCTGCACGAACGTCTTCATGCCGATCACCTTGGAGAGCTTCGGCCGAAGCTCGCGCACCACTTCGTCGGCGGGCTTGCGCTTGCCGTAAGGCTTGAGCGCGATCGTGATGCGGCCGCTGTTCAAAGACGGGTTGAAGTTGCTGGCGCCGACGAAGGACATGATCGCTTCGACATTCGGGTCGTTGCGCACGATCTCGGCCACCTGGCTCTGCAGGGCGACCATGGCTTCGAACGAGACGTCCTGCGGGCCTTCGGTGAACACGAAGAGCTGCCCCGAGTCTTCGCTTGGCAGGAACCCCTTGGGCGCCCGCGCGAACAGCACTCCCGTGACCACCACAATGGCAAGGAAGACCATCATCGTGAACCGCTGGTGCGCGATGACCCAGCGCAGCGTGACCGCATACAGGTCGCGGAAGGCGTCGAAGCCGCGCTCGAACGCCATGAACACCGGGCCGTGCTTGAGGTTGGGGTCGTGCGGCTTGAGGATGCGGCTGCACATCATCGGCGTGAGCGTCAGCGACACGAAGCCCGAGATCAGCACCGCGACGATGATAACGACCGCGAACTCGTGCAGGAGGCGCCCGAGGATGCCGCCCATGAAGAACACGGGGATGAACACCGCGGCGAGCGAAATGGTCATCGAAAGGATCGTGAACGCGATTTCCTTGGAGCCGTCCAGCGTCGCCTGCATCACGCTCTTGCCCATCTCGATGTGGCGGCTGATGTTCTCCAGCATGACGATCGCGTCGTCGACGACGAAGCCGACGCACAATGTCAGCGCCATGAGCGAGATGTTGTCGATGCTGTACCCGAACACGTGCATGAAGGCGAAAGTGCCCACGATGGACATCGGCAGCGCGACGCTCGGGATGATCGTGGCCGGTATGTTGCGCAGGAACACGAAGATCACCATGATCACGAGCGCCAGGGCCAGCATCAGCGTGAACTCCACCTCCCGCACCGAAGCGCGGATCATGACTGTGCGGTCGTAGAGGATCTCGATGCCGATCGACGGCGGCACCTCGGCGCGGAAAGTCGGCAGCAGCTTCTTGACCGCATCGACGACTTCGATGGTGTTGGTGCCCGGCTGGCGCTGGATCGCAAGCACGATGCCGCGCTTGTCCTTGAACCACGCGGCGAGCTTGTCGTTCTGCACGCTGTCGATCACGTTCGCGACTTCGCCCAGGCGCACCGGCGCGCCGTTGCGGTAGGCCACGATGATCTGCTTGAACGCGGCGGCATCGTAGAGCTGGCCCGTGGCCTGCACCGCAAACATGCGGTCCTTGCCGTAGAGGGTGCCCGTTGGCAGTTTGACGTTCGAGGTCGCCACGGCCTGCTGCACTTCGTTCATGCTCACGCCGCGCGCGGCCAGCGCGCTCGGGTCGGCCTGCACGCGCACCGCGAATTTCTGCTGGCCGAAGATCTGCACCTGCGCCACGCCGCTGATGGTCGAGATGCGCTGTGCCAGATAGGTCTCGGCGTACTCGTTGACCGTCGAGATCGGCAGCGTATCGGAGGTCAGCGCGAGGAAGAACACCGCGAACTCCGCGGGGTTGACCTTGCGGAACGAAGGCGGCGTCGGCATGGCCGGCGGCAGCATTCGCGCAGTAGCCGCGATCGCGGAGTTGACGTCCTGCGCCGCGGCATCGATGTCGCGGCCCAGGTTGAACTGGATCGTGATCGAGGTCGCGCCCTGGCCGCTGATCGAATTCATCGAATCGATGCCGGCGATCGTCGAGAACTGTTTCTCGAGCACGGTGGCCACGGCCGAAGCCATTGTTTCCGGCGAGGCCCCGGGCAATTCCGCAGTGACCTGGATCGTCGGGTAGTCGATGTTTGGCAGCTGGCTGACCGGCAGCAGCCGGAACGCCGCAATGCCGAAAATGAGGATGCCTAGCATGACGAGGATCGTCATGACCGGGCGGCGGACGAAGACTTCGGAGAGGTTCATGAGGCCGACCCCGGGTCGGCAATGATGACCTTGGAGCCCGGCGCGAGCCTGAGCGCCCCGCGCACGACGACTTTCTCGTCCTTGACCAGGGCGCCGTCGCCGAGCACGGTAATGTCGCCCTGGGTGCGCAGGACGGTGACCTTGCGCACTTCCGCGGTCATGTCGGGCTTGATCACGTAGACGAACTGCCCGACCGGCCCGGTCTGCACCGCGCGCGACGGGACGACGGTGGCGTTCTGCTGGTCGTAGAGCTTGACGCGCACGTTGACGAACTGACCCGGCCAGAGCGCGATGTTGCCGTTGTCGAACACAGCGCGCACCTTGATGGTCCCGGTGGTCTGGTCGACGGCGTTGTCCAGGAAAGCGATGCGCCCGACGGCGAGCGCCTTGTCGGTTCCCGGCGTTGTCACTTCAACCGTCATCGGGCCCGCCTTCATGAGGTCACGGATCACCGGCAACTGGGGCTCGGGCACTGCGAAACTGACGTAGACCGGCTTGACCTGGTTGATCACCACCAGCGAGATCGTGTCGTTGGCCTTGACCATGTTGCCGGCCTGCAGCAGCGCGCGTCCCACGAAGCCATCGATCGGCGCGCGGATCACGGTGTAATCGAGGGTCAGCTTGGCGTTTTCGAGCGCGGCCTGGCTCGCCTTCGACGTGGCCTCGGCCGTCGCCGCATTGGTGCGGAACTGCGCGTAGGCATCCTTTGAAACGAAATTCTTGTCGAGCAGTTCCTGGTAGCGGCGCTCCTGCGAAGCGGCCTGGTCGCGGCTCGCGATATCGCGCAGCGCCTGCGCCTCGGACTGCTTTAGCGCGGCCTCGAGGGGCCGCGGGTCGATGCGGAACAGGATGTCGCCCTTGCGGACTTCCTTGCCCTCCTGGAAGTTGACCGCGAGGATCTGCCCGTCGATGCGCGCCTTGAGCGCCACGCTGGCGAAAGCCTCCACGTTGCCGATGGCCTGCACGGTGACCGGGAGGGTTTGCTGCGCGGCCGCCACCACGAGCACGGGAACGGCCCCGCCGCCCTTGCCCGGGCCTTTTGCGGCGGGTTCCTTGGACCGGGAATCCTTGGAGAGATAGGTTGCCGCGCCGGCGGCGGCCAGCACCGCCACGAGCGCGATGCCCATCAGGAGGCGTTTGGTGGAGCGCGAAGCCATCGGAACCCTGCTCTAGGTTTGACTGCACGAAAGGCAAAAACCTACGGTAAAACCCGCTCCTTTGCAAAGAGCTCGTCGACAGTTTCGCGCTCTCTGACGAGGAAGTCAGCAGGGCCGGCGACCATGACCTCTGCGGCCCGCGGGCGGGAGTTGTAGTTTGAACTCATCGACATTGCATAGGCGCCGGCGGACATCACGGCAAGCAAGTCTCCTGCCACTGCGGCCAGCCGGCGATCATGGGCGAGGAAGTCGCCCGTCTCGCACACCGGCCCCACCACGTCGTAGACACCCGGCGCGGCCCCAGACTTGCTCACCGGCAGCACTTCGTGCCATGCGTTATAGAGTGCGGGGCGGATCAGATCGTTCATTGCCGCATCGACGACCAGGAAGTTCTTCTCTTCGCCGTGCTTCACCAGCTCGATCCGGGTGAGCAGGACCCCCGCGTTGCCGACCATAGAGCGGCCCGGGTCGACGATCAGCGTTTCCTTGCGGCCGGCGAGCATGCCCAGCGCCCCGTCGAGGAACGCGCCTATCGGTTCCAGGGTTTCATCGTGATAGCGGATACCGATGCCGCCGCCGAGGTCGATGTGCTCGAGTTCGATGCCTGCCGCGTCCAGGCGCTGCACCAGGGAGAGCATCCGCTCGGAAGCGGCCACGAACGGGCCTGCGGTCGTCAGCTGCGAGCCGATGTGGCAGCCGATACCCACGATCCGGATGTTCCGTCGTTTTGCGGCATCGCGGTAGAGCGCCTCGGCCTCTCCGTGCGAGACGCCGAACTTGTTCTTCTTGAGGCCGGTGGAAATATAGGGATGGGTCCGTGCATCGACATCCGGATTGACGCGAAAGGCCACCGGCGCGACCTTCCCCAATCGCGCGGCCACCGCATCCACGCGTTCGAGCTCGTCGCCGGATTCGAGGTTGAGGCTGAGGATGCCCGCTTCCAGCGCGCGGGCGATCTCGTCCTCGGTTTTCCCGACGCCCGAAAACACGACCTTGCGCGGATCGCCGCCCGCCGCGATGACGCGGCTCAGCTCGCCGCCGGAGACGATGTCGAAACCGGCGCCCAGGCGGGCCATCACGCCGAGCACCGCAAGATTCGAGTTCGCCTTCACCGAGTAAGCAATCAGCGAGGGCCGGCCGGCGAGCGCCGCGCTGTATTGCCTGTAGACATTTTCGATCGCTGCGCGTGAATACACGTAGCAGGGGGTGCCGTAGCGCTCTGCGATCAGGTCGAGCGCAACGCCTTCGGCATGCAGCTTGCCGCTTCGGTATTCGAAGTCCATGGGCGATGCGTCAGCCCTTGCCCGGTTCCACGACTTCGGCCGGGTAGGGCACCGGCTTGGGCGTCGCTGGCTTGGGAATCCGGGTGCCGGCCGGCGGGTTGTCCCGCAGGTACAGCGGACCCTTCTGGCCGCAGGCGTTCAGGAGCGCGACGGACAGTATCGCGGCCAGCGCCGCAGGCAGGAACCGCGAAAACGACATGAGGGGACGTAAAATCATGATGTTAGCATGAAGACCTGAAGCCATGAGCACCCCGACCCAGAGCGAATCCGAATTCGAGCGCATGGCCAGCGAAACGCTGGCGGGCATCGAAGCTGCCGTGGAGGCCGCCGCCGATTCGGTGGGCATCGACATCGACCTGCAGATGAAGCCCGGCGGCGTGCTCGAGCTCGAATTCGAGGATGGCAGCAAGATGATCCTCAACCGGCAGGGCGCCACGCGCGAGATCTGGGTCGCGGCCAGGTCCGGGGGGTATCACTTCAGGTACGACGGTCAACGCTGGGTGGACACCCGCGATGGGGGTGAGCTTTTCGCTGCGCTTTCCCGCATGGTCAGCGCCCAGGGCGGCGCCGCGGTCATCCTCGCGCCGCGCTAGCCTCGCGGCCAATCCGCTCGGGCAGCGGTGGCGGCGGGACGGGCGCTCGCTCTACCGCACGTTCTTCCACCCGGCCGACCGAAGGCACCGGCTTGAACTCGGGCGTTTCGCCCGGCGCGGGCGGACGCTGCTCGAGCCGCTCCGGCGCGCGCTCGATCGGGGGCGGCGGCAACGATTCCTTGTAGAAGAATTCCGGGCGCCCTGCGCCCTCTGCGTCGACTTTCAACGTGACGACCCCCTCGGGCGGCGTGCGCGCCACCTCGGGTACGCCTTTCAGGGCCTTTTCCATGTAGCCCATCCAGATCGGGAGCGCGACGGCGCCGCCGGTTTCGTTGCGCCCAAGGCTGCGCGGCTGGTCGAATCCCATCCACGCGACCCCGACCAGCGCCGGCGAATAACCGCAGAACCAGGCATCGAGGAAATCGTTCGTCGTGCCGGTCTTGCCCGCCAGGTCCTTGCGTCCGAGCTTTGCGGCGCGGGCGGCGGTGCCGACGCGGGTCACGTCCTGCAGCATGCTGTCCATGATGAACGCGTTGCGCGAGTCGACCACGCGCAGCGACTCGTCACCCGCATGCTGGGGATTGGCATTGCCGAGGCTGTTGCCCCGGTCGTCGACGATGCGCTGGATGTAGTAGGGCTGCACGAGATAGCCGTTGTTGGCGAACACCGAGTAGGCGCGCGCCATCTGCCAGAGCGTGACCGAACCCGCGCCGAGCGCCATCGTGAGGTACGGCGGATGCTTCTCGGCTTCGAAACCGAAGCGCGTCACGTAGTCCTGAGCGTACTTCGTTCCGATCGCCTTGAGCAGGCGGATGGAGACCATGTTCTTGGACTTGGCGAGCGCGGTGCGCATGCGCATCGGGCCTTCGAACTTGCCGTCGTAGTTCTTCGGCTCCCAGCGCTGGCTGCCGGTGACATCGGCTTCGACCACGATCGGCTCGTCAGGGATCACCGTGGCCGGCGTGAATCCTTTCTCGAGCGACGCCGAGTAGATAAACGGCTTGAACGACGAGCCCGGCTGGCGCCACGCCTGCGTCACATGGTTGAACTTGTTGCGGTTGAAATCGAACCCGCCGACCAGCGCGTGCACTGCGCCATTGTTGGGGTCCACCGCGACGAACGCGGACTCCACCTCGGGAAGCTGCACGATCTGCCAGACCTTCTTGTCGTCGCGCTGCACGCGGATGATCGAGCCGCGCCGCACGCGCTTTTGCGGCTGCGCCTTCTCGTCGAGCGAGCGGGCGACGAACTTGAGGCCGTCGCCGGCAATCGAGACCGGCTCGCCGGCCTTGGTCACCGCGCTCACTTCCTTCGTGCTCGCGTTGATCACGATCGCGGCCAGCATGTCGCCGTTGTCGTTGGATTCGGAAAGCGCTTCGTCGTAGTCGTCCTCGACGGCGTTGTGCGCAAGCTCTGCGAAGGCTTCGGGACCCCGATAGCCATGCCTGCGGTCGTATTCCAGCACGCCTCGCCGCAGCGAAACGTAGGCCGCTTCCTGATCGGCCCGCTTGATCGTCGTGTAGACGCGGAAGCCACGCGTGTAGACATCGTCCGGGTACTGTTCGGCGATGGCCTGGCGCACCATCTCCGCGACGTATTCGGCATGCACCGCGAATTCGTTGGTGTCGCGCTTCACCGTCATCGGGGCCTTGGCCGCTTCGTCGAGCTGCTGGTCGTTGACGTGACCCAGCTCCTTCATGCGGCGCAGGACGTAGAGCTGCCGCTGCTTGGCGCGCTGCGGATTGACGACCGGGTTGAACGTGGAAGGCGCTTTCGGCAGGCCGGCCAGCATCGCGGCCTCCGCGAGCGTCAGCTTGTCGAGCGGTTTGCCGAAATAGATCTGCGCCGCGGCCGAGAAGCCGTAGGCGCGCTGGCCGAGGTAGATCTGGTTGACGTAAAGCTCGAGGATCTGGTCTTTCTCGAGGCTGTGCTCGATCTTGAATGCGAGTAGCGCTTCGTAGAGCTTGCGCGTGAGCGTTTTCTCGGAAGACAGGAAGAAATTGCGCGCCACCTGCATGGTGATCGTGCTCGCCCCCTGGCGGCGGCCGCCCGAGGTGAGGTTCGAGATGGCCGCGCGCATTACGCCCTGGTAGTCGATGCCCGCGTGCTGGTAGAACCGTTCGTCTTCAGCCGCGAGGATCGCGCGCTTGAGCACCTCCGGGATCTCGGAAATCTTGACCACGGCGCGTCTTTCCTCGCCGAACTCGCCGATCAGGACGCCTTCGGCGGTGTAAATCCGCAGCGGGATCTTGGGCTGGTAGTCGGTCAGGACTTCGAGCGATGGAAGGTTCGGCCAGGCCAGGACGATGACCAGTCCGATAGCGCACACGCCAATCGTCGCCAAGCCTGCCAACAAGGCCAGCGGAAATGCCAAAAAACGGAGCCACATCAAGGTAATCGGGGAGCGCTTGGGGGATATTGCGCGGGGTGGGAGACAGGGGCATTATAAACGCTCCCTAAATGTGAAGAATTTACTTTACAGGCGGGGGGCTTGTTGCTAGCATTTCATGTAAATTATACGTATAGCGCCTAAACGGCCATACCGGAAAGGAATTTTCCTTGAAAGTCGACATCTTCAAACCGAAGGCTCCGCCCCTATTCGGGTTGGACATCAGCTCGTCTTCGGTCAAGATGCTCGAAATCGTCGACGCGGGCAAGGGGGCCTACCGGGTAGAGCGCTACGCCATCGAGCCCCTGCCGCGGGACGCGGTCGCCGACGGCAACATCAATAACCTCGAAGCGGTCACCGAAGCGGTCAAGCGCGGCTGGAAAAGGCTCGCGACCCGAACCAAGCACGTTGCAATGGCGGTGCCTTCCGGCGCGGTCATTACCAAGAAGATCATCGTCCAGGCCGGTCTGCGCGAGCAGGAGCTCGAGTTGCAGGTCGAGACCGAAGCCAACCAGTACATCCCGTTCGCGCTCGAGGAAGTGAACCTCGACTACCAGGTGGTTGGGCCCGCCCCCTCCGGTCCCGGCGAAGAGGAAGTCCTCATCGCGGCGACCCGCAAGGAAAAGGTCGAAGACCGCATCGCGGTGGCGGAATCGGCCGGGCTCAAGGCCTCGGTCATGGATGTGGAGTCCTATGCCCAGCAGTCAGCGCTCCTTATGGTGTGCCAGGCGCTGCCGGGCGCCGGCAAGGACCAGAACATTGCGGTGGTCGACATCGGCGCCAACGTCATGGCGATCAGCGTATTGCGCAACGACCAGTCCGTGTACACGCGCGAACAGCCTTTCGGCGGCAACCAGCTCACGGCGGATATCCAGAACCGCTACGGCATGAGCACTGAGGAGGCGGAGAACGCCAAGCGCTCCGGCGGGCTGCCGGATGACTTCGAATCCGAGGTGCTGCGCCCGTTCATGGAGAACCTGTCGATGGAAGTGCAGCGCGCGCTGCAGTTCTTCTTCACCTCGACGCAGTTCAGCAACGTCGACCATATCCTGCTCGCCGGCGGCTCGGCGGTGATCCCCGGGCTGGAGGAGATCGTCAACACGCGCACGCAGGTCAATACCATCGTCGCCAACCCGTTCGCCACGATGGAAACTTCACCGCGCATCCAGATGAAGAAGCTCCTGGTGGATGCGCCCTCGCTGATCGTGGCCTGCGGCCTTGCAATGCGAAGGTTCGATCCGTGACCACCCGCATCAACCTCCTGCCCCACCGCGAAGAGCGGCGCAAGGCCGCGCGCAAGCATTTCGCGGTCGTCGCGGCCATGACCGCGGTGCTCGGGGGCGCGATCGTCTTGCTCGTCCACGGTTTCTACGCGGCCAAGGTCAACGAGCAAGTCAGCCGCAACGAGTTCCTCAAGAAGGAAACCGAGAAGCTCGACAAGGACATCGAGGAGATCAAGAAGCTCAAGGACGAGATCGCGGCGCTGCTGTCGAGAAAGCAGGTGATCGAAACCCTGCAGGCCGACCGCGCGCAGACCGTCTACCTGCTCGACCAGCTCGTGCGCCAGCTGCCCGAGGGCGTGTACCTCCGGTCCATCACGCAGAAAGGGCCGCGCGTGACGCTCATCGGCTATGCGCAGTCCAATGCGCGGGTTTCGACATTGATGCGCAACATCGAGGCGTCGCAGTGGCTCGAAGCGCCCAAGCTGAATGAGATCAAGGCCACCAACATCAACAACAAACGCGTCTCGGAGTTCATCCTCGACCTCGGGCTGAAGCGCGCCCAGAGCGTCGCTCCGGGCGCCAAGGACGCGGCAAAGGCCGCACCCGCGGCCGCTCCGGCGCCCGCGGCGAAGAAGGGTTGACGCATGGCCATCAATCTCAACAAGTTCGCCGACGACTTCAAGTACCTCGATTTCAAGGATCCCGGCACCTGGCCCGCCATTCCCAAGCTCGTCGCCCTCATCGCCATCCTCGGCGGCATCATTGTCGGCGCCTATTTCCTCGACTGGTCCGCGCAGATGAAAGAGCTCGAAGCGGGCAAGGTCCAGGAGACCACGCTCAAAGACGATTACCTCGCCAAGAAGAAGCAGTCGATCAACCTCGACCTGCACAAGCAGCAGCTGCGCGAGATCGACCAGTCTTTCGGCGCCCTGCTCAAGCAGCTGCCGAACCGCGCCCAGATGGACGCGCTCCTCGTCGACATCAACCAGGCGGGCCTCGGCCGGGGGCTGCAGTTCGAGCTCTTCAAGCCGGCCGCCTCGGAAGCGGCGAGGGAGTTTTACGCCGAACTCCCGATCCAGGTGAGGGTGGTCGGCAACTATCACGACATGGGCGCCTTCGCGAGCGACCTCGGACAGCTCTCCCGCATCGTTACGCTCAATGACGTGACGATCGCCGCTATCAAGGACGGCCAGCTCCAGATGGACGCAACGGCGCGCACCTTCCGCTACCTCGACGACGAGGAAGTCGCGGCGCAGCGCAAGTCCGCCAAAGCCGCCAAGGCACCCAAGAAATGAAGCGCCGCGTCCTCTCGGCTGTTCCGGCCGCCGTGCTCGCGCTATCGCTCGCAGCCTGCGGCGGCGAGCAGTACGGCGACCTCAAGCAGGAGCTCGCGCAGGCAACCAAAGACCTTCGCGGCCGCGTCGATCCGCTGCCGCAGGTCAAGCCGTATGAGCCCGTGCCTTACAAGGCGTTCGATGAGATCGATCCTTTCAAGCCTTCGCGAATCGACGTGGTCGCTTCCGGCGCGGCGATGGCGGGGGCCTCGGGCATCAAGCCCGACCTGAACCGCGCCAAGGAGCCGCTCGAGGCTTTCCCGCTCGAAACGCTGCGCATGGTCGGCACGCTTAGCCAGGACAAGGATACTTTCGGACTGGTCAGGGCGGGCCCCAACCTGTTCCGCGTGAAAAAAGGCAACTACATGGGGCTCAACTTCGGCGTGATCACGGGAATAGACGAGAACGAGATCAAGCTCAAGGAGCTCGTGCAGGACGGCGGCGGAGACTGGGTTGAACGCGTCAGCTCGCTGCAACTGGTGGAGGCACAACGATGAACGTACATAATTTTTCGGCGCGGATACTCTCCGCGTTTTTTGCCGCGGCCTTATGGCTCGCAGGCATGGGCGTTGCATTCGCACAGGCGAACAGCATCGAGTCCTTCAGCGTCACCCAGGTCGGTGGCAGAGTCACGGTGCGGGTGCAGACCAAGCAGCCTCTGGGCGGCGTTCCTCCCAGCTTCTCCGTCGCGAGCCCTTCGCGCATCGCGTTCGATTTTCCCGGCACCACCAACAACCTTGGCCGCAACGCCCAGGAAATCGGCGAGGGCGAGCTGCGCAGCATGAACATGGTGCAGGGCTCGGACAAGACGCGCATGGTGCTCAACCTGCGGCGCTCCGTGGCGCATGAAGCCGTGGTTGACGGCAATACCCTGATCGTCACGCTCACCGCGGTGCCTTCGACATCCACAGCCGGGAGCGGCGTGGCGCACTTCGCCGAGGGACGCGCCGATTCCAAGCACGCCATCCGCGACATCGATTTCCGTCGCGGCCGCGCGGGCGAGGGCCGCATCGTGGTGGACCTGTCGGATACGTCCACCGGCATCGACATCCGCCAGCAGGGCCAAAGCATCGTGGTCGAGTTCATGAAAACCGCGCTGCCCGAGAACCTGCGCAAGCGCCTCGACGTGGTCGACTTCTCCACACCGGTTCAGACGATCAACACTTTCGCGCAGGGCGAAAACGTGCGCATGGTGATCGAGCCGCGCGGGCAGTGGGAGCACAACGCCTACCAGTCCGACACCCAGTTCGTGATCGAGGTCAAACCCGTTACGGCGACCACGGCTTCGGCCCAGCGCGGACGCTATACCGGCGAGAAGCTGTCGCTGAACTTCCAGAACGTCGAGGTGAGATCGGTGCTCAACGTCATCGCCGACTTCACCGACCTCAACATCATTACCAGCGACACCGTCACCGGCAACATCACGCTGCGGCTCAAGGACGTCCCGTGGGACCAGGCGCTGGACATCATCCTGCAGACGCGCGGCCTCGACATGCGCAAGAACGGCAACGTGATCTGGGTTGCACCGCGCGACGAACTTGCAACGCGTGAGAAGCTCGCCCTCGAAGCCCAGCAGCAGATCGGCGAACTCGAGGTGACCCGCACCGAGTCGTTCCAGATGAACTACCAGAAGGCCGCCGACGTGCAGAAGCTGCTCGGCGACAAGACCCAGCCGATCCTGTCCAAGCGCGGCAGCGTGGTCGTCGATACACGGACCAACACCCTCTTCGTGCAGGACGTGCCCAGCCGCCTCGAGGACGTGAGAAAGCTGATCGCCAAGATCGACGTGGCCGTGCGGCAGGTCGTGATCGAAGCGCGCATCGTCATCGCCGACGACAGCTTCTCAAAGAACCTTGGTGCGCGACTCGGGTACAACAGCGTCGGCTCCAAATTTCCGGGCAATCAAACGATCAACGTCGGCTCTGATCTCCCGTCAACCTCCACGACCCTCGGTATCCCAACACTAACTACGCCGACGCAGCAGGTGAACCTGCCGGCCACGGGCCTCAACGGCTTCAACCCGGGCACCTTCTCGCTGCTGCTGTTCAACAACGCGTTCTCGCGGATCATCAGCGCAGAAATCACGGCCATGGAGGCCGACGGCAAAGGCAAGACAGTCTCCAGCCCGCGCGTGCTCACCTCGGACGGCGTCGAGGCGGTGATCGAGCAAGGCACGGAGATCCCGTACCAGCAGGCGTCATCCTCGGGCGCGACTTCGGTCTCGTTCCGCAAGGCCAACCTCGCGCTGAAGGTCAAGCCGCAGATCACTCCCGAAGGCAACGTGATCATGGATCTCGACGTCAACAAGGACGAGCCAGGCGCGACTACGACCGCGGGCGTGCAGATCAGCACCAAGCACGTAAAGACCTCCGCGCTGGTGGAAAACGGCGGCACGGTGGTGATCGGCGGAATTTACGAGGAAACCGAGCGCCAGGACCTGACGCGCGTGCCCTTCTTCGGCGAGCTCCCGTACATCGGCTTCTTCTTCAGGAACAACCAACGCTCGACCCGCAAGACCGAGCTGCTGATCTTCATCACGCCGCGCGTCGTCAGTGAACGCCTGACGGTGCGATAGAAGGGGAAACGGGGGAACCTCGGTTCCCTTGTTCCTCTGTCGCGGGCGGTTGCCGCAACGAAGTCAGGATCTCTGACTTGAGGCCGGACCCGCCCGGCCTCTGTTTTTTGTGCCCGTACTTCGCGCTGCGCGGCGCGCATGGGGCCGCAGTTACAATGTCGCCGTGAAAGACGGGGTCCACTGCAATATTTTTCTCGTCGGCCTGATGGGCGCTGGCAAGACGACGGTCGCCCGCATGCTCGCCACGCGCCTGAACCGCACGTTCATCGATTCGGACCACGAACTCGAGAGCCGCTGCGGCGTCAAGGTGCCGGTGATTTTCGAGATCGAGGGAGAGGCGGGGTTTCGCGCCCGGGAAGCCGCCATCCTCGATGAGCTCACGGAGCGGCCGGGAATCGTGCTGGCGACCGGCGGGGGCGCGATCCTGCGCGCGGAGAACCGCCACCGGCTGAGCGCCCGGGGCCTCGTGATCTACCTGCGGGCGCAACCGCACGACCTTTACATGCGTACCCGCCATGACAAGAACCGACCTTTACTCATGACACCGGATCCCCAAGCGCGCCTCGAAGAGCTGTTTGCGCAGCGCGACCCGCTTTATCGCGAGGTTGCAGACCTGGTCGTCGATACCGGGCGGCAGGGCGTGCAGATGCTGGTCAAGCAAGTCCTCTTCACACTGGCGCAGCGATGGCAAGTATCCGCGTAGCGCTCGGCGAGCGCTCTTACGACATCGAGGTTGGCGCCGGGTTGGTCGGCGATTCCGCGAAGTATCGCCCGCACCTTGCGGGGCGCAAGGCCGCGCTGGTCACGAGCACGGTGATCGCGCCGTTATACCTCGAGCGCGTAGCACGGGCGTTGCGCGATGCGGGCGCCGAGGTCATCGAGGTCGTGCTGCCGGATGGCGAGGAGCACAAGACCTGGCTGACCCTCAACCAGGTCTTCGACGCGCTGCTGTCCGCACATTGCGACCGCCACACGACGATCGTCGCGCTTGGGGGCGGCGTCGTGGGCGACGTGGCGGGCTTCGCTGCCGCGGTCTACCAGCGCGGCATCCCGTTCATCCAGGTACCGACGACTTTGCTCGCGCAGGTCGATTCCTCGGTCGGCGGCAAGACCGCGGTCAACCACCCGCTCGGCAAGAACATGGTCGGCGCCTTCCACCAGCCGAAGACCGTGCTTGCGGATGTCCAGACGCTCGAAACGCTCCCCGAGCGGGAACTGCGCGCCGGCCTCGCGGAGGTCATCAAGCACGGCGTGATTCGCGACCCAGTGTTTTTCGACTGGCTTGAAGCAAACCTCGACCGACTGCTGCGGCGCGAGCCCGACGCCCTGATCCACGCCGTCGTGCGCAGCTGCGAGATCAAGGCCGAAGTGGTCGGCCAGGACGAGCGGGAGACCGGCCTGCGCGCGATCCTGAACTTTGGCCACACCTTCGGCCATGCGATCGAATCGGGCCTTGGCTACGGCGAATGGGTCCACGGTGAAGCGGTTGGCGCCGGCATGGTCATGGCGGCAGACCTTTCGGCGCGGACCGGCATGATCACCAGCGCAGAGGCGGCCCGGATCCGCGACCTGGTCGGCCGCGCCGGATTGCCGGTCAAGGGTCCGGCCAGCCTCTCGGCGACCCGATACCTGGACCTGATGGCTGTGGACAAGAAGGCGGCTGCTGGCAAAATCCGCTTCGTCCTGCTCGACAAGCTCGGTTCGGCGACGGTCAGGGGCGACATCCCCGGCAGCGCGGTCCGGGATACATTGAGCGCCTGTACCGCCACCTAGCCCGTGCCCCATGCGGGGCCTAAGCCCTTGATGCCGCAGGCTTCGGAGGGTATATTCGTCAGTTCGCCCAAATTTTTTGTGCGGGGCCGCATCCCCTTGCCGGCCGGTTATAAATTCCGAGGTTCGCCGTGCCACACGCTCACCCGCCCGCCAGACAGGGTCTATACAACCCGGCCAACGAACATGACGCCTGCGGCGTCGGCTTTGTGGCGAATATCAAGGGCAAGAAGAGCCATGCGATCGTCGAGCAAGGCCTCACGATCCTCAAGAACCTGACCCACCGTGGTGCAGTCGGCGCGGATCCGCTGGCCGGGGACGGCGCAGGCATCCTCCTGCAGATTCCGGATCGTTTCCTGCGCCAGGAGATGGCGAAGCAGAAAGTCACGCTCCCGCCCGTGGGCGAGTACGGCGTCGGCATGGTGTTTCTGCCGCAGGAACCGGCGTCGCGCCTTGCGTGCGAGTACGAAATTGAGCGCGCAATAAAGGACGAGGGCCAGGTGCTGCTTGGCTGGCGTGACGTGCCCTGCGACAACGCTGGCCTTGGCGAATCGGTCAAGCGCATCGAGCCCAGGATCCGCCAGGTCTTCATCGGCCGCGGTGCGGGCGTGACGGTCACCGACGCGCTCGAAAGAAAGCTCTACATCATCCGCAAGTCCTCGGGCCATGCGATCCAGGCGCTCAAACTCCTGCACGGCAAGGAGTTCTACGTGCCCTCGATGTCGGCGAGGACGATCGTCTACAAGGGCATGCTGCTCGCGGGGCAGGTCGGCGCGTACTACAAGGACCTGCAGGACGAGCGCTGCGTTTCGGCGCTTGCGCTCGTGCACCAGCGCTTCTCGACCAACACTTTCCCGACGTGGGACCTCGCGCATCCGTTCCGGCTGATCGCGCACAACGGCGAGATCAACACGCTGCGCGGCAACGTCAACTGGATCCGTGCAAGGCAGGGCGCGATCTCCTCCCCGATCCTCGGCAAGGACCTGGCCAAGCTCTGGCCGCTGATCTATGACGGCCAGTCGGACTCGGCGTCCTTCGACAACGCCCTCGAATTGCTGCTCATGTCCGGCTACTCGGTCGCGCACTCGATGATGATGATGATCCCGGAGGCGTGGGAAGGCCACACGTTCATGGATCCGAGCCGCCGCGCGTTCTACGAGTACCACGCCGCGATGATGGAGCCTTGGGACGGCCCCGCCGCAATCGCGTTTACCGACGGGCGCCAGATCGGCGCGACGCTCGATCGCAACGGCCTGCGGCCCGCGCGCTACATCGTGACCGACGACGACCTCGTGATCATGGGCTCCGAGTGCGGCTGCCTGTCGATCCCGGAAGAGAAGATCATCAAGAAGTGGCGCCTGCAGCCCGGCAAGATGTTCCTCGTCGACCTCGAGAAGGGCCGCATCATCGACGACAAGGAGATCAAGGACACGCTCTCCGCCGCCAAGCCGTACCGCGAGTGGATCGATCGCATCCGCATCCGCCTCGATGACGTCGAGACCGACAAGCAGCAGCCCGAGCGTTCCGCGGTGCCGCTGCTCGACCGCCAGCAGGCCTTCGCGTACACGCAGGAAGACCTCAAGTTCATCATGGCGCCGATGGCCGCCAACGGCGAGGAGCCCATCGGCTCGATGGGCAACGATTCGCCGATGGCGGTGCTCTCGAACAAGCACAAGACGCTGTACCATTATTTCAAGCAGCTCTTCGCGCAGGTGACCAACCCGCCGATCGACCCGATCCGCGAGGAGCTGGTCACTTCGCTCGTCTCGTTCATCGGGCCGAAGCCGAACCTGCTCGGCATCGACGAGATGAACCCGCCGATCCGCCTCGAAGTCTCGCAGCCGGTGCTCGACTTCTACGAGATGGAGAAGATCCGCCACATCGAGCGCTACACCGAAGGCAAGTTCCGCTCGCACGAGCTCGACATCTGCTATCCGGCCGCGTGGGGCAAGGAGGCGATCGAAGCGCGCCTCGCGTCGCTTGCCGCGCAAGCCGAGGACGCGGTGCGCTCCGGTTACTCGATCATCATCATTTCGGACCGCCGTGTCGATTCGGAGAATGTGGCGATTCCCGCGCTGCTCGCCCTCTCCGCGATCCACCAGCACCTGACCAACAAGGGCCTGCGCACCAGCGCGGGGCTGGTGGTCGAAACCGGCTCGGCGAGGGAGGTGCATCACTTCGCGCTCCTCGGCGGCTATGGGGCCGAAGCGATCCATCCGTACCTCGCCATGGAAACCCTGCTCTCGCTGCACGGCGCGGGCGAGGGCAAGGCCGGCTACAAGTCGATCAAGAATTTCGTCAAGGCGATCGGCAAGGGCCTGCGCAAGGTCATGTCGAAGATGGGCATCTCCACGTACATGTCGTATACCGGCGCGCAGATCTTCGAGGCCGTCGGCCTGTCGCGCGCCCTGGTCGACAAGTACTTTACCGGCACGACGACGAACGTCGAGGGCATCGGCGTGTTCGAAGTCGCGCAAGAGGCGCTCCAGATCCACAAGGCGGCGTTCGGCAACGATCCCGTGCTCGTCAACGCGCTGGACGCCGGCGGCGAATACGCTTTCCGCGTGCGCGGCGAAGAGCACATGTGGACACCGGATGCGGTGGCCAAGCTGCAGCACTCGACGCGCAACAACTCGGCCGCGACCTACAAGGAATACGCGCAGATCATCAACGACCAGTCGCGCAGGCACATGACGTTCCGCGGGCTGTTCGAGTTCAGGATGGATCCCTCGAAGTCCGTGCCGATCGAGGAAGTGGAGCCCGCCTCCGAGATCGTCAAGCGCTTCACCACCGGCGCCATGTCGCTGGGCTCGATCTCGACCGAAGCGCACGCCACGCTCGCGGTGGCGATGAACCGCATCGGCGGCAAGTCGAATACCGGCGAAGGCGGCGAGGACCGCAACCGCTACCCGCCGGTCAAGGCCGGCGAGACACTTGCCTCCCGGCTCGGGCGCGACCGCGTCGAGTCGGACCTCGTGCTCAGGGAAGGCGACTCGCTCAAGTCCAAGATCAAGCAGGTCGCCTCGGGGCGCTTCGGCGTGACGGCTGAATACCTTGCGTCGGCCGAGCAGATCCAGATCAAGATGGCGCAGGGGGCGAAGCCCGGCGAAGGCGGCCAGCTCCCGGGGAAGAAAGTTTCGGAGTACATCGCGCTGCTGCGCTACTCCACGCCCGGTGTCGAGCTCATCAGCCCGCCGCCGCATCACGACATTTATTCGATCGAAGATCTCGCGCAGCTGATCCACGACCTAAAGAACGCGAACACGCGCGCCTCGATCAGCGTGAAGCTCGTGTCCGAGGACGGAGTCGGCACCGTCGCCGCGGGTGTAGCGAAAGCCAAGGCCGACCATGTGACGATCTCCGGGCATGACGGCGGCTCGGGCGCGTCGCCCTGGTCGTCGATCAAGCATGCCGGAACGCCGTGGGAACTGGGCCTGGCCGAAACGCAGCAGACGCTGGTGCTCAACAAGCTCCGCGGCCGCATCGCGGTGCAGGTCGATGGTCAGATGAAAACCGGGCGCGATGTGGTGATCGGCGCGTTGCTCGGCGCCGACGAGTTCGGCTTCGCCACGGCGCCGCTCGTGGCCGAGGGCTGCATCATGATGAGGAAGTGCCACCTCAATACGTGCCCGGTGGGCGTGGCCACGCAAGATCCGGTGCTGCGCCGCAAGTTCCAGGGCAAGCCCGAGTACGTCATCAACTTCATGTTCTTCGTCGCCGAAGAGGCGCGCCAGCTCATGTCCGAGCTCGGCGTGCGCACGATCAACGAGCTCATCGGCCGCTCCGACCTGCTCGACACGAAGAAAGGCATCGAGCACTGGAAAGCCAAGGGCCTCGATTTCACGCGTGTGTTCTACCAGCCTGATATGCCGCCGGAAGTCGCGCGCTATAACGTCGAGAAGCAGGACCATGGCCTCGAGCGCGCGCTGGACCACCGGCTCATCGAGCTTGCGGCGCCCGCCATCGAGCGCGGCGAGAAAGTGTCGATCGACATGCCGATCCGCAACATCAACCGCACGGTCGGCACGATGCTGACCGGCGAGATCGCGCGCAAGTACGGCCACGAAGGCCTGCCCGAGGGCACGATCTCCATCCGGTTCGCGGGATCGGCCGGGCAAAGCCTCGGCGCGTTTCTCGCCAAGGGCATTTCGATCGACCTCATCGGCGATACCAACGACTACTGCGGCAAGGGCCTGTCGGGCGGGCGCATTGCGGTCCAGCCGTCGCCCAAGTTTCGCGGCGAGCCGTCCGAGAACATCATTACCGGCAACGTCGCGCTCTACGGCGCGCTGGCCGGAGAAGCGTACTTCCGCGGCGTCGGCGGCGAGCGGTTCGCGGTGCGCAATTCAGGCGCCACGGCGGTTGTCGAAGGCGTCGGCGACCATGGCTGCGAGTACATGACCGGCGGCACGGTGGTCGTGCTCGGCAATACCGGCCGCAATTTCGCGGCCGGCATGTCCGGCGGGGTGGCTTACGTGTTCGACGAAGACGGCGAGTTCGCCAAGCGCTGCAACACATCGATGGTCGAGCTCGAGCCGGTGCTGGCCGAATCCGAGCAGCAGGGCAAGGTCCACCGCGACTTGTGGCACCTGGGCTGCACGGACGAAGTCACGCTCAAACGTCTCATCGAGAACCACGCGCGGTACACCGGCAGCAAGCGCGCGCAGGCGATGCTCGAGAGCTGGTCGGACTACCGCACTCGCTTCATCAAAGTGTTCCCCAACGAATACCGTCGCGCGCTCGGCGAGCTGGCCGCGGCCGGAAGGAAAGTGGCAGCCTAGATGGGAAAGATCACCGGATTCCTCGAATACCAGCGCCTCAACGAAGCGGCCGAAGCGCCGGTCGAGCGCAAGAAGCACTATCGCGAGTTCGTCATGCACCTCTCGGAGGAAGAGGCCAAGGTGCAGGGCGCGCGCTGCATGGACTGCGGCATCCCGTTCTGCATGAGCGGCTGCCCGGTCAACAACATCATCCCGGACTTCAACGACCTCGTCTTCAAGGCCGATTGGCTGCGCGCGCTCGAGACGCTGCACTCGACCAACAACTTCCCCGAGTTCACCGGCCGTGTGTGTCCCGCGCCGTGCGAGGAGGCGTGCACGCTGCGCATCAACAGCGACCCGGTGGGCATCAAGTCGATCGAGCACGCGATCATCGACCGCGGCTGGGAGGAGGGCTGGGTCAAGCCGCTGCCCGCGAGCGCCAGGACGGGCAAGCGCATCGCCGTCATCGGCTCGGGGCCCGCGGGCCTGGCCGCCGCACAACAGCTCGCGCGGGTCGGGCACTCGGTTGTCCTCTTCGAGAAGAACGATCGCATCGGCGGCCTGCTGCGCTATGGCATCCCCGACTTCAAGATGGAGAAAGGCCTCATCGACCGCCGCGTCGCGCAGATGCAGGCCGAAGGCGTCGAGTTCCGCACCAACCACGTGGTGGGCAAGTCGCCGGACGGCGCCGGCAATGTCCCGGCCAGGGCTCTCGACCCCGCTGCGCTCACCAAGGAGTTCGATGCGGTCGTGCTGGCCGGCGGCGCCGAAGCGCCGCGCGACCTGCCGGTGCCGGGCCGCGAACTCGACGGCGTGCATTTCGCAATGGATTTCCTGCCGCTGCAGAACCGTCGCGTTGCGGGCGACGGGGCAGTGCCCGAC
>Ga0163150_10001256_pt1 | contig 43807 bp, 34 predicted proteins | sample OliLakLV19P2IB_FD_148628 | JGI IMG/M metagenome (GOLD analysis project Ga0163150, IMG submission 148628) | Freshwater microbial mat bacterial communities from Lake Vanda, McMurdo Dry Valleys, Antarctica - Oligotrophic Lake LV.19.P2.IB | ecosystem: Environmental > Aquatic > Freshwater > Lake >... | reverse complement strand
TCCAAGCTCGTGCCGCCTGAAGTCTGACGGCAACGCAATCTGTCGTGTTGATGTTGTTTCCATGATCCCGCTTTCATTGATTAGTGATAGCCAAAGGCATCCGAGCCTTCCGTTAGCCTATCCATGCGCTGATAAGTCGCTCTCTGGCAGGAATCGGCGCAAGAATTCCGACGATTTCCCAACAAATATTTTCGCCAATAGTGGGCTCCATCGGTGCCAAGCCCCAGGCAAGCCCATTGCCGCTTAACTGTTGGCGAATATCCTTGGCCCGTTGGTAGGTTGCCTAAGAGTTTACTGAGAATCGACTGATGAAGCGTCAGAAGATATCGGCACAAGCTACAGGGAATGGACCGAAGTTCCTGAAAAATCTACGGCGGTCGAATCTCAATTTCGGCTGATTCCGCCTTGAGATTTCAGGCAGTTGTCGATTAAAGGTGATTGGCCACGATGTAGATGCTAGAATTGAGGCTAAGGAGACCAACAAATGACTCAATCGCCGCAAACATCCGTCGATCGTACCGTCGATGAGCTACCCGCGAATCAAAGAGATGCTATTCAAAATTTGATCGGCGCTAATCTTTCATCCGAGCAACGAGTCTTTATCCTTGCATACCAGCCCGGATTGGAACCCACCGTTTCCGATAAGCAAAGTGCTCGTTCGCGAATTCAAGAGTTGACGCGGAAAGCACATCAGAATTCGTTGCGCCATGGCATTACGGAATCTGAAGCTGACGCAGCCGTAAATGAAGCTTGCAAAGCCGCCAAAAACTAATGGCGAGAATCATCGTTGATACCAACATCATTGCGAGAGCGGTGGCATCGCCTCCTGGCTTGAACAATGAAATCCTTCCATACCTCCGGCGGTCCTCAATCACCATCTTCGAAAGTCATCGGTTGGCTGAGTTCAGGGCTGGCACTTGATAATTGTCTGAGATCGACTTCCGTGTCAGCCAACTGTGCTTCCTTGAAAATACATGTATCTGTCGCGGCGCAGCCATTCTGTGGAACAGCATAGCAATATCCGTCACAAGCATAGGGATGACCCCTGGCACAGCAAGTGCTCGTGCTCGCACACTCTAAAGGTGCATCATCGGGACATGACCCGCTGCCACCGCCGCCGCCACAGCCCGTTATCGCAAGAAAAATAATTCCAATTACCGTACCAAGTCTTGCCAAACATCCTCCAAGTCATTCGTAGACACACACTTCGAAAGGTTAGCAGGTTTATTCATTGAGATCACCTACAATTTTTGGCTTCTGCCTTCCAGCGAATAGACGTGCTTGTGACCGCTTACGTTTCTGTCCCGAATCCGATAAGAAGCCCTTTGCTTAGTATGCACAAAAGATTCCCGCTTGCACAAAGCCGCGAAGTGGTGAACCATAAAGGACGTTATGTTTCCCAACTTGGAGGTGGATGGCTGATCTTGAAAGTGACCCTGCAAACCGTGTTCGTTTACTTGCTCAATCGTTTCCATCGCTTTGGAATGCGCCTGGGATTCGGCCATGGGACGCGTTAACGCTTGATGCTTGGGCATCGAGTGGCACCGCGAGTCATGGAGAGTTATGCACCGCTAGATTTATTCTTGCTGTGTGGGATTCAGACGGTGAATGGCGGTGCGGGAAATTTGACGTGATGAACGCGCTGCGTGTTTGGGATGATATTCATCGTCAAGCATTTATCAACTGGGCCACCGATCCTTGGTGGGCATAATCATCGGAGGCATGTGTCCAAAGATACGCGCGAATTAACTCAGTCATCGGCTTCGATTTTACGGAAAGGAAAATGGCCAATCCCTGCGATCATCGAACGCCAAGGTGCAAAGGCGGCGCGTCGCTATTTCGAGTTTTTTACCGTCAACATCCGTAATCGTAATACTCGCGAAGCCTATCATCGAGCGTTGAACGATTTCTTCGCATGGCTTGGCGACAGAAACGTGTCGCTTATCGAGATTGAGCCCGTCATTGTCGCCGCTTATGTCGAGTATCTTGGCACGATTTACTCGAAGCCGACGGTAAAACAGCACTTGGCCGCTATTCGCATGTGCATGGACTGGTTGGTTGTTGGTCAGATTATCCCAATGAACCCTGCGTCGTCTGTTCGTGGCCCGGCATATTCCATCAAACGTGGTAAAACTCCTGTTCTCACCGCCGACGAAGCACGACTCTTGCTCGATAGTATCGATATCGCAACGCTCGTTGGCCTCAGAGACCGAGCGATCATCGCGACTATGCTCTTCACCTTTGCTCGAGTCTCTGCCGTCGTTGGCATGAAGGTCGATGATTACTACCAAATCGGCAAGCGATCATGGATCAGACTCCACGAGAAAGGAGGCAAACACCATGAGGTCCCAGCTCACCATACCGCCGAGCAGTATCTCGACGCTTACCTGCAAGCGTCAGGTCACGGATTCGACAAGAACTACCCCCTCTTCCTTTCAGCGATAGGACGAACAAATCGACTTCGCTTAGCTCCCCTCTCTCGCCATGACGCTTTTCGTATGATCAAACGCCGCGCGATCACGGCTGGTCTGTCCGACAAGATTTCTTGTCATACCTTCCGTGCCACCGGCATCACCGCTTATCTCGATAACGGCGGCACCATTGAGAACGCCCAAGCCATCGCTGCTCATGAATCCCCGCGAACCACCAAACTCTACGACCGAACATCCGATGAAATCACACTCGATGAAATCGAGCGGATTCGCATTTGAACCGGCTTCTTGCTTGCGATCACACAACGTATCGAACAAAGTTGCTAGTCGTCGTCCATATCAGACCCTTCAATTCGAACGCTGATTTCACGCGTTAGGCAAAGTCCAATCCATTGATGTACGGATAACCCTTGGTCTTTAGCAGTTTTCTCCATGGCTTCTCGTTGGGGTCCGTAAGCTTCCGCGAGCAATCCGCAGACGACATTAGTGATTTCATTCCAGTCAATTGTTTTCATTTGCCGCCCTTTAAGATATAGGTTCTTCAGGTTTATGATTCTTTCCAACGGTTGGACGATTCCTACAATACCGTATACCTTATGCGGCAACAATCCATGACCCCTATCTGAAAGCGTCGGATCACGGTGCTGACAAAACCTCTCCCCTGTTCCTTACTGCGACTGGCCGCACTGGCAAGTTCACCAATTCTCCCCTCGCCCGTCACGATGCGTTGCGAACCAATCATCGTCTCGGCTTACGTCGAATATCTTGGCAGGATTTATTCGAAGCCGACCGTCAAGCAACACTTGGCAGCCATTCGAATGTGTATGGACTACTTGGTGGTTGGCCAAATCATGCCGATGAATCCAGCATCATCGGTCCGCGGCCCCAAGTACGTGATCAAACGCGGCAAGACGCCAGTCTTGACCGCTCAGGAAGCAAGGCAGTTGCTGGATAGCATCGACACCTCCACTGTCATTGGTCTGCGCGACAGAGCGATAATCGCCATCATGCTCTTCACCTTCGCCCGCGTAATCGCCGTGGTTGGCATGAAGGTCGACGATTACTATCAGATCGGCAAGCGTTCTTGGATTCGGCTTCACGAAAAAGGCGGCAAACATCATGAGGTTCCCGCTCATCACTTGGCCGAAGAATATCTCGATGCCTATCTGAAAGCATCCGGCCACACAGGCGACAAGACGGCTCCCCTATTCTGTTCCGCAATCGGTCGAACGGGAAAACTCACCGATTCTCCCATCACTCGGCATGATGCACTTCGGATGGTCAAACGCCGCTCCAGATCCGCTGGACTCTCGCATAAAATCTGCTGCCACACATTCCGAGCCACCGGCATCACCGCTTATCTCGAAAATGGTGGTACGATAGAGAACGCTCAGGCTATTGCAGCTCATGAATCGCCACGAACTACTAAACTTTACGACCGAACCAGCGATGAAATCAATTTGGATGAAATTGAACGAATTCGAATTTGATCTTCTTCCCAATCGACGCGTACAGGAATAGTAGCTCACGATACTTTCCGACGATGAAGATCTACGACCCAACCTTTTCTGATAAAACGCTCGATGGGATTGAACAGATTTGGATTTAGCTGGAACCTGCTAGGATTAGGACTATTTCATCCTTTTCCTTAATTCAACCGTGTAACTCAGAATGGCTCGACCTCAACAACATATATCAAATTCGAAAGGCAAGAGCCTTTTTCAATCGCTGCTTCCACCAGCGTGGGTTGTCGACGAGCCGAACAACGACAACGACTACGGGCGAGACTTTTTAATCCGAGTATTCAACGGCGGCCAAGAAACCGAGCTACTGTTCTACGTGCAGCTAAAATCACATCAAAAAATCAAGCATTCCAAGGGTTATCTCTCTGAGTCGTTACGCGTTTCAAACCTTAGCGATTACAAACGCAATGACTCGCTGCCTGTCTTCTTGGTCGTCGCTGATTTAGGAACGGAAGAATGCTATTTTAATTGGATACAGGGCAAAGGAATTGACAGCCGAAATGCAACCAGGCGCGGCAAAAAGACTCAAACTATTCGTGTTTCGCTCAAGGACCGCGTGAGCGATAGCACAAGATTTTTGACGGCAATTACACGTGCCTATGATTCTATGCAATCGCTTGAATCCGTTCTTCAAAGGCGCAACGAGTTGATCGAAATGCTAGACGCCCGATTGGTTGTCGAAGAGGCAACAATCGGTGGACGGTCATTTCAGCTTATTCGCGCACGCGACCCACTTGATCTTTACTTGAGTTTCTCGGACGATTCTGAAACCACTGCTAAACTACAAAAATTCGAGGAACTTGCCGTCCCTGTGACCTTCGAGGAGCATCAGTTCTCAATCGAAGGTTCACTTGCGTTTCAAAGATTTTTCAGCGAACGTATCACACTCACTACGGCGAATCGATTGGACGCCACGTGCAATCTCGCCGTTTATAGTGTACAGGGCGAGTTAGTTGCTTCGTTTCCGTTCAATCGTGGTTCTGTCGAGGCAGGCACTAAAGAGATGAGGTTCGAGGGAACAACTGAAGAAGGATGTTATAAGCTTCACATGCGCTTCGACCTTGCAAATGGAGCACCAACTGGCAAAAGCAATGTCAGCATCGAAACAAATCTTGTTGAATGGAAAGGTAGGTCAGTCGCATCTCTTCCCTATGCGGATCAATTCGCTCGATTCATGGAGACATTCGCCGAATCCAATGCGTTGGGTTTTGAGATCCTTCAATCAGGCAATCGCTTTTTCAGCGGTAAAGGAACCGGGACCTCAGTGCCACTTTTCGCAAAGAATTTCGCTTCGATTTATCAGCCGTATCGGATGCTACGTGAAATCTCGCAGGCCACGGGTGTTCATTTTCCATTTGGTGACAGGCTTTCGGCACCAGATAGGCGGCAGATCAGCTTCCTCCACTGGGTTGTTTGTGATGGAACTGAGCAGAGTGCCGAGGGGCAATCGCTAACTTACCGACAGACCGTTCGTTCACTCAAAGAATCCGAAGTGAACGGTTTGTTTACGATGCTCGAATCCGGAGGACTGCTTGTCCGGTATTGCAAACCTTCGTTTCGAATCTTGGACACAGAGGTTCCACTAACCCATTTCTTCGTTCGGCTCAGCGGAATGACTCTTGATCGACCGATAGGCGAGTATCTTGACTTTGCCTCTGATATCGATGACGAGCATACTATTCAAGTTCGCTTTGTCGGTAAGAGAGGTGCAACTAAAAGAATAGCACCCGATGCTCAGTTCGACTGATCATGCTGACTCATTTATGCGAGAATTTCAGAGCAATAAGCTACGTGAAAGCCTTCCGATGCTACTGATCGTACGCGTCGATGACGACTTATCAACTAGCGCGAACCAAGCGAAGTGCACTGTGCTCCGACTGAATATCATATTGACGCACTTCCGGGCCGCGTCTTGACCACCCAAACAGCTCTATAACCGAAGTTCGTTGAATCTTATTTCCTGGACGTAACTTACGCGCAAGCAGTTTGCCGAACCTCGCGTCATGGGTCGATACGATTAATTGCCTTTTGTCTTTAGTCCGTCTGAGCAGGTCAACAAGTCCAAGTAAATTAATATCGTCTAGGCTCTGGATCGGATCATCCAACAATGCTGCTTCAACTGGAAGTTTGGGAAGCGTAAGATTCAATGAAAGAAACAACGAGACCGCCAATGCATTTAGTTGAGAGCTAGACAACACAGCAGATGGATTATCTGAGCGAACTGATTCCAAACTATCGTAAACCTCAGTATCTAACCTCCCTCTACCACGACTAAAGCGTGTTGCCAATTTGACAATTCGGAATGCTGGATGTGGATCGATACGAGCATAGACTCGTTGAAAAAAAGGTTCAATTTGTCGCAATCGATCAACAGCAACTCGTGACGCAGCTTCCCTGAGTGCATCAAGAAGTAGGCTAGTTTTTTCTCCAGTGGCTTCACGTGAGGTAACTGCGGCGAGATGGGCCTCTAGCTCAGTTTTTCCTCCCTGAAGTTCCGTTTCTACAGTTGCTATGCGAGATTTTGCTGATTCACGTGCAAGATTCAAAGATAGCCGTTCACCGGCCTTACGATGAGCAAGCAATTCCGCGTTACGTCGAGTGCAACTCGAAATGATTTCATCGATATGGCTCGATTTTAGATCGGAAGCAAGAATCTCCAGCTCTAGGTCGGAAATCGCTCGAGTTACTTCATCTTGCCATTTGGAATAAGAAGCGATTTTCGCTCGAGTTTCATCAAGAAGTTTTTTTGCATCCATTGCAAATTTGGCAAACTTTTCCTCCTCAATTGCCAATTCGGAAACTATGTCCGACGTCTCTGTTGCAGACGTTAACGCCGTTTCTTCCGGAATTACGAGCCTCTCCAAACGAGACTTTGTTTGTTCATGGTCGTAGGATTGCTCACAAACGGGACAGTGGTCACCGAGGAGCATGAGCGCGATCTGTGCAAGTGCACGTTGTTGTGCCTTCAGCTCACGGGTTTCAATCTGAAGTCTCCGGTTTTCTGCCGCTTGTCTTCTGGCAAAATCGAGTTTCGTACGTGTGTCATTTAGTTCAGCCTCCGCTTTCTCATTGACAAGGCGAAGTTCGTCAATCGATACCTCTGGACGGTTCGGTTTCTCATCCAGTAGCGTTCTAAGCGAAACACCGATTCCGCGTTTTCTCTCGCTCTGCGATCCAGCACTTTGCAGTTCTTGAATCGCAAAATTCAATGAATTCGAAGCTTCAACAGATGCCGCAGAAGGTGGATCAGCAGGCGATATAATGCCAAGTCCCTTCGCAGCGGTCCACCATTCGCTCCAAGAAGGTGTTCCCTCTTCGTCCAGAGTTTCTGATGATTGCCGAATTTTCTGAAGTTGTCGTTCTAGCTCTGCAACACGATCCAAGAGAGGCTTTCCCTCGGTTTTTCGTTGTGTGGTTGCACGAGTCCAGCTATTCCGCTCTCTCTCAAGTTGCAGCTGAAGTTCAGTAAGCCTACCGGTCCCCACCAATTCACTAATTATGTTAAATCGATCCTGATCACTTGAGGCATCAAGGAAATCACGTACGCGATCTTGTTGTAAATACACGCTGCGCACAAACGCCGACGTTAATGACGCGTTACTGTCGCTAGCTGAAATGGCATCAGGCCAACAGAGCTCGTACAAACGAGCATCAGCTGAGCCCCCTTTAAAATCCATTTCACCTGTTGACAGTTGAATTGATTGCTTTGAGCCATCGGAGCTCCGCGTGATAGACGTTAACTCACCGCTTTGACTTTCAAGTTCTATCGATATACGAGCTTCGCCTGTTTCAGAGTACAGTGAAACTAATTTCGCGTCGTCTCCTACTCTATCAACCTTACCACAAAGTCCCCAAAGTATAGCATCCAGGAGAGAGGTCTTGCCGAGACCATTGACTCCAACGATCACCGTTGCATCCGCACTTAAATCAAATTTCTGTCGCGAAGCAAATCCTCGAAATCCTCCTATATCAATACTCTTGAGTCTCATTTTCCACCCATGTACTTATGCATAGCCTCAGCGAGAGGCTCCTGATTTAGAAATGCGTTAACTACACATCTGATAGCATCTGCGTGAAGAACTTCACTGTGCAAGAGTTCGGGCAAGCTATTCATAACAGCGTCACTCGTAGAATTTGGAATTCCCTCCTGCAATGGCAAGACGGGCAATAGTGCATCCTCAACATCGGATACTTCTCGTAGTTGCGAACCCGTGGAAACCAATTTCCTGATCCGCGCCGTGTCGTACCGAATCCGTTCAACCTGTGGCTCTTCATTGGTTGGGACTACACCAGTTGTTAGAAGTACTAAATATCCTTCCCAAGCTTTGAATTCGTCTTTTGAGAGTTGCTCTGACATGAGTTCCACCAAAGAAGCCTGCGCCTCTATCCATGAACCTGAAAGTTCTTTCCAGCTTGAAAAACTTATGACTGCCACGATCGTGTATGCGTCTTCAAAGAGCCGGTGACGCAATTGGTCAATTCCCGATAGGGAAAAAGATTCCACCTCTGCAAACCCATGTCGACACAACACGCTGGATGCAGCAGCAAGTATATCCGTTTGAGATAAAGAGCCATTTCCAGACATTATGCAAACATCTCCTCTAAAATTGGCGGGACGCATCTGATTTGATCAACATCAACAAGCAGAAGCGTCGTATCAGTGCCAACGATACTATTCTCGTCGATAGTGCCGAGGATAGATGCCGGTGGAGCAACTGCAAATCGCTGTCCGATAACTCCGCTCACCAATACCGTTCGACTACATGCTGTAGGCACGACCGCCGACTCATACTTTTCACGGTATAGCAATCTTGCTTCCATCGACGCCCATCGCAGGATACCCCGCCCTGACGCGACCCGGATTAACCATGATTGCGTCGCTGAACGAAGCTCCACTATGCCGTTAGGGAAAATGCTCGCAGTTAGTCCTTTGACCCGTTCTATCGTACCAATGGCAAGTAACAAATCCGCGATCAGTGGCAGGTGACCAACTTCAGCTTTTAAGTAAGTTCGATCGTCAAGAAGCCATGCAGCACGAAGCCGACCGAAATCTACCATTCCCAAACCTATCAAGCGTTCACAAAGTCTATCGATGTTTTCCTCCACCCAGCCTTCTCGTCTAATAAGCTCCTTGCATGATATCGAGATATGGTGAGTGATTTCGGTAATTATCCTATCAGCGAACCCTCGCATCAAGTCAACCCATCCGAGCTTAACGTATTGATCTGTAGTGATTTGGAGTTCACTCGCAAAACATGAATCTTCTACTTCTCCAGGCCCGGCTAAATAAATATTCGCATTGTCTCTCAAAGCAAGTTGTATCTTCCTTATGCTGTGTGACAACACACCGCAAGGCGAGCCAAGTCCCGCGAAAACCGTGACTGGCGCAGCAGTGGCGAATCGAACGATGACTTCCTCCCAGTTATCCCTCCAAGCATCGCCTAGAGCATCAGTAGTTAGAATCCAGTTTTCTGGCTCAGCTTCGACGTTACGATGCAAGTAGATAACATTGCTACGTCCAAGACCATGATGCTCTTCTGGCCCTTTAATAATGGATACGTCATTGTTGGCTGAAACCTGACTTAAAGCATGATTCAGAGATAGATCGAAATTGAGAGTTACGATATTTGCAATTGCCCCTTCCATCATCAACGCGGCAGCGATTAAGTGGCCGTCATTTGGAGGAGCGGTCTTGAATTCTGGGGTCGGCAGTCGCAACACTAACTCAGCTTGACCTCCAGTCTTTGACTTTACCGTATCAGCCAAGATAGACAGGTCATCTGGATTCGAACAATCCGTAGGGTTTAAGATACCGTCGGCTAAAAGCCTTCTGTGAGCTTCACGAGCACATTCGAGAGCAAGCGGTATTAGCGTCGGTGGCTCCAATGAAGTTCCAGCTCCGATGACCAATACGACACGTCCGCCCGCTGGTGCGGCAAGTGCTTCAAGAAGCGGTGGTGGCAAAATCATAGTTTATCCTAATTCATCCCCAATGCCTTGAACGCTGCTGCCTTTGGATCTCCGTAGAAAACGGGGTCGACGTGTTCCATGATGTCGCCGCTTACTTCTAAGAATTGACGCTTGTTTTCGATAGGTACGAGCGCTCGTTTGACACCGTTGTCTTTGGCAAGTTGAAGTGGCTCGGTCAGAGATCGGACTTCTTTGATGTTGCCTTGAATGCTCATGTCACCAAGAATCAGCGTCGCGGCGGTTACTGGCGCGCGCCGAAGGGCGCTGAAAGCTGCAACGAAGAATGCGACGCCTATTTCGGCTTCTACTCCGTTGCTGAGAAGATCGATCGCTTCAACATGAAAGTCTGAATTGTCCATCTCCCTTCCCAATCCAAACTCGACTTTCTTCGATGCCAAGTGGCTGAATGCACGGTTTATCGATTCTTTCATCGCGCCACGAACACCACCGGCAGTTTTCACCTTACCCGTCCCCGATGTAAGTGTGACTTCTAGGCGGAAGAGTCCGACCGTTCCATCGGGTGCAATGGCTCCCGTGTAAACGCTTCCTGGAGCTAGCGGATCAGACGCAATAAGATCGCGGCCACCCTGCTCTGGCACTCCAACGAATTTCTCTTCGCCGGTTTCCTTGTCGCTGTAACTGAATGACGTGTGGTAATATTCGAACGAGCCCATCTTCTTGAGCTGCTCTTTAACTCGACGACGACCTTCGATAGCGTACTCGACTAAATCAGCGAGTTCTTCTTTACTGATCTCTCCATGCGGGTAGATGATCTTCATCAACCCAGAGACGGTCTTTCGAACTGCCTTTTGGTCACGGGTATTCAGATGGCTGCCAAGCTGAAAGTGACGGTCGAGAACTTCCGTGAAATTGTGCTTTCGTAGCGCCCGAATTGCCTCGGCAAAGTAGTCCACCACGAAGCCAAAACGACTTGTGAACAAGTCTGGCCTCATCTTAGGAATCTCCCAGCCCGGAAGATAAAAATGAAGGCGATCAATAAACGCCATATCGTCACGGATCACGTCGGGCATTGGGGCGAAAAGGTGGCCGATTTGAACCATCACATCGATGGGTTGATTGGTGTTTCCAAACATAGCGATACTGGCATCGCCTGAATCTGCTTCTTTTCCCCGTTGGAATGTTCCGGACTCGCAGTAGGTCTTGAGCGTCGTGATCACTTCCTTCGGCATCTTCTGAAGATCAGCGACTTCATCGAAGGCAACCACGTCCCAAATGGAAACCATACCCTTATATTTGCCTTGCATATGCCCAAACATGTTGGCGACTGTCGTTGGCCCGGTGAGCAATGCACCATACGGCGAGATCTCTTGGACTGCGTAGCTCTTCCCAGTCCCACGCGGTCCTAACTCAACTAGATTGAAGTTGCGTTCAGTAAGTGGAATCAAGCGAGTCAAGAATAGCATCTTGAGGCGTCGTTCCATCTGAGCCGGTTCATAGCCCATCGTGCGAAGAACGATATCGATCCATTCATCGGCTGTGAACTGCGCTCGGCCCCGTCGATATTCCTCTAAGTCAAAGGAAGCAATTTGTATCGGCGAGAACTTTTCAATCCAGAAAGGATGCTTTCCTTTGCTGTCCTCGTCGTATTCGAACCGCATGTCAACCATTGCCCACACACCGCCAGTAAGTAAACGGTCGTAGTCGCGCACGTTTTGATCGGAGATATGCACGAATCGGTCATTGAAGTTCTTGAGTTCTGCCCAATAATCAGAGTCCGATAGTCGGACCTGCACTTTGTCGATAAACGTGTGCCTGCCCTGTTCCTTGACCTTGCTCTGAGCCTTCATGAATTCATCTGAACGGATGTAGTTGTCCGCTAGAGTGTCATTGACGACCTTGAGGCCCATCTGGATGGCAGTTTCATCAGCCGAGGCACAGTATTTTCCAAGGAGATATTCGAGCACGAAAACAGGGACGTTTGCGCCAACCTTGATTTTTCGAACGAGGTCCTTTCGAACCACTTTGCCATCGAATACTTGCGATAACTTTTGATCGAGTGCGTCTACATCAATAACCATTGAATCTATCATCTCTACCTTTTACAGTCCCAATTTGACCAGTATCTTACTCGATTTCGCAAGTACTTGATCCGTCGTGGGATCAAGTATTACAATCTCGACCTCCTTCACATCCTCGCGAACGAGCTGAAATCCGATATTACAAACTTTATCTGGTCGTACTCTAACTCGCTGCGTACCTGTTACCAAGTCACCATCGATTGCGACCTTTACTTCTCCAACTTGCTGGCCATCGGAAAGCAATACCGGACGGATCTCTACATATTCTGGCAAGAAAAGTCCACCGGCTACGGTAACGCTGCACACAACAAGACGCGTCGCAACTTTTTCTGGAACCTTTGTAAGCGTGACCGTGATCTGATCAACTACCTTGGCTTGTTCCTTACTCATCCTGACAGTCAAGATGGGAATAATCAACTCTTGGAGGCTTATGCCGCCGTGATAGTAAGATAGATCCCCTCCTGCTTTGAATACAGAATTGTTGCGTGGAAACACGAAGTCCATATCGGTTGCGTAACCTAGCTGACTCCCACTCACGCGAATCGTTGCTGGCGAATTCGCACCGCCTCGACCTGCCCAGCAACGGCGGTGAAGGGCGACGCCATCGCCACCAGGATTCTCGATCCGCTGAGATTCATCTCGTTCATGTGCAAAGAGATGACCATGATCGGATGCGACGACAAACTTAGCGACGCCAGCAGATGCAAGTCGCTTAATTGCTCTCGCAACATTGCCGATCGCTGTATCGACTATCTGCCGAGCAAGGAACGTATTACCACCTTCACCCATCGCATCGATTTCGACCGATCGCACCACGATCAGCGGCGCTCCCTCTATTTTCTTTTGCAGTTGTGCCGGTGACTGACTCAGAACTTTTTCAAGTTCGATATCGAGTACATCAGGCACTAGCCCCTTCCATATCTTGCGACGGTCTGAGAGGTTGGCAGCTACATTTCCACTTATTTGAACTGCTAAGTTCGATTTGTGCTCAACAACCGAGAATGCCTCGTCGGCACCCGGCATCAATGCGGCCATTCCGATCGGAGTAATCGTTGGAATAGCTCCGATGGCCGGTTGCAAATTGATTGATTCCGCACCATCCAATAATCCCATGAGTTCGACTCCCATCTCGAATCGAAGTGCATCCACTAAAAGATAGCAGACTACTTCACTAGGGCTTCGAACATGTTGGGAATAAACATCAGTTTGATGCGGCGTGCCTGGGATCGACCATCCCGAATCGCTAAAGGCTGATGTAAATCCACGCGTCATTTTTTCTAGTAACTTTTCGTATTCCTGCCTTACTCGATGAATAACAGTTTCCGATTCAATGGGATCGGACATCCCGGTTAAGGCCGACTCTAGTCTTCGATGCAGCAAATCGGCGCGGTACCAACCATTTTTAGCGGTGTATCCTTCTACCCAAGTGCTAGCTGGTTTTTTGGAATCGGGAAGCGACTTTCCGACGCTTGCAAGCGTTTTGGCAAGGTTTGCAGCCAAGTCATACGCCTGCCACTGCTCCTGTCTTGCAAAGAAATGGGTGGCCCAGAAGCTCTTCCGACGATTCTCGATCACTGAAACTGCATCATCGAATTTGTCACTTAAGATAAGCTTGCCAGCATGATCCAGAAGCGAAGATTCCTCAAAACGAAACGTATCAATTTTGCCAAGCCGTGAGGCGTCGATACTTTGCGTACTGAGTTTCATCTCGCGTTCAACGGTATCAGCGAGTTCTACATACGCATCGGGATAATGCTTTCGCAATGCAACCGCAACCGCAATCGTTTGCTCGATATGGCCTTTTGTTGATGGAAAATCAATCATCTGAATAGATAGTGGAACATCCCCATCGAGATCGCTACGGAATTCGGCGACTAGAACATAACGAAGGATTTTGCCACGGGCTTCATCGATGGTCACTCCCTCGGGGACCACTAAGCCCAATCGCGAAGAGATAAGCTGAAAGAGCTCAACGGTGACGCCTTTGTCCAAAAGTTGTTTGTCTCGATCGGGATTTGCCAGCCATGCGGCGATGATCGCTGGGTTGTCACCCTTTGCTTCGCGGAAAATTACATCCAGCATCGAAGTCGTCGGGGCCTCTGTCCCAAGCAATCCAACGATATCTTGATAGCTGACATTGTCCGATTCCAGCATTTGGTCGATTTGGCCATCGCTGTATCGCTTCTTCAGCACTCTTCGGGCTTCACGCTTGAGCTGTGGCTCCCAACGCTCGCCACCCGCTTCCAGTTCCATGAGAATCGCGGTCTGATCATCTCGCTGCTTGTTGGGGATGTAAATCACTAAGGGATCGGGACGTTCACTCATTACAAATGCCTCAACCGCAAATTTGACTTCGAAGAACGAATCATAGACGACGCAAACTCGCGTCTTTGTATCTGCGATCTCGACTACATCAACTTGACCACTTGCTGGTAGCTGTCCACCGCATAGTTCCGCGACGTAGGACGAGAACTCTCCTCGCGTGTCATACCACGTGACGATTCGTCGACTCTTAAGTGGTTCGAGGAGAACGCGGGTGATGTGCTGATGTAGGTCGTTCATGCGATTCCGTGCAATTCAACTAGGCGGTTTGATCGTAATTCGTAAGGTCGATATAGATGCGGGTTAGAAAAGTCGGGTCAAGATGGTCGAAGTCTTTGTCGGTCGTCAGAATTGCCGCATTGACGACACGGGCTGTTGCAGCGATCCAGAGGTCATTCTTACCCATCCGCCGACCCACCGAACGGCTGTGAGCATCAAGCTCTCCATAGGCACTTAAGATGTCATCGGAATTGATATCGATGTGAACCAGCTGATCGACTAGAAGCTTCAACTCGTCGAGCTTCTTCTCCTTCCAATGAAATTGCCTTGCGAGCGAGAGGATCTCACCGATGACAACAACCGAGATCATGCTCGACCCAAGAGTCGCGCGAAGGTTGTACGTCCGTTCCAGCCATTGTCCAAGGTCGTCGTTTCGCATGAGGTGAACGAGGATGTTGGTGTCTATGAGAAAGCTCGCTGTTTGCGCCATCCATCAATCCATTTCTTGTAACGCTAAAGCAATTTCGTCATCGGTCTCTTGGCCTGGCCATTTTCCGATGATCGCCGCAAGGCCTTTCTTGTGCGATTGATCGCGAACGATCTGACCAATGTTCGAGCGTGCCGTCTTTGGCTGCGGAACCCGTGAGAAGAATGCGCCCTCCTTCGAGGCCTCTTGGATCTCGATAGCGTCGACTCTAAGCAATCTCCCTGAAGGCCGGTAGGCAGCCTGTCCGATAATCAGCACCCGATGCGCCAACAACTCTTTGGCGTTCTCCAAGCAGCCTTCAGGCAATATTCCTCGTACTTCAGATCCATCATCAGTTTTGATCGCGAACGATTGAGTACTAGCTCGCAACATATCGAGCTTGCCAACCACTCGCACTTGGTCCGACTTGGGGATACGAGAAGTGAAATCTCGCGCAATTTGGATTGTTCGCTCGTCGAGGACAACTGGGCAATCCGCTGGATATCGTCTGGACGTGAATTCAAGCTGTTGAAACGTGCCGTTTATACCTCTTTGCAACAATCCTACTCGCTTGAGTAGCTGCATATCAAAACGATCGCTATCGCGGTCTTGAGAGCGGACGGCGGTGATAACGTCTCCATACAAATCGAAGCCACAATCGTCAGCAGATGGTCGTTCGGTCCATTCGAACTCTTGCTGAGCGTAGAGCTGCGGTGCAGCCGACCCTAGCGTAGGGCATTCGAAAAAGAGCTTCGTCTCATCCTTACTTCCTTGCAGGTCGGTGAATCGGATATCCGACATCGATCGTAGCCAATTAGGAGTCGAACCGCGAACGGTACTTCGACCCATGAATGCCATGCGGATCGACCGCGAAAGTATATCGGGTATCAAGCGTATCAGCTCGCCAATAGGTATAGCAGGCGGACGACCGCCATAAGCGTCGTGGCTCTTTAAGCAAACCGGTGTAATTACTGTGGCAACCATTCAGTCTCCTCCATAGTGATCGAGTTGGGTAAGTCGTGCTTGAAGCACTGGGGGGCCAACTCTTGACACAGTCATTGTTGCACATCTTGAGCCATCTTTCATCGGCAATAATTCCTAACTAATTCGCTACTCATCGTCTTCCGCTGCTGACATCGATCGCTTCTTTCCCTTACCGCTCGAACTCTTTCGCGCTGATGGAGCCTCCAAAAGACTCTTAAGTGAAGCCTTCACTGCATTAGAAGTGCGTTCTTTGACGATGGCCGCAATCGTTGCTTCCCAACCGCCTGAAGGTGGTGATTTGGGTTTGAATCGGTCTTTATCATCGTGCTCCCAAAACACGTCTTCAAGTCCATGCGCTATCGCCAGACTTGCATCGGAGACGCATTTTGGGACAACTCGCTCCGGCCATAGTCGCATGGCAAGATGAGTCCAATCGAAATCGCCATTCTCCAAAGTATCCCAGCATTCTTTGCATTCTTTTTGCCAAGATGTATTTTGCGGGACTAACCGCCACAAAGGCGCAAAGTTGATGATAACTCCGTCGTTCAGATTGGGATTCCAGAGAGGGGCGATTCGTTCAACCTCTTCAGCCATTGTTGCGAGTTCTGCGACGAATTTTTCTTGATCTTCGACCTCCATGCGTTGTGATCGAGACGGTTCAGCCCCCGATTCTGCTCTCAGCCGATTCATCTTCTTCCGCTCGTGTTCGAGTTTAGGTCTGACCAATTCGTTGAGTATCTTGAAGAACGTGTCTTTCGTGAAACGGTGGTAGTAAATCCAGACTGAATACGACGCGGACGGAGTTGCGAGCTGCCAATAAATCGGCGCTTTCCTACGGCTCTTCGAATAGAGTTTGATGTGTTCGTCAAAGTATCCGGACTTAATAAACGCGCGTAATGTTGACGTTCCGTTTATTCGACAAATCTCCTTTTCGAATACATCGTGTCCCTCCTCCCAAATGTGTTCTAGTGAGCCCTTAATAGCTGTGCAAACATCAAGCTCATGCCCGAAATCATCCACCATTAGTCCCATACTACTTGCAACCTCAGAAATTATTCCCATCGGTATTGATGGCAGGCTAGCGGTTGGATCACCTAAGGGCAGTTGGTGGTCTTGATTCTCAATTCTCCATCTGCCAATGGAAACCCCAAAGGCATACGAAAGTACTTCGCTTGTCCACTGCGAATACTCAGGCAAATCAATCAGAGGAATAGCCGACAATGCTTCAAGAATTGGCTCAGGGTGACTCTTCGACATGTGGCAAATCAAATCAACCTTGCGCTCAATTGAATAAGCCTTCTTTACGATGAATCTCTTAGACCCAATCTCACTCTGAGCGCTCTCAACGAGCTTATCAAGTGGTAACTTAAATAGGTACTGCACTCTCGTCAAATCAACTTTTCTCTTCTCGTATTCAGTTGGATGCATCCCCTCTTCAGTGGCAATTGCAGTTCGCTGGATTGGCGTCAATCGATACGCGTTAGAAACGGCTTCTTCCAGCGTTCCACTCAATCTTCCGACTTCTGCCAGATCTCTACAATAGTCTTGCCACGCAATAGTTATCGCCTGCGCGAATGTGTTGCTTTGCGAGCGTAAAAGTCGTGGTCGAGTATACAGCGTATGCGTCTCATCCGTCGACAGTTGCTCCCAAAGCGAAATGAGTAGTCTACAAACACCATCTAACTCAGGACTCCAAAACGAATCTGGAAAAGGTATTCCTCCTACTGCTTCAGCGCCGTGATTACGTGCTGCGCTTCCGGCTACAGAAGAATCACCTTGACCAAGTAATACCTCAAGAAAATAGCTTGCTATCCGTGAGTTGTAAGTTGCTAACACTTCAAAAAGAGAATAGCCCGGAGGAGAAAATACACCCCAACCACCGACGCTAAATCCGCATTCCGATGGAAGTACTCGCAGCCCAAAGCGACTGGTCGTTCGATATGGATACGTTAATCCTGGTCGAAAAAAATATTCAATATTCTGCGGTCTCGCGCTTGGGTGACGCTTTATCTCAATTCCATGACGCTGCCAATTCACGACCAAGTGAATATCGTCCCACCAAGGAGAGTACTCACCGCCCTTGGCAATTCTTACCCAGTTCGGGTTATTTCGTTTGGTTTCATTTCGTCGCAAGCCCGCACTGCAAATAGATGCCAATGGTACTTCCCAATCAAGTCGAAAAAATCGGAAATCATCGCCGGATTGAAGTCCTACGCGAATGAGTCCACCTCGCGCGAGATACGACTCTAGTTTTGCAAATATTTTTAGCAGTGAAGGTAAGACCCAGTACGCCATTGGTCTTCCGGGGACGTTCTCAAAAATATTTTGCGAACTGACTGCTAGATTACAGCCGCCGTTATTGAGCGATTCCCGAATAGCTTTCTCTTTGCCTGTCGTCGATAATGCTGAGCAAAACACAATCAAGTCAGAATCACTGGGAGGCATGTTCTCTATCACATACATTGCCGTTTCAACCATTGCGTCCAAGACACCATAACCTAAGTCTCCGACTAACTTGAACATTCGCTTAGAAAATATTTCCCTTCTCCATTCCGCAAATGTTTGCACAAAAAGAGCTGTTCTCGTCGTTATTGCTCCGAGAACGCCGCGATCAGTTAGACGATCAAGGAATCGCTCTACAAATGCAGCGCACAGATCATGCTTGGACACGTGAAGGTGCTGGCGAATATAACTACGTGTACTTGGAACTTCCGCGCCGAACGGCGGATTCATTAACACAACGTCGTACTTTCGACTACAGGCGTCGATAAATGCAAACCCGCGAGTCGCGTCGTCAGCAAAGAGTTTACGCCTATAATCAGATTTCGCGACTGTTTCAGCATACGCGTTCAATGCATTGTAGATGCGTTGCTCGGACTGCATCCAGAACTCCTCATCTTTTATCCCGAGAACGTCGAATGCGAATTCCTTCTGAATATTGACTCTGCTTTCTATTTCGAAGAGCGTCTGTTGAATCGCCTTAGGCTCACTTTTCCATTGTTTTTTTGCCTTCGCAATTGCCCCCGCAATTTCTTCTTCAACTTTGAGCAACGAACCTGCTTCACCTGCAAGCTTCATTGCTTCAACAACGTGACGCACAAGTTGACCAAGCAATCGATTTTCAGTTGAATCGGAAAGATGTTCTTCTATGAATGCGTCAAGCAACTCCTTTTCGCCCGGCATAGGCTCAGCGCAAACCAGATTCAATTTAGTAATTAGCGGTCGACGGTCGCGTAGCAATTCAAATTCATTGTAGGCACGCTGTCCACGCATCCATAACGCCAATGCGGCAATCTGTGCAGCTCTGGGATCGATGTCAATTCCGTGCAAGTTGTGCCTAAGTACCAGACTAGGGATCGCAGCTTGAAGGATAGAAAGTTCAGGGTAATCCGTTCTAAGTCGCTGGCCCGTAATTTCCGATTCGGGGCTTTGTTCGTCATTCCATGCCTCCTGGTAGATTGTGACCAATAGATCAAATGCGTATAAAAGAAAGTGGCCACTGCCACAAGCAGGATCCAGAACCTTCAGATCACGCGGATCCTTTTTCGGCCGATGCCTGATGTAAACAGTCTTCTTGAGCAAATCTTCCCGAGAGAAATCTTGCTCGCCCTCGTTGTCGTCGACGAGCGGCTGTTGGTCCTTGTTTAAGAATATTTCGCTAGTGCGATGCGCCATGTAGTCACACTGGTCGACAAGAAACGTCTTCCCTTTTTGCATCTCGTACCAGATGCGGCCCAATGTGTTATCCGTTAGGAATTCGACGACATATCGTGGTGTGAAAAACTGATTTCGTACCGCCAATTCGCGACTGTTTCGAGGAGCCTGCGATTCCTCTCGCATCTTCTTCCGTTCTTCACCGCTATTAAAATATTGGTAAACCCAACCAATCGTTTCATCTTCCCTCCAAGTATTTGCTAAATCGTTTTGCCCTAGAATGTCTAGCAATTCAACAAGGGCAGGCCGCCTCAGCCACAAAAGACTCGCGGTGTCTCTACGGTCGAACAGCACCTTGACTTCAACGCTGAGTTCGTCAAACAAGCATTCAAGATAAAGTTGGTATCCACCATCTGGCAAACTTGTGAGCCCCGGTGTTAATCCACAGAATTCCTTGAAACCGCTCGACCGATCCCCATTTGTCACGCATTCTTGCAGCAGGTCTCTTGCTTCTAGCATCCGCAGCGCCACAAACCGATTCAGAAACGTGAATGCCGCTTCACGAGTGTACTGCTCGATCGCTTCATTGGCCTTCTTTCCCCCTGCCTTAATGTGCTCAATTGCATCGACGAGCTTTTGCCGAATCAGTTTCTGGCGTGCATCGAGATGCTTTCCTGGTTCCGGCAAGATTTTGCCGCTAGGAAGTATGTCAAACGTCCCTTCAAGCTGCTCGGCGAACTCCTGTTCCAAGAGCTTTCGCGCTTGTTGAGTTGCACGTTGCAACTTATTGCGTGTTTCTTGATCCATGTATGCGTTTCCGTTCGTCCTTACTGAATCAAGATTCGTTTATTTTTGCCGATGTGATGCAGGCATTCGTCACGTAGACTGCCGAGCGCTGCATCGAGTTGCTCCTCGGTATCAATCCCCGCTGAAAAATGACTGGTCACTTTCACTTGCACAACGCGGTCGCCTTCGATCAGCCGATGAACTTCCGCAATTGCATCGGAGACCCGCTTACCACATGCATCAATATCGGATTGCAATTGAGGAATAGGGGTTTGCTTCGGAACATCTTGCGCGGATCGACTGGCGATTGGGTTGAGAATTCGAGTCTGACGATCGCTATCCAATTGTTCCCAACCAGATGTTGCAATCAGTTGGTCACGAGCAACCGAATAGCACTGCGACCGTTCCATGACGGCCTGGTTGAAGGCGGCTCCATAGAGTTTGGTCAATCGACTCGTTCGTTTATCGATACTCGGAATTTCCTTGAAAAAGGTTTCCCGTGCCATGAGATCTCGAAGCTCATCAGCGGCTTGTCGATCATCGTCAGTCGTCTCACTGAAGGAATCAAGAAACGTCCACTGTGAGCTGAGCGTACGTTTCGCATTCTCAAGCACCAATAGCTGAGGCTCGTTGACGGTCGACTTGATATCGGCTGCCCGGCTGAGCGATTCTTTGATTTTGGCAAAACCACTGCCAAATCCCAAAATGGCACCCTCTTCGTTCGAGCTAACGATCTGTTCCATTTGGCTAATAGCAGACGTGAACACGTCCGTTCCAGGAAGACCGTGACGCTCAAGCATTGTGTGAACGTCGCGAAGGTCGCGTTGCCGATTGAGGCACTTTTCGCGAATCGATCGCGCTACTTCGTCTTGATTCAGACTTTTGATTTCCTCACCAAAGGTATTTTTGAAAGCTTCGGCAGCTTTGGCGATCTCCGCAAAATCAAGAACCTTCTTCGGGCGAAAGGTTGCCGCACGAAAAAGATTGTTGTTGCCGAAGATGTCCTTACTTGCCAAATCCGCGGTCGTCTCGATTGTCGAGCCTTGGCTCGTGATCGTGACTTGTCCTGCTCGAAACAAGCAGAGTGCGAATAGCTTGACGATATCCACGTCCCAACCAAACGGAGAATCACCGAACTGGCTCTCCAGTGCTTTGCCTAGCGGATTGACTCCATATTCGCTTTTGTTTGCGATCCAGGACAACGTTTCACTCAATGGGCCACTCTCTGTGACGAAGACCATCGAGCCGCCTTCGTTACGGATAAGTTTGAGGGAACCGAATACCGAAGGAAGGCCTCGTAAGTCTGTGCTTTCCAGAAGCGAACTAATCTCCTTCTTCGATACACGAGCGGCCCCCTCGGCGAATCGATCGAACACAGAAGGCAACGCATGTGCCATGACGACTTCAGCAGCTTTGCAAACCGTTGAGTCTGATTCTTCGGGACTTCGATCATTCCCGCGAAAGAAAATTGCGGAAGTAAGTGCAGCGCGTTCGAGTAATCTTCGGACTTCCGCACGATGTAAGTCGCGACGCCGTGTCTCTTCAGACAGAAGACGAGTTTCGGCGGCAGTTTGCGCACCTCGCTCTTTCTTGGTAATCATCTCTTTCGAGCGAAAAACTTCGGTAACAGATTTATCGATTTGATCATCGACTGGTACAACCCAAAAAATCGATTGCGGCTCGGCTTGGCTCTGACGACGAGACTCGTCGCAGAGTCGCTTATAATCGTCTATGTCTTCGGCAATACGTATATGGAAAGGAATATCTCCTTTGATTCGCTCGCGTCCATCGAGGAATAGACTTGCCTTAAATACGCGAGTATTGAGTAGCGTATAGGTCGGCTGCGGCTGCCAAAGTTTCTCCATCATCTCTCTAAGAATCTGATTGGAATCGGCTCGTTTTGGCTTGAGGGCTGCGCGTTGCGTTTCCCAATCATCTTCGGTGGGGGTTGGAATTCGATAACCATCATCACCAAGGCGTATTTTATGCGCCTCGATCAGTTTTTGCAGTGCTGCATCGACATTGGCCCGAACTGAATCGCCGCCGACTCGCGGGAATAGTGTCGCCGCAATGTTCTCAGCGTTTCTGTGAATGCTCTTCACGAATTGAAGTAAGCAGATTGATTTAGCCACACGCTGTGCAAACGGATGATCGACTTCTTTTGGGAGGCTGTCGATCTTTTCGCGAATGGTGCTGTCGATATTATCGCGAACGAGGTCATAAATATGTTCAACAGTTACGAGGTTGCCAATCTCATGCTCACCTAATCCAACCTTAGGATGGGCGAGCAGTTGCTGCGCCAGCTTGATAACCGTTCGATTCGCTCCCCCAACGTGACGACTGGCTCCACCTTGTGTCCGCAATCCCGATACGACATGGATTACGAAGTCCACTTGGTAAGGAAGCATTGGATATAAATCGATGAATGCCTCGCGGGTAAGCGGCGGTAGTTTGATATCTGCCGAAAGCGATGAGTTGGCCGCCATGCTTCCGCGATTCGCTTCGTATAGTTCACTAAGCTGCTTTTCTGCGTCCGCGTTCTTCGCTAAAACACGTTTGCTGGTAACTTCGGATATGTCGCTTGGTTCAAGGTGAACTTGCAATGGGAATCGGTCCATCAATCGCGCGAGTTCAACTCTGGAGTCATCGAGCCCTCCAACAAGTTCGTTCAACTTTTCTTGCGATGTTACGACGATCCAGAATTTCCCCTGACCTACGCGGCCTAACGCTTGGACGATACCTTGTAAGTCCAACATTTTATTGACAGTTCGAGCAACGAACTGTCCGACTTCGTCCACGACAAAAACTAAGTTCCGATTCTCTCCACGGCGGGCCGTAAGTTCCTTGCAGCGTTCGGCAAGATGATTCGGGCTTACATCCGCACGCTCTTTCACCGCTTTGATCCACGAGTCGGCGCTTGGATAGGTTTGGCCATCCATTGCCTGCATCACTCGGCTGGCTTCGTTCATGGCAAAGGATATTAGGTTCTTGTTTCGTTCCCAGTCTTTATTGGGGTAGAGTTTCTTGTAAGTGGACTTGAACTCGGCTAGCTTCCCCTCACCTTCGAGCGTGATCTCTAGCTCTGCCAGATCAAGATCGTTCGCATAACCAAGATGAGCTAAAAGCTGTCGGTACATGATCTCCGTCAGCATTTGATTGCCGCTAATAACGCCGCGTTCGGTTGCTACATCGAAAATGACCGATTGAGTGGGGATCTTTTCGACAATCGTTTTGATGAGAACTTGCACCTTGCTATCGCCAATATGTTTGGCCAACAAGTCGCTTGTCGTGTCCGTGCCAATCGGGCGATTGGCCAACGCAAGACCAAGTAGTTTTGCAAAGCTCGATTTACCTGAACCAAAAAATCCTGAGATCCATACTGCCATTCGCTCGCTGGGTTTCTTTGGGCTTTCGTTATACGCTTCGAGAATCTCAACAAAGTTACTTAGAATTGTCTTGGTAACGATATACTCACTGATTTCGTTACGGATTACTTCATCATCGGTTTGGTCAACTTTGATGACTTCTCGGATATCGCGGTGGATATCGCGGGCGAAGATGTCTTTGATGAAAGTGGTTGCCATACGGTCAGTCCTAATTGTCTATAAAACTTTAGCTCGATAGTTATGCTCTGCTTCGTGAACACCCATGAAACTTAACCCCGCAGGCGGTACGACTTCCCCAGGGTAGAAAAGAACACCGGGTATCGAGAGCTTTGCTTGAAAGTGTTCAATGATGGTTGACGTTCGGTAACATGGGTAAAGAGCACCTGCCCTCGTGATCCAGATAATGTCCCGAATAGGGTCGCCATTTTGAGGTACCTTACTCAAAACCGCTTGGTCAAGAGGTGCGTACTCAGACAAGACTTGATGAACGGTTTGAGCCGCTGTCTTGTGTCCATTGCGTCCAAGCAATTTCTCGCTTTCGATCAAGTCGGGAATCGGCGCACATTGGTCAAGTGCTTCCTTCATGCATTCCATAAGAGAGATGGTCGTGATTCGTTTTCCCTTCTGTTCGAGCCGCGTTTTGAGGAGGGCGAGCTCTTGCCTGAGCATGAATTCGTCGCGAGGATCGTAGAGAAAGATACAGAGTGGCATATCGCGATAAGCGCTAATCTCTGTTCTAGGATCTTCCTTCATCAAAGCGGGCTCAAGGATTTCTTTGAGTCTTGTCTTCCAGTGAATCATAAAGCACCGCTCCTCATATAATCTGCCATAGTCGGATGCGGCAATGTTAGCTCAAGAAAGCTTCCCGCTCGTTCGAATCGAAGCTTTCCATACTGATGCAGCCGAAGCAGTTCTTCTTCCACTGAGGTCGAAGTCATATGAAATATTCGCCAGTCGATCGCTTCGACGACTTGCTTTGTACTTTGATCGCGTTCAAGGAAAACATGCAACAGATAAACGAGGGTCTTTTCGGATAACCGATAGCTCTCGAATTCTTTCGACGCGCGGCCTCGCATTAAGTGAAACTCGACAGCAGTCTTTAGCAATCCGGATGCAACACGTTTGACCGTTTCTGTTGACCATTTGGCAGATGATCCGAGATGCTTCTCAATTTCGCTTCTAATAAAGGGTTCAACGGACTCCGCGGTTATGAGAACTACTCCAGACTGCTTCTGCGAGTAAAGCCATTCGGCGATAAAACTCCTAAGCAGGGCCTCGGTTTGGGATATATGCCAAAGCAGCACCGGACGCCATTCGTCCAGATTCCAGCCCTGACGAACAAGCTCAACTAGTGGTCGATCACTGCCGCTAAAATCGTAGCGTCGTTTGGTTGCTTTAAGGAACTGAGTCAACCATCCAGAGGAAGGCGCACCGATCGAATTCTGCCGCTCTATATTGGCATAGTTTTCTGACGGTGATTTAGTCGCATCCCATGCGTTCATGGCTCTGTAAGTAGCTTCGATAAAAGGCCCTTTAATCGCAAGGAATGAGCTGATGGGATACGTGGCATTCATCACGACGGGAATTCCTCGCTTCGGATGAACGGAACGGATAGTTTTCCCGCTTCGCTACAGCAGTGGGCAGCAGCCAATAAAGAGATTGCTTCGTTTCGTGATTCGTCAGCGAGCTTAATCGGCACGCTTCGAAGATCATCTGCACGCCGAAGTTTGTTTGCGCGCTCGATGACTTTCGCACTAACAAGTCCGAGGGACTCAAGGCAACCGAGAACAATTCCGCTGTCATCCTCGTTGATTTTACTGAGTACCTCACCGATCGTTTCAGGCTTTCCAAGCCATGAAGACCACGCATCGTCCAATTGGTCCTCAACATCGGGTGGAAGATGCCAGAGCGTATAAGAATCGGGAGGATTGAAGACTTCTTGGGAACGTGCATTTGCGACAGCGAAAACTGTTCGTGCGCGAGCGAACAGGTGTGAACGCGGGAATCCTCTGGCAAAAACCATTTCGCCGACGTTCGAGAGAACTCCCTTCGTGTTCCACCACTTGCATCGATCCATCTCGCCGAACCTAGCAACGACAAGTCGGAGTAACGCTATTTGTTTTGTATCCACCCCTGTTCTCCACGTTCAATTATGTTTGAGCTTGCTCGACTTTATTGGAGCTCTTAGTTTCAACTCGAGCTTCTCGATATCCCGTACTTTGTATAACCGGTAATTATTCATCGGATGGCGATACTCCTCAATCTTCCCTAAAGCGCCCCAGCTTCGAAGTGTGTTTGGAGCAACTCCAAGCAACTTACTCGCTTCGGCGATCGTGATAAACTCGCAGTTTGATTGCGCCATGAGCACTCCCTCGGATGCGACAAAAGTTCAGCAACTCTCTGCAATTCACAAACCTTACCAGCCCTTACGAACCCTGCCAAGCGGGGATAAGATTTACCTCGACGAAAGTTTGATAACACAGATTCATCGAATAAAAAATGCCAGTTTGGCAATCAGCTCTCATCTCGTATTAAGGTACATCTAATTGTTACCAGAACTTGCAAGATAAGCATTTATTCGTATGGTCGAGCTATTGAGCTGGAGTCTGCGGCGGACTTCACTACTTGAATGTCTAAAAACCTCGTTTGAACGCTAACGGGCTAAGAAGTAGCTTATCGCATCTGCCCAAAAAAACCCTTCAGACCGACGCAGGTGATCCAACGGGGTGCATGAGCCCAAACCTGGGGTAGGTGGTCTCAAGGGCTCGTAGCCAACATTGCATAAAACGTGGCCTTAGGTTGGCTCAGTGTCACAACAAGGTCGTTGCACGCCTTCGCAATGAACTTGGTCGAAAGTGGTTCATGTCCCAGCATGCGATGCTTAAATGTGGCGGCAAAAACTTGTCACGAAATTCTCCTTTCGAATGATTCTTGCGAGTAGAGCCTCGGCTTCTAGGGAAGCTGACAATTCGATAGACTACTGTACTACGAAAAACGGCTTGATATTCCTGATAAATTTCCTGTTGGTGCGAACTTTTGAACGACTCCAATTACCCTAAGCAACTTCTAAGTCGAATCGAGTCATTGACGGGAAAACCAATTCTCGTTCAAGCTGATGAACGCGCGGCTGGGCACGCGGCATTAAAGCTGGCGAAAAATGATCAAGTAGCTCATGTATTGCTGTACAAGCCAATCCATGAGTCGGAGCTTCCTTACTTGCTCGCTTCCCAGTGCTTGCTCACACTGAGGACGCTAGAAGCCGATGATGCACGACGATTCGATTTGACGTCGAAACCGATAATGCACACGGAGGTACCGATAATGATACGAGAGCATTGGGTGGCTCAAGGGAATCCGTATCCATTAGAGCTACTCCCGCAGATCGCTGCTCAGTTCTCAAATGGGCTTGGGCTTCAACTTAGGTCAATGCCTATTGCTTTGCGAGTGGAGCAGGTGATCTTCGACCAGTACCCATCGCTTCAGCCGATGCAAAAAGCCAATATCGACCGCCAACTTCAAGAATCAATGCAAGCGTTGAGTCCAACCGTCAAAGCGATGGCTCCGAGGAAGATCATCGAGGCCAATGTGTCGATGAGTACGGCGTTCGCCAAGTTTTGGTCGAACCTTCGCAACGATCCGACTCTTGTTGTTCCGTTTCATTCCGCTGGCTACAGTAGCCGAGGCGACAAGCTACTATCCATTGCCAACTCCATCCCAGATTCACCCGACGATGATCGTCAACTGGTCGACGCATGGGCCAAAGAGCTTGGACTTGACGAATGGTTCGAGACAATTCCTAAACAATTGTGAAGGCGACAACGGATGGCGGAAGAGTTCACGTTTAAGCTAAATTTCGATGACTTCGATCTCGATTTGGTAGAGCAGCCAAATCTCGATCGAAGCTCTCCCCTGTTCGTTTCCGTTGTCAATGAATTCTTTGTTACGCAATTCCAAGGTTTTGGTGGTCGAGCTCGCGTCATCGTAAACGAGTCTGCAAGGGAAATCGAAGTTCGCTGGACGAAGGGCGGTAGCTCGAAGGACCCGAAGGATGCCGTTCTTGAATTGCTCAATCGTGGGCAACTTCAGGTGGCACTTCCGATGATTTGGACACTCATTCAGAATGATCCGAGTGACCTCGATAACTACTACAACCTAGGCGTCGTATACAGCGAACTTCGCAATTATCCAAAAGCGATCGAGATTCTCGAGCGTTTGGTAGCCGCAAATCCAAAGCATGTTCACGGGCTCACCGCGCTTGGTGTGGCAGAGATTCGATCAAATAATCTGCTGATTGGCGAGGAGTGGCTTACCCAAGCGCTCAAGCTCGATTCTGAGAACAAGTGGGCCTTGAAGAACCTTGGGGCCTGCCTTCTCAAGCAGGGGCGCTTTTCCGATGCGATTCCTATTCTGCGCCGATGCGTTATGGTTGCGCCGCAGGACGTCCAAGCGATCGTTGCCCTAGGCGAGGCCTTGGTAGCCGTTGATCAAATCGATGAAGCCGATGTGCTTTTCGACCAAGCCATCAAAATTGGCGGACCCGATGAAGTGCTTGATATCGCTAAAAAGAAACGAACCAAACGAGCCCAAGACAAACTTCGCGGCAAAGGTGGCTTTCGCCCCGATTCAATGATGTACATGGTTGGAGCACTCAATCGATTCAAAGCCATGTCGAAGAAGGAGATTCAACTCCTTGGATTTGAGATCGCGCTTCTTGGAATGAAGGGACTCGATATCAACGATCCTTCTGAGAAGTACACGCTCAAGGCATGGCAGGGAAATTTTAGCGGCCTTCATCTACTTTCCATCATGTACGCAGCCTTCAAGCAGTTCGCTCCCAATGACGATGTCGGAATCGATCTTTCAGGTGAATACGAGTCGGCGCTTGAATCGATGGAACCGAATTGAAGTAGCCTCCAAAAATTGGAGACTCAATTTCGTTTCCGCTTTCGCAAACACATAAATCGGCAACGATGTAGTCTGAAAATAAAAAACCCCGTCAGACCGGGGCAGGTGATCCAACGGGGCGCGTGAGCCCGAAACTTGGGCAGGTAGTCTCAAGAGCTCTTAAACCTCATTGTATGGATGGAAGATCACGAAGCAACGGCCTCGACGAAATTCTTTGTTCGGCTGGATGGTCAGCGTGAATGCCATTCCAAAGCGACATGTGTGTCGCTTGTCGACTAGTACGGTATCGTCGGATCTTCTCCGCAGCCTGGACAAGACATTCGTTTCAATTGCTCAAGATACGCTTTGCGATACTCTGCTTGCAGGACTTCGTTTTCGAGATCAATCGATTCATCAGTCGATGCAGACTTTCCATCGGATGAGATTTTTGCTTCATTTTGGCTTGCGTCCGTTGCAGCCGATGGGATTTCATTTTGCATGGATTGCTACTCCATAAAAGTAGATAGCCCGGCAGCATCAAGTGGCTGACAGGCCATCCATCAAGTTGAAGTGCACTTAAGCGGCGAGCTTCTCTGGAGAAGCATTTTTATCGGAAGATCGCTTTTCAACGATCCATGCCGATGCCTTCTCGATGACCTCAAAAAGATCAGCCTGGTTGGTCTCGAAAAAATTCCGAGAATAGCCGGTCTTTTCGGTGCTCATCGATTTCCACGATCGCGACATCGAGAAGTCGTAATAGGCATAGCCGCTTGGGCTTTGTCGCTGCCAAATGCTTGCAGCGATCGCCCCTTTGCGAAGCACTTGGACTGGGTCCGTTGTTTCGCTATCGGTTTCCTTTTTCTTTCCTTTCGTAGCTACTGGTTCGTTCATACATACCTCCTATCAAAAAGATCGAACAGCACAGTTTGCCATGACTGGAGATGCTACACAAATCGACCGAAGCGAGACGGTATCGATGGTTTCGACGGTTGGAGGTTAGCCGCCCATGAATCGCCTCGAACAACCAAGCTCTACGACCGAACGTCCGACGAAATCACGCTCGATGAAATCGAACGGATTCGTATATGACTCTCGATTGGCTTATGCCAAAAGCTACACGAAGATGCTGAGTCATGTCATTTTAATCACTGAAACTGTTGATCGAAGCTATTACCATCCAAGCAACCGATTGTAGAAGACTTGAAGGCCGCCGTTATATTGCCGGTCTGAGCCGCCGCCCAGTTGAGTGGCGTAACCGGCGGTTAGCTGCGACTTCTTACCGAATTCGAATGTTGAGCCCGCCACGAGGCTGGTAACGCTGGTGCTTCCTGCAAAGTTACCGACTTGAAACGGGCCAGCATTGACTACGTCGCCGTCTTGAGTAGACGAAGTCTGATGGACTTCGAGCGTCGGAATGATCCCCGTCAGACCTCGACAGGCGTTTGAACGATATAGCCAGTATCCAATGCCAGCATCAATGAAGAGCTGATTTTGATCGGTGAGCCTTCCCGCGCTCGTTAAGCCTGTTCCTGTGGTATTCAGCAAGACAGTATTGCCCGATGCTGTCGTATCGTGCTGGACGAATCCCTGAGCAAAGAAATTGCTCGATGGGGAATACAAGAAACCAAGGAACGGTTGAAGGTGAAGCGACTGGTTGTTGATTCTCAGCAAATCGGTTCCATCGGCGTAGCGAACACGGATGTCGTTGGCTGTTGGCATGACGATTCCCAGTCCACCAACGCATGCTAGTGTCTCAGTTTGATGCAGTAGAGCTTTGAGATAAACCGTCAGATTGCCAAATCGAGATTCGCTGCCGTTGGAAAAGGTGCTTCCCGCTAAGACAGAATCGGTTACGGTATCTGTGGCAAAGGGAGCTCGAAGTTCGACCGACATCAGAGAATCAAGGAACGATTTTTCGAATCCTGGAGTAAAGCGGCTAAGCCCGAGTCCTGAATTCGTGTACCGCACATTGTCGAAGTAGCTGTAACGGAAGAAAACTCGATCCTGTGGTAAAATCGTTCCTCCTTCCGCGATCTTCATCCGACCTACACCGCCGCTGCTGGCATCCGCTAAATTCGTGTTGAATCGCACAATGTAATCGTAGAAGTAGTACGCATCGAGATCCTCGCCGCCTGTAAGCGTATCGACGCCACCTTGCAACAAAGCGCCCGAACCGTTGGAGTCATATGTCGTCGTTCCTCGGATACCATTTCTCGCAGCGAAGGCCGAATTGACGCCAGAAGTATACGCACCTTGAGGCTGTTGCACGGCGATGATGTCATAAGCGAGGCCGGTGGATGCGAGCAACGATTGGATCTGGCTTATCGTTTGAGCGGTAGTAACCGTTGCACTCGAATTGATCGATCCTACAAGCGAGGCACTCGGAATCGCTGAATTGGCTCGCAATAGCGTTTGCAGTTGTTGGGTCGAAGCCAACGATGAGCTATAGATTCCAACGGGACCAGCTTCGCTTATCGATAGTTGCGAACCAGCGCTTGGCAGTACGTTTGGTGCGTCTAAATCATTGGCGAGTACGATCAACCGATCAAGAGTAGCATCAGCTCGGAAACCGATTGGACTACCTCCGAAGAAGTCGCCAATCATGGCTGGCGTTCGATAGCGAAAATCGCAGTATCCACTACTAGCTTTTCGATTTTTGTTAAATATGTAACCCGAGTCACAGCCTAAACCATCGCAACTGTCAGCGGGAGCGGAATCGCATGCGGAAGAGTCGCACAAATTCGTTCGGATTGCTTGCTGCGGATAGGCAGTTTCTTGAATTGCTAGCAGGAGCAATGCTGCCCATATTGTCTTCATTGTACATACCATTTCATTTGTCCGTTTTCTAGCTGTGAACCTATCTTGTCCGTTGGGAAACTGATCGGAAGATCAACTTACAAAACATGCCCGGTTGTAGCGATTCTGCAGTTCATTCCGTTTTTGGTGGCAGAATAACCGTTAGACTTTGACTGAATTACCGCCTAATGGCGGTCTGTAGCAAAATGCAACCTGCGCACTGACAGCGTAAACTCCACCTAATAACGCATCGTTTGACCGCGTCCTTTTCAGGTTCCAAAATCATTCAAGTATGCTATCAATGCTTATGTTATCATCGAATTTAGGTTTAGTTGCCGCATATGAACAGGATTGCCGATAGAGTTCGAATCACAAAGGACCCTTTGAAGACGAAAAGCGGATATAGAATGACCGACGAAAAGGCTGATTCAATGTACGGGAAGCGGATAAGATCAGAAATCGATCCTCTGATTCGGCTCTTTCGCGCGCATCGCGAAAACGATCAAGCTACATTTCGCAAGGCGGCTGAATCGATTATCGCTGATGAATTAGCGGCAAATCATCATTCGGCTGCAAAGGAGCTTCGTGCAGCCCTCGGTTCAACGCCCCCTAAAACCCCGCGAGAATCTCTCGGCGGGATGTCCGTCCTTCGTCGCAGGACAGATCTGGATCAACTTTTCACGATCTATCATGAACCGGCAAGCACTCAACATTTGCTGCTCAATGAGGAAACTAAGAAGCGTATCGATCGCTTTATTGATGAACGTCGCAACTCCAAGAAACTTGCACGCTTCGGATACTCGCCTAAATCCAAACTTTTGTTCTGGGGGCCACCTGGATGCGGTAAAACACTTACGGCCCACTTTCTTGCGAACCAACTCAACATTAAGGTTGGCGTCGTTCGATTGAGTTCACTAATTTCGAGCTTGCTCGGCGATACCGCAGCTCGAATCCAGCAAGTTTTCGATATCGCCCAGGAATCGCCGATAGTGGTCTTGTTTGATGAATTTGATGCCGTAGCCAAAACTCGCGATGATTTACAAGATGTTGGCGAGCTCAAGCGCGTCGTCAATAGTCTGCTCCAAGCGATGGACACGTTTGTTGCCAAAGAGAGCGTTCTCATCGGAGCAAGTAATCACCAGTACATGCTGGACCCAGCAATCTGGCGTCGATTTGACGATGTCATCACGTTTCCTCAACCGTCTCCAAGCATACGGTTAAGCTACATCACACATTTGTTGAACGGAGTTCCCTTCGATGGATCAATGCCAAAACTTGGTAAACTAACGGCTGGACTCAGCTTCGCGGAAATTGAGCATGTGCTTGTCGAGGCAATCAAATCGATGATTCTGGCAGATCGCAAGGATCTCCTTATAAATGATATTGCCGAGCAACTTACCCATCATAAAAAAATGAAATCCGCAACGAATAGGGAGCAATTAGGGCAGGATGAATGAGAATTTCCCACCTCGTCAGCTCCAGGGGCCAGAATATCAGACTCGACGAGCCGAGAAACCTAAACGGCAGCCGCTTTCTCCGGAAGCATTAGCACGGCGCGGAGAAATTGCGAGAGTGCTGGGAGTAAAAATCCAAAGCCTTGATCAGGCACTCCGAAGTATGTCAGAGGAGCAGCGAAAGGCCATCTTCTACAAGGTTACGCATGACGGTCCAATCACGCTTCCGGGGACAGGATTGAAAGCGCTCGTCGATCGATCAGAATCCGTGACGCTCGTTATACCGCGAACCGACAATCTCGACGCACTAACGAAGAAGCTAGAACAATTTGCTGCTGATACACCGAAGAACGGATTCGTAAAGAACCAAGACTTTTCTCGCGTACTCGACATTGAACTAGGAGATCCCAAGGATCGTTTAAGCGACGAAATGGTCTCGACCTACGACTCGTTAATTAAGCAACCTTCCGTAATCTGCGAAATCGAGATTCTTTCTTTGTTGCTGGGCTCAACCAATCAGCGAAACGAGATCGCAATGATTCTTGAGCAATTGAATCGGTCATTTGCAAGTGGCGTGCATGGAACCCTCTTTGAGCATGAGGAACGAGGCGGGGTTTGTCGAGCAGTCATTCGATGTACCGGATCGATGTTTCAACGGCTTGTCGAAGAACCGCAGTGGCAACGATCGATAGCTTGGTTCGAACCCAAACCTCGATTCGAAACGTTTCAGACAGTTTGGAAAAACTTTCGATTCGAAGATTTGTCACCAATTGCACCACCCCCGGCTAATTCGCCAACAATCTGTATAGTTGATTCTGGAGTCACGCCTGGAAATCCATTCCTGACACCGGTGACGCGTGAAGATCTCGTTCGGTCTTTCCTCAACAATGCAAAGGACTCGCCCTATGATGAAGTAGGCCACGGGAGTGGCGTCGCATCGCTTGCTGCATACTACGCCATCAATCTCGATCACGGTGCCGAGAACTTTCCTCAGGCGTGGATTGCGAGCGCTCGAATTCTGGGAGCGGACAACCAAATCGAGGAAGATCGATTGTTCTCGAAAGTGATCGAAGAAGTCGTTCAGGAATTTGTGCCCTTCGGCGTCCGTATTTTTAACCTGTCGGTAGCGGATATGGCAAAGCGATGGAATCAGGACTCAAAGCGGACGCAACCGAGAACGTCATGGACCGCAAGAACGCTGGATCGCCTCAGCCGTGAACATGATATCGTTTTCGTTGTCTCTACAGGCAATATCCACCCGACGGAGATCCGCCACTTTCTAAACGATGACACGACGTATCCGAGATACATATTCGATGAGTCATCAAGAATCCTAGATCCGAGTCAGGCAGCACTTGCAATTACCGTAGGTTCGATTGCCGCAGGGACGTTAGTTGTCTCCTCTTCCGACACCGCCATTGCCCAAGAGTTCGAGCCATCGCCGTTTACGCGGTCGGGGCCCGGAATCAAAGGCGAGATAAAACCAGAGTTGATCGAGATTGGTGGTAATTTGGTCCGCGATCCGTCAGGAACTTGGGTTCGTGGCAATCCAGGGACGGACGTTGTTATGGCGAGTCATCAGCTTACTCCCGCCGCCGCCCATACTTTTGGAACGAGCTTCGCAGCTCCCCGTGCTTCCCACAAGCTCGCGATGATCCTTCGTGAATTAACTGAGCTTGGCGTTTCACCGGTCAGTGCTCCCCTTCTAAAAGCCTTCTTAATAGGTTCGGCCCAATACCGAGGCGACTTAACGAACATTAAGAATCAGGCAGATACCATCGCCAAAAAGAAGTGGCTCGATGTATTAGGTTACGGATTTCCAGATGCTGGACGAGCGACGGGCTGCGATTCACATTCAATCATCTTGTTTTATCAAGGAATGATCGAAGGAAGACAAGTCGCGTATTTTGACGTACCAATTCCATCGTCGCTTGCGGATTCGACGGGGAAGAAGCGTATCACCGTGACAACCGCTCATTATCCCGAGGTTCAGAAGTGGGGTTTAGAAAGTTATCTCGGAGTTGATCTAAAATGGCGAATGTTTCGTGGCGACATTTCGAGAGAAGAAATCATCTCCATCATGTCAGCTTCTGATGAAGAGCACGAAGCATCGACTGAAGTTGAAGACAATGAATCGCCGAACGAATTGTCCTTCGAGCATCGGATTACTCGTCGGTCACGAGGTGCTGTTCAGCACGATTGGTTTGAGTGGACACATCATCGAGCAGAATTTAGTGACAACCACTATACGCTCGCAATCGGAGCCTATAAGAAATGGAAACGGCAGATTGCACCAGTTCCCTATGCCGTCGTTGTTCGAATTGAAGATCTCGGAGGAATCGTTCCTGTTTATGCTGACGTTACTTCTCTGTTAGTCCCCGTTCGAACGCAGGTAAAAATCTGACGTCATCATTACGGTGCAAAACGAGCATTTTCATTTCGTGCATACAATATCTTCCCCCTCTTCCCCGATAGCTGGGCTCCACAGGTTTCAAGCCGCCAAGGCAGGATGCCGCTTAACTGTCGGGGAAAGCACGAGTTTCGAGCGGTGCGGGGCGGCTGCGTTAGTAGCGGCGTCAGCTTCGTTGGGTAAACTTATAAACGCACGCTGGCGCGCACAGCGGCCCGGAGGTCTCTTTCGATCGAACCCAAGATGTCACAAAGTAGCTGATCAATCGGTTGATCAAGATCAAGATATCGTCTCCCCCAATCGTTGGTGTGAACCACTTCAGAAAGCGATCCTACTTTCTTATGGATATGTGACCGCCAATCCACCGTGAGCAACGGCAACAGAATTTCAATTTCACGTTGGAACCGAATAAAGAATTCCGCCCAACATTCCTTGCCGTCACGGCACAATACATAGCTATCGAAGATTCGACTTATGGCGACCATCTGGAAGGGAAACGGTCGCATGAATTCGTACTGTGAACCTATTAGAAACGCCGAGTCATCCTGTTCGAGTACGACGTCACGAACCCGAACATAAAGCTCACGGGCAAGATTAAAGTCTAGGTCGTCGACAGGCTCGAGTTCTTTTTCCAGACTCCAGTAAAGACTCCTAAGTCGTGGCCGAAACTGTTCCATCATTTCGCAACATTCGGAAAGTCCCTCAAGGATTTCCATACGATCCCAGCTTTGAGCTTTCTGCATCGGGATGACAATCCTCCGTGAGATCATTGCGAGTCGATGCCGCTGCTTCGGTCCGTAATTCACGTCCGACAAGAGCGTGGGGAGCATTTCGTTGCCCCATTTCATCACTGGCTCTCTGACTGCGTAAATAAAGTTTTCGGCATCCAAGCTACACGAGCGGACTCGGTGGGCTGCACTTCGTATTTGAAGGGTTAACCAATTCATTGACTCGCTCAACTCGAATACTTGGATAATTCCACCGCCTGTCAGGCGGTCAAAAATCTCGTTATCGGTATGATCTTCGTGATTTCCAAGAAGAACCAATCGCCCACACGCCCTGGATCTTTGAATAAGCCCAATAATGAACAGGAGATGGTCTTGAGGATCGATGCAGTCAATCGCGTTGGAATCTTTGTCTGTTGAATTCTGTCGCGACGGCTGATCATCGTTCGGTGAACGGTCGTTAGACTGGGTCATAAAATGTCAACGCTCACTTTTAAACGCGAGATTGATCAGTTTTTGAAACGGGGGACCATGATGAGATGTTCTCCAAGTTCCCTCGATCGTATCATCTTCAGCGAATGAAGGTGGGGCATTATACTCTCGTAGGTACGCTAATTCAACAGCTCCGCGAGAGGCGAGCGAACGTTGCCAAAACCGCTTCTACCCAAAGCCGAAATGGTTGGAAACGTATTCTGAAACGCTGCTCAGCCTGACTCTTGGATCAGGAAATATGTAATCTTCCCCAATAGCTGGGCTCCAGTGGTTCGAAGCCCCAAGGCAGCTTGTTGCCGCTTAACTGTTGGGGAAGTGCTACCGAATAGAAACGGTTTTTCGCTAAAATTAGCGAAGTCTCCGTCGACTAAATGCTCCACGAATTAACCCGTCCCAGTCACTCACAATTCCGAGGTCTTGAAAAAACAAATCTGCACTTCCGATTGATGTCGTACTCATATCTTCGCTTTCCGCGTCGAATTCGCCTTCGCTCGCTGGACTTCTGCGATTTAGATAGTTGATCACCATCAAGACATCGATAGGGCTTACGAAGTTGTCATTGCTGACGTCGACAAAGTAAGAACCCGTTGGCCGAACTATCGATAAAGCGATTGAACCGCTCCTTCGCAAGCTATTGATGACCAGGAGAACATCAAGCGGAACGACGAACCCATCTTGGTCGATGTCGAATCTATTCGAAGAATTGTTCCAAGCACCCGAAAGTACCGTAAATTGCATCGCTTCGCTGACGAACTCCCAGCCGTTTACTATTTCGTAAGCCTTGGCGACAACCGTATGATCGCCAAGTAATCCCGAAGTATTCCAGTCAAAAACGAATGGGCTTTGTGAGTCCGAAGTTACGAAAACGCCATTCACATAAAAGTCGACGCGTCCGATCGCTCCATCAGCGATCGCAGAAGCAGTGATTCGGTGCTTACTGGGCGTTAAAGTCTGATCGGTGGTAGGTGTTTGAACCAATACATCCACCAAGTTCGACGAGAATCTGAGATCGCCATCGCCATATTTGAATGCATCGTGGTCCGTCAGATACCGCCACCAATTGCCAAGGTAATCGTCAGGTGCCCTTACCAACGATCCGATTCGATACTGCTCAAGTGATCTATCGTATGGTCGATAGCGAAGGCTTCATAAACTATTCCAATAATCGTTACAGTGCGCCCTGGCGTTTGCTTGGCCAAATGCTACCCGTTCGAATTCTCGAAGATCAACTTCAAATCTACAACAGTCACATCGAACTGGTGGCCACGCACAATCTCATGCGAGGCAAGAACGCAAAGCAGACCCATCCGGATCATGTTCCTCCGAAAGATCACCAAGAGCAGTTGACAATCCTTCGCCAAAAATACTCGCACTGGGGCCAGAGTGGCTTGGAGTACTTCGATGGCCTGCTTGGCAAGTGCCGGTATGGCAAACACGAGGCCCAGCGGATCTTGTCGCTGCTTCATGGTTATCCGCAGAAGGATGGTATCTGTGCCATGCAGCGAGGGATTCAGTATCACGCCTTGGGCTATCAATCGCTGGAGCGAATCTTAGCACACTTTGGAACGCCGAAAGCCAACTGGGAACTACTTAGCGAGCGTGAACAACAGACGTTGCAACAACTCACGGAATCGACCCGCGTAGAAGCTCGAAGGAGCAAGGAATATCAACAGCTTATCGATCAAGAGAACCAAGACCAACAACATGAGCAAACCGATCACCCCCACACCGACCAACCACCGAGCGAAGATCCTCCAGTACCTGGAGATACTGAAAATCAAGATGAACCAGGAGCAACTTGACTCCTTTCTGCAACACCATACGAAATCAGCGCTAGCTGTTTCAGAGCTCTTAGCCAAATTCCTCGAGCAACCGGCTAACGAGAGCCAAGAGTCATCAATCCAGGCTCGCATCCGACGCGCGGGCTTCCCGACCGAAGCCACGTTGGAATCGTATGATTGGACTCGCAACCCCAAGACGATTCGCCGTGAGCCATTCTTTGAGTTGGCTACTGGGGAATTCCTCCGACGGAAAGAAAACGTAGCTTTCGTTGGCGCCAGCGGTTTGGGAAAGACACATTTAATGCAAGGCGTTGCCAGAAAATGCTGTGCCTTGGGATACCGCGTGCGGTATGAGACCAGCGGCAGCTTGATCGAAGTGTTGAATCAAGCCAGAGCGGTGAAAAGGTTAACGCCCAAGGTCCGACAATACTGCTTGTACGAACTGTTGATCATCGACGAATTCGGATTCGAGAAGTTGGAGCGGAAGGAAGTGCCCGATGCGTTAAGTCTGCTTTACAAAGTGATCGACGGTCGTAATCGGCGAAGCTCGACCGCGATCATCACGAATGTCAGTTTCGACGACTGGACGGAATACTTGGGCGATCCACCGATGACGATGGCGTTGCTAGATCGCGTAGTCGACCAAACGAACCTGATCCCGTTCGCAGGCGACTCGATTCGGAAGCCGAAGAAGCCGGAGAAATGAGGATCGACTATCGTGAGTTAAAGAAGCGAATCCGCTTGCGAGTACTTTTAGAGCAAATTGGTTGGACAAGTGTCGAGGGCCGTGGAGACCAACTCCGCGGCCCTTGTCCGTTACCAGAGTGCCAATCGAAAGTGTCGAGTGACTGCTCCAAACGCAAGGACCGATCATTTAGCATCCATACATCGAAGAACGTATACCGATGTTTTCGCTGCGACTCGGCCGGAAACGCACTGGACTTCTGGCAAGCCTATCGAGCCACGACCGTGTACGAAGCAGCAAAAGAGCTGATTCAAATCCAGGAAACTAGCAACTGCATACCACGGTCAAACCAACCAGCAAAACAACAATCGCTAATCAGCCACCCTGCGAAAGTGGCTGGTTCTTAGTTGCGATTGATATACTTCGAAAAAGGAGAATTTCTCCCATTTGTCTTACTTCTTCTAATACTTCGTCTACATTCTTAAGTAGTGAGACCGTGTGGTCTCAAAGGCTGGCTTGTCGATGGATTGCTGAGCCGCATTGCGATTGATAATCGCCGATCCAAATAGGCAGTAACCTCTGCTTCACCGACGACCACGTGTCGCGCGGCAGGGCCTACATCGAATTGGTTTCGCAACTTCCAGTCGCTATGTGTCGCTATTGACCGGCCCTCGTTTGGAGGCATTCTATCGATATCGAATAATCCTATCCCCGCCCGTTCGGATTCACCAAAAGATGGATCGCTGATGTCCCAAAAGTGAATTGGATTGACGTTTTCGCCGCAATTCATGAAGTGCTTACTCAGTACGCCACAAGTCCTCCTTGTATTCGATCGTTGAGCATCGGACCTCAAAATCGTCCTCGCAAGTGTTCCAAGTTCTACAGGACTATCCAGCCACAGCGCTGCTCTCCTGACCCCTTGAACAACCGAGTTGCACGCGAGAGGAAAGTGCTCCCTGATTGATGGCGATGGCAGTTCACGAAGCGACAAAACATTCCAACCACGGAGAGCAGCAAGCTCAATGGTCTCTTCGAACAACAACGTACAGATCCGAAAACTCTGCAAAAAATCATTGCGATGAGCTGGGAGATTGTCTGCGCCGACTGGCTATAAAGAGAGAATTGGCTGAAAATCGCCGATGATTTTGGCTCAATTCAGACCGTCGGTCACAGTACATCACAGTACTCAAGAATATCGCGATTCGTTGTTGCGGGCCATCGAAAATGGTGGAACTGCCGAGGCGGTGACAGCCGTTCAATTTATCGCAGCGAGGTTCCCGAAGCAAGTTTGGCTGCATCGAGTTGTCAATTCAGCGATCGAGAAGGCCGTTCGCAATGCTTGGGTTTCGACCGTGCCAAAGGATTTTTTGAGGCTGGTGCAACAAGAAAACTTCCGGCTTGTCCAGAATGCAGACCATCTTCAGGAATTGATCCTCGAATCACTCGGACGGCTTCAGCAGAAACTTCAAGGAGAGAATCCGGCGGTGGAGAATCTTTGGAATGCGGATGAGCCGAAGGATGAGAACTATCTGTCGGACTATATCGCGAGACATTTGAGGGATGACTTGAATGGTCGCGGGCTGGTGGCGTCGAGGGAGGTCGAGATTCGGCGTGGTTCGGGAAAAGGGACGGGGCAACGGACGGATATTTATGTGACTTGCGCGGTCGTGCATCCACATGAGAAAGATCGGATTGATTGGGTGCAGGTGATCATCGAGGTCAAGTGTCTATGGAATAAACATTGGCGGACGGCGATGGATTCGCAGCTCGTCGATCGATACTTGCGAAAAAACGAATGTCGCCACGGCATTTATCTTCTCGGATGGTATGCGGGCTCACGCTGGTCGAAGGAATCAAGCACTTACAAAAAGTCGTTGAAGTGGTCGGTCGAGAAGACCGAACGCTTTCTTTGTGAACAAGCCAATTCGCTATCGACCGCGGACTCATCGGTGTATAGCGTCAATTCAATTGTTCTCGATTGCCGTTCAATCTGAACATACGCTAGATCGATTTAGGTTAACGATTGCTGCGTGTTCGGTTCCTGGAACCTTTTCTGGCTCGGTTCCTGGAACCTTTTCTGGCTCAGGGACGGGCCACTCAAAAAACACGTTTGCCCACTGGGCGTGCCAACCCGCCCCGGACATGCCTCCATGCCTACCCAGAAAACCTCAACTAAAATCCTTCGTCAAGTATGCTCATTGCGTATTTACTCCAAACTCTATCTACAAGGGAAGCTCTTGGACTGGATGCTGCAAGGCTTAATCCATTCACCGACGGTAGAACTTCAAAATTGCCTGCATTGTCTAAGGCAATACTTAGGAACGAATAGGTCTTGCCCGCAACTCCGCTGAAAACGGCCTTTCGAAATCTCGTGTTGACTAGCCATGCAATGTATGGGCCTCCATTCTCGGAGACGAGAATTGTGAATGACTTAATTCCCGAACCAGACACATTGTCCTCACCTGACCAACTTACAAGAAAGCTGTTGTCGACTCCAGAGTTGGGTTGTGAACGAACTATACTACTGGGGCTTGTCGCGTCGAGCGTACTATAAATTTCTTGGGTATGAATTGGGATGGAATTATCGAATGTCACGACCGCAGACGCGTGAACGATTTGACCATTCACCACACGCGCGACCGGTTCTATAGAGTAACTAACAAAGCCTTGTCCTTGAGGGGATGATAGTATCGAGGGCAAAAAGCCTCTACTCGGATCTGTCACAGGTTCTCCAGTCAAAGGGTCGATCGAAATGAACTCCCAATAAACCTCCCGCGACAATACATCGAGTTCAGCAGTAATGTCGAGGTATATTCCGCGATCTTGAACGAGATTTAATCTGGTTTTGAAGTACGTCCCATTGCGAGCTGAATCTAGCGCAGTGTTTCCAAAACCAAGATCCTCAAATCCGAACGTGCTGATATCCAAATCGTCATCGAGCACTTGTTTAATGCGCAATTGCAATGTAGTTGCATTCGACCTATCAACCCGGTTCGCAAAGATTATCGTATAAAACAATCGTTCGTCTGCGGCGACGAATTGATTGAGTCCAAAACCAACGGTGTTCGCAACATTGCTCTGAAGAGACAAGAAAGTCTCAAACATTTGTCCACCTTTTCCCGTCCAAGTCCGATATGCCGGTTCTAAGTCTTTGTTGAAACCGACATCGGGATTACTATCACTCAAAAAGTCTGGCGCACCTTCCCTCCCTATTACACCTCCTCCACCACCACCTGTACCTCCGCTAAAAATCGTAATCGTAATGCTACCATAGGATGGCTTCCAGCTGCTATCCTGACACTTTACGTCGAGTAGATAGTTTACGCGGATCGTTCCAGCAACCGCGGACTTATAAGTGAATGATCCATCTTGACTTAGGGAAAAATCAGGAATCACTCCGCTTGGTGCAACCGAGAAAACGAGCCCCTTTAAGTCTCCTTTGATCGACGCCAAAACGTTTCCAGTGACGACTTGGTTTACCCCGCCAAAGCGTTCTTCGCGGGGAGCAACTGGTGCGATCTTAAATCCTTTAGCTAATGCCGCTTCATAGGCATTCACGGCGGGAATTGTGTCACGTTGGACTTCGTCATTCACAAACTCGATGTCACGATCGATTTCAGGCTGACTTCGAACAATTCCGGCATTGTGCCTTTCAAGATTGCCTATCAATCGAATTACTTCGGTCCTGCGGGTGGCAACTTGGCTGAACACCAAGGACAAACCGTCTGTGATCGCCTTGAAAGTTGCTACACGCGACACTAGTGCCAATAGCGTTGAAATTTCCGGAAGTATTGGTGCTGCAAGGACAGCGCCAAGTAGTCCGATGATTTTAATAACTCCGCTTTTTATATAGCCAATCCTGTCCTTCGACCGCTGATACTCTTCCTCGCTGGTTGTCAAGGTTTCCGCGAGTTCTCGATTATCACGTACGAATAACTCTTCGTATCGCTGAAGTTCAGAGTCATTTTTTCCAGCGATCCGCCTCCTCGTGCGTAATTGTATCGCTCGTTGCAACGCTGTCGTTGCCGTCACAAATAGGTCGGGGACATTAGGAGAAACAAAAGCACAGGCATTGGGAAAAGGACTCACATTCGGTAAAGCGATAAGATTAATTGGCAGCCAGCGACTAAGACGAACGTTTTCATCTAAGGAATTACTGTATCGCGCTTGCAGAATCGTTCTCTCGTTCTTTTCTTCTTGATTTAGATCGTCAAATCGCGGCGCCACAACGTCACGAATATCTTCAAGTTCCTTTAAATTCATTCTTAGTTTTTCTACCGGGTCATCTACGGTTTCTCCTGCGGCGATTGATTGGATTGCTTCTGAAAGTGTGCTAGCACCGGAAAGAACAATGGGATCAAGCACGATACTTTGTTGTTGATATCCAGGCATTAGTGTGATCGACGAGGTTGCTAAGCCACTTTTATCATCAGGAAAAAACAAGAATTCATAGTTCCCAGGAGCCAGTCCGGACAAAGAAATTTTTGCACTGGATGCAACGTCGAACGTTCTAACAAAATCTTCTTCAGAAGATAGCACGATCAACGTTCCAGATCTGTTTATCGACTGCGAGAGTTCATCTATGATGCTCACCATAACTGCACTTTAGGCAAACAATTGTAGCGTGATTTTTCGATTGCTCTTGCAAAAAAAATGGCTCTGAAGGGATAAGGTGGTTGCTAAAAGACACCAAACCCAGGAGAGCCAAGGATGGCAAAGCGTAAACGATCCCCGAAGCCACCGCAACTTCAACATGGCGAAAAATCGACGCGATCGCAGCACGATAAGCGTAAGCGGTT
>Ga0163150_10001253_pt1 | contig 43901 bp, 26 predicted proteins | sample OliLakLV19P2IB_FD_148628 | JGI IMG/M metagenome (GOLD analysis project Ga0163150, IMG submission 148628) | Freshwater microbial mat bacterial communities from Lake Vanda, McMurdo Dry Valleys, Antarctica - Oligotrophic Lake LV.19.P2.IB | ecosystem: Environmental > Aquatic > Freshwater > Lake >... | reverse complement strand
TACCCTTTAGGTCGACACTGTCGGATCGACCACTGTTGGAGGAAATTATGGATCGAAAGCAAAAACGGTGTCGGACACCTTTTGGATCTTATCGCGTTTTGGACGGCAGAGGAATGATCCGTCGATTTTGCTTAAGGCTTTGGACAAGGCGACGATGCCATGTTTCGATTCGAACTCTTTTTCCTCTTCGTACAACGGAAGCATCGTATAAAAATGAACGATCTTGCTGTTCTTCAAATCCATCGGGCTGAATTGATCGAAATCTGCAAGGAGTAACAAGGCTGTCATCTCAACGCCCGGTCCCAAAGGCTTGGGTGGGTCTTCGTTGCTGATGATCGTGTAGGCTTTCAGCCATTCGCCTTGCTCGTGAGTGTAACGAGCAACATTCTTGAACCAGTCAATCGGCCAAGAATAGCGTTTGTCCTTCAACGACTTTGAGTCGAACTGCCAGGATAGCGGGAGGTGTGCAATGAACTCGCCGCTGCGAAAATCATTCTCCAGCGTCGCACCAGGTAACTCATGATCGCTAAATCCAATGGTAAAAACCGTGTAGAATGGAAAACTATCTGTCGGATCAAGAAGGTAGACGCTTACTTTGGGCAAATTTTTGTCGATGGTGAAAGAAGATAGATGATTCGGTTTACCGCTGCTGTAGTATTCAGACACACGCTTAAGCATAATTTGATGATGCCCTTCGCTCGTAAATTCAAATCGATCGTATTCAGGAAGCGAACATCCCGCAGCTCGCAATTCATTTGCAATCTCGGCTCGCCCCAATTCTTCGGCATAGGACAATGCGTTTCGAAGATGGCCGTCTGGTAACGTGTAAGTAACATGTCGGTCAATCCCCGCTTTAAGAAAAAGTCCGACCAATTCGATATCGCCATCTTCGGCCGCAGTAATTAGCGGATTGCTAATCTGCTTATGCGTGTCAAGTTTTGCGCCGCGTTTTATCAAGAACTCGATCATTTCGCGTTGTTTGTAGTACGTCGCCCAATGCAACGCATTACCCTGAAATGTCCCGCCGATCGCGTTGATGTCCACACCTTGGCTCAACAGCCAGTCCGCAATCTTTATTTCTCCGTTTTCGGCGGCGATATGAAGCCAAGGTTCGATATACTCGCCATGCATTAATTCTGGATGCTGTGAAAGCAATAATTTTACGACTTCCAGTTCACTACTTCCTATGGCCGCGTCAATTGCTTTCGGAATAGCATATTTCTCAGTATTCAACATTTATTTCCTCACAATTCCGGCCGCCGCTCGACCAAGTCGTTGTAGTGTTTTGACGTATACTTCACGACCCGCACCTTGTTCCTTTAGCTTTCGCAAAGCAATCACGACATTGGAAAGTGAATCGGTCGTATGTTGTCCCGCGATGTTTGGAGCCCAAACAAGAACTTCGGGGCCATAGAGAGGATCAATATCGACATCGCGCAATAGCGTCTGTCCCTCCGCGACCAAATCCTTTTGTTTTCCTTTGTACCCGCTCTTGAATAGGATATGGTGCGCATGAGGTTCGATCATGCCAACGGGCGGACCATCACCAGTTATCTCCCTTAGATACGGACCCCACTTGCTATTCCTTGAGAAGTATTTTAACAGCTCGTCATCAAAGTCGTCAAGATGTTTCGCAAATAGGGCTTTAATCTTCGAATCAGGATGGTTCTTTAGAAAGTCTCGAGCCTTAAGGATCCCCGATACAATACTTTTCTCTTTTCGGATCGTGTCGGCGACGATTTCGACCGCATCGACGCATGGACTACCGGCGTTGTGTACCCATATTCCAAGTTCGCCAACGAAGTACGTGTGATCTTCCGTAACAGCGAAGTTGTACGTCACGAACTGTTCGCTATCCGTTGCGTCGACCATCGATGACGAGACGATTGTTGCTCGATTTCCATCGCTCAAAGCAAATTCGTCGCCTTCGGCTATGTCTTTTGCAGGTACGAACTCGCCGCGATTCGCTACGTAAAACGGATGCTCGCCGGTACAGGTCAGCGATTCAGATTCCGAGGAGTCAATAGAAACGTACTTCAGTTTGTAAAGCCGTGTTGGATGGGTCTCAAAGAGTTCAACAACTCGTTGATAGCGATTCGTCGAATTCGGAGCGTTTTCCGACCGCGACAAAACCATGTCTCCAGGTCGAATATCTTCGATGTTCTTTAACCCCTGGTCGGTATGAATTTTCGTTCCCGCGACAAAGCAAACGGGGAATTTATTCATCCATACAGATAGCTCGACGAGTCGTTCGATAGCCCTCGCAACTAAGGGAACGTCCATTCCCGGCCATTTCTCGATCTTTGCAATGAAGCGAGTAATTGCCGCCGCTCGTGCGCCGATCAACGCCGCGCCGGCAGGTACCGTTACTGGTGCGGCCGAACCCGCCGTACCAAGCGTTCCAGTGGTGAGTAACGCTTCAAGAATTACCATCGCTCCTGATTCAACCGCTTCATAAAGCAACAAGCCAATCAGTTTGCCTGCTTGCTCGGGGGTTGAATCGAGTATCGCTTTTCCTACCTCACTGAGGATCAAACGTGCAACATGTAAGGTTTCAACAGCCGCGAAGGAAAGTTTTCCGGTGAGCTCATCAAAATACGCCCTGTCGTTTGTCAATATCGCACGAATGAAATCGTCTCTCGACTTTTCATAAACCGAGATAATTTCCGTGACGACTTCCAATACAGGTTGAAGACTCTTTAGAATGACCGCCTCTTCGTTGGCTCCGATGTCGTATCCGGTTACCCATTTAACAGGGTATCGAATTTCAGGACGAAGTTGAGTCGCGTGATAAGCGAATTTTCCGGCACCGTAGGCTAATTCCCCAAAGTGATTGACGACATAAACTCCGCCCTTAACGGCCATTCCTAAGAGACCATCTTGAACCCCATCGATAAAACCGTGGTAAACTCCAGTCGCGAAATCTCCGACCGATTTTGCATCGATTTGCACACCATCGGATAGTAGTTTGTTGAGTTTCTCAATAAATACTATTTCGCTGTCGAGGTAGCCCGCTTTTCGCATACCTACTTCCGCCGCTTGTTTTACTACCTTCCCCGCAGCATCTGTTGCAACCTTATAGCTGCTGGTCCCGGACTTGGCTTCGACGACAACTGTATTGAATGCGGCTGGCTTGCTAACGATGTGACGATTGAGCCCTTTTTCGACGACGGTTCCAAGTAGTTCGGCACCAGTCGAACCACCCGTTGCCGAGCTTGATTCATATGAGGAAGTGTTAGCGTCGAAAGGGTAAAGCGAAGGCCGCTTCTCAATCTTGGTTCCAACAATCAATACGTTCTTCGCAACGAACTCATCCAGCTGTGCATCCAAGGATTGAAGAATATTTCGCACCGCTTCGGCGTCGTAATCTGAGCCATCGGACACAGAGACGGATGGTAGGTGATTTGATGAGGCGGCTAAATTGTTTGCTTCTGTAGCATCTCCTGCGTTGATTGGGGCTACGAGGCTGAAGGGGAGGGTTTGGGAGCGGGCGGTGCCGAGGGGCGGCGAGGTGGTTGGCGTACTGGTGATTTCTGTACGCTTCGACCCGATGTTCGCTGGAAGCGTTGGTTCACTGAAGGTGTAGATGTTGTAGTCGCTAAACTGCGTTCCGTATAACTCGGTCTGCGAATAGCGCTCGTCGGAAATGGAGGCGATGATCGATTCGAGATCGAAGAAATCTCGCTCGACCACTTTGTATCGCTCGTGAGATGCTTTGCATGCCACGTTTCTGTTCGGGTTGAAGTCGGGTTTGTACTCGGTGTAATCCTTGGCTTCTGTATCGACTGGGGTGGTTAGATTGATCTGCCTCAGTTGTGGAAGCGCGATCAAATCGAGTTCAACTTCGCTGCGAACGCAGCATCCCGAGTCTAAGTTGATCCAGCCTGGCAGGATATCGTAGAGGGTTGGACCGGTTACCTTGCTATAGCTCGTCCGATTCTGCAGGATTTTATACTCTACTTGGCCCAGTCGATTCAACTCAGGTAACGCTGTCGAATAAGTCCCGTTCTTAGCAAGCTCCAAAATTCGTTCAGCATCGCGTTTCGCCAATGCTTCATTCGATTTAGCATTGGAATCTCCCTGCTTGTAGCTCGAGTTCACTTTAGCTTTTTCATCTGTCGATTCGGACGTTGCCAGTTTTATTTCAAACGTCGATTGAATCGTCGCTACGTCGACACGGTATTGATGCGCGGCCGGTTCGGTTAACTGCACGAAGTTCGATTGAGCAGCTAAAACATCCGCATCGTATTGCAACCAAGGCAGAGGGAAGACAGTAGCCGCCGATGTCGCAGCATTAGCCGCAGCCGTTGCCATTGTGCTGGCATGAGCCATCGCAAAATACTTATCGAACCCCGACCAGCGGGTGATCGAAGCAACATAAGCTTTCGATTCGACTTCTCGATAGTCTCGTTCGCTCGTCGATTTGCTCTTCAGCAAACTTCGATCGGCGTCTAAGGTCGCGCTGGCCAAGTCGTAATCAAGCTTGGCAATCGCAACATACCGAGCCGTAAATACTTCGGCTTCGTCTGCGTAGAAGGCAAGCTTATTCGCTTCGAATTCGCTTTCGGTCGTTAAGTCATTGGCAAGCAGGGCGACTTGTTTGTCTAAAAATGCTTTCGCGACCGGAGCCACACCTTCGAGATACGCCGCTTCCGCCGATGCCCTCGCGACAGCCGCCATCTTCGCTGCGTCTGCCGATTGATCGGAATTCAATTTCCGAGCTTCCGTAAGTGCATCTTCGCGAATTCGGTAGCCATTGGACAATTGAGTTTGGTGGAGCAACTCCGAACTGTTGCGACTGTCAATCAGGTCGCTATAGACGGGTGTCAAAGCATTGAAGGCAGCTACGCGAGCATTGGCCGCATAGACTAGATATTCTGACCAAGGAGTCGCCATTGCCGTATCGATATACTGATGAGCAATAACGCGTTGCGATTCTCGCACCGACCAGAATCCGAGATCGGATAACCCTTTGTAAGTTCGATGGGCGTTCTTAAAGCCAACTTCGCTACTCCAAGCAACGATTTGGAGCGTAGTAAACGCTTTATCGCGTGTTTCGGCCAGTGCATTGATAGCTTTAGCATACCCTTGCTGGTGTCCAGCAACGTCGACACTATACGTCTGTTCGATCTGGGCCAAGCCGCTTATTGCTAAAGGGTTGGAGCTATCGCCAATGGTATATTCCTCGCGTCCTTTGTTTTCTGCAAGCTGCCACTTATGCTTGGCGACTTTGAGCTCAGCATTTCGAATACTAAGCCAAGGAGCTTTTTCAGCGTCAGTGAGCGGAATTTTTTGTTCCTCGTCGAAGTAATCGACTCGATTTTCGATGTAGAACGCAAAATCATCATCGGTAAATTGGGCAAGAGCGGCGGCATCCGCTGCGCCGGGTAGTATTCCCGTCGGGTTCTTCAAGATAGCTAGGGCTGTGGCATAATTCATTTCAGCCGTTGCGATATCAATCTCATACGTTTTTGTATGTTTGGATTTATCGATACGGCGTTCACCGTCGATCTTGGTTAACGAGATATCTCGCGTATTCGCATCTTTAGCCAGATTCTGCTTGAGAAGTATTGTCTTGCTTGATTCGAGATCAACGTATTTTCTTTCCTCGACCGCTCGGTTGACGCTTAACGTTTGATGGGTAGCGGCTAAGTTATATTCGAGCATCGAGTCCGCGCTGGCGTAATCGACATGCTGCTGAATATAGGCCGATGAAATATCGTTTAGCCAATTGACCTTGGAAGCAAAATAGAGTGAATTAAACCCATCTTGCGATGTTCCGGTGGGAAGTATGGCAGCGGTCAGGGCGAGGTTTTGTTCGCTAGTCGCATTGGCGACAAAAAAGTGCATGTCTGCCAGTGCTAGCGACGATGCATAGTTTGTATTCGCACTCCATTCACTTTGGCCGGATGCCGGGGCACGGTAGATTCGGTTGACGACTGCCGTTTCTGAACTCTGGACAAAGGTGACTTGGATCGCGGCGATGTTCTTATTGAGATCGGCGTCAGCACCTGCAATGGAGGTAACCCGCGTCAGACGAGTAGCAGAAATGTCGGATTGATAGGTGTTGTCAGCCGTGGCAACGGAATCGGCGAAATGGTAACCCGCGTCACCACGATGGGTTGCAAGGTCGACTTGTGCTTGTCCGCGTTTGCTGACCAACAGAACGTTAGCGTGATTAATTGCCGAAATATGGAGTTCAAATGCGGTTGAGAGAGAAGTCAGGTATTCGGTGCGAGCGGCTTTCAACGTTTCCGTCAATTCACTATTTTCCAGCTCGTCTTCCTCCTCATTGTAGGTTGAACCCCACACCGACTTGATGTATCGGAAATTCGTATCCGACGTAAGCCGAGCAAAACTTTCTGCTAACTGAGCATTGGAATCCTTCATACCTTGAATTGCCAGTTCGCGGTTGACGGAAAACTCTGAATTAGCGTATTCGTCGTCCTTGGCAAGTTGAGCGTCAGCGATCGTGCTAGCCTTTGTCATTTGAGCATTGGCTCGAGCAATCGATTCGCCATGATCTAATTCAATGGGAAATGAACTAGTCATATATTGAATTTCAGTAGTTTTGACGTCGTAGGCACGCTTGAGATTGGCAGCGTTCGTACTTCGCAGTTGAGCAAGTTGCGAAGCCGATATTTCATCTTCGTAGGAGTCGCGAACGATCCGCAGCGCGTTGGCTTTCACAGCTTGCGCAGTCGCGGCTTCGTATTCTAGATTTTCGAGGGCTGTGCGTGTCAGTGTCGTTTTGCCAAGCGTCTTGCTTTGGGCGTCTGCCTGATAGAGAGCGACTTCATAGATCCCGCGAGCTGCGATAGTATTCTCTCGCCGGGCTAAGTCCGCAATGAGCTCATTCTCGGATCGATTGCCCTGGGCTTTGACAGAATCGACAATGAAAGTCTGATCAGCGACGACATTGGATTTATCGTATTTGAGCCCAGCGGTGATATCCTCTGTCTCCAAGTTAACCCTGGCGCTTCGAAGATCTTCGGCAAGCGTTGATGCGATCGCGAATTTTTCATCTGCGAAATTATTTGCAATCTGAGCTTTTCGCGTGATGTGATTGAGATCTACCTTGGCAAAATCAGCGTCAACCCGTTGTTGATGAGAGAGTTCTCGAAACGATCTTTGTCTTCCAATATCATAGACGGCGAAGGACGCAGTGCGTTGAATGTTTCGGTACGACAATGCAGCCGCTTCAACAAGGCTCTTTTTGTCAGCCTCAGCTGCATCCATAATTGCACGTTGTTGGGGGTAAGTAAGATCATCTCTTACTGCCCAAACCCAGAAGTGCCAAGAAGAATCTGGCGTCGCAAAAACATAGCTATACCCAATCGCAAATGCCGCGTTGACATCGTCATCAATCAGTTGAAACGCGGTTTCGGTGTCGGCGCTCAAAACGTCCTGATCAATCTGTTGCCGATAAGATGCATCGAGGAAGTCTATCCAGCGATCTGCTCCAAACTGATAATCGTCATTTCGAACTCGAAGCGTCAGAGAAAGTAAGCTGTCTTTAGTGGGATCGATTTCAAGAGCCGTATATCGATAGGTCTCTTTAGCCGTATCATAAGCGAAATTAAAGTAAGCATCGCTTGCAACGTAGGCATGCTTCGCATCGGCAACGTCATCTTGAAACTTCTTGTCCGCTCTTTCGAGGTCGATTGATAGTTTGAGGGCAGCGGCGGAAGCCGACAGTCCTTGTCGATTGACAGCGATCTGCATTTTTTTAACATACGCAACTGCATTATTACCGGCGCTTATTGCACGATCGTATTCGATTGTAGCTAAATTGAAGTGATAATTAGACCAGGGCGTCGCAACGCTTGCGTTCCACGCCCCGATCGCATCTCGGTAGTCGGTCGCTTCATCTTTCAGGAAGGTCTTCCAAGCTTCGACATCCGCGACGCTCTTTTCTTGTTCATGAGAACGCTTTTTATCCGTGCGTTCCTTTTCCTTCGGGCCGGTCGCAAGAACATAGGCGAGCTGATGAGCGGAAGTGGCTTTGGTTAACGTGCGGTTGGCATCCGATATTTCGACCGATTCAAGCCAGTCACTTGCGGCCGTCGCGGATTGATATTCAAGCAATGCCGAATTGATCTCAAGGCTGTATTTAGCATCTTGATTGCTCGTACTTGTATGGAGGCCGAGATGTGTCTTAGCATCGTCCAAGTCGAATTTCCATTGTAACTTGAATTGCTGTGTAAGATGAGAAACGGTAATGGGATGTTGTTTGGTATGCAAAACCCGATCAAAAACTGCTGCAAGTCGTACGATGAGTGCCTCATAGGGAAGGAACGGTTCGAGAGCTGAAAGTCGATCTAAGGCATCGTTAAGCTCTAAATCGAGGGCAGCAGACGCCGATTGGAATCTCAACGTGTTCGAATCTACTGAGTATTTATGCTCGGCTTTTGCAAATCCCGATTCAAATAAGTACAACGACCTTGCTTGCTTGGTTTCTAGTTCGAAAGTTGCATCGGAGAAGGAAGTCCAATATTCGGTTTGCGCATCATCATGACGAACCGCATTGTCGTACTGCGATTTGGCGACCGCTAGATCGCGATCTTCTTTCGAATCAATGTCCGAGAGATCACGTCCCAATTGCTTATTTGTAATTTCCCCCCAGTAAGCCTTGTCTACCTTGTTAACTTCAACTTGCAACTTATATTCGTTTTGCTCTAGTTTAACTTGGTATTCCGTCCAATGGCTAACGCTTCCTTCGCTCGCTTCTTCGTTTTGCCTGATCGATTCTGCCGTCGCTTTTCGGAAAGTCGCTATTGCAAGCACCATATCTGCGCGAGCGGTTTCTACTGCGAGCGTTTCAGTCGAAGCACTGGTCGCTAGGCTGATATCTCGTTCCTTCAAAGCGGCGGCGACTCTGTTTTTGTGATCCTGTTCGATTACCGCGATCGCCAAATCGCGTACCGACGTTGCGGAAATTTCTCGTATCCTTTTCTCTTGGTGGTGCTTCGCGATTGCAACGCTATATGTTTCGACCGCCTCACTTTTCTCGATCTTATAGTCGCGCACATTTTCAAAACCTTTCAACGCATTGGTCAAAAATTCTGTATGTCTAGCTAAGAACCAATCATGATCGTAATTAGCGATTGCCGAACCGCGAAAATTCTGTGCTGCTACATGGTCGCTTAGATTTGCCAACAGTAGCGACTCTAACTGTGCGCGATACTCAGCAGAATCTGGATCGACATCTTCTGGTGGTGCATCTCTATAAAGCGTGTAGGCGGTGGCCGACGCGTTCACCATGACTTTATAGGCATCGTCTAAGCCATTGAGCCTTTCGACGTCGTCATCGGGGTGATTCAGGTCGGCCCAATCGAGGATTGCTACGAGCTCGTTTTCAATGGCAACGCGCCGCGCTTCGTACTTTTCTTCGGCGTGTGCGATTGCGGCGGAGTATAGGTTTTGCGCTATACTCAAATCGTTTGACAGTGCGACCGTCAAAGCGTTATCAAAACCAGCTTTTGCTCTATCTAGCTCCGACTTCTTAACCGCTGCGGATTGGCTGATGGCATTTTGGAATTTAACATTTGCCGCATTGTCGCTTACCTGGCGAACGCGAGCACTATTTCTTACAACACTATCGAACGCATCTTCAGCAGCTTGCTTCGCTGTCTTGAAGTCGTCATCATCATCGATATTTAGACTTGGTCCAGAATACGTTGGTATCGAGGTCGGTGGTTGTGTGAGAGACGAATCGTCCGGGATTTGTAACAGCCCGTAGTGCGGTGAATCGGGAACGGAAAGCGCATTGAAGGTGAAGCTTTGCGAGTTACCGACAAAGGACTGCATCGAGAGCGCAAATGCGCTACTTGCTTGGTTTAACGCCAACGTCAGGTTTTCATTGGCAACTTGACGCGACTCTGACAATGCTTGTTGGGAGGCCAATAGCAATGAATTGCGTTCGGCATTGGCGTCGTTAGAACTCGTTTCACGCTGACTATCACTCAGTCGATCTTCAGCGATTCTTGCAAGTCGAGCGTCCGTTCCGGCGTTTATCGTATCTAGTTTGACTTGCTCGAATTCAACTATCAACCTTGCTTTTTGCAGCGCATTTTCTGAATTGGGATCGGTAGCAAAAACGAAATCAAATCCAACCCAACCGCCACCGTCGACGGCATTTTCGAAAGAAGGTCTTGCTTGGATCGAAATCCAGGCATCATGTGATAGTCCTGCGGGTGAATAGCTGAATGTGTTATTAGCTGCAATATTCGTTGTACCATCAATGCGACCATCGCCATCGTGGTCGAATGAGATGACGGCCGGTTGGTTACTGTTGCGACCGATGACGCTACCGCTAATGGTTGGAATGCTCGTTACACGATCATTTGGAAAACCGTTATCAGTCGTTAGGCCAATATTTGATATTTGCAATGACTGAGTCGGTGACGCGAGCAGCTCGAACGTCAACGGAGCAGACCATGGGCTCCGGATTATTTGACCGCTTGATGTGACTGTTCTCGAACGAACCTTGATACTGTTCTGCCCTGCCACTAAACCATTTGGAGCAGTTGACCACATGCCGCTAGTGGAAACGGCCGCAACGGAATCGGGGTAACTATCATGATCGAAATCAATTTCTACAATCGTATTCTCAAATTGTAAATCGTTGGCAACGTCTCCCTCAATTCGAGAATCGCTCGTCACATGATCGGAACCACTCACTCCGTCATCACTGGTCAAGCGGATTGTTGGAGCACTCGGGGACAATTCAGACTGCGCAACATGTGTAATTGAAATAGTCGTAGTTCCAACGAGCTGCTCTTTGGTAAACTCGCCTGTTTCGCGAGTGCGGATAACAATCGAGTGATTTCCGGTCGGAAGACCGCTCAACGCAACGACAAACCGTCCATAGTCGTCGGTTGTCGTAGTCCAATCAATTAGGATCGGATTATTGGTCAAGTCGAATTCGATCCACTTGCCTGCGACGGACCCCTCGTTCGTAATCCGTCCTTTGAGGATCGGAACCTGAAGTCGAGAGTCGATGTCGATTGCAAAGTCATCGAAAACGATATCCTTGACCAACGGAGCAATATCGGGCTGGTCGGCTGACGATGCGAGTGTAAACGTTATTGGACTCCAAGAGCTATAGTTTTGAGCTTGCGCAACAGAATTGTATTCGCTTACCCGCAAATTGAAGACTTTTACGCCTGGTTGCGATATTGATGGCGAGTAAATGAACGTACCGTCTATTCCAGTAAAGACTGTCGCGTCGGGAGTTAGATCCCCATCAAGGTCAATTTCGACGGGCAAACCACTAACGGTGTCAGCATTGGTCACGCGTCCTACGACGGTGGGATTGCGAGTGATATTGTCGCCGTCGATCCCTGAATCACTAAGAAGGCGACGTTCTGTTATGATCGGCGCAGGTTTGGCAATTGTAGGCAGCCGTTCGAATTCGAATGATGACCAAGCTCCAGGCTCAAGATTCTGGCTTAATGTATTGCGAGAGAGCCCGCGAAAATAGAGCGTATGCGCTCCGAGGGAAAGGTAGGGCGGCGAAATCGTGAAATCACCTTGAGCATTCGACACAACTTCTCCCTTGATAACGATGTTGTTAGTAAGGGTGTCGAATTGTCCCCATTGAATCCTCGTAGCTTCGGCTTTTCCACTTTTAGCAGCGTTGCCTTGAATCGCGATCCGCGTCGACTTGCGATCATGGGAGTCTCCACCGTCGTCTTCCACCAATCGTAGATTCGCAATGACGATTAGCGGGGAAGCGAGCGGCAATCGCAGAAAACTGTTGCCGCTCCAGGGGCCATACTCAGTCACATTTAGGAGTTGGTTCCAGCGGGTAACTCGGGCTTCAATTAGCGTCCAATTGTTTACTGATATTGGCGGTGAGTAGAGGAACGTTCGATCTGATGCAGGTTGTATGGTCGCCCTGATCCTGTCTGTTTCGCCATTAAAACGAAATTCAATATTGATATCATTGAGATCTGCATTGCCCATCAGTTGGCCAGATAGCGTTACATCGGTAGATTGCCGATCGTTTGTCGTTCCCGTGTCATTTAGAAGGTGAATCGCTGGATTGAAGCCTGGAAGCGCGGGAGGCGAATACGTAAAGGCACCGTTGTAGCTTACTGTTGACGAAATCCAGTTGCTTGTGATCCGATCCCAGATGACGACTCTTCCAACGACTAGATTGTTCCCGGCAATCAGGTGCGGGATTTCAAAAGAATAGTAGCCATTGGGCGCGATTCCTACTCGTTCCACAATTTCATGCGGTGTGCCCGCATTGACTTTCAACTCTACGAGAACGCGATGCGGTGCAATCCCAGCCAATGCGACATCACCGGCGATCCGATGACTACTGTCGATCGCTAATGACATTTCCGGGAAGACGATACTGGGAGGACTATCGAGCGTTACTGATTGCCAGGCTCCGATCCGAACACCCCTTGCACTATCATCCCACCACCGGCCGCGCACGTAGACAATTCCACTTGAAAGGACTGTCCCATTCGGCAACTGAAACAAGAATTGCCCGTCTTCATCGGTTGAAAAGGAACTTGTATTCAAGAAAGTATCGTCGCGAGAAAACTCGACGGTCATCTTCGTCGGGATGAAGGCTCCGGTACCAACCGCTACTTCCGCAACTCCGCTAAGCAACCCATTCTGATTTTGATCGGCATTTGGCTGGAAGCTAAAGCCTGTGAGCGAAATCGACTTGGCTGGGAGATCGAATAACGTCAGAAGTTTCCAACCAAATACACTTGTTGTCGCCGTACCGTTTGAATAGGACGTATGAACAAGACGATACGAAATCTTTTTAGTTACGGTTTGAGTACCGCTTTGGGTCCCGAAGGTTGGGTCGAAGCTTCGTGGATCATAAACAAAGCTTTGGTCACTTGACGATAGTACGATGCTACCGCTTGGGGTTACACTGGCAGTATTTCCAACTTCTCCATGATAGAAGTCGACGCGAATTTGATCCGATTCTTGAACGAGTCCATTGAGCCATCCAATCAGCGTTGGGTCGTTTACTGGTGCGGGTTCCTCTCCGCCGCCGTCGTCGTTTGGATCATGTAGTAATCGAATCGACAAGCTGTCCGAGGTCAGATTTTGCGTTTTAAATTGCAGAATCCCTATCGCTCTTTCGCTTTCCAATGCGCCGTCAAATCCACGATAAACGAATCGCACTGCACCTGGAATCGGTGTAGTTGATGTGGAAGGCAGAACAAAGTAGAGCCCCCGTTGGTCGATTAAGGACTTCGAGTAGTGGATTCCAATAACGATCGGAATCGGCTGAGATCCTGAGTCGGTTGGATCGGCACCGAGTTGGAGCATGCCGTAAGCGATACTTGCAATACCAGTCGACGGATTTGTTGCCTTAGGTGGTTCAACTAGAAAAAACTCCGGAATCGCGATACCATCGACATCGTCATAACCGAGCTCCGTCCAATTCAACTGCACACGTGTTCCGTAAGCTGCGATTGCCGTCTTCACAAAACTTGGGACGGTCGGTCGGTCATTTACGGGCATTACTAAAACGGAGAAAGTACGTTCGGTTTCAGCATGCCCGTCACTTACCACAAGTGTTAAAACGGAACTCCCATATTGGTTGGGTTTAGGCGTGAGCAAGATCTGCATGGTAGCGGGAACGCCTACCAAGCTCATGTCACGCACAACAATTTGCTGAGCGTCAAGCAACGCTGTATTGCTGGAGTAAATTCGATACGTTAGGTCCCGATTGAGCGATTCGAGATCGGATACCGCTATTGACACCCACGTGCTAGGGCTATCTTCCAATAGAACCTGATTAGAAATTTCGACAGTTGGCGGCGTATTCACTGCCTTAATGGTAAAGGAAAGCGTGTTCGGCGAGAGTGCCGTATCTTGGCCACCTCCGTCATCGCTTACACGAAACGCGAATGAAGTGATCGCGTTGTTCGACGCAGTCGAATTGGGCACAAAGACAAGTTTCGAAATCGAATCGATCAAGATCTCCTGATTGGGTTGCACTACCATTCCGTCAAAAGTCAATTGTCCTACGACGGGGTTCGGAAGTTGGACGATCACAACGGATTTAAAATGATTTTCAGGCGCAGGAAGCTGGCCAGCATCACTGAATCCAAAATCGCCGACTTGGAATCGGAAAACGCTCCCTCGGTAAAGTATTTGTGAACTATCCGATCCCGTGGGGCGTTCATTGACGGTCGCCGGGTCGAAAATATTGAACGCGATTCGATATGAGTTCGATGACGTGTCGCTTCCGCCATATCCTGTTCCTCCGTCATCAACTACGCTGAAGTAAAATGCACCAGCTTCATTGCCTAAAAAACCTGACTTCGCAGTAAACACCAGATTCGAAATAGAGAATGGTGCATTTGCATCTGTCGAAATGACTTTACCAAATTCGACCTCGGCACCATTCAGTTTGAGTGTACCTTGAGCCGGGTCGGGCAGAGACTGGATGATGATGCTCTTGAAACCGTTTTTGGGAAAATCATTCGGGTCATCAAACTCAAAATTGGCAACCGTGAACGCAAACGTAGAGTTCTTGACGATAGAAAAGATCGAACTCTTGGCGATCGGAGGATGATTGACGGCAACCTGGTTAATGTTGAACGCGAATCGTTTTGGATATGGGTCTAAATCTACACCTCCGTTCGTGGTACCGCCATTATCGCGAACTTGGAAGGTAAACGAACCAACGGAGATACCTAAGAAATTGCTCGCCGGTTTAAATCGCAGTTTGGAGATGTTTAATTCAATAACGGTGTCGCCAGCCGTCAATTGCTCTGTGCTGCCTGCAGTTATCTCTCCGTTGTTGTCTTGGTCAACAAAAAGCACCCCGTGATCTGGCCTTGGAATAGTCGTGAATACGACCGAGTGAAGCTGCGAGTTTCGATCAAAAGCGTCTGTAAAGCCAAAATCGCTAGTTGAAAACGCGTAGAGGGAATTCAGAACGATGTCTTTGGTCGTGCTATTGCCTGAAGGTGGATGATTGACGAACGACTCACCCAAATCGTGCAAGAGAAAATTAGCGGGCTCAAGTGACAGATCATCTCCACCAAGAGCCGTGCCGCCGTCGTCTCGAATTCTAAATTGGAAGCTAATTGGGTTCGATGATTGCGGATTACTGGCTGGAGCGCCTAGCGCTCGAGCGAATTGCAGATATTGAATTGCGTCAGACAGTATCTCTTGGCCTGCTATAACGACAACGCCGCTAAGGCTTAGCACGCCAAATTGCGCATCGGGCAACGTCGAAATGATAATTGATTTTAATCGGTTATTTGGCGTGTCGAGTGAATCGCTGATCGCAAAGTCAGATTGGCGAAACGAATAGGTTCCGTTCGCTTGAATCATGCGAGTCGCGTTGACTCCCGACGGAGCGTGACTTGGCGCTAGCACCTTAAATGAGAATTGACTGGAATTGACCGCAAGATCAACACCACCCATGGCTACCCCTCCATTGTCGCGCACGCGGTAGTCAAACGATCCAATCTGGTCCCCAACGGTAAATGAATTTGGCGAAAAGAGCAGTTTGTCGATTGAAGCAAATGGGATCTCCATTCCAGGAAGAACGGAAATAATATTACTCGGGCTTACTTGAAGGTAGAGAAAACCGAGTGTCGCGGGCGGCGAGCTTTCGATTACGATCGATTTGAGGAATTGCTTGGGAGAGTCAACATCTATTAGTTCGAAATCTGCGGTCTTGAATGCGTAGTTAACGCCACGTTTGGTCGACCTTTCGATTGGAGCAACCGAGGGTTCTCGGTTCGGAACCATTCCGAACAACTCGATGCCACTTCCTTCCATTTCGAGCGGAAATAGATACATCCCGTTTGCACGAAGCAAATTATTTGGAAGTCTTGCCCCAAATCCAGGATTCATGCCCTCGGCAAGTCGGAAAGTGCCCGATGGTGTTCCGTCCGAAGTCCAGATCTTAATTCCATCGTCAGGGTTATAGGCTTCGAAATAGAGGGTTCCGTTCACGTTCGTTAGCCGCGTTGGGTTGGAACTTCCATAGGAACCGTATTCATAGGAAGGATTTATATCCTTGACTATGATAGTGCCAGAATCCGTTCCGTCAGATTTCCATAGCTCCATTTCACCGTTGTAAGTCGTCGCGGTGAAGAACAGAACACCACCGACGTTCGTCAACGAAGTTGGTTGCGAACCATATCCATTTCCATAGGAGTCCTGTTCCCCAACAATGTTGCGAACAATCTGTGCAGAGTTACCCGTCGCCTTCCACAACTCTTGTCCCTCCGCCCGAGTGGATGCAACGAAGTACAGAGTTCCCGATACGTTCGTAAGCCCACTGGGATAAGAACCTTCTACAATTGTGTACGGTACGGCGTTTGGAAGTTGATATCCATACTCATCATACTGATACGAATAACCTGTTCGATTCTCCGCAATATCTCGCACAAACATGGTGCCAGCTACGTTTCCATCGGTCTTCCAAAGTTCACGACCGATAGCTTGAGTTGAAGCGACGAAGTAAAGTGTTTCGCCAACAACCGTAAGTTCTGATGGCCAAGAATTTCCAACAGGATCTATATCGACGAAGCGAGCGGTTCCAGTCGAAGTTCCATCCGACCTCCACAACTCTTGGTCGCCATTGGCGTCAATCGCACTGAAGTAGAGTTGCCCCTTGAAGCTTACCAAATGCGAAAGCGAATCAACACCTTCAGCTGCCGGAAACTCTAAGACTCGAAACGTCCCGCCACTTGAGCCATTTGATCGCCAAAGTTCGCTTCCCCCGGTGGGGCGAGATACCGTAAAGAAGAGCGTTCCGTTAAAGTTTATCAGCCACGACGGGTTGGAGCCGCCATCTAACGAAATATTTTTAACTCGACTTGTACCGCTTTTTGTTCCATCCGACTTCCAGAGTTCGCTACCAGCAACGCTATCAGACGCACTGAAGTAAACGACGCCATTAACTTCTGTGAGCCACGATGGTTCCGAGCTACCCGTACCTGAAAAAATGTCTTTAACCAGTGCAATTCGTGGCGACGACGAGGAAGGGACATTATTCGCTGAGTTTGGAGCGACCGATACGTTTAAGACAAATGTGTTCGGCGTAAGATCAAGGTCAACGCCGCCGAGCGCAGTTCCGCTATCGTCTCTGACTTGGAATTTGAATGAGGCAGAAAAACTGTTCGCACGATTCGAATTGGGCCTGAAGCGGAGTTGGGGTATTAAGCCAACTGGAATTTCTTGCCCAATGGAAACGGGGAGATCTATTGGGACTTGATTCGCGCCACTATTGACTTGTAGAAGTAACGTTCCACGGTCGTTTTCAGGCAAAGTCGAAATTCTTACGCGGTAAAACGCGTTCGAATCCAACGGATCGTAGAAATTGAAGTCACTCGGACGGAAAATATAGTCCGTTCCATTAAAGAGAGATCTAGAACCGCTTGCCCCTCGAGGCGAATGGTTTGGGACCATCTTCCAAAGTTCGACTCCCGTATCGGAGCGGTGAAACGGAAAATAGAAAGTCTCATTGATTACGACCATCTCTTCTGGAAAAGTCGAACCGAGCCCTGGATTACTCTCGGGTGTAAGAATGGATGTTCCATTGTCAGTTCCATCTGACGACCATATTTGGAGTCCGTCCTCAGGCGTATAGGCATTGAAATATAGTCTTCCGTTAACATTGGTCAAACGCGATGGGCTCGAGCTTCCTACGACATCATAGTACCCATCATAATAGTTCGGCGCGATATCTTTTACTGCCACCGTACCGCTTACTGTCCCGTTGGATTTCCAAAGCTCAAGGCCGATTCCGGCATCAAATGCGGTAAAGTACAATGTTCCATTGACGTTCGTTAACTGGGAAGGGTCAGAACTATACCCATTCCCATACGAGTCCTGCTCTTGAACGATATCTCGAACGAGCTCAATTGTGCTGCCGTTTGATTTCCAAAGCTCCGTTCCTAGACTTCGGGTTGTCGCTTTAAAAAAGAGCGTCCCACTTACATTGGTTAGTTCCGTCGGATATGAACTAGTATTTACCGGCCCGTATGGAATTGGATTGTAGTATTCGTCGTAACCCTGATTGCCATCTGGAGTGTAGGTCTCCCCAAGATCGAAAACCATCATCGTTCCTGTCACATTTCCATCGGAACGCCAAAGCTCGCGTCCGGCTTCTGTTGTGGCGGAAAAAAAGAGATTGTTATCGACTACCGTGAGACCTAACGGATTGGAACTTCCATTGGCGTTAATGTTCTTGAACAACGCTGTCCCGTTCGCCGTTCCGTCGGAAGTCCAAAGTTCTGAATCCCCATCTGGAGTAGTCGCACGGAAGAAAAGTTTCCCGTTGAAATTTACCAATGACGACAGTGAACTATATCCAGAATTCCACGGAAAGCTTTGAATCAATGAAGTCCCAACTTCCGTTCCGTCCGATCGCCATAGCTCGCTTCCACCGGTCGGTCGAGATATGGTAAAAATCAACGTCCCATTTAGGTTCGTTAACCATGCGGGACTCGAACTTCCATTGAGTACAAGATCCTTAACCAAGACAGTACCAGAATTAGTTCCATCCGACTTCCAGAGCTCATTCTGATGGTCGTTATCGGATGCAACGAAATACAACGTTTCATTGACGTCAGTCAGCCATGATGGCATTGATGCCGTCGATCCCTCGAAAATGTCCTTTACAAGGCGGGCAATCGGCGTTCTCGACGGTGCAGGCCCACCTTCGACACTCGAAACATTGAACGTGAAAGAATTGCTTGAAAGTGCAAAATCCTGTCCCCCGAAAGCGACCCCACCGTCGTCGCGAACACGAAACAAAAAGCTCGTTGAAAAGGCTCCTAGTTTGGTTGTTTCTGGCGTGAAAGTAAATTTAGAAATGACCCCAACGGGAATCTCGTCCCCAACCTTTACGCGCGCGCCACGTATCCGGAGAACTCCATCTTCGATCGGTGGTAATGATTCAATGCGAATGGACTTAAGACTATCGCCCTCAAACGGATCGGAGAAGCCGAAGTTATTCAGTTGAAAAGTGTAAGTCGTCCCGTTTCGGAGGGCTTTGACTGCGTCGGTCCCCAACGGGGGATCGTTAACACTCTGGATATTAAACGAAATTGCATTGGGCGTTGGATCAAGCGGATTGTCTCCAATACCATTGCTACCGTTGTCTCGTACTTGAAAGTCAAATCCAGCAAGATCTGATCCGTGAAAATTAACCTTCGGTTTGAAAACAAGCTGAGACAGCATGTTCGACGGGATCTCGATGCCGGGAACAATGGTAAGACCGCTATATTGCAGTTCGCCAATTGCAGCGTTCGGTAAACTATCGATTTTTATTGAGGCAAGCGTGTTCGGTGGAAAGTCATATCCGTCCGAAAATCCGAAGTCCGCTGCACCAAACACATACTGATCATCTTCACGAACGAAAATGCGCGCGTCCGTACCGGAGGGCGGTTGGTTAAAATCGCGAATGTCAAGATAAAGAACGCTATCATCCTGACTTAAATCGACACCTCCATTTTGCGTACCACCATCGTCCCGCACGTAGAATTCAAAGTTCGCCAAAACGTTCTCGGTCAAATTCGGATTTGGCTTGAACGTAAGATAGGGGATTAGTGATCGCGGTATCTCTTGATTCAATTGTACCGAAGTCTCGGCAAGTTGAAGTTCTCCGAAGGTTGAAGATGGAAGCGATGATACAACAATTGAGAAAAGCTGATTGGCAGGGCTGTCCGCCGGATCACTGAATCCAAAATCAATAGCCTGTATGGAAGCTACAATGTGCCGATCGATTAGCTTGGTCGTGCCAAGTCCAACAGGCGGATGGTTTTGACTCCCGCCACCTTCGCCTTCCGCTTGGGCAGAAGCAATTCTCGAATCGGAATTAGTACCGAGTTGCTCAAAGCTTTGAGCGTATTGAGGACTATCAGCATGCATCCATGCATCGAAGTTATGAATCGGAACGCCCGCCATGAGCTCACGTCGATCCAACGTTTCGAAAAATGCTATTCGAAAGCGATGTCGGGAACGCTTTTTGAAAATGCAACCAGCGAGTGCGCGAAATCGCTTTGAACGCAGTAGTCTACGGAAGTACCCACCCATTAGAATTGCCTCTTTCTTGCGAACCCTTTGAGTTCCTGCTTTTACGCACTTGATTTGCAACAATGCTACATCACGCAACGCACTTTAGAGTTTTCAACTAGCAGAAACGCAAAGTCAACTAGGCACAAACCTTTTTTCGAATTTTTTTTGATCGACTTTTCGGCTGCGACTAAAATTTTTGCGAATCGTTGCATGCCTCAGCATTGCTTCGCTTCGTACTGACGCGTTCCGGAATCGTTTGGCGAAAATACCTGAAACAGTTAATCGCCTTGGCAAGCCGCTCGAACCCACTGGCTATTGGAATCCAAGACCGAAGTGGAACGACAAGATCGAGTACGAACAGATTTCCTCTTATATAAGGATAGTCAAGGGCGATTTGCTGACTTCCACGCAAACCGTCACACCTTCATTACTAACCTTAGCAAAGCGAAGGTTTCGCCTAAGGTTGCCCAGGAGCTTGCACGTCACTCCGACATACGGCTTACTTTGGGTATTTACACGCATACGGACCTTACTGAAAAACAGCGGGCTGTTGATGCTCTTCCAAAACCTTGGGAGTGTACTGGGAGTAAACCAGTAGCTTTGAATGACGTTTCTTGTCCCCAAGCGTCACAACCGGTCGAACCACTTACGGTCGAGCCCTCGGTTCAGGTGTCGAGCCAACTCCTTGCTACTTCAGGACTTGGCACAACGTGTCGCGAAGAGTCGCGAGAAAACCTAAGTACACCCGAGAGGATTCGAACCTCTAACCCTCGGTTCCGAAGTCAGGATTTGAATTGTTCTAAGACGTTTGCTACCAATGAATTGCGTGAAGAGGGAACAACGCTGGGAGTAAATGGGGAGTATGGCAAAAGCAATGGTTGTCCTTCATCGTCGTTAATTGTCGATCAAGAACTCCTTCAACTCGCTCAATGCTGGAGCTTCCTTCCGGATCATGTTCGGCAAACGATTATGACGCTGGCGATCGTTGCGAGTAGCGAACAGCAAAGCGATCTATCGTCAGACTCGAATAACGGTACAAGCGACAAGCATGGGTGATAGTTCGGATCAATCTCGTTTTCGCTGCGAGAAAGAGAGGTAGCGCCAAAGCCCGCTACCACTCATTCTCTCGCACAGCAGTACTACTTTGCATACGAAGATGGTCATCAACTGCTACGCGTTGCTCACCATCTTCCTATGCTTAGCGAAATGCTTAGTTTGAACGATCGACCATCCATATTGACGCCCACACTCTTTCGTCAATGGCGGGCTCCAGAGGTATCAAGCCCCAAGGTGCGTGCCGCGCCGCTTAACCGTTGGCGAATGAGAATTCAAGGTTAAATGCATCTGTTTCATGAAGTAGCGGCAAGGAACAGAACCATCTCAGTGCAGATGGTACTGTTCCTTGCCAAACGTACTTTGGTTTGAGGCCAAGCTTGAGCACCATCCGAAGCGGATGCAACTCAAGCTTGGCCCGACGGCTATGGGTGCCAATTATCGGTGATCGACTGGCTTTCATGTTGCACCTCTGATAGCGGACGACGGATTTGAGTTGTCCGTGAGAACTTCGGTCGATATAGCAAACCCATATGCTTCGGATCGAACTAGCACAGACGACAGACATGTCGCTTTTGCCTTTATTTGACTTCACTGCCTATACTCCGATTGAAGCTTTGCGAATATCGACGGTCGAGGTCATTGTCGCCAGAGTCAGAACCATCTCAGAGCAGATGGTACTGTCTCTGGCTATAGTCCTCGTAATTCCGTTGAAGATTGAGAGCATCCGAAGCGGATGCACTCAATCTTCAACGGATGGCAATGGGTGCCGCATCGATAGTTGGCTGGCAAGTTGGATCTCGATGTCGATCGCGGACGCTTTCTGCCGAATGCGGAAAATATTTGGCAAGTTGTGAAGAAATCTTGCGCCGTTTGTACTTCTCCAACGACGTCATTCTTTAGAAGGGGACTGAAACCAGTCTCCGTTGCTTGCCGTCGTTTCACCGATTTGCCTTCCCACTGAACTTTTGGAGATCCCATGTACCGTACGCTCAACGCAATCAAATTTGCTGCTACGCTCACGACGATGCAAGAGGCGCAGCTTCGCGGCTACCTAGAGGAGCTTGCGAAGTATCGCTTGGATGACGAATCCATCGAAGTCGATGCATGGCTGGCTAGCTTCATTCAACTACTTATTCGGCGCTATTTCGAACTTCGAATTCGATTGGACATCCAAGACGACTTCTTGGAGCAATTGGATGCGATGTTGAAGGTCGAGTCGGTTCGTGCTGAAGTCACAACTCGGGCTTTCTCGCATGGTTCGCCGACTTTCTACCACTTGCAATCGGTAGTCGATGCTTTGGTGCAGGCTGCTTGGTGGCAGCACAAGTTGTTGAAGCCTGCTTGTGCGACGGCACAAGCAGGGTGAACGAATTGTTTACTGCAAAGACCTTGGGGGCTCCGCCCCCAAACCCCCGAGATTTTACGAGGCATTACTCAGGATCAAAGAATCGTTTTGCCTCCCGTTCAAACCCGTTTCCTTCCTTCAGAAAAGGCATTCCACATGTTATCCAAGAATTCTCGAACTAGGCTCGCGGCTCACAAGAAAAAGTCAGCGGAACAATACAACCGTGATTTCGTCTTAACGATGTTTGTTCGAATCGGTGCTTCCGAAGGGCTGATTGAGCTCGATGAAAAGCATCGGAAGCTTTTGCCAAAATTCGAAATCGTTTTGAACCGCTTCAAATTCCTGAATGGTCTCGACTTTGACATTGCACGTGAGATCCGCCGTCAGCTAGCCGATAACAATTCGTTTCACTTGTTAAAAAAGTATTGGCTGAACAAGGAGCGTCCGAGTTGGGCTGATATTGAGAATGCTTTGATTATCGCCTGCAACGCTGCGGCGACGGGGCATCGAAACGAAGAATCGGCTTCGATTCGCTAGCGGATCTGCAATAGTTTGAATTCAATTTAGAAAGGGATCTATCGTGAGTATTATGTCTTACATCGAATGGACGAATGGGACTTGGAATCCATTGCGTGGCTGTACGGAAATTAGTCCAGGTTGTGCTCATTGCTATGCGAGAATATTCGCTGAACGCTTTCGGGGTGTTCCTGGCCATCCCTATGAGCAAGGCTTTGATCTTCGACTTGTGCCGGAAAAGCTGAGCGATCCTTCGAAGTGGAAAAAGCCTCGAAAAATCTTCGTGAATTCGATGAGCGATCTTTTTCATAAGGATGTTCCTGAGGATTTTATCGAACTGGTCGTCAGGGCCATGATCGATGCGAATTGGCATACCTACCAAGTTCTTACCAAACGAGCTGATCGGATGGCCAGTCTCCTCTCGGGACGTCTTGCCCCGTACCGTGAGCTGCGGAATATTTGGTGGGGAGTTAGCGTCGAGAATCGTAAGCACGGTCTACCACGAATCGATGCTCTTCGAGAAGCGGCTCCTTCACTGGCGTTTCTATCGATCGAGCCCTTGCTGGAAGATCTTGGGAAAATCGATTTGGCTGGCATCCATTGGGTAATCGTGGGGGGCGAAAGTGGACCTCGGGCTCGTCCGATGCAAAAAGATTGGGTACTTCGGATTCGCGATCAATGCTTCGAACAAAATGTCCCTTTTTTCTTCAAACAATGGGGTGGAACTCGCAAACACCTGACCGGCCGCGAGCTCGACGGCAGAACTTGGGACGAATTCCCGATGGTTCAAAGCCCCAGTTAACGGCTCAGTCTGTTCAACAATAATCCAGGCCGACGGAAACATCCCAACGATATCGTCCCACGAGATTTTGGTTTCGCGAATCTGCTGCATACCGGCGCGGGCGGCGGCAGGAATCGCTCTTTGTCGGCGATTTACTCGGATTCATTGCAACTTTTTCGATCGCTCATCGACTTGTAGGGGGACGACAAAGCTGTCGTTTCCGCCGTCGGAGCTAGTAGCCCGACGGCGGTGAGTTCATGGGAAGCTTACCTCTAACCTATCAATGAGAAGATGGTTGCGATAAATCGAGTCGCCACCGAAGCAATGCTTCACGCGGCGACAATCGATGCCATTCCCTCGCGGAACGCGTAACCAAGCGAAAAAAATTTCCCGGATTCCTGCGCAATTTTTGATTGGACAACGACTACTTATTTGAAAGCAACCATTAACCTTCGTTTTAAGTTGAGAAATCCGTGATGTCAGCCCCGTTCGAGAAGTTCGTTTCAGATGCGTGCCTTACGCGAACCAGCTGGTTCGCAGCCCTGATCCTGACGGCGTTGGCAGACCTCTCCGATGACCCCAACACGATCGCAATGCGAGGGACGCCCGGTGCGCATTTTTTGAATCTGTACCATGACTGGCGACGTGAACGGTTGGTGCGATCGGACTTTTTGGTTATTCTTCGCGAGCTCCTGTGTCATCCTTGCGTCCTTGACGAACTCGAGGCGTTTGTCCTGGCAACATTGCAAACGCAATCGTTGTCTAACCACTGGCTTCTTTCTTTTGGAGAAAATTGTTATGAAAAGTAAATGGGATCGATTGGCGTCCACACAAGCGCGGGATGCCCACGAGAATTGCATGCCCCAACGCATCGGTACTCGATACCTGACTAGCACTGGAGTCGCGGTGTTGTTCAACAACAACCCTTACAAACGGTACCAGGTCGCCAGAGCGAAGGAGTTTGAGGCACTCGCTGAACAACTCCAAGCGGCTGGCATCGAAAAACTGGGGTATGCCGAGTATCCGAAGCATGGCCACCAAGCAGGTTATACCTATGCGGCAATCTTTCGCTGCACTGAAGAAGAGGAATACTTGATTCTTGAGATGGCTCGTGGTCTTTTTGCCACCATGATTCCCATGAGCGATGGGGCTTAGAAAGCGTGGTGAAGTCTTGGCGGTGTGACCACGAAATCGTCGGACTCTTCTCGACCAGTTTGAGCGCTGGAAGAGTCGGCGTCTCATAGAGAAGATGCGGTCGAAGTGTAATTGAAACCATCGCGCTTTGACCGCCGAAAGCAAGAACATTCAATAACCAACCTCGACAAAAACCGAGCGGGGAGGGGAGGCTTTTTATAGCCTTCCCCTCAAGCACCGCTCTTTCGGAACAAAGAGACAAAGCTCTTCGACCCTTTCGACCCAGCTATTCCTCGGTTGGTTGCGTCTTCGCAGAGCCAACTTCCGCTTCACTAGGTTCTTCAAAATTGCCATAAACCAAGAACGTAATCAACAAGGATCTAAGAAATGGTGGCAAGTCGCGCTAAGTACCTGATTACCGATATGGGTGTCGGTCATCTATTGACCCTCGACGAGATGTGGTCGCCGTTCCCGTGGGCTCGACAAGCCTACAACGATGGCGAGTTGATGACCTTCCATACCAAAGCCGAGGCCAAGCGATTCGTGGCAAAACTAAAGGAACGTGGATACTACACCCAGCCGATCGCGGCGAGCGACGTACCGTGGAATAAATCGATTGACGGCGACGGCACGTATGGCTCCGATATCGATTGGCTGTCGATCAAGGATCTTGTTCGGCAAACCTTAGAAGTTACAAAGAAACATGAGGCAATGATGCGCGAAGCGGCCGCAGACGACGGGAAAACTTTTGAAGATTTTATCGCGGCTGCGATCACGATGTTGATTCAAGACGTTGTCGAGCCAGACTAGGATCAATGTTGAACGTCGGCTCAACAATGGGTTAGCCTTCTTGTCGGAGAGACACGACGGTAAGTCGGATGAGGATTTTCTCGCGGCGGCGATCGCGATGTTGGTCCAAGAAGTAATCGAGCAAGCTTAACTGTTCGGAGCAGCTGCAAACGGGTTGACGATCTTCATTCCTTCTATCATCGTCGAGCCGCCGAAATCTTCAGTGATGAGCGCTTGCACTCCTCCTTCTAGACAGGCGGCGGCCAACATACCGTCCCAATAGGAAAGTCGGTATTTTGCGATGAGATTCCTGCCAGTCCGCCAGTGTGCTGTACTTGGAACAAGAATTTGGTCAGCCATCGCTTGCATTTCGTCAAGGCTAGCCCATGCCGTTTCCTCAGTAAATCCATAGGGAGCGAGTTTACGACTTGCCGCGATAAATTCGCAACCTACCTGCCAAGGAAGTGCTAATATTCTAGGAGCCGCTATCAACTCTAGGGCTATTCGCTGTTTTCCTTTATCTCGACTATCGTGGCTATAAATCCAAATGTTGGTATCAATCGCGTCCATGCAATTCATCTCGCGATGGGTACGACTCAACGGAAGTGAACGTCGAGTTTTTCGCTAACTCGAGAAATCGTTTTCGAGCTGCTTGCCGTTCTCCATCTTCTGAATGCGTCGGGATGGATAAGACAGCCGACACTCGATCTCCCTTTCGACATGGCAATTGACGAAGATGCAATTCTCCATCGCTTTCTATTGTTGCTTCCACACGAATCTCGGTCATATCAAGTCCAGTCTCCATCAGTGATTGGGTAACTCACCCATTATAGCACGGTCAAATCCGCAATGCACGAGACGATTTTTCCATCTATCCTATCCGCCCGTACTTATTGGGCTTTCGATGGTCGGTATATCGTGAGATGCAATCGATTTGCTTAGCGCTGTGCAATTGATACTATGTCCTTGCTCGTTGATTGGATGTTCCCCTCATAAACGTCCACTGACCGAGAGAAACGGTGATGCGTGAACGGTTAATTGCTTCTCGAAATATGAAATGAGGATTATTATGGCTGCTGTTAAACCCGTTCATGAAGTGCGTTTGGGCAAAGTGAAAGCCGCCATCTGGCGAAATGAAACCGATGCGGGAACCCGCTTCGGAATCACGTTTTCACGAATCTATAAGACCGATACCGGCTGGGAATCCAGTGCGTCTTTCGGTCGCGATGAACTTCCGTTGCTAGCCAAGGTCGCAGATATTGCGCACACTTGGATCTATCAACAGAACGAAAAGAACGATGCTCATCAGGAGGACTCTGAGAAATCCACTCCGAGTCAATCCAATGGGCGACGTCAAAAATCGGCTAGTCGCTAAGCTCCTTCTAAAGGATGCAAAGTAGATCTGAAGCAAGACATTGTCTTTGCTTCGAATGTTGGTCAAACGAGAGGTTCTCAACTGAGGTTTACTCTGTTGTTTTCACGCATCACCTGCCTCTCGTCATCTCTGATATCGGGTAGAAGACCTACGCAACCGCTTCCATTGATTGGCTGACGATCGTTGATCGTTGGGGGCTTATCAATGGAGGCCGGTGGCGTGCATCCAAAGGTTTTCCAATTTTATTTTTTACCTGTCTGCGGCTCACTCTGAGCATAACACGGCATCAAGGTCCAAAGACGCTTCCCTCGGGGCGCGTCTTTCTTAGCGGCTTTGTTCTTTAAGCGAACAAAGACTCCACCTTGACCATGCCGTGTTGACCTATGCCCAAGAAGCCGCCGACGGGCTCCACGTTTACCCAATAGGTCGACACAGTCGGATCGACCACTCTTGGAGGAAATTATGGATCGAGAAGAAGCACTGAAGAAGAGCGACGACGCTCTTCAAGAACTCGCGAATGCCTTGAAGCAAGGAAAAAGCGACAAGCTACTGGAGTACCTCGGCATGCTGTCGAAGTTTCATCAGTATTCGTTCGGCAACTGCATTCTGATTTACATGCAGAAACCGGACGCAACTTTAGTCGCCGGATTCGGGCGATGGCGAGAGCAGAATCGATTTGTCAGAAAAGGGGAGAAGGGGATTGCGATCCTAGCTCCACTGGTCGGCAAACGAAAGAAGGATTCGGATGCGTCCGAGCCTCAACCTCAATCGACGAACGCAACATCCAAAGAGAATTCCCCAAAGGTGCTCTATGGTTTTCGCGTAGTCCACATTTTCGATGTCTCACAGACCGAAGGTCAAGAACTTCCTGATTTCGCCACTCTTGGCGGTGATCCGGGAGAAAAAATCCAACGGCTGGAAGAGATTATCCGAGGCCACGGAATCGGGCTGGAATTTGTCGAGCACCTCCCCTTCGATGCCAATGGCATGTCGGAAGGTGGAAAAGTCTCGATCGTTTCGACGTTACCCAAGCCTCAGATGTTCTCGACGATGGTCCATGAGCTAGCTCATGAACTGTTGCACTGGGGAGATCGCCGCGAAACGACAACGAAAGTCGTTCGCGAAACGGAAGCCGAATCGGTTGCCTACGTAGTTTGTCGGTCGATAGGACTCGATGTTTCGACGCGGGCTTCGGATTATATCCAGCTTTGGAACGGCGACGAAAAAGTGCTCATGCAATCGCTTGAGCTTATTCGTACGGTCGCTTCCAAGATCATCTCTGAACTGGAGTCGACGATCGTCGATTCCGAGGAGGTGTCCCATGTTGCATAAGGAACGTAACTGGTATCTCCAGTCGATCGGTGGTCCTGAGATTCTTGCTCATAAGCTTGTTCACTGTTCGTGGACGGGCTGTACGGCATTCGAACTCAAGGGCTACATCTTTGCCAATGACGCATTCTCATCGGACGGGGCTCAAGAATATTCAATCTTGAAACCTAGCGCCGACGGAATGTCGCTCGTGGAAATCGAAAGCGTCACGTTCTCGTGGTGCTCGGAAGAACGAGCGTTGGAACTGATCCGAGAGATCATCTCGGGAACGTACGACGCTGAATCGTATGGCACCGTTGATCGCGAACGTTTTTCGACGTTTACGGAACACGGAAATTGTTACCTATGTGTTTAGAGACGGAGGAAATGATGAAGCGATTTATTCCGATTCCTGGTGATTTGATCATCGTGGGATTCAGCGAGTGGTACGCTCTCAAAGACGGCGAGAAATTGCGCGTCTGCGAGAATTGCCATTGGCTCGATGTGGGAGAGGAGCTCTACGTGGCTCCTCGCCATCAAGTCGATACGTTCTGGGGACCGGACGTCGGCCCTCCAGACGGCTACAAACCGATGAAGATGAGTACCTCGGGCGGACCCTTCAAAACCATTAGAATCAAAGCCCTCGAAGGCCTAGAATTGATCGGTGAAGAAGAGGATCGCTTTTGGTGCTGGCAAGATCGGCCAAGAGCGGCTGGCGGTATGGATCGGATAGTCAACGTCGCCCTTTGGCGACTTCCTGTACTACCTGATTCCCACTACCGCGAGCTTAAGGAGAATGGCTGCAATACGCATCGTGATGAGGTGACACCATGAGTGAACCTATTCATGTTGAGAATACTGGACAGAGTGAGGCCACCGCAGGTGGCCTTCTTCGTTTAGGTTGCTGCTATTGCGATCGAATCGACTTTGATGGCGTCGATTCTTTTCCGGCCGACTGGCGCAATATCCAGAAAGTCCAAAAGGAAGGCCTTGGTATTTGGGAGACCCATCTCGGTGTCTGCCCTGAATGCCAAAGTATCGATGATGAACGGTTTGATACCACTTGTGATGGCTCACCCCCTTGGGATGAGTCAGACATGAAGGTGGCTGCCGTCAAAGACGTTCATCCAATCGTCAAGCAGATCATCAATCGTGACTGCCACGTCGGCGAGAGCAATCGAACCGTCGTGCGCTATGTGATTTCGAAACTCAAGAATGGTTACGAATCGTTCCGCAAAATGCCCAAAGCAGATCGGCGCATGCTGATCGAGCAGTGCATTAAGCAGCATCGAGGTAACTTCAAGGAGTATGTCGAAGTCATGAGTGGCTTTACGCGTACCGCCGATGGCAAACTATCGCTTGATGGATTGCCTTCGAAACTAAGCGGCGGAGAAGTCATTCGACTTATGCGCAAGCATAAAGTAACGATTGAGCAACTCGCGTTTCGACTCGGTTCGACGATGAAACGCGTTCGCGAGATCCGTCAAAAAGGCCTCGCCAAAGCGACGGTCGTTCGAGATTGGATTCAGGCGATTACGGGCGAAGACCCCGGTCCCATTCCTGACAAGTATCGAATCAACAATCGCCAAGAAGAGGGGAGCTGCGGCTTTTGTGGCTATCCGCTCTACGTCGGTGATGAAGCCTTCGATTACGTCGGAGAGATGTTTTGTTCTATCTACTGCTGCCGTAAAAGCCGCAATTGGTAGAGATAGGCGATAAGCTTCAAGCTTGTCCCAAAGAAGGTCCAATTCAGTGATGCACGCCACCTGGACCTTTTATTCTGGCCGACGTAACCTGCTTCGGTGTGCTCAACCGACGCGGGCTGGACAAACGGAGAGTTCGTCAGATTTGTGCAACTGTTAAGCAACGCTCGTTGCTACTTCTGTTTATCAAAGCTGCCTGTTCACCCAAGGGTCGCCGGTTCGAGACCAGAGAAATATGATACCCCCATTAAGGACTAAATTGGTATAATTCCTCCACCAATCGGTGGAATCGGTCGAATAGCCGATTCCTCCGAGTTATAAGCCAGTGAATAATTTGTTCGGTGCCATAATTTTTTCATCGTGAAGGGGTAAGAGCCTTATGACCTACTACGACGAGCAAGACCACTGGCGGTACGAACGTGATCTCGGTTTTCACCGTATGCTCGTCGAATACCTCATCGAAACCAAACAACTAGAACTTGCGGCGGCATCGCTAAAAGGTTCAATTCGGATTGATGATTCGAATCACTTGGAACGACCTGATCGTCTTTTCGTAGAAATTCCAATCGAAGCGTATCGGCTAATTCTTGCAAACACGGACAACCAATCCTCAATCCGGCGGGCAGTAACAGCGGTTACGTCGGGGCATCTACATGTGGCACCCAGCATCGAATTTCGAATGAAGAAGCTCGATGTTCCCGACGAAAAATGGGAATCTCACATAAAAACCCTAATAATGCAACCAAAGGGGTCGAACCAATCACTAGTTTCTGAACTTCTATTTTCCAGAGACGGGCGTCCCTTACATGTATGGAACGAGCTTAGATACGCGTCGAAATCAGAGATTCGCATTGCTCAAGAGTTCGAGAAACGGCGAATTCTGTTTTTTCCGCTCACTGTAGCTGTTCGCGCGGATACAGGAGAAAACTGGAACGATCATCGAGAAATTGATTTTCTTGTTTGCGAAAATGGGAAATTTGGAATCCTAGAAGTTGCATATCACCCAGATCGTTATGAAAAAGATTCGGAGAAGAACCTATGGTTCAAACGTTCCGGAATTCTGTGTATAGAGAATTTTACAGCCGAAAGATGTTATAATGACGCTGAAATAGTAGTCGAAGAGTTTTTGGCAATACTAAAACAACACTGAGTTGGGTGCGTTGGCTTGTTTTGAACTGTGTCGTCTTTTGATTAAAACATTGGATCTTGTTTTAGGCGCTTGACCGGCGAGCTGATAGCGGAAGCCATGCAACTGATAGCGTTGCTTCGAGCCGAATTCGCATATCCGAACGCTGGTCCAACAACGTCAACGTCGTAATCAGTTGATGGTCTGCGCAATCAACCACGGCCGCAATTCATTCATGACGTGAAATTCGTTCCTATTTAGGGGATGCCTCATCTAGTAAAGGCATTCGCGATATTCTGAGTGCGCTTTCTCAGGGAAGAACGGGGTCTACGACGATGTAAGGGGGGCTGGAAACGATACGTTTTATGCTCGAAACAACGCGTTTGATCGAATTGAAGGGGGAGGCAGGACGGATCGCCTCTTATCCACAAATGGCCGCTGATAAAACGTACAAGACAGAGTTTATTGACCAAAAATATCCAACAACCTACATTGAAACCACTCCGACATAATGGCACAAGCGTACGCCTACCGTCGAGGGCGGTGTCGAGAACGACTTCGGCCAAGAATCGGGGAGTGTAAAAAGCACCGTTCTGCTCGTCGGATGCCTTGAGGAACCTTTCATAGATGGCACTGATCGTTTCGATAGGGATGACGCCTGGCTGCAAAGAAAGTCAAAAATTTAACCGTTCAATAGTTCGACGAAACGCATTTCGGTATCTTTTCGGTTGAGGCAACCAATATCGCTAGGTATCTATTTAGTTGAGGCAATGCGCTAGGGGAAAAGTAGTTGTCGCTATACAGTTGCTCAAAGACCTGCGAAAGACTTGTGCGACACACTTCGATTAGCATTTGCCGGAATCATCGATCGAAATTCTGGGCCATTCTGTTGGAGGAGTTACCTATCGCCATTACGCGCATCGAGACCCATTGGCATTCAAAGCGACTACCACCATCCCGCAACCGCCAGCATTTTTGTCGTTGGTTAAAGGAATGGATGGCGAGTGCCCATGTTGTCGCCACAAATTCTGAGTTTCGGAGTCCGGTTTGGGCGACCGACGTATCGAAACCAAACTGTGTTGGCGTCCAGGTCGGTTAGTCCTGTGTCACTTACGAAAGTCCGGACGGATGTCCTTCGACAAATTCGGGATTGAGTGCGTCTGTCAGAGCCTGAAGCGAAATCAGAATTTCAAGCTTTATTACTTTGTCCGCACAGCGTGTACAGTTCTCAATGTGCTGTGCGACACGCGGACGATCAGCGTTAGCGGCCTGATTCATGCAGTAATCTGCAAGTAGACCGGAAAGCCTTCGGCATTCGATTGGTACATGAGCTAGGTTAGAAAATACTCTTCGAGCTTCCGACGAACCGCCCGCCTTACTTCGGAGGCGCGTTGATGCGGAACTCCGAGCTTCTTCCCTAGGTCGATAGTTGACAAATTTCCGTTTTCCCACATCATCATCTCCAGTGCCCGCAACTCAATCCCAGACAGTTTTAAGTTTCCAATGTCGGACGCGAATTCCGCGCTTGCAATTGCGTCAAGTTGTGTTATGTCGCCGAGGTGGCGAGCAGTTGGTCGTCGCTTTCTCCGGCGCCACGAAGCATCGCGAGTTCGCTTTAGATAGAGATTTGTCGCGTTACGTACAACTTCGCGACGAATCAACGCCGCCGAAGGTTGTACGCCGAACTCTTCCCTCAAAAGCAGATAAACCGCCGATACAACGTCTCCAATTTCGAGTCGATCGGGCAAACTTCCCCAGCGTTTGATATTGGCTAGGCACGTTTCATTTACAAGGTCAACCGCAGCACTCCAATCGAGTGTCGAACATACGCTTTGCATTCACTTTCCCTCCAAATGGGTTTCCGCTTGGAGGTCTGTACAAACGATGGAACTTGCGCACTTCGCCGCTTAATAAAGACCGACCAACTTGTGCGGCGAAGCACGCGGATGGCGATATTGGAATCGGTCTAATCAAAAAAGTTTCGTCTCTATTGTAAATATCGACACAAGTTTAGCCTACTGCCGAAGAAATGCAAAAAATCTGTGCAGCCAACCAGTCAGCATGCTCACAAACTATGGATAGTCCTAACTCTTGAGCATCCCGCGACTTTTGGAACGGATCGGCAGAGAGGAAATTGTAGCTGCTTAGGCAAATCTCTTGGTCGGCAATGATCAACTTCGAATGAAGTTCGGTGAATTGTTCGAGCGAGCCACCAATCCTAGAAATTACCTCTTGCGCGCGATCAGAAGCATGTTTGCTCACGGACTTTCCGTACCGGACGCAGACTGTTGGACCAGCGCCTTCTCGGCGCAAGGCTTCAAGTCGGGTTGCTGCTATTTCGCCAAGCTGATGCGACAAGATAAACACGCGATCGTCACTCCGATTGAGCATTCTAGTCATTTCTCCCGCATGATCGCGATCCTGAACAACTTTAATCACCGCATTAGTCGAGATCAAATCCGACGCATTCTTTGACTTCAATTCTAATAGACTTGCAGCAATTCGCTTCCACCGAGATACTGGAATGGATTTTCGCTCGTCTTGTGCCGCCGACCACAAGGATGCACCGATTCGGCAGATTCGAGTCACCAACTCAGTATCGGAAGTACGTATGGATACGTTGCTACCTGGCGTGGTACTTCGTGAGGTTGAAGACAACCAGTTGAATGACCCTAAACAAGACTCGTAGCCATCTTCTGAATCCCAACAAAGAAATTTCGAATGCGAATCCGTTGGATTCTCGTTCAGATGTAGTCTTCCAGTAATTCCAGAATCTGCGGTACCGCTCTTTAGCGATCGCAGCCATTTTACGGTTCCTTTGTCGTTGCTTTCGTTAACGCTGTAGCCCCATAGAAGATCGATGTTCACTCCCCGCTGCAATGCGGCGATAAGGTCGGATCGAAAAGCAGTCACAGCTTCCGATGAAAGAAAAGCGGACGAAATCAATATTGAGGATTTGGCATCTCGAAAAACCCTGCGGAGATAAGTGGCGTGGGCGTTGTCCGTGATAAGGAAGTCCTCTCTTGCAATGTTTAGCTTGATGGCTGTATCAGCGACGTCTTCGTCTGATGGAATTGTCTTAATCACACCCGCCACTTGCTCAACGTCCATCGAGGGTAAGGCAGGAATCAAGTTCCGCTGAAATAGCTGATCCAAAACAGGCTCGACCAGTCGATACTTCCACGCGTCGGGAATGTTCTCAATTCGTGCCCCGTCATCTAGGACCGCTAGTCCAAGCCAATGCTTCCCTTTGCTCTTGATTTCAATGTCTCGTATCCAGTGAACCCACTCGCGTTTTCCTTTCCGAAGGTACGGTTCAACTTCGCCTTCGGAAAGTTCGTTCTTTGTCACATTTGCACTCAAAAACTCTCCTACGAGACCTCTCTCTTCAATCTGACTGCTGGTTAGAAAGCGAACGTCACGGCCGGAAATCAAACCACCCGTCAGTCTTTCCATCCATATGGACTCTTCCTTGCGGTCAACCTCTCGGGATTGTAGGCGAACAGCTCCCTCCATCGCCCGTCGTCCTGAGGAGGTCAGCAGAAATGTAGATTTCCCGCCCGACCTGAGTGCTAGCCAACCCTCCCTCGTCAAAGTCGCAAGAGCTTCGACAATAAGCCGCCGGTGAACACAGAACTCGTTTTCCAGTTCGGCAATCGTTGCCACTCCATTTGAAATTGCGCGAAGCGTTAAGGATTCGAGTGCAGAATGCGGAGTCCCCTCGGCAACGTCGTATTCTACGAGAAATCGACTCACTGGTAAGAAAACATGCATGATCAACGACTCCTTCGTAAGGACTTGACTGGAATTCGCACAGCAGGACCGTCTTTGTCGTCAAACCATGCGGACAGCATCGAGAGAACTTTCTTCCAGTGCCAAAGTTCGTGCTTTCCCTTGTGGCTCTTTAGGTCAACGTCTCGCAGTTGGCGCTGAAAGAAATCCCAACTGCCAACTAGAACTAACAGCTTTTCGGCTCGCGAAAAGAGCACGTTGATGCGATATTCCTTGTCAAGGAATCCGAGCCCGCTGCCAGGTAGCAGGTCGTTATTACGAACTAAACTAACGATCACGACCGACGCCTCATTCCCTTGAAATGAGTCTACACTATGCGCCAAAGACTTTTCGGAACGACCGCGGCCCGATGCTTCCTTTGCCTCCAGAAAGCGGGGAAGGTTGCTACGTCGTAACAACCTAACTTGCTGGTTATATGGAGACAAAAGTGCGATGGTGTCCTTTTCCTGCGATCCTTCAGCCTTAACCGACAAGAGTTCAAGAAAACGAGCAATTGCGTCTGCTTCCTCCGGATTCGTAAACCTCGGCGACGATGGAATTGAATCTGGGCCACGTTCTCCATAACGCAAGTCGTGTTGGCACCACGGCATGTCAATCCAAACAATCGCCTTTCCGGCTATATCGCCAACGCTTTCAGGCAAAAATAGCTTGTGCTGGATATCCTCAATTGGCTGGCCCGTCAACCTGTCCTCCGTGCGGTGTTCGAGTTCACCATCGTAGTAAGCGTCAGAGATAAGTCGACCGATTGCCGGATGCATTCTATATTGCTGGGTCAATTGACCAGCGGAAGCTCCAATTGAGGAATCCCGTGTAATAGATTCGCTGCCATGCACCCAAGCGCATCGCTCGAAGATTTTTTCAAACACGTTTAGAGTCTTTTTCGCGTACTCCATGAACTCGGCTTGAGAGTCGACATCTCGTTCGCTCCACAAGTTAACCCATTCGACATCGAGAAACCTGCGATCGTCTTTCGGCAAGAGTTCGAGCCACTCCACGACCTTAGGGAGTTTATCGATACCCGTGCGATAATCTTCGAATCGGTACGGTGGCAATTGTTTCTGGTCGCCTAGGAGGATCCAACGATGGCCAGCCTGAAGTGGTAACGCCAAGTCGAAACCGTGTGCCTTTCCAGATTCTTCGAGAATCGACCAATCAAAGAGTCGTTCGCTTTCTGCAAGTTGCTCCAATCCTTTGTCGCTGGTTGTGCAGTATGTCAGGTTTGCGCCGCGCTTGACCAATTCACTTAACTCCGTGAGCCTAGCGTTTCCCTTCTCGGAAGAACGAGCCGTCGATTCGATTGAGGTGAGCACATCAATCCACGCATTCTGTACTTCCGAATGTGATTCTAGTGCTAACAATTGCTCGAGAGCCGACGTGACGATCTTGCGACATTCGAAAACCGCGCTTCCCTCGAGTGCCCCTTCATCTTCGTCGCTTTCTTGTCCTAGACGAATGCTTAATGGAAGGTCATTGATCGCAACGTCGGCGAAAGCATCCTTTTGTACCTTTGTTCTCAAGACATCCACAGCACCATGAGCTTGTGCGGTGACTAAGATCTGGGCAACTGGGTCGTCTTCAAGTATCTGCCGGACGAGATGTGCCACGAGCGTGGTCTTTCCTGTTCCGGGCGGTCCCTGTAGGGCATAAATCGGACGGATGCGAAGTATATCCTTCATGATCGACTGCTTAGATTCATCAACTTTGTCGCGCTCAGCGTCAAGCTTATGCTTTAGGGGTTCTTCACCACTGTCCATGACTCTTGGGTCGGCCAACGAACGAAGCAAATAGGTATGATTGGCGAGCCGTTCAATTGCTTTCTTCCGCCGCATGATGAGTGCGATTTGGCCTCGCATACCAAACGTGCGTAGATAACCTCTCTCCGGTGGCTCGGGGAGGGATGTCGCTTGTGAATCCACCGACAACTCGATGGTTTGGGTTGACCTGTCGCAACTGTGAACGGTCCAACAATCTTTTGGTTCAATCCTGAGATACTCCTGTGGAAGATGTAAGCCATCAATCTCTTCCCCCGTCAAAATAACATGCGACGCGAATCTCTTGCCAGATTCCTTCTCCTTTTCCAAAAACTCTATCGCGCCTCCCTCAAGAGCGAATTCAGGAAACACCGGCCGGGCCCGCGAAGTGATCTTGATACGTGCCCGCTGCGTTCCTGTGCCTTTGTCAATCCATGTGTTGCTGACTCGCTCGAACGTAAATAATTCGGCATCACGAATCAGTAGTTCAATTTGGTTCGTTGCTCTGACAAACTCGTAAAACCGGTTCAGCACACGGCGTAGCTTCTGTCCCTTGTCTATATCCGGTAGGAACCCGCTGTCCCAACTTTGACATGATTGACGAAGCGACCGGTCTTTCCGTACGTCGCGCAATGTTCGCACTGAAATCCCGTTAACTGGAATCGCCTTGACTTTGGTCATACTGTCGACACCCCAAAACTCATCACTAACACCATAGCAGTATGCAATATCCCAGGTGTAATCGTAGTCGCCCTTTGTTTCATCGAAGTATTGATATTGCCGAATCTTGTAAACGCATTTCTCCCCAACGAGAAGCTTGTTTCCCTTGCGAGACGTAGGAAACACCTTTGGGTCCTTCAGGTCGCTTTGAATGAAAGTAGCTAGTCGATTGGCGTGAAGATTTGCTTGAAAGTCCTTGCTTGCGTCATCCGGGTCAGGCTGGAAACCCTCTCGAGTGCATTGTTCGACGAGATCAGCGGCTTGCTCCGGATTTATTGCAAGGACCAATGGACGCGAATCAACGGACTCTCCCAACCCTAGTTCTAGCGCGGAAACGATTTCGTTGATTGCTGGTTCCAAAACATCGAACTCGGAAATCCGATCGATTGGATCTAAAGCGAGAAGCTGAAGTAGTAGGTCCGTTTCGACTGGGAGTAGCCTTCCACGAGCCCGAGATATTTCGGCAACCACCTTGGCATGGCGGTCTTGGACTGGCTCGGAATCGAAGCTCTCTACGCTACAAAAACAACGTGCTGCAAGCATACCGAAAGCATACCAATCCGTCTCTGGACGGTAACCAAAGTCAACAGAGGAGAAAGCCTCTGGAGGCGTGGCCCAACTGTTTGGCGGATCATTGCCAGCTGGATAGTTAAGCCGGAGGCTCCACTCGAATCCACCAATTCGCATAGACTCCGGGCCGGTTTCTCGATCTAGGAAGACCGTTTCGGGGATCAGATTCCGGTGAATCACTTGCTGGCGGTGTAACAGGTCCAACCCGGAAGCCAAATGAAGCATCGCCTTCCACAGTTCTCTGCGTGTCACCCTTTCCGTCGACGACAGCCAATCGTGCTTTTTGCGCTCCGACAGCAATTCCGCAAGAGTGTCGTACCCGCCGGAACCAACGGCTTCAAGGACCATCACAAACTTCTTATTTTCCTTGTCGACCCGCGAATCTCGAAGGACGAGAAGTAACTCCTCAGCGCCTGGCGAACTACTCACGCGATAGAGATTGTTTGACTCAGCTCGCCATAATCGCCGGAAAAGCAACTCGTCATGCTCCTCGAACGGCCACAGCTTCACCAAAAAAGGTTCATCATTTTCGTCAATTGCAAGATGCACCGTTGACAATCCGATTGATTTGTAGGAACGGTCTAGGAGCCTGTACCTGCCATTCAGAATCGTAGCCGTCATTTTCGCACTTTTTGGAGAACGGGGAGGGTCAACTAAGCCACGTTAATCTACACGAAAAATTGCAGAGCCCAATCCGGCACAGAACCCGTTTGTCTATATCGACGCAGTTTTGTTCTTTTGCCAATTCTCTCGCCATAAACGAGACGCGTTTGGTTTAACTTATGTGTTGTTCAAGTAAGCCGCTGCGCGGCAGTTTTGTGATCTTTCGTTTATGTGTTGGCCTTGCCAACACTTTTCTTTGCTGATTCGCTCTGGTTGAACCACAGTGACTTCCTAACACGCGACTGATTCTCGATGCGTTTCTGCCACATCGCGGTTTGCGTCTAACTCAAAGGGAGTCACCATAGCCACAAAAAAAGACTTCGATCTCTCTCCATTGGCAGTCCGAATGCAACAAGACTTGCAGCTTAACGGGAAAGGCGCGCGAACTCAAGAATCCTATCTGCGAGCGGTCCGGAAATTTGCTGAATTCTTCGGAAACTCACCAGACTCGGCGACTGAAGATGATCTCCGCCGGTATTTGCTGTATGTCAAGAATGAGCAAGCTTGGGATTTCAGTACTCTCAATGTCGCTCATTGTGAATTGAAGTTTTTCTTCTTGAGAACTTGTCCGCGAGATTGGCCAACTCTCAAAAAGCTCAAGGTTAAAATGGAACTCAAGCTGCCCACGGTGCTATCGATCGACGAGACACAAGTGCTCCTCAGGGTGATCGAGAAGCCCGCCATGAAGTGTTTCTTTACCGTAGTCTACGCACTCGGACTTCGCCTTCAGGAAGCCCTGCAGCTGCAAGTTTCTGATATCGATTCAGCGCGAACGATGGTCCATGTCCATCGCGGCAAAGAATGTCGAGATAGGCTCGTTCCATTACCTAACTCGACACTGCTCCTCTTGCGACGATTCTACGCAACTATTGGAACTGGCCCAACCTTAGGCGGCTTAACCTCTACGTGGACCGCCGCTGGAACCGAAACAACTGGGCCTAGTTCCACCTCCGGTGCTTTAAAATCAACATTTTTTTCTTCGGAAGTATTTATTTGTTACAATTTGCTCGGCACAGACCGCTCAAACGGGCAGTCGCGATAAACTATTCGCTTTTTAAAGGGAATGAATATGACGAACCCCGGTTCCACAGTTCCGCGGCAGAACCTCGATGTTAAGAACCTTGATACTCAGACATACTGGGTAAAAGTGAGCAAAACGCTAGGCCAAGGACAGGACCAATATTTCGCAATCGAGCCGGGGGCAACGGAGAGAGGCAAGCGGCATGTCGCTTATAAGGTTACTATGACCATATCAACTGACGGGGGAGGGGCAACAGGTTCCATAGAGCACACAATGGGACCGAGTGCTCATGACAATGATTACAACATCAATGTATGCCGGAAATCGTTGAGAGGGTCGCTCAAGAACTTATCCCTTTGAAAGGTACGAGCGTCGAAACAATCGATGGCGATATTCTGTGGAATATCATGGAGGCGATCTGGACCCCAAAAAGGATCGCTCCACTTTCCAACAAGGCATGGAAACGTAGATTTGGTATTCTAAGAAAAACGAAGACGCCGTGGCGATCGGCTCCGTGATTGTGAAGCCTGATTATACAAGAGTGGAATCGGCTAGGAATGCTCACTACGACTTCGCCAACAGTTATGCGGCAAGCTATCGCCGCCTTGGGCTCGGTACCGATGACCGGGCACGATAAAATGCACATGCGGATGATAGTTCAGGTCGCGTCCCCTGGTATGCAACACGCCCGGAATGCCCAGCTTGGAGGAACCGATATACTTTGGATCCTTAGCGAGCTTGAAGAGCGTTGCTTTCGCGGCCTGGAAGATCGCTCGGTAACACTCGCGTGGATGCGAACGCATGAACGAACGAAACTCGGCTGGCACGGTAAAGGTCAGCATAAAGTAAACGCGCGGGAGCAGCTGATCGAGTTGCTTTCGCAACCAGATTTTAGCTTTTACTCCTCGGCAGATCGGACAATGCCGATTGCCACACGATCCCGGTACGTGATGATACTTGCCGCAGTCCTGACATTGATAAACCGCACTTCCCGCCTCAGGCGTTCTGCAACGCATGATCGAACTCATCGCCTTGATCTGGTCCTCAGGCATTTGATCGGCATACTTCTTCAAGTATGCTGGTCCGTAAGCCCGAAAGATATTCCCGATCTACGGGCGACAAGCTGGATCGGCACGAGCGGCGTCGATGTCGCCGCTCATGCGTTCCTCTTCATGATCGCGTTGATCTTGGCAATGGCCGCTTCCTCACCGACTGTGGTGAGGTGCAGATAGATCATCGTCGTTGTTAAATGCGCATGGCCTAGGTATTTTTGGATCAGTCGTAGATTGACGCCCGCTTCCAGGAGACGTGTTGCATAGCAGTGCCTCACCGTATGCGTCGATACTCCGCGTTTATCCCAAGCGAGTTGATTAACAACTTTCTTGATACAACCTTGGACGGACGCCATGCCCATCGGTTCGGTCGCGGTCCTAGCCATTGCATGGTTCCTTCCTTCAGCTGGAAGGATCAAGGTTGGGTTGTGACGAGTTTCTCCGGTCAAATCGCTACTGTAGTTTGGATCATCGCCGGTTACTCCCTGCCGTTCTGCGACTGCTGAATCATCCACTTCACGATATTTTGTTTTGGCTATCTGTGCCACGATCGTGGGTGGCGATGGACCGGCTGACATCGAAGAGTTTGGACATGCACAGGTGGATTGGTTGCGTCGCTTCATTCCTTTGAGCAATGGTATACCCTCGCATGATACGATCAGCCATTTGTTCGTTCTCATCAAGCCCAAAGCATTTCAGCAAGCATTTCTGAGTTGGATTGAAACGTTCAGTATCAAAGAAGATCAAGCGGGCGAGTTTCGTTTCGTTCCGATTGACGGGAAGACGCCTCGTGGTTGGGGACTCAAGAACATCGACCGCTGCATTCGGTGAGCGCTTGGGCGAGCGCCAACGGGGTATCGCTTGGACAAGTCGCGGTCGACCAAAAAATCGAATGAGATCAAAGCAATTCCTGAGCTTTCCAGCGCGATAGCAAGGTGACCGTCGAGGTCAGATATTACATCCTGAGCATACCTCCGAAAGTAAAGACTTTTGCGACGGCTGTTCGCGGTCATTGGAGCATCGAAAACAGTTTGCACTGGGTGTTGGATGCGGTGTTCAAGGAAGATGCTAACCAAATCAGAATCGGCCACGGCCCGGAGAATTTTGGATTCCTTCGACGCTTCGTCATTTCTTTTACGCAAACAGGACACTTCGCAGGGAAGTTTGCGACGCAAACGAAAACGAGCCGCATGGGATACGGATTTTCTACAAAAAGTCCTGCAAATCATCTAGGTTTTGATGCGATGGCCCTGATTATCGCCCCATTTGAAAGGTCGCAATCCAGTCACACCTTTACGCATACTTTATCCGAACTTTCTGACTTTAAAATAGGTATGTCAAGGCCTATAAAGCTGTTTTTTTGAAATGTTTCGATATCTCCAACAGCGTCCGGATATATTCTCGAACCGCTGGAATCAAGAATGTCGAAATGCGACAGAATGTCGGCAAGTCCAATTACGCACACATCATCCAAATCTTCTTCCCCCAATGGCAATGTATTCTCGGAGTCAAGTCTAAGTGGTAAAAACAGGTCGACTGTAGAATCTGGGAGCGTTGGAACTCCGACTTGAGGCGATAGATAAGTTGCCAGCTTAACCCCTACGATCTGGCCTATTACGGCCGGAATACCCCTTGCTGTTGCCTGTGCAGTACTCATAAATATACCACGTACTCCCTCGAGCACCCAGACGTTTTCGAACGATCTTTTTGGACTAGGGCCATCAACTCCCAACTTCGGTGCAATTTCACAGATCGTTTCCCAGCACCAAAAGCCGAAAGTACTACCATCAATGGAAGAATCATAACCCAAGTGGGTCTCCCACTTTGCATGCAACGGTGAAGGAGTCAACAGTCCATACGGCATTATCTTCTCTCCAAGCGAACACCACGAGATCACAAGGGCTTATTGTAATGCACGGACAGGCAAGCGCCTAACTAGATTTTTTCCTTTGCTAAATTCACCGCGTCACATATTTGAGTATTGATTCGGCTCGGGATCTTGTATCGATAGAAATTTCTGTCGCCGAAGCCGTTCTTGTCAACCATAATTAGAACTTGCTCCCAAGTTGTCCCATAACCCAGAAGTTTTTTAGTCTGAAATTCGACCGCACAAAGATGACCTCGAAGTTCGTAGATCTGCTCAATCGGTATTGAAGGTGCATTTCCTAGGTTCATAGTCAATTCGTTCATCGCTTCTCCTCAAGCAATTTGATAGAATCCGGAAGGGTTAGTTCCACGAGTTGGCAGAATTCTATCAGTTCTTGAGGTAAAACCAAAGAAGTTTTTTATTTTATCGAGAATTAAATGCCCCTTCTCCACAATGAGTACGGAGACCTGCATTGTCAATTTATTTCCGTCAAATACCCCAGACCCTTCAGTTTTCGCATTCTAAGTGGTCAAACAGCATTACTAAGGATGAATGCTTAAGGAATGCAGAATTTCCATTGCTACCATTTTTGCGGTGCTGCTTTTTCCCGTAGCGAAGCTTGAGTAAATTTACTGTTTGAGGGTGCAATGCGAGTCAAGTTGGTTCAGTCAGCCCTTTTTTGCGTCTCAATGTTGTGACCTAAGGAACGTATCGGGCACAACGAACTTCCGAATCCGAACTCTTTGGATCGCACTTATGTGCCAGACCGTTCGCGCGATCGCCCTCCCTCGGCTCCGTCACGAAATCGTGGAAATCTTTAGGTTGCATAATGTCCTCAAAAATGTAGCAAAGGGATTTTGTTGAACAAAGCGAAGGGATAGCGCAATTCGAGGTCAATCTTCTCGCTGTTGTTCTGTTTTTACAGCTGGGGAAATCCCTCATTCTCGAAGGGCCCGAACAGTCACCGAGATGCGACGGCCTCGGCATAGAGATGACTTCGTGATCTCGTGCGTCCAGTTTCGGTTGGTGGAAAACGGCATGATGAAAACGGTACCATCTGATGCTTTGAAATCGAGGATTCCTGTCTCCTTGAATGGTCGTAACCGGAAGGTTCGCTCTTCGCCGAATGAGATCGTTACAATCGGTGCTTCGGGACAAAGGTTGCTGGTGCTGTCTCGGTGTTTGTCGTTGTAGTGGCCCAACTGTCCGTCGTACCAGTTCAGCAGTAGTCCGTTCAGTCTCGGATCGATCGCTTGACTCCAATCGAGCAAAGTCTGAAGGAGGGGAGGGACGGGGAG
>Ga0163150_10001249_pt1 | contig 43951 bp, 35 predicted proteins | sample OliLakLV19P2IB_FD_148628 | JGI IMG/M metagenome (GOLD analysis project Ga0163150, IMG submission 148628) | Freshwater microbial mat bacterial communities from Lake Vanda, McMurdo Dry Valleys, Antarctica - Oligotrophic Lake LV.19.P2.IB | ecosystem: Environmental > Aquatic > Freshwater > Lake >... | reverse complement strand
AGTGTACTCGGTTGCCTTCGGTGGGCGGGAGGTAATCGCAGCGTCAGGGCTCGGACTGGTGCCGGAAGGGGCAGCGCGGCTCGACTCCCGCATGACAGTGGTGCGAAGCGATTCGTCCGGGCACAGCGGCACCTGGCGGCCCGTTTATGGAGAGCGGTCGGAAATTCCGGATAAATACCGATCGTTGACCGTTGTTTTGCGCGAGGATATTGCGCCGCGCCGGGAATTATCTCTGGAGTTTCGAGCCTACGACGAAGGGATCGCCCTGCGTTACGTCGTCCCGGCCGCACTCACAGTCGGTGAGGAGCTCACGGAGTTTCATTTTCCGGCGGGAACATTCGCGTGGGAGACGCAGCGTGCACAGGAGCTGTATAAGCGGGTTGACGTATCGCAGATGTCGCGATCCAGCGAGCGGCCGTTGCTGCTCGAACTGCCGGGTGGACTCTGGGCTGCTGTAGCGGAGGCGGGAGTCGAAAATTATGCATCCATGTTCCTCGCCGGCCTGGGGCCGAAGGCGAACGGCGTAATTTCGAGACTGATGGGACCGGTTCGACGCGACGGACCATTCCACTCGCCGTGGCGTGTGGTGCTGATCGGCTCCCGACCCGGAGCCTTGCTGGAGCACAACTACCTTTTGCTGAACCTGAGCCCGGAGTCGCGGGTCGCCAACACGTCATTCGTGAAACCAGGGAAGGTGCTTCGCGAGGTAACGTTGTCTACGCGAGGGGGCAGGGAGGCCATCGACTTCGCGGCGAAGAACGGGATTCAATATATCGAGTACGACGCGGGTTGGTACGGGCACGAGTATGAGGAGCAGTCCGATGCACGGACCGTGAATATCGATCCCCAGCGCCTGCGAAAGGAGCCCGAGTATCAGGGACTCGATTTGAGAAATGTGATTGATTACGGCAAGTCGAAGGGTATCGGTGTGTTCCTGTACGTGAACCGGCGGGCGATGGAGCGGCAACTGGATGAGATCCTGCCGTTGTACCAAAACTGGGGTGTTTCGGGTGTCAAGTACGGATTCGTGAACGTGCATGCACAGGGCTGGACCACGTGGTTGTACAACGCTGTCGCTAAAGCGGCGAAGTACGGTCTGATGCTGGATATTCACGATGAATTTCGGCCAACGGGGATGTCGAGGACCTGGCCCAATTTAATGACGCAGGAGGGAATTTTGGGAAATGAGGGGTTCCCCGATGCGACTCACAGCACGATTCTTCCATTTACCCGCATGCTGGCAGGGGCCGCCGATTACACATTCTGCTGGCTTAGTCCCAGGCTGAAGAACACATGGGGCCACCAGCTTGCAATGACGGTGGTGATTTACAGCCCTCTGCAGTTCGTCTACTGGTATGACCGACCGGCTGAACTCACAGCGGCTGGCGAGTCCCCCGGCATGGAGTGGTTTCGGCGTGTGCCGACCGTATGGGATGACACGCGAGTAGTAGACGGTCAGCCAGGCGAGTTTGCGGTTGTGGCCCGGCGAAAGGGTGCCGAATGGTATGTCGGTGCGGTCACAAACGAGTCGCAGCGCGAGGTGAGACTCCCGCTCGAAATGCTGGAGTCCGGCCGTAAATATTTCGCCACCGTGTACGCCGACGGGTCAGGGCCTAAGGACATCCGCAAGTCGGTCAGCACGGTGCGGCGCGGCGACGTGCTGACGCTTTCCCTCGCGGCGCGTGGTGGTGCGGCGGTGGTTGTTTCCGAGGCTCGGTAGACGCGGTTACCGCATCGGCAACCGCTTATCCGTTCCGTAAATTGTAAGCAACGGGTGCTTCACCCATGCCCGGTATTCGTAAATACCGTCGGCGTTGAGGTTCGGCACGCTCAGCGTGAACGGCCCAGTCGCGGACATGGTCTTCGACGGGCCCGGCTGCCATGGAATCGAACGGTCGCTCGCGTCCAGGCCGACGATACTGCGGTACTCGAATCCGACCTCCAGACTGGTTGTCTTTCCCATATCCTGCAGGTTGCCGGTGAGAGTCGCTGTGCTGGTTGCCCGGTCGAACTTCGCGCTGCTGGTCTCAACCTTCGGCGGCGTCAGGGACGGCTTCACGCCGGTGATCTTAAGAACGACTGGATTCGGCCATCGGCTGTTGTCCTGCAGCCGGTGGGTGAACATGGCTCGCACGTGCAGACCGTCGCTCTCCTGTTTGAAGGTCGGCGCGGGATTTACTTCGGGCCGGTATTCCAGCACGCGTCCGTTCTGACCCAGCACGCTGACCTGCGTCTTATCCGTGGCGAGCACGCTCTTCAGCACGAAGTCCTTCCACTGTCCGCGGGTCCAGCGCTGCGGCGTTTGTTTCACGATGGCGTAAATAGTGTCTTCATTCTTCGCTCGGGTGAACCAGATATTCTGTTCATTCGTGATTACCCAGGGGCGCACGCCGTAGATACATTCCTGATTGACCTGCATCCAGAGAGCGACCTCGCGAAGCCGCTCTTCCTGCTCGATCGGGAGCTCGCCATCGGGCTTGGGACCGATATTCAGGAGCAGATTGCCGCCCTTGGCACGGGTCTCCACCAGAATGTCGATGACCTGTCCCCCAGTCTTGTAGTTTTCGTTCTGCGGCTGATACTGCCAGGCTGTGCCCATGGTGAAGTTGGCTTCCCACGCACCTTCCAGCGGGATGCCAGGAACATACAACTCGGGTGTCTGAATGGCGCCGCGCGTTACGATGGTGTTGGGTTGCAGTTTCCACGCGAGGTCGCGCAGACCCTCCGGTTCCCCATCAAAAAACAGGATGTCGATCGGCCCGTACTTCGTCATCAGCTCGCGAACCTGGTCCTGATCGAGCTTCATCAGGCCCGGGTTAGCCTTTGGCTGAACAGAGGAAATATTTCTCTGGATATCGATCTTATTTTTCCAAAGCCACCAGAAATCGTCGGGTGAATGATAAAGGCCGGGCATGATGCCCTGCGCCCGGAAGGCGTCGAGCAGTTCCCGCGTGATGTCCCGTCGAAACGGCGTGTTCATCACGCCGAAGTTGGTGGTCTTTGTATCCCACATGGCGAAGCCCGAGTGGTGCTTCGCCGTGAAAACGACGTAGCGGATTCCAGCAAGCTTGGAGAGCGCGGCCCAGTCCTGCGGGTGAAATTTCCTGGGGTTGAATGTCTTCGGGAGATCGTTGAAGAACCGGTTGGTGTACGCCTCGTCGGCCCCGGCCAGCGAGTGCGAGATCACGACTCCGGTTTGCGAATCCACAGACCAGTGGATAAAAAGCCCAAAGCCCAAATCACGGAACCATTCGAGGCGTTCCGGCTTGTTGAGCGATCCCGGAGGCGTCAGGTTTTGGGCTGCCGAAACGGCGGTCAGCAGGAGTGCTGCAAGTATGGTTCTTCGAGACATGCTGGAAGGCTTATCGTAATCGTTAACGCAGTCCGGGTGCAATCCCCAGGAGAGGCAGGCTTGCGTCGCGCCCCCCGGAAGCGATACAGTCGGCGCAGATGGATCGGCGTAGTTTCCTGGGATCCTCAGCCGCGCTGGCTGGTGTCGGATCCTCCCTGGGCCCTCCGGCTCTGGCATCTCCCCCTGCTGGTGAATTGCCTCGCATTCCCTTTCGCGGCCGGGAATTGACCCGGCTCGCAATTGGTTCGAATCCATTTTACGGATATTCGCACTTCAATCCGATCATGGATTCCTGCATGCGGGAGTGGTACACGCAGGACCGCCGGATAGCCGTGCTGAAGGAAGCCGAGGCAGCGGGAATCAATCTGTGGCAAGTCCACTACAACGATCCGACTGTCGATGACTGGAAGCGTTATCGTGCCGAAGGCGGCAAGATGAATGTGTTGCTTCTGGCCGACTTCGAGCTGATGAAAAACTGGAAACTGCTGCCTGAGGTCGCGAAACTGCAGCCCATCGGCATCGGTCATCATGGCAACCGCACGGACGAGCGATTCCGCGAAAAGCGTATGGACATTGTGCAGGACTTCACCAAAGCCGTCCACGATGCTGGCGTGCCCGCCGGTGTGTCCATGCATAACCCAGCCGTGATGGAGTTCATCGAGGACAAAGGATGGGCTGTCGATTACTACATGACGTGCCTCTACCGCGTGAGCCGCACAGTGGAGGAAACGCGCGCCGAGTTCGGCGAAGCGTCGCTGGGAGAGTCGTTCATGGAGAACGACCCGGTCCGCATGACGGCCATGGTGCGGCGGACGTCAAAGACGTGCTTCGCCTTCAAGCTGCTGGGAGCTGGTCGAAATGCCACACGGCCTGAGCGCGTGGAGAAGGCTTTCCGTTTTGCGTTTGAAAACATTAAACCGAGGGACGGCGTCATCGTTGGCATGTTCCCCAGGTACCGCGATGAGGTTCGGGAGAATGTAGCACTGGTTCGGCGAGTGCTCTCAGGCGGGGTCAAAACAACCTGACCCGGAAGAGCTGGAATAGACTGTAGACAATCGGTTTTCTTTTAATCTCATGGACATTAAAACCACGAACGATCGGGCCACGTGGCTGCAGGGACCTGCTGCCGTTTGCTCGACGCCACCTCAGGTCCACTCCCAGTGGCGGCTGCTGCTGCTGGGTGCGCCTGGCGTGGGCAAGGGAACTCAGGCGCAGTTGTTAAGCCAGCGCCTTGGGGCATGCCATCTTTCCACCGGAGATGTATTTCGTGCGGCGGGCAGCCGCGCTGAATGTGAGCAGACGCCTGCCATGGCGGCGGCGACGCATCTCATGCGTCGGGGCGAGTTGGTGCCGGATTCGACAGTTTGGGAAATGGTTCGCGAGCGGGGCGTCTGCCTGCATTGCCGCGGAGGCTTTTTGCTCGACGGATTTCCTCGAACGCTGAACCAGGCCGAATCGTTGAAACGACTGATGGATGAGGAAGGGTTAGCGTTAAGCGCGGTGGTTAACTATGAACTACCGCTCGACGAAATTGTCTCCAGGCTCAGTGGCCGCCGCAACTGCAGGCTCTGTAAGGCTGTGTACCACCTAACCGGGCAGCCTCCGAAGAGAGAGGGCATGTGCGACCGCTGCAGCGGCGAGCTGATCCAGCGGGACGACGACCGCCCGGAGTCGATTGTGGTGCGGATGGAAGCGTATCAGCGGCTCACGACGCCGTTGATCGAGTTCTACTCAGCAATGGGGTTGCTGGTCCCGGTAGTCGCGAGCGGATCTCCGGAAGAGATCTGTCAGCGAAGTCTGTCGGCACTGGACGTCCACGTCTGACTGGAGCTTTTGTTCAAAGGCGGAGAACTGAAGTAAAATGCGGCGTATGTCCGACGACTTTGCCGTTGTGTTCTCCGCCCTGAAGTCCCTGTTCACAAAACAGGCACCGGAGTTGTCTGTGACCACCGACAACGAAAACGGGTACATCCTGCATTCGAAATCGGCGTCCTCTTTCCCACAACATAAGGGTCAGCCGCTGTACTTCGGCGGCGTGCGAGTGGGGGCTGCCTACGTCAGTTTCTACCTGATGCCCCTGTACATGTGTCCAACGTTAAATCAGGGAATCTCGCAGGCGCTGAAAAAACGTATGCAGGGAAAATCATGCTTCAATTTCAAAACCGTTCCGTCACCGGAGTTGCTCGCCGAACTGGGCCAACTGACGGAAGCGGGATTTCGAAAATGGTCGGCGGACGGATGGCTCTGACGGCCACCCGCCTATCTATCCGGGGCCGCTTCTACAAAGCGATAGCTGCCGTGACTGTCGTAGTCGATTCCTTGCTTTCCTTTTAATTTCTCGATATAGCGGAGCGTTGCTTTGGTGTGCGGGTCCACGCCCTCGCTGGTATGCAGCAGCCAACCATGAAGAAAGCCGCGGGCGCATCATCGCTGGGTGTCGGCTTGCCTTTTTCCAAAAAGACGTGGGACTGGGCGGGTGTTCACGACTGGGCTCCTTTGAGATATTACATCGCGGCACTCGATACAATGGGCGCGACTTTCATGGACCACGACCGCCGGAAGTTTCTCCGCACTACTCTGTCCGCAGCGGCAGGAGCTGCTTCTCTGCCGGCCACGCAACTACAACAGGCCTCCGCGTCACTGCTCGTCGACCCCGCGCCCCGCTTCGACATCTCACCGCACCTTTACATGCAGTTCATGGAGCCGCTGGGCACAACGGACAGTTCGCTGGAAGCTGCGTGGGACTACGACAAAGATGACTGGCGCAGCGACTTCATCGCACTCAGTCGCGACCTGGCGCCGGGAATGGTCCGATACGGCGGGAATTACAGCCACTACTACAAATGGCGCGAAGGCGTAGGCCCGGTGGCCTCGCGTCCGCGCATGCGCAACTATGACTGGGGCGGATGGGAGACGCACCGCGTCGGCACGCATGAGTTCGTCGACTACTGCAGGCGTGTTCAGGCCGAGCCGCTCTACTGTGTCAACTTCCTGAGCGACGGTCGAAAGAACCTCTGGGCGACGAAGGAAGGCAACCGCAGCGGCGATGCGCGTGAGGCTGCGGACTGGGTGTCTTACTGCAACGATCCCGACCACAGGGAGCGGCGCGCAAACGGAGCTCGCGACCCACTGGGTGTGAAGATCTGGCAGCTTGGCAATGAGACATCGTACGGCACGGAGCGCTTCACCGTGGAGCAGGCGATTGGCCACACCATCGACTTCGCGAAAGCGATGCGCCAGCGCGACCCGTCACTGAAGCTCATCGGCTGGGGTGATCTGGGGCGCGGCAGAGACGAGAAGCTGTGGGCCTGGGACATGCTGGACCGGGCTGGGGAGCACCTCGACTACATCGCCATTCACATGATGGGGCAGCGGCCGATTCGGAAGGACACCGTGCTGCGCGGGAGTCGTTATCAGGCCGCTCCGGAGCAGGCCTGGGATGAGTTGCTGGAGATGACGAAGCGCATAGAAACGCGCGTCCGCAGCATCGAGGAAGCCGTTGCCGCGAAAAAGCCGACGTGCCATATCGCGATCACTGAGGGACATCTTTCGCTGGCGCCGCACAATGCCAACGCGATATTGCTCGAGTGGATGACGGGTGTTTTCCACGCGCGCAGCATGAATATCTATCAGCGTCACGGCGCGAAGGTGAAGATCTCGACGTGCGCCGATTTCTGCGGCTCGCGCTGGACCGTGAATGCATTGCTCATGCAGGTTCCGGCCGGCGTGAGCTATCTGACTCCTGCAGGATGCGTCATGCGCCTCTTTGGGCGGCACAACGGCACAACCGGAGTGGATCTGGCAGCCGTACCTGACGGCCTCGACGTAGCTGCCAGCAGGACCGGGAACAGGGTCTGGCTGCACGTCGCGAACACGAATTATCGAGGGTCGGTGGAAGCGTCGCTCGGGGTGAAAGGGATGACCGTGAAGGGCGGCCGCGTATGGGAAATCGCACCGCCCAGTCTGCGAGCCATGGTTACTCAGGACGAGCCCGAAGTGTTCAAGCCCCGTGAAGCCGCCCTTCCCGGGGATGCTCGATGGCGCTTTCCCGCAGGCTCAGTGAGCGCGGTGGAGCTGGACTGCGCCTGATTCTGCCACAGCCGCTTCCGGGTACGATAACGTTAACGTAGCTCAAAAAGCTAACTTTATGTCCGCACGCACGACCCAAACTCGTAGTAAGGGCCTGTTCGTTACCGATGATGGCCAGAATGTGCTGTTCACCTTTGTGCTGGTGAGCAGCCTGTTCCTCCTCTGGGGATTCTGCAATGGCCTTATCGACGTAATGGACAAGCATTTTCAGGATGAACTTCATCTGACGCGCGCGCAGTCGGCATGGGTGCAGTTCGCGCATTACCTCGGTTACTTTTTGATGTCGATTCCCGCTGGCTGGCTGGCCAGCCGACTCGGATACAAGGGTGGCATTATCACCGGGCTGTTGATCGTTGCCATGGGTGGGTTGTGGTTCATCCCGGCGACGCAGATCAGCAACATGGTGAAGACTGGTGACGTCTCGTCGAACACGGCGTTTATGGCGTTTCTCGCAGGCGTATGCCTGATCGCCACTGGGCTCACATTCCTTGAGACCATTGCAAATCCCTACACAACCGTGCTCGGCGACAAGAGTCTGGCCGCGACACGAATTAATCTCGCACAGTCGTGCAATGGAATCGGCTGGATATTCGGTCCCATTGTGGGCAGCGTGTTTTTTTATTCGACCGATGCCGCGGGTAAGAGTACAGGCAGCCAGACGTTATACATTCCCTACCTCGCCATTGCCGGAGTGGTCCTGGTACTGGCCGTCATATTCTGGTTCGCGCGAGTCCCCGACATCAAATCCGACGACGAATACCACCTCGACGATGCGAGCACACCGGGCGCTTCGAAGTCCATCTGGTCGCATTCCCACTTTGTCCTCGCGGTGGCCGCACAGTTCTTCTACGTGGCGGCGCAGGCAGGTATCTTCAGCTTCTTCATCAACTACATGACGTCCGAACTGCCGCCGATTCCCACTGCTCTGCAATCCGGCGTCAATGCCGCCGCTTCCAGCCTGGGCTTCCTGCGCGACTGGCTCTCAGGCTGGTTCGAGACGGGAAAAACAGGACTACTCTCACTCAGCGACAAAGGCGCGTCGAACCTGGCGTCACTCGGGTTTGTCTGTTTCCTCGCAGGACGGTTCAGCGGCGCCATGATCCTGAAGAAATACTCGGCCCACAAAGTACTCGGCCTCTACGGACTGCTGAATGTGATCGCCACATTTGTTGTCTTTCTCAAGCTGGGCTGGGTGTCGGTGGCGTGCGTATTCCTCAGCTTCTTCTTCATGTCGATCATGTTCCCCACCATCTTCGCCCTCGGCATCCATGGGCTTGGTGCGCGGGCGAAGAAGGCATCCTCCTTCATCGTCATGGCGATCATGGGCGGAGCTATACTCCCCAAGCTCATGGGATACGTCGCCGATATTTCAGACATGTCGCGCGGATTTATCGTGCCGATGTTCTGTTTTATCTTTGTCGCATTCTACGGCTTCAACTGGCCGCGCTTCAGCAAGTCCGAATCGTTGACGTCGGTGCCCGTTCGCGGCCACTAACCGCGCCCTACAAACGGCATCTTTGTCGCCATCACATTCATAAACAGCACGTTCGCTTCCAGCGGCAGCCCCGCCATATACACGACAGCATCGGCGACCACTCGCACGTCGACGCGAGGCTCAGGCACCATTCGCCCGTCGGCCTGCATCGCTCCGCTGGTCATGCGCGACGTCATGTCCGTGGCGGCGTTGCCGATATCGATCTGTCCGCATGCGATGTCGTACTTCCGCCCGTCGAGCGCGATCGATTTCGTGAGTCCACTCACACCGTGCTTTGTCGCCGTATATGCGGCTGAATTTGGTCGCGGCGCGTAGGCGGAAATCGAGCCATTATTTACGATGCGACCGCCCTGCGGCGACTGATCCTTCATCAGTCGAAATGCACCCTGCGCGCACAGGAACATCCCATGCAGGTTGACGTCGACCACCGCGGTCCACTGCGCAAACGTGATGTCCTCAAAAGGCATTCCCTGGCCCGAAGTCCCGGCATTGTTGAACAGCACATCCAGCCGCCCGAACTCCGCCTTCACTCGCGCAAACAGGGCGTCGGTCGATTCCGGTGAGGTGACGTCCGCGGCCACAGGCACCAGTCTCGCGCCGGTGTCCGGGGCGTGTGAGGCCGTGTCCTCCAGTGCCGCGATTCGTCTGCCCGCGAGCACCACGTCAAACCCCGCGCCTGCAAGCGCCAGACTGACTGCCCGCCCAATTCCACTGCCGGCGCCCGTGACGAGCGCAACGCGATTTGCCATCCCTCTTTGGTAACATCACGGGATCATGCCCTCCACATCCCGCCGCGAACTCCTGCTCGGCGCTGCCACCGCCGCGTCGATGTTGCAGTCCTCCGCCGTTGCGCAAACCGCCGGCACTCAGCGCATTGTTCGCTTTCGTCGAGGCAGTGCGGAACCGTCGTATGGACTGCATTTCGGCGACTCGATTCAGCCCGTTCGAGGTGGCCTGTTCGACGGCCTTAAGCCCACCGGCTCAAAGGTGAAGCTCGCAGACGTCAGGCTTCTTTGTCCATGCGCGCCGCCCAAGGTTCTCGCGGTTGGCTTGAATTACAAGAGCCATGTGGGAACCCGCACGCCACCCTCGGCACCCGAACTGTTCTATAAACCAATCACCTGTCTCAACGATCCGGGCGGCGAGATCCGCATCCCGCCCGATTCGAAGAACACCCACTATGAGGGCGAACTGGTGATCGTGATCGGCAAGACGGTGCGTCAGGCCACGCCGCAACAGGCGCGCGAGGCCATCTTCGGCGTCACATGCGGCAACGACGTCTCCGAGCGGGACTGGCAGAATGGCGCGCAAAAAGACCTGCAGTGGTGGCGAGCCAAGGGTGCCGACACGTTCGGACCCGCGGGTCCGGCGATCGTGCGAGGGCTCGATTACGGCAATCTGCTGCTACAGACGAGGCTCAATGGGCAGGTGGTGCAACAACAAAACACGTCGGACCTGTTGTTCGACTGCAACGCCATAGTCGTCTATGCGAGCCGCTACGTGACGCTGACCCCTGGTGACATCATCTACACCGGAACGCCGGGCAGCACAAAGCCCATGAAGAACGGCGACACGGTGGAGGTGGAGATCCAGGGAATCGGAACTCTGACCAACAAGGTGGTCCAGGGATAGAATACATCTCATATGCGGATTGGGCTGCCGCTCCTGATCGTCGTGTCTTTCTGCGCTGTTAACGCGGCGCCGGAGCCGACTTCCGCGCAGGTGGATTTCTTCGAAAAGAAGATCCGCCCGGTTCTGGTTGAGAAGTGCTACGGTTGTCACAATTCGAAGCTGAAATCTCCTTTCGGCGGTCTGCGCCTCGACACCCCGGAAGGCCTGCAGCGTGGCGGTGATTCCGGCCCGGCAGTCAAAGGGGGCGACCCCGGGAACAGCCGTCTTATCCAGGCTCTGACGTACCAGCATCAGCTGAAAATGCCGCCCTCGGGCAAGCTGCCCGCCACGCAAGTCGCGGACTTCACGGCATGGGTTCGAGATGGTGCGCCCGATCCCCGGACGCCTGGTCCGGCTGTGGTTTCATCGACCGCGGGTAAAAGCATCGACCTGGTGGAGGGCCGCAAACACTGGGCATTTCAGCCGATCCGCCGGCCAGTTGCTCCGCCTCCCGCGCCCACAGTTATCGACGCATTCCTGCGTGCCAGACTGCGGGAGCAGAATCTGACACCCGCGCCCGCGGCCGACAAACCGACGCTGTTGCGTCGTGTTACCTACGACCTCACCGGACTTCCCCCCACCACTGCGGACCTCGACGAGTTTCTGCGCGACACCTCACCCGGCGCGTTTGCAAAAGTCGTTGACCGCCTGCTCGCGTCGCCGCATTACGGCGAGCGCTGGGCGCGCCACTGGCTCGACCTGATGCGCTACGCCGAGACAAACGGGCATGAGTACGACAACGACAAGCACGAGCCGTGGCGATACCGCGACTACGTGATCCGTGCCTTCAATGAGGGCGTCCCCTACAGTCAGTTCATGAAGGAGCACCTGGCGGGCGACCTGCTCACGGCGAAGCGTCTCCAGCATGGCGGCGGTACGTGGGAGTCTCCCAACGGCACCACATCACTTTGGTTCAATGAAGTGCTTAACAGCGCCACGGATTCGGAGAAGTCGAAGGCTGACGATGTCGATAACCAGATCGATGTCACGTCCAAGGCGTTCCTCGGACTGACCGTTGCCTGCGCCCGGTGCCACGATCACAAGTTCGATCCCATCCCCACGGCGGACTATTACGCGATGGCTGGCGTGTTCCACAGCACCGATATTCGTGAGGCGGTAATCGATTCCCCTGAACGAGCGGCAAAAATCACTGAATTAAGCAAACAAATCCGCGCTATTAACACGAGCGCCGAGCCGCCCAGGTCGGCCGCGTCGCCATCGGTGATCGAGTACCGTCCCGACAAGGACAAGCCCTTTGCGAATTTCGACAAGGACTTCGGCAACTGGATCCCGCAGGGTGCTGCTTTCGGCGACGCGCCCGTCAACGGATCGGCGGATTCCCGGGCAGGAGGTTCAGACGTATTCATGGGGACGCTGACCTCACCCCGGTTTGACACCGGCAAGCATCTCTATCTCCACGTTCGAATCGCGGGCACAAAGACGGACCCGAAACGCAAAGAACTGGCCTCGCTTCGATTCACCATCGTCAACGCCGGCTTCAAGAGCCAGACGATTCACCCCGAGGGGAACGAGACACCGAAGTGGAAGACGCTCACCCTTACCTTCGAGCGAAGCCGTACCATCTATTTCGAAATCGTCGACCGAGCAAGAGACGGGCACATCATCGTCGACGACATGGTCTTCTCCGATTCGAAAGAGCCGCCGTCAGCCACAGACGGAACACCAGTGCCCGAGCCCGCTCTCGACAGCGCACTCCTGGCACATCGGCGAGCATTAGAGGCCCGGGTACCGGACACCGAGTTCGCCATGGTTGCCGAAGACCGCAACCCGCACAATGTCCGGCTACACATTCGCGGAAACCACAAGAACCTCGGCGACGAAGTGCCCAGGCGTTTCCTTCAGGTCCTTGCGGGCACGGAGCAGCCGGCCGTCCCTGCTAATACCAGCGGACGGCTGGAGCTCGCACAACGGCTCGCCAGCCCCGACAACCCGCTGCCCGCGCGAGTGATGGTGAACCGTATCTGGAAGCACCACTTTGGCAGCGGACTGGTGCGCACAACCGATAATTTCGGCAAGATGGGGGAACTTCCCACCCATCCCGAACTGCTGGAGTATCTCGCCGGCCGCTTCATCGACAGCAACTGGTCCGTCAAAGCAATCCATCGGGAAATACTTCTTGCCGCCGCTTACCAGCAGTCAAGCACGCCGGGCACACTCGCGCTGCAGGTCGACCCAGCCAACAAACTGCTGCAGCACATGCCGGTGCGGCGCCTTGAGGCGGAAGCCATTCGCGACGCAGTGCTGTCCGTATCCGGTGCGCTTGACCGCACGTTGTACGGACCCAGCATCGTGCCCTTCATCTCCGCGTGGCAGAACGGTCGCGGGAAGCCGGAGTCCGGGCCGCTCGACGGTGCCGGCCGGCGCAGTATCTACATTCAGGTGCGGCGCAATTTTCTCACACCGATGTTTCTGGCGTTCGACTACCCGTCGCCGATCAGTGCCATCGGAACGCGGACCGTGTCGACGGTCCCGTCGCAGGCGCTCATGATGATGAACAATGAGTTCGTCCATGCGCAGGCGAAGCGCTGGGCTTCGCGTGTTGTGGCCGAGGTCCCGGCGGATCCGGCTGAGCGTATACGCCGCATGTACAAAACCGCTTACGCGAGACCCGCGGAGCAGTCGGAAATCGACACCATTCTCGCGTTCGCAAAAGAGCCGCGACCGGAATCCGAGGTGTGGACCGACATCGCCCACGTCCTCCTCAATTCAGCCGAGTTCCTCTACGTCCAATGAGCCACCACGCCCGACCCACCACACGCCGCGAAATGCTCTGCCGATGTGCAAACGGCTTCGGAGGGCTGGCGCTTGCGTCCATGATGGCGAAGGCCGCTGACGACCCGCTGGCCCCAAAAGCGCCGCACTACAAGGCCAAAGCGAAGTCCGTGATCTTCATGTTCATGGACGGTGGGCCGTCGCAGATGGACACCTTCGACCCCAAGCCCGGCCTCCGCAAATGGCACGGTCAGCAGATCCCGATGAAGACCCCGACCACTGTCTTCAACATTGGCGACAAGGTGCTGGGCTCGCCGTTCGAGTTCAAACAGCACGGCAAATCCGGCGCCTGGGTCAGCGACCTTTTCCCTCATGTGGCGGGTGTGGTGGACGACCTCACCATCGTTCGTTCCATGGTCTCCGATCACAGCGAGCACACCGCGGCGAACTACTTCATGCACTCCGGTTCGGGGTTTATGGGCCGGCCGAGCATGGGGGGATGGGTGGTCTACGGGCTCGGCAATGAGAGCCGCAACCTGCCCGGATTCGTCGTGCTGGAGAGCGGTCTGGTGCCTCCGGGCGGCCTCGACCTGTTCGGCAGCGGCTTTCTTCCAGCCAGCTTCCAGGGCACGCTGTTCCGCAAGGGCACGGTCCCGGTGGCCGACATCCAGCCGCGCGAGAAGTCAGCGGAACTGCAGCAGTCGAAGCTGGGCCTGCTGCGCACGCTGAACAAGGGTGTGCTCGACCGGTTCGCGAAAGTTCCCGAGGTGGAGGCCACCATCTCTAACTACGAACTTGCCTTCCGGATGCAGTCCGAAGTGCCAGGGTTGCTCGACCTGTCCAGCGAATCCGAGGCGACGCGCAAGATGTACGGCCTCGACGACCCTGAGACCGAAGAGTTCGGCCGCGAGTGCCTGCTCGCGCGGCGCATGGTGGAGCGAGGAGTGCGCTTCGTCGAACTCTTGCCACCGTCCCGCCGTGGTATCGACCGCTGGGATCAGCATCAAAATCTGGTGGCGCATCACCGGACCAACTGCAAGGCGGTCGACCAGCCCGCCGCGGCTCTGATTCGCGATCTGAAGCAGCGCGGCATGCTCGACGAGACCATCGTGCTCTGGGGCGGCGAGTTTGGCCGAACCCCCTGCGCACAGGGCGATCCGGACGCGAAGACCGTTGGCCGCGACCACAACCCATTCGGCTTCACGATGTGGATGGCCGGCGGCGGGTTCAAACCGGGCATTCAGTACGGTGCCACGGATGAGTTCGGCTATTACGCCACGGAGAACAAGGTCCACGTGCACGACTTGCACGCCACCATACTCCACTTACTCGGGCTCGACCATAAACGCCTCACCTGGCGATACAGCGGACGCGATATGCGCCTCACCGACGTGCACGGCGAACTCATGCACGGGCTGCTGGCGTAGGCTCCGTCTAAAATCCAGGGATGAACAAGAACCGGGTGGAAGCCTTCAGCGATGGCGTGCTCGCCATCATCATCACCATCATGGTGCTGGAGCTCAAGCGGCCCGAGCGCGCCGATCTCGCAGCACTGCGTCCTCTCATCCCAGTACTCCTCAGCTACCTGCTGAGCTTCATCTACATTGGCATCTACTGGAACAACCACCATCACCTGTTCCACGCCACCAAACGGGTGAACGGGGCAGTCCTGTGGGCGAACCTGCACCTGCTGTTCTGGCTCTCGCTGGTCCCGTTCGCCACAGCATGGATGGGCGAAGGCCACATTGCGTCCGAGCCGGTCGCGCTCTACGGCTGCATCCTGCAAATGGCCGGGGTTGCATACTACATCCTGCAGTCGGTCATCATCGCCGACCAGGGGCCTGATTCACTGCTCAGGTCCGCCATTGGGTTTGACTGGAAGGGGAAGTCCTCCCTGATCCTGTACTTTGCCGCGATTGGGCTGGCGTTTGTGAATCCGTGGATCTCTGTTGGGCTGTACACCGCAGTTGCCTTTATGTGGCTGATTCCAGACACACGGATTGAGCGCCGCCTCCGCGAAAACGTCTGAATGTTAATCGAACTCCGGCGGGCCGCGTCACGTATTCGATACTGACAACAGGCACTAAATGAGACGAAAACCCGGTTTCCTCAGGATTGTGTGTGTCTTTTTACTTTCGGCCGCGCTGGCGATGCCACAGAACACCCTCACCGTCGACCCCGCTACGCCGGGCCGACTCGGGTGGCTGACTCGTCCTTACACGCCGCGTAACATCGCACCTGTAAGGCTGACCAACTCGCCCCGACTGAACGCACTCATCCGCGCAGGCAACCTGTATCTGTCCGCACAGGACGTGGTTGCACTTGCTATCGAAAACAATATTGACGTGGAGGTGCAGCGATATACCCCGCTGCTGGCGCAGGAAGTGCTTCGACGCGCCGAGGCTGGTGGCTTCCTCCGCTCTGTAGGACTGCCCGTTCAGGCCGGACCGCAGTCGGTTAGCCTTCAAGGTGTATCGCTAAATACAGGAGGCGGCGTCAGCGGATCCAGCGCCGGCGGCATCAACTCCGGCGGTGGTATCGTCACGCAGCTCGGACCGGGCATCCCCTCGCTCGACCCGACGGTGAGTGGCTTCGTAAACTTCCAGCACGCCACTACGCCGCAGAGCAACACCGTGCTTACCGGCACCACGGCGCTGGTGCAAAACGTGCGCAGTATTCAGGCATCGTACTCCCAGAACTTCTCGTTTGGCCTGAACGCGCAGCTCGCGTACTCCAGCAATCGCATCAAGGTGAATTCGCAGTTCTTCCAGCTCAATCCATTCACCAACGGCAACCTCGATTTCCAGGTCACGCAGAACCTGCTGCAGGGCTTCGGCCGCGCGGTCAATGAGCGCAACATCCGAGTCCAGCGCAACAACGTCAAGGTCAGTGACCTGCAGTTCCGCGCGCAGGTAATCAACACCGTCTCCTCGGCCCTGAACCTCTACTGGGATTACGTCGCCTTCACGGAAGACGTGCGAGCCCGCCGCCAGGCCGTTGGCACCGCCGAGCAGCTTCTGACGAACAACAGAAAGCAGGTCGAACTGGGGTCACTCGCTGAGATCGAAATCATTCGCGCCGAATCTCAGGTGTACGCAGCCCGGCAGGACTTCACCATCTCGCAGACTAACCTGCTGCAACAGGAGACGATCCTGAAGAATGTCATCGCCCGCAACGGCATAGCCGACGCCGGACTGGCCGCAGTCCATATCGTCCCGCTGGATCAGATCCCGACTCCCGTTGCGCCCCAGATTCGCCCGGTGGACGATCTGGTCGGTGAAGCCGCTCTGAACCGCGTGGAAATCCAGCAGGCTCGCATCAATCTGGAGAGCAACAACCTGAACCTGGTTGGCATCAGGAACTCCCTGAAGCCGGGCCTCCAGGCGTTCGCGCAGCTGACGAACAACGGTCTGACGGGCGATTTGACCGCGCTCGGAGCCTTTACACCAGGCCTCGGCTACCTGGCTGGCGGATATGGAAATTTGCTGGCCCAGATCTTCCGCCGTAACTATCCGAATTATTCCGCCGGATTTTCGCTGAATATCCCCCTTCGCAACCGCGCCGCGCAGGCCGATTACGCCATCAGTGTAATCGAGGTTCGGCAGAACGAACTGAATCTGCGCCGCAGTCTGAATCAGGCACGTGTTGACGTGCAGAACGCGGTGATAGGTCTGGAGCAGGCGCAGGCGCGGTACGAAGCCGCCCGCCGCGCCCGCGTCCTGTCTGAACAGACACTTTCGGCCGACCAGCGCAAGATGGAACTCGGTGCGTCGACCCCGTTCCAGGTGATCCAGGACCAGCGCGACCTCGCTACCGCTCAGAGCTCTGAGACCCAGGCGATTGCGAACTACACGCACGCCCGTATCGCCATGGACGACGCGCTCGGCAAGACGCTGGAAGCCAACAATGTCGCGCTTTCTGACGCCTTGAAGGGTCGCATGCCCATGGTCTCCACGCTTCCGGCCGACCTTCCGAAAGGGGCGAACCAGTGATCCGCCGACTACAGCCGGTTCTCGCGATGCTAATCAGCGTGACCCTGGTGCTCGGGCAGACGCCGCAGCCACAGGTTCCGGTCGCGCCAGGCCAGGCACCCCAGCCCACCACGCGGCAGGGTATCGAAGCGCCGCCGCCATCCAATGCGCAGCAGCCCGCGCGTGGCACCGCACCCAACGCCGAGCAGACCCGCATGGCAATTCCCGCGGCTCGAGCCCCCTTCACGCCGGTGCAGATCAACACCCAGCTGGCGCCGGTTCCTGTTGATCGGAACGCTGTGCTGCGGCCCTACTTCGGGGTCGAGGTGCCGCCCGTTCGCACCGACAACAGTTCCCGGCTGCAGAGTCTGATTCGAGCGGGTACCTTGTACCTGACGGCACAGGACGCCATCGCGCTGACGCTGGAGAACAGCATCGACCTCGAACTGGCCCGCTACAGTCCCATCACCGCGAACTGGCGCGTCATCCGAGCCCAGGCAGGTGGCGCACTCCCTGGTGTCCCGAGTGCTGCGGCGCAGGCTGGCGCGGTCGCCGCAGGTCAGGGCGTCAGCGGCTCCCAGGCCTCAGCCGGTGTGCGCAACCCTGGCGGCGGAAACGGAGGCGGTGGCGCCGGCAACGCGACTATCAGCCAGATCGGCCCCGTCACCCAGAACCTCGATCCCATCATTCAGGAATCCAGCACGTTCAGCCACACCAGCAACCCGCAGCCCAACGCCACGCAGTCGGTCATCAACAACCTGGTCTCGAACACAAGGGCGCACAGCGGAAACTTCCAGCAGGGTCTGCTGTCTGGTGGCGTCGTCAACGTGCGTTACAACCAGAACTGGCTGAAAGAAAACTCACCGACAAACATCCTGAACCCGTCCACCGCGGCGAACGTGCAGATCAGCGCGCAGCACAACTTGCTAAGAGGCTTCGGCGTCGCGGTAAATGCGCGTAACATCACTATCGCGAAACTGAACGCGGGCATTTCGGAGATCACCTTCCGCTCGCAGGTGATTAACGTTGTCAGTCAGGTGCTGAACGCCTATTTCTCGCTGGCGGCGTCGTATGAGGATGTGCGTGCCAAACGCAACGTCACCGACGTCTCTGAAACGTTCCTTAAGAATGTGCAGCGCCAGATTGAAGCGGGCTCAGTGGCACCGCCCGATGCCATTCAGGCCGAGGCGCTGCTTGTCACCAACCGCCGCCTGCTTGTCGAGGCCGAGACCACGCTGCGCCAGCGCGAACTCCGACTGAAAAACCTCATCAGCCGGACCGGAACTGCCGACGCACTCCTGTTTTCCACACGCATCGTTCCTGTGGATCGTATTGACATCCCGGCTTCGGACAACCTGCCGCCAGTCGAAGAACTGGTGAAACAGGCGATCGCGGTTCGCACCGACCTCGCGGTTCAGTCGGCTAACCTGCAGAACACCGAGATCAGCGGACTCGGCACCCGCAACGGACTGCTGCCCAACCTGGTGGCCATTGCGGCCATGCAGAACTCCGGCCTCGGCGGGACCGCGGTATTTCAGGACCGCGGTCCCGGACGCCCGCCGCAGGGTCCCGATCCGTACTTTGTGGGTGGCCCGGATACCGCTCTCGGGCAGATCTTCCGGCGCAATTACCCCACCCAGCGCGTGGGTGCATTCTTCTCCGCGACCGTCAACAATCGACAGGCCCAGGCCGATTACGCGCTCGACCAGCTTGGCCTGCGCCAGTCCGAACTCAGCGTTCGCAAGGCGCAGAATCAGGTGCAGGTGGACGTGATGAACTACGTAGTCGCCATGCAGCAGGCACGCGCGCGCTATGAAACCGCTGTGAAGAATCGCGAATTGCAGCAGGCGCTCTTCACCAGTGAGGAAAAGCGCTTCCAGTTTGGCGCGTCCATCCCATACAACGTCATCCAGCAGCAGCGCGATCTGGTCACGGCCCAGTCGAATGAAGTGGCCGCACTGGTGACGTATGCAACGGCTCGCATCTCGCTCGACCAAACCCTCGGGCGCACGCTGGAGGCAAACGGCGTGTCGGTCAGCGAAGCCCGTGAGGCGAAGGTCGCCCGTGCCTCCGAGCCTGTGAGTCCGCCGCCCGGCACCACGCTACCGTAAGCTGTGGCCCGAATCCTGATCGCGACGTTCGGCTCGCTCGGCGACTTGTACCCTTACCTCGCCATCGGTGGGGAACTGCGGCGTCGCGGCCATGCTGTCACCATCGCGACCAGCGCGGCTTACCGCTCCAGGATCGAAGGCGAGGGACTGGCCTTCGCGCCCATCCGTCCGGACGTCGATCTCGGCGACCGCAAGTTCATGGAGTGGGTGTTCGACCAGCGGAACGGATCCGAACGCATCGTGCGCGGCATGGCGCAATTGGTCCGCGAAAGCTATGAGGACACGCTCGGACCCGCGTCGGAAGCCGACCTTATCGTCACGCAGCCGCTCGCGTTCTCTGGTCCGCTGATCGCCATGAAAGCCGGCAAGCGCTGGGTCTCCACCATCCTCGCCCCCATGTCCTTTACCTCTGTCTACGACCCACCCGTACTCCCGCAGGCTCCCTTCCTTCGCCAGTGGACTTTCCTCGGGCCTCGTTTTTACGGCTGGATCTTCGGCCTCGGCAGGAAGGTGTCGCTCGACTGGGTTAAGCCGGTGGTCGAACTCGGTCAAAATGAGGTTGGCCTCACGCTGGAACAGATTGGACACCCAATCTTCGACGGCGCTCGTTCCCCATGGCTTACCGTCGCGATGTTCTCGCCGATTTTCGGGCCACGGCAGCGCGACTGGCCTGACCACGTCGAGGTCACGGGGTTCCCGTTTTACGAAGGGCCCGGGGTGCAGCACGAACTCGCCCCGGAACTCGAGACGTTCCTGAAGGCAGGGCCGCCGCCCGTGGTGTTCTCGCTCGGGTCGACCGCCGTTGGCGCGGCGGGCAAGTTCTATCGAGACAGTTTTCGCGCAGCCGAACGGCTGGGAGTCCGGACCGTTTTTCTCACAGGCGGCCACGTTCAGGGACTTCCCGCCAAACTCCCCGCCGGAATGCTCGAATGGCCGTATGCGCCCCATTCCGCGCTGTTCCCGCGAGCTGCGGTGAACGTACATCACGGCGGAGTCGGCACCACGGCCGAAGCTCTCCGGTCCGGTCGGCCGATGCTGGTTGTGCCGTTTGCCCACGATCAGTTCGATAACGCCGAGCGCTGTCTGCGTCTGGGGACAGCGCGTTGGATCGGGCAAGGCGACTACAACGCGACTCGCGCGGAAATGGCACTGAGGGTTCTGCTGGACGATCCCCAGATTCAGCAACACTGCGCCGCCGCCGCAAAGCAGATCCGTTCCGAAAATGGCACAGTTGCTGCCGCCGACGCGATTGAGTCCGTCCTCCCGCCGCCGTGTGACAAATTTACAAACCACTGAGTACAAATTACTTACACGCAAGACCAGCTGCAAAAATTGATCACAATGCGACGTGGGTGGCATCCATCTCGCAGGAGAACGTACTATGGCCATGCCAGCTGTCAGCGACCTGAACCCAGCGAAGAGTCAGCCCGAAGAAGTGACCTGGGAGAGTCTGATACCGCCTGAGCAATGGAGCCTTTATTCCTGCGTTCTCAGCCACATATGTGATGCCGGCATACCGTTTGCCCTCGGCGGCGGTCTCGCGCTCGGCTACTATACCGGCGAACTGCACCGATCCAAAGACCTCGACATCTACATATCGCCGCCAAACCGCGATCGGGTGGTCGAAATTATCACCAATTGCGGGCTCGACGACTACTTCGAAACCCAGCCGTACGATCAGGGCTGGATCTACCGCGGCCATAGAGACGGCGTAATCATCGACATTATCTGGGCGATGGCCAACCGCCGAACAACCGTTGACAACGTGTGGACCACCACTGGGCCCAGTGTTCACCTTTGCGGGCAGACGTTTCGCGTGATTCCGCCCGAAGAGCTGCTCTGGTCGAAGCTCTACGTGTTGCAGCGCGATCGCTGCGACTGGCCGGATTTGTTCAACTTGCTTGCCGCTGTTGGACCCGGAATGAACTGGCAGCACCTGTCGTGTCGAGCCGCCGAGGATCGGCCCCTGCTAAAGTCGCTCCTTACCGTCTTTGCATGGGTCGCGCCGGAACGCGCGATGCAGATTCCCCGCCGAGTCTGGCGGTCCTTCGATCTGGTTCAGCCGATTCCGGTTGCCGACCCATCAGGCCGCCCCAGCCGACGCGACCTCCTCGACACTCGGCCATGGCTCAACACCAGCCAACCCGGAGCTTCCCGCGCCGCCTGAGCGCCGGAGTCGATCCAATATGCTCATCGGCGCCATGAATCACCCCGCACAAGACGTCATCAGCGAGATCCGCTGGATGGCCGAAATGCGCCTCGATTTCATCGACCTCACCCTGGAACCCCCAGCTGCCGCCGTGTGGCTAGTCAACGGTCGCGAGGTTCGAGACCTGCTGGCCAGCCACAACATGACCGCCGTGGGTCACACAGCGTACTACCTGCCATTCGCCAGCGCGTTTGAAAGTGTGCGATGTGCGGCAGTCGACGAGTTGCGCCGGTGCCTCGACGTCTTTGCCGAGGTCGGCGTGAAGTGGATGAACCTTCACCCCGACCGGCACACCCCCATGCACGACCGAGGGTTCTACATTGGGCGAAACCTCCAGTCCATCCACGAACTGCAGCAGCACGCCGAAGACACAGGCGTCGGCCTGATGATCGAAAACCTGCCCGGCGACTTCAACAGCGCCCCTCAGCTTGGCGAACTGCTCGAAGCAGTGCCCGAACTTGGCCTGCACCTCGACATCGGTCATGCCAATCTCATCGTTCCGCACAACACCACAGGCGAAATCCTGCACGCCTGGGGCAGCCGTCTGCGCCATGTCCACCTGCACGACAACAAGGGCGGGCATGCGGACCTGCACCTTCCGCTCGGAGCAGGAACCCTCGACGTGCGCCAGTCCCTGAAGCACCTGATCGACTGCGGCTTCGATGGCACCATCACACTGGAAGTCTTTACCCCGGACCGCCACTTCTTCGCCTACAGCCGCGACGTTCTGCGGCGCATGTGGGACGAATTGAAATCTTCGTCCTCTACTGCTGCCGCTCGATAATTCCTCCGAACCATTCGTGGATCCTCTCGGCGATCCCGCGGCGCTTCCACTCCTGGTAATTCACCTCGCGAGATTGAGTGAGGTCCGTGTGGAAATCCGCCTCCAGCCGTTGCGCCACCCGATAATCCGGCGTGGCCAGATTCACCTCGTCGTTGAGGCTGAATGACCGCGGGTCGATATTCGTCGTTCCCACCACAGCCCATGTACTGTCGACAACCAGAATCTTGGCGTGCATCATCGACGGTTGATATTCATGTATACGAGCTCCCGCCTCCAGCAGAGGACCAAACAACCGCCGGCTCGACCGCCGCGTCAGCATGTGGTCGGTGCCCGGACCAGGCGTAATGATCTGAACCTCCACTCCGCGTTCCTTGATCGCACGAACCAACTCATCCCTGATGCTCTTATCGGGCAGAAAATAGGGAGTTTCAATATAAATTCGCTTCTTTGCGGAAGCCAGCAGCACCTGAAACAGGATGCGAGCCGTAGTCGACCGGCCCGTCATTGGCGAACTGCGAACCACCATCGCCCTCGAATCGCCCTGGCCCTCAGGGAAACGCCAAAATTTCTTGTCGGTCAGGACCTCGCCACTGCCTTCCAGCCAGTTTTCAGAGAACGCGGCCTGCAGGCCGCTAACCGCCGGACCCTCCACCCGCACCATGGTGTCGCGCCAACGAGTCTTGTCCTTTTCCTGTGCGTACATCCACTGGTCTGCCCAGCCCGAACCGCCTACGAACGCCGTGCTCCCGTCGACAATCAGCAATTCGCGGTGTGTCCGGTTGTTCAGCCTCGGCCATGAATACCAACGGAGAGGGCCGTACCACTCGAATTTCCCACCGGCCGCACGCAGCTTGTCGATTCGCTCACTCGAAAAGGTCGCCGAGCCGATAGCGTCGACCACGATCCGTACCTCCACGCCGGCGCGGGCGCGCTCCTCCATCGCATCCATGAAAGAATCCGTCACTTTGCCGTTCGCAAAGATGTACGCTTCCAGATGGATGCTCGACCGCGCAGACTTCACCGACTCCAACTCCGCCGCATAATAGTTCTCGCCGTTGGCCAGAACTTCGATGCTGGTCTTCTCTCCGCAGAGAGCGTTGGTCAGTACGCAGACCGTCTGATAAAACTGCTCAGAATCAAGTGCTTCCGCGCGCGGGTCGGATACCAGGTATCGCAGTCCAGGCGCGAACAAAGCAATCAGTAACAGTCCAGTTTGCAGTGCAAGTGCAATAAGAGCGAGGATCCAGAACCAGTCCACTTTTCCACCCACAAACCTTAGACGCAACTATCCGCGCTGTGCAACATCTGATAAATAAGTGACGGCGCGTACGCTTCTTGCGACTATCGGAACAGCAACCCTCGCCATGAGTGCCATTGCGATGAACGGCAAACGTCTGCAGCCCGGTCCTGTGGAGCCGGACCGCCCGGAGCGAAGCCTGTCTGTGGTGACTCTGAACGCAGCCAAGGTGACAGACGCCTCACGGATTGCCGCCGACCTCGCGTCTTCACCGCGCCTGCGCGGCGCCGACGTGTACCTGATGCAGGAGGTGGCGAACGAAGCCGACAAGCCAGGCGTGGCCGAGCAACTCGCCGAACGGCTCGGCTACCAGTCGACGTTCTCGCCCGCGGCGCCCGGCGTCTACGATCAGGGCCTCGCGATCCTCAGCCGCTATCCGCTCTCCCACATTGAAATACGCCGCCTGAAATGGTGCGATTTGCGCTTTCGCTGCCGCACCCGATTCGCCCTCTCCGCCGATGTGCGAACCCCATCTGGCGACATTCGACTCTGGAACGTCCACCTCGACACGCGAATCAATGCGGATGAGCGTCTCGAGCAGCTCCGCCCGATCATCGAAGAAGCTGCCCGTCGGCCCGGAGCGAGCATCATCGCAGGTGATTTCAATACCAACGAATGTCGCTGGGTAGGAAATGTCGTACCCGTGCCCGGTGGCCCCGGCCACGGTGCACTGATTCGCCAGACGATGGAAGCCCACGGGTTCCGCACGCCTCTGCCCGACGGGCTTGCCACGTTCACCACTTTGAACCGGCACCTCGACTGGATCTACGTCAATGGCCTCCAGCCGCTGCGATGGAGCGTCGAGCCGGCCCCCTTCAGTGACCATCACGCAGTCTGGACCCGCCTGGTGCTACCCTGAGGACGCGAAACTGACCCCGCTACGTGACGCGTCTGAGCAGCCGTGACGACGCAAACGCCATCACACAGAGGCCGATTGCGGTCGACAGCAGGCCTCCGTCGCGCACCAGCGTTTTCCACGTAAGCGCCTCGCCGACACCGAAGCAGCCGCAGTCGATTCCCATGCCCTTGCTCCACGAGACGAGCATAATAACGAAGAACACGCCGAGCAGCGTTGCCGCTATGAGGCTGGTCCAACGCAGCCACCATCCCGTCAACAGCAGGAGTCCGATGGAAAGCTCGGCCCACGGTAATGTGCGTGCCACAAACAGCACACCCCATTCCGGCAACAGTCCATATGCGTCGATGGACATGGCGAACAGTGCCCAGGGCTGACTCAGCTTGGTCCATGCGGCGTACAGAAATACCGCCCCCAGAACCACTCGCAGCACGATCGCCACTACACGAATCATGACGCAAGCAGTTGGTCGATGAACTTGCTCACAATGGGGAACGTAACCAGGCCGGGTGCGCTATGCTGCTTGCCCTTGTGCGTGAAAACCATGGTGGGCGTCTGCTTTAGCCGGACCTCGGTGCCGCGCCTGATATCGGCTTCCAGCTCAGCGAGTATTTCCGGGCTGGCCGTCAGCGCCTTCAGCTTCTTCGCCTCGGCCGGCGTGAACAGTGGACTGATGAGAGCCTCAATGCTTCCGGTCTTCGACCAGCTGTCCTGATTTTTAAACAGCGCGTCAGCCACCACATCCCATTTGCCAAGACGTGAAGCGGCTACGGAGTACAAGGCAGCCGGGCGGGCGAAGGAATGAATTGGGAGCGGGAAGTCGCGATGTATCATCAACACCTTGCCCTTGTCGGCATATTGCGACCGTACCAGGTGCAGTGTCTGGTCGTGCAGGTTCTTGCAGGCAGGGCACTGGAAGTCACTGAAAACCTCCATCTTCACGGCAGCCATCGGTATCCCGCGCGTCTTCGTCGAAGCTCGTTGCGCCGCAGCGAACGGCGCGGACGCCAATATCAAACCAGCCAGCCTTCTGGTGACCATCACGTATCGATTGTCGCACCAAATATAATCGTGCTCGAGCCTCATGAAACCCTTGTTCGCAGTATTCGCCCTTGTGGCAGCCACTCTGTCCGCGCAGAAGGCGCCGCAGCAGTTTGACCTCGTGGTGTACGGTGGAACAGCAGGTGGTGTTGCCACCGCGGTCGCCGGTGCGCGACACGGTCTGAAAACGGTTCTGCTGGAACCTGGACGCCACATCGGAGGCATGGTCAGCGGCGGGCTCTCCGGCACCGACGTTGGCAAGATTGAAGTGATCGGTGGTATGGCGCTGGAGTACTACTGGCGCGCCGGCCGGCACTACAACATCGACCGCCATCTGCAGCAGGTGTCCTGGATGCCTGAGCCTGGCGTCGCTGAGAAGCTGTTCCGCGACATGCTCGACGAAGCCAAAGTGACGCTGCTCACCGGACACCGCCTCGTGGAAAAGAAGGGTGTGGCGAAGCAGGGCCGCCGCGTCACCGAGATCGTGATGGAGAACGGAGCCCGGTTCCGTGGCCGCATCTTCGCCGACGCCACGTACGAAGGTGACCTTATGGCTCAGGCCGGAATCAGCTACTCCACTGGCCGCGAGGGCGTCGCGCAGTACAACGAATCGCTGGCCGGAGTCCGCGTCCACACCGGCAATCACAACTTCCCTGTCGACGTCCAGGCGCGCGATGAACAGGGCCGCCTGCTGCCCGAGATCTCCGCCGAACCGCGAGGCGAACCCGGCTCGGGCGACAAGCGCATCCAGGCCTACAACTTCCGCGTCATCGCCACCAACGTTCCGGAGAATCGCATCCCCTGGGAGAAGCCCGAAGGCTACGATGTGAAGCGATATGAACTGTTGGCCCGCACCCTCACGGCAATCACCAAACACATCGGCCGTGCACCCACGTTCAATGAAGTCAGCCTGCTGCGCATCATCCCGAATGGTAAGGTCGACCTCAATAACCGCGGCCCGTTCTCCACCGACTTCATAGGCAAGAACTACGGCTACCCTGATGGGACGTACGCGGAGCGCGAGAAGATCTGGAAGGAGCACATCCTCTACCAGAAGGGCTTCTACTATTTCCTTGCCAACGACCCTCGCGTGCCCGAATCGCTGCGCAACGAAGTCAGCCAGTGGGGGCTCGCCAGGGACGAGTTCACCGACACTGGAAACTGGCCCAATCAGCTCTACGTCCGCGAAGCCCGCCGCATGGTCGGCGACTTTGTGGCCAGTCAGAAGGATCTGCAGACCGAGCGCACCAAGGCCGACTACATCGGCATGGGCAGCTACAACAGCGACTCGCACAACGTGCAGCGCCACGTGGCCGAGAACGGCATCGTGCTGAATGAAGGCAACGTCGAAGTGCCCGTGCAACCCTATCAGATTCCGTTTCGCGTGCTGCTGCCGAAGCGCACGGAAGCGGAGAATGTGCTGGTCCCCGTCTGCTTCTCAGCGAGCCACGTCGCCTACTCCAGCCTTCGCATGGAGCCCCAGTACATGATCATCGGACATGCAGCCGGAATCGCTGCCGCGCTCGCGTTGAAGACCTCCAACGCTGCCGTGCAGGATGTGCCCGTGCCTGAGTTGCAGAGGATTCTGGCAGCCGAAGGCGGCGTCTTCGAGCAGAGCTTCGACAACCAGCAAAAGGCTCTCGCAACCATTCGCACCAAATTCACTCGTCCTCCTGTGCGACACCCGCAGGGCCGCACGGCGTTCTCGCGCGCGGAGCCCAAATAGCCTACCTGAGTGCGCCCCGGAGCCGGGAAACAAAGCCGTCCAGCGATGAGGATTCCACCCACCGCACCACGGCCACGATCTCGGCTTCCGGGTCGACGTAGATGATGTTGGCGCCGTTGCCCACATGGCAGAACGCCGTTACCGGAGCCGACGGCATCAACTTCTTGTCTTTGTTCAGATACCAGTTCATGAACCCGTAGCCCGGGTTTGGGCCGGTCGGCGTGGTCGCCATTTCCACCCACTTGTCGGACAGCAGTTGCTTCCCGTTCCACTGTCCGCGGTTCATCGTCAGCAGCCCGAATCGTGCCAGATCGCGAGCGCTGATAAACATGCCGCCACCCCAGTGTCCACCTCCCGCCACGCTCTGCACCGTGCGGCCGTCCAGCGGAATCCACGCATTGTCGTACCCCGTCCAGCGCCACGTGCTGCTCGCGCCGATCGGGTCCATGATGAACTCCCGCAGCACCTCAGGCAGCGGACGCCGCCACACATGCAGTGAGGTGAGCGCCAGCAAGTTCACCCGAACATCGTTGTACTTCCACGTGGTGCCTGGCTCGGCACGCTTACGGTCGATGTAGGGAGCGAAATCTTTCGGAGGACGATCCGCCCAGTCAGGCTTGCCCCACAGCGTGCCTTCCCAGTCGCTGGTCTGACGCAGCAGGTGATCCCACGTGATGCGCTTGTTCCGCTCGCCTGCGAACAGCGACTCCGGATCGGTCATGTACGGCGCCACCTTGTCATCAATGCTGCGAATCAGTCCCTTTTCCAGCGCCAGCCCCACCGTCGTCGAGACAAAGCTCTTGGTCACGCTGAACGTCATATCGGCCCGCAGCGGCTCGCCCCATTCCGCCACCAGGTACCCTCGACGCAGGATGACGCCCGTCTGATCGCCACGGGGCAGAAACGGTCCCACCGGCTCGCCATAGGCCTCGCGCGCGAAGCTCAGATCATGCGCCCGTCGCAAATCGCGCGGCGATGTCGACTCCTTGCTCTTCGCAAACACGATCGCCTCCTGCAGCTTCCCTGCGTCGAAGCCTGCTTCCACCGGACTCTGCGTCTTCCATTCGTGGCGGGCAGGGAAGTACCGCCCCGCCTGACCGTAGCTGAGAGTGGAGAGAAGGAGGAGCCAAAAACAACGTCGCAAAAAGAACATGGGGGTGGTGCCGATTGTACTGCATCGGCCCCACCCCCAATTGCTTTCTTACGAGTTTTAAAAGCTGAGCTTCAGAGCAAGCTGAATCACCCGTGGCTGATTATTCTGCGACGGAGTCACGCGCCCAAAGCTCGAACTGCCGGGATCGGTATTTGGGCCGCCGAAGCGCGCCCGGTTCATGACGTTGAAGAACTCGCCGCGCAACTGAGCCTTAAAGCGCTCAGCAAACGCGAAGTTCTTAAACAGGCCCGCATTCAGTTCATTTACGTTGCTGGCACGGGAATGAGCCCAGCGGGTCGGATAGCGGCGGACGAAATTGCCGAAGTCGGCATACACGCCGTTGCGCGGATCGGATGAGGTAGCAGGAACGTAGTTGGCGCCCGGCAAACTGGCGACGCCCGTCCATGCCGGCCACAGCGAAAGGTTGTCGTTCTGCCCAGGGAACTTCACAAAGTGCGACGTATCGAACCACCGGTCCAGCGTCCGCTCGCTCTTGCTCAGCGCGAACTCCTGCCCGTCGAAGAATGAGTCTGCCCCGAACACGACAGGCGCACCCGACTGGGCAACCCACTGACCGCTAAGCTGCCAGCCGCCGACTCCATAGTCGAGCCACTTCGGCATCTTGCCCAGCAGTGCCTTGCCCCGGCCAACTGGGATATTCAGCACCGGCGCGACCGAGATCTTGTGCGGCCGGTCCTCGCCGCCAAGCTTGTGCTCGACAACCCGGCCCGCCACTTCCGGACCCCAGAACGATGTGTCTTCAAACAGCTTGGAGAACGTGTACGATGCCAGGAAGCTGAAGCCCTTGCTGTAGCGCTTCTCGATCTTCGCCTCAAATGCGTCGTACCCGTTCTTGCCCCACTGGTTTCCGCCGCGCGGCTGACCGCCGAACGCCTTCAGCGGACGCATCAGATCGTAGATATTGATCAGCGTGCTGTTGCCGCGCCCGCCCGTTACGCCCGCGAGGTTGAAGAACGGGTTCGGGATCTGTTCGTCCAGCAGGAACGGTCTCGCAAGCGGCCGGCCCGCCGTGTCGAACCGGGGCGTGCGATACGTATTCCAGTTGGTGAAACCGATGTCATTCTGCTGCAAATCCCAGCCAACATCGTATGTCTTGTTATGCGTGTAGCCACCCTGGAAGAGCCAGCCCTTCCATTCGTGCTGCAGGTGCAGGCTGTACTCCCACGAATACGGCAGGTGCCCGTCTCGGCTCATCCAGTTGACGCCGCTGCCCAGATTCGTCATCGCACCCAGCGAACTGCCGGTTGGCACCAGAATGCCGTTTTGGAAAGGATTCGCCAGCGTGTCCCACGGAGTCAGCCCGCTGTCCTGGCTAGTGACAAGCGGGGTCGAACGGCTGAAGCCATTCTGACCCTGCTTAGAACCAGTCGACTGATAGAACTTGCCGAAACCGCCGCGGAGGACGGTCCGAGGCGCAATTCGGTAGGCTGCGCCGACCCTCGGCTGCCACTGATCCCAGGCCGCATCGGTAGCGGTACGAGGCTGTCCGTCGACACCGGCATACAACTGCGCACCGTAGACCCTAAATGAATCCACCGGCACCAGTTGCGCCAACTGCGCACCGTACGGATACTGCACCGGATTCGCCAGAACCGTCTTCATCACCGACGCATATGCCGCCTGAGCCGATGCGCTGATTGGATTCACCGCCGTCGGATCGAAGTCGCTCACGCGCCGGTTGAACCGCTCGATAAATGGCCGCTGGTAATCCCACCGCAGGCCGACATTGACCGTCAGCTTCGTCGATGCCCGCCAGTCGCCCTGTGCGAACACGCCCATGTAGCGCTGCGAATCGAACGCGCTGGTGTTGCGCGGGAAACTGCCGCCGCCCGGCATCCCGAGCATGAACGAAGCCATCGTCGACCCGTACCCAGTCTCACCGGCGTCGAACCGCCGCCGCGTCCAGTTGGAATTGAAATCGAACTGGCCGCTCTGGTTGCCGTACCCCGCGGTCGCTTCCTGCAGAACGCGATATTCCCCTCCGTATTTCAGCGTCAAATTACCGCGAATTTCGGTAACGTTGGCGTTCCAGTTGTAGTAGGTGGTGTGCGTGTAGTTGCCCGCGCTGCCGCCGATGTCGCCGAACAGCCCCGTGATCCTGGGAAACGACAGCTTCTCCATCAGTGATACGTACTTGCTGCTGAAGCCCAGATCCGCCGGGTTGAAGCCCGAGCCGTTGTCATAGCCCGGCTCTTCAAACCGCGTCAGGTTGAAGCGGAGGTTCAGTACACGCGCCGGACCCTGTACCCATACGTGGTCGACGCCTGCGCCCCTGTTAATGCGGGTCAGGAAGTTGCCAGTCGTCTCGTTCGCGAAATCGTTACCAGTGAACTCATCCATGTGGTTCCAGCGGATGCTCACGAAGCTCTTGTGCTTCTGGTCCCAGTTGTGGTCAACGCGCGTCAGGAACGACGCCATCTTGTTCTGCCGCGTTGACGACGGCGTGAAGTTATTCGCCGTGTTCGACGTCGGCTGCGGAACTGTGTTCGGCATCGGGACAAACTTCAAAATGTTCTGCGCGATGGGACTGATCCGGTTCGCCGGAATCCGGTTGCCCGGGAACGGCTGCCGGTGTCCGAACTGAGGATTGGTCGCTGACGCACCGTTGGCATTGGTAATGGTGCGCTGCGAATCCACGCTCAGCGGATCGAAGATCGTTATGGGAATCACGACGCGATTGCCACCGACCGTCTGGGTTGTAAACGAGCCCGTGAAGTCGCCCTGGCGCTCCAGCGAATCGGGCAACGAGCGCACCCCTGCGCGCGGGTCCTTATTTCGAATGCCCTCCCACGACACGAAGAAGAACGTCTTCTCCTTGCCCTTGTAAAGCTTTGGGAGCCATACCGGCCCGCCCAGCGTTCCGCCGTACAGGTTGTAGCGGGTCGGCGACTTCGCCAGCCCCGACCGGTTTGCCTGGAACGTGTTCGCTCCGAAATAATCATTCCGGTTAAATTCGTATATATTTCCGTGATATTGCTTCCCGCCGCTTTTCAGGCTGACGTTCAGCGTCGCGCCCGCCTGCCGCCCGTACTGCGAGTCGTAGGCGTTGGTCATGATCCGGAACTCGCTCACTGCATCCGTAGGAGGAATAAACGCCACTTTGTCGCCGTTCTGGTTCGGCATGCCGTCCAGCAGAAACTCGTTCGACCGGTTGTCCCGGCCGCCATTTACGCGAATTTCCGAGGCCGCGTTCTTTGACCACATCATCGCCACGTTGTTGTTCTGATCCAGCGCCTGAACACCAGGCGACAGTGTCGCCAGCTGGAACGGAATGCGTGACATGACCGGAATTTCAGTCAACGCATCACCGGTAACAACGGTACCGGCAGTGGCGGCCGATGTGTCGATAAGAGGTGCTTCCGCTGTCACCGTCACCGTCTCGGTCACCACGCCAAGCTCCAGCTTCACATCGACGCGCTTGATATCCGCCGTCTGCAGAACCACATTTTTTCGCTCGACCGCTTTAAATCCAGCGGCTTTTACCGTGATGCGATAAGAACCAGGGAGCAGGAATCGGACACTCCACACGCCCTGTTCATTTGTGGACGACTGTTGCTGGACGTTCGTGCTGTCCGACACCACCGTGACTTCGGCGCCCGGCACCGCGGACCCCTCGGGATCCATCACACGTCCTTCCAGATTGGCGCGCGATTCCTGAGCATAGAGCGCTCCAGACGCGAGAAGACACACGACCAGCGCGAGCCCTGACAGGAAACTCTTCGATGACACTTGTACACCCCTTGCAAATTGCCAGTGCCGCAACGGGCGCCAGCGTGATGAGGTCGAAATGCGACCTCATCACGGCGTGCTTTGTGAATATTTGTTGCACGCATGCTGCCAACGCACTACGACCCAGGATCGCCGCAATAACGCCCGAATGAGCCGACCCATCGGTTGATTGCTGGGTGATTGTACGCAGTATTGGAGGGAATCAGCGCAGCAGCACTCGCCAAACGCGGAATTGCCCGTCCCTCACTGGCGACACCAAAGCGCCATCGCGCCGTAACTCCTCACCGATCCAGTCCAGCGGATCGTTCCGCTCGGACACCAGGTAGAACTCGCCGCCCCGACGCCGCAAAGTGTCGTATCGCATCAGCAGACCTCGCAGGTGCAGGTACGATTGACCGTTCCAATACGTGCCGTCCACCCCGTCGGTGCCCACGCGAGCCAGCGCCTTCTCCGGATCAGCCACAAACACCAGCCGCTTCGCGGTCCGGGCATCGGCGTACAGGTCGGCTTCCAGGAATCGCAGCCCGTTCGCCATCACCACCGGCTGATCACCCGCAGCGTCGGCGAGCGCCTCCAGCACGGCCGGACGCGCCTCCTCCCATTGGAACCCGAGCACCCCGCAGCGAATGTTGAACACTGTCAGCCCGACCCCCACAACCACCAGCAGCGCGCGCGACGTCTGCGGCACCCAGCGCGTCGCCGCCGCCATCGCCTGCGCAAAAAGGAACGCAATCCCGAGCCCAGCCACCAGCGCATACCGGGTCATAAATGAACCGTGCGCCAGCCAGGTCACCAGCCAGATTCCAGCCGGAGCCGCAATCATCAGCCCGGCCACTATGTAGTCTTCGAGATAGAGCGTTTGTGGTTCGGGCGCCGGAGCCTCCTTGCCCTGACGATAGAGCAGGAACCCCGCCGCGCTCACCACAACCGCCATGCCGACCAGGTTCGGCAGATGCCCGAGGACGGTGAGATACCCATCCGGCAGGCTGTTGTTGTAAATGGGACCGCCCCACAGAATGCGCCGCGACGCCTCAATCAGTGGCTTGTAAGCCACGGTCAGCCCAAGAGGAAAGAGCGAAGCCGCCAGCGCACCCCAGTCCATCTTTCCTGTCCTGACGGCCCTCGCCAATACCCCCGCAGCGAAGCACGGCGGCGCGACAACAGCCCAAACGTGCGAGGCCAGCGCAAGCTTCAGGCCCCCGGCAAGCCCGGCCAGCTTCACCATGCGAAACCGAGGGTCCACGTTGAGCCCCTGCCAGCAGAACCACGACGCCATGATCCCGGCCAGAACCATCGCGTACGCGCGGCCTTCAAAAAAGTAAAGCGTGACCCCGCTGAAACTCAGCGCAAACACCGCCCAGAACCCCGCGTCGACACCCCCCTGCCGGCTCGCCACCCGGAACGCGCACAGCAGCACCACCAGCCCGCACAGAATCGACGGCAGACGCGACGTCACCGGACCCCGCCCAAACGCCTGTTCGGACAAGCGCGTCGCCATATGAATGCCAGGTGGAGTGAAATCGAACCCGGCGGTCACAGCGGCCCACATCGCGGGTCCGGGTGTCTGCTCGGATATCTTTAACGTCACGATCTCGTCGAACCAGAAAGGCTTCTGCCGAGCCCGTCCGGCCAGTCCAAAACCAGTGATCAGCAAAAAGATCCACAACGCCGCGGTGACTCGCCGTCCGGAGTTCATCTCTCTCAACTTCGGACGATTCGGTCCTGGACGTTAATCCGCTACAGACCCGGCGATTAGAACAGCCGACCTTCGGTAACCTCGCCGATCGGCAGCTCCGCTTTCAGGCGCCAGGGGCGAGCGTCCCTCCTGACCCGGATCGTGCTGTAGCGGACCGTGAGAAATCCAGTCAAAGAGAATTCGACGGCATAGTTGCCTTCCGCAAGGTTGAGACAGGCGCCGCCCTGCTCGTCCGTTGTGGTCGACCTGGATTTGTGTCCACGCCCGTCGATTGCGGTGACTGTCGCGCCGGGCAGAGGTGCCTTCGTCGCGTCAACGGCCGTAACGCAAATCTCTCCCGCACTCGCAGCCAACAATGTGAACGGGATAAGCACTGCGAACCGAGTGGCCATGACAGCAGAGTAGTATAAAACCCATGCGACCCCAGCCCCTCATCGCAGTCACAGACGTCGAGGCCAGCAGCCGCTTCTACCAGCAGCTCCTTGGCTGCACAAGTGCCCACGGCGGCCGGGAGTACGAGCGCCTCGAACACGGCGGCAAACTTGTCATGCAGCTACATCGATTCGAAGTTGAGCACCACCATGGCTCCATCGGCGACGCCACCGACAAGCCTTACGGCAACGGAGTCTTGCTGTGGTTTGAGGTCGACGATTTCGACGCCTGCATGGAGCGCGTCGCGGCACTGAACCCGCCTCTCGTGATGCCGAAGCACCGCAATCCGCCAGAAGGCCCGGGCGGTCCGGACCACTGGGAGTGCTGGCTGCACGACCCCGACGGCTATACGGTAGTGGTCGCGAGCCCGGATGGCACGGCAGGTGGCGGTCTTTAGAAGGTCCGTTCGATAACCAGCTCGGCCACCGACACCATGGCCCGCTGATACGGCGAATCGGGAAATTCGTGGATCATCGCCCGCGACTTTGCGGCAAAGCTGTTGGCGCGCTCCCGAGCCCGCGCGATACCCTCGCGGCGCGTGATCATTTCCAGCACGTCGGCAAACCGCACGTTGTCGTAGGAGCGCTCTCGCAGCACCTGCTCCACCATCGCGCGCTCGTTGACCGAGCATTTCTCCAGCGCGTACACCAGAGGCAGCGTCACCTTGCCTTCGCGCAGATCCCCGCCGACCGGCTTGCCCAGAACGGATTCCTCAGCCGTGAAGTCCAGCACGTCGTCGATCAGCTGGAACGCCATACCGAGGTTCCACGCAAAATCGGCCAGCCGGGCTTCCATCTCGTCGCTGCCGCCCGCAATCACGGCGCCCAGCCGTGCGCAAGCCGAGAACAGACCTGCGGTCTTGCGGTCGACCAACTCCATGTAATCGGTCTCGCTGACGTCGATCTTGCCGATCCGCTCCAACTGGATCAGCTCGCCTTCCACCATCATCTGGGTAAGTGCGATCAGGATGTCGAGTACGTGAAAATTCCGCTCCCGCAACGCGATCTGGAACGCCTGCATGTACAGCCAGTCGCCCGCCAGCACCGACGTATGATTCCCGAACAGAATATTGGTGGAGGGCTTGCCTCGCCGAGTCTCGGCCAGATCAATGATGTCGTCGTGGACCAGCGTCGCTGTGTGGATCATCTCCACAACCGCGCCAAGATGAATCGCGCCAGGGTTGACGTCGCCCACAAGCCGCGCCGACAACAACAGCAGAATCGGGCGTAAACGCTTGCCCCCGTTGCGGCTGAGATAGCGGCTGATCGTGGTGACGGCGCTCACTGAGGCCATGGACTCAAGGTCGATCTCCCGCTCTACCTGGCGGAGGTCTTCCTGCACGAGTTCCATGATTTCCCGGGCTGCGAGTGCCTCGCCTCCCTTGCTAAAGTTCATCGGATTGAATCCCTCAGTGTAACCGACTCATGAAAACACGCTCGAAGTTCGCGGTCGTCGCCGCCGCGATCTCTTCCGGGGACTCGCCCCGCAACTCGGCAAGCTTTGCTGCCGTATGTAAAACGTATGACGGCTCATTCCGCTTACCGCGGTACGGAACCGGGGGCAGATACGGGCAGTCTGTTTCAACCAGAATGCGGTCCAGCGGCGCCTTTTTTGCGGATTCATGAACATTGGTCGCCTTCGGATACGTCACCACCCCGGAAAAGCTGAGGTAGAACCCCAGGTCCAGAGCCTGCTTCGCCTCCACCGGATTGCCCGTGAAACAGTGCATCACGCACGGCAAGCCAGTCGGAGCCCAGTGCTGCCGCAACAGCTTCATCGTGTCGCCCCAGGCCTCGCGCGTATGAATCGAGACCGGCTTGCGGGCCTCCGCCGCGATCTGCAGTTGCGTAACAAACACCCGGGTCTGCAGCTCCGCATCGTACGGCTTCCAGTAATAGTCGAGCCCAATCTCGCCGAGTCCCACACACTTTGGATGCCGCATCAGATCCGCCAGCGCTTTGTAATCGGCATCGCCCGTTTTATCGACGTGCTCTGGGTGAATTCCGGCGGTCGCGTAAACAAAGTCGTACCGATCCGCCAGCCGCACCGCCGCTTCCAGATCAGGCGGACCGTCCCCCGTGCCGATGCTCAGCAGCCGTGTGACTCCTGCGTCGAAAGCCCGCTGGATCATCTCCTCACGGTCGCCGTCAAACTGCGAGGCGTCCAGGTGGCAGTGCGAATCGACCAGCGCGCTCACTTCAGGCGGGCACCCGGCTGGATGTCCTCATGGAATCCCGCCAGTACCGCGGGGCCGTCGGGCAGCGACGCCGCCACAATCATTCCCTGCGACATGATGCCGCGCAGCTTCCTGGGCTCCAGGTTGGCCACGATTACCACCTTGCGCCCAATCAGCTGCTCCGGCGTGTACGCCTTTGCGATTCCAGCGACGATGCTCCGCGGCTCCGCCTCGCCGATGTCGACCGTCAGGTGCAGCAGCTTGTCCGCGCCCTTCACCGCCTCGGCCGTCTTCACCAGGCCGACCCGCAGGTCTACCTTGACGAAATCGTCGATGGTGATCGGGTCCGCCAGTGGCGCGAGAGCTACAGGCGCGGGAGCGGCTTCTGCCTCGGGCTCGGCCGCCTTGCCCACAAGCTCGTTCTGTCGAATGGTTTCCAGCTTTTCCAGTTCCTGCATTTTTTCAATCGCGTTCTTTGCGTCGATCCTCGGGTACAGCGGGACTACTTCCTGAACTTTCTGACCCGCCGGAAGCAGACCGCACGACAGATCCTCAAACCGGATCTCACTCAGCGGCTTCTCCATCCCCAGCAGTTGCCAGATCTTATCGGCGCTTTCCGGCAGCACCGGATACACCAGCGCCGTAATAATCCGCAGACAGTCCGCCGCGGTGTACAGCACCCGGTCGAGCCGTTTCTGCGACTCCTCGTCCTGCGCTTTGTTCAACTTCCAGGGCTGTTCGGCGACAATGTAGCCGTCGAGTTTCGCGATCAGAGACCAGATGCTCTCCAGCGCCTTCGAGAACTCGAACCGGTCGTAGGCCGCCCGCGTTTCCGCCACCACGTCAGCAGCGGGAATCTCGCACTGCGCCTCTGGGATCACACCCTTCCGATACTGGTGCACCATGCTCAGCGTCCGACTCACCAGATTCCCCAGGCCATTCGCCAGATCGGCGTTGAAGCGGGTTATCAGCGCGTCGTAACTGAAACTGCCGTCCTTACCGAACACAATCTCGCGAAGCAGGAAGTAACGCAGCGCGTCGATCCCCATCACCGTAATAATAGGAGTCGCACGCAGCAAGTTACCCCGCGACTTACTCATCTTGTCGTTCTCAAACAGCAGCCACCCGTGCGCGAAGATCCGCTTCGGCAGTGGCAGTCCGGCCGCCATTAGAAACGCCGGCCAGTAGATTGCGTGAAAACGGACAATCTCCTTGCCGATCAGGTGCAGATCGGCCGGCCACAGGTCCTTGCCCTCTACCGCGCTCATGTAAGTCGACAACGCGTCGAACCACACATAGAACACGTGGTTGCCTTCCACCGGAAGCGGAATGCCCCACTTGATGGTCGTGCGGCTGATCGATAAATCAGTCAGCCCCTGCTTCACAAACGCCAGAACTTCATTGCGCTTCGTCTCAGGCAGGATGAAGTCGGGCTGCTTCTCATACAGCTCCAGCAACTTGTCCTGAAACGCCGAAAGCTTGAAGAAATAGTTCTCTTCCGTAACGGTTTCCGTAATCCTGCCGCAATCCGGACAAGGATCACCCGGCTTGGCGTCGTTCACATACAACTCGTCCGACACGCAGTACTGTCCGGTGTACGAGCCCTTGTACACATACCCGTTCTCCAGGCACTTAAGAAACAGCTTCTGCACGAATTTCGCATGCTGCGGACTCGTCGTCCGCTGGAAGAAATCGATCGGGATGTTCAGCTTCTCCCACTGCGAACGAAACTCGTTCGAGACGGTGTCGGTGAACTCCTGAGGCGACTTGTTGGTAACCGCGGCGGCGCGCTCAATCTTCTGCCCGTGCTCATCGGTGCCGGTAGTAACATACGCGTCCAGCCCTTCCATCGTCTTGATGCGCCGGATGGCATCCGCTGCGATAGTGGTGTAAGTGTGCCCTATGTGGGGCGCGGCGTTCACATAGTAAATCGGCGTAGTGATGTAGTACTTACTCATTTCGACCTCGCGGCAAGCGCTGCCGTAGTAGCTTCAATCATGATTTGCTTCAGCGGAAGGTTCTGCTCCACCGCGATCCGCCGGCAGTCGTCGTACTCCGGAGCCATCGCTCCGTTGTCGGAGATCTTCACCCGAACCGTGCCATGCGGCGTCTCCACACTGATGATTTCCCGGCGCAGCACCCTGCGCTCCGCCGTGTAGAACCGCAGCCCGAGCGTAGTGGTCTCGGCGAACACAATGCCCGCCAGCCGTTCCCGATCCTCCGGCTTTGCGATCACCGTCAACACTGTCCCGGGCCTGTTCTTCTTCATATGAACCGGCGCCAGCGTGACGTCGAGCGCCCCGGATTCCAGCAGCCGGTCCATCGTGTGCCCCAGGACCTCCGGAGTCGAGTCGTCGATGTTGGCCTCAATCACCGCGATCTGCGCCGCTTCGCTCGCACCCGACGCCTCGCCCACCAGCACGCGCAGCACGTTGGCATGCTCGGCGAAATCGCGGTCCCCCGCGCCATACCCAGCAGCCGAAATGCGCATCGGCGGCATCGGCCCGAACCCCTGCGCCAGCGTCGCGACAATCGCCGCGCCCGTCGGTGTCGTCAACTCCATAGCCGGACCCCGCGCATACACCGGAATCCCGATCAGCAGATCCGCCGTCGCCGGAGCCGGAACCGGCAGCACGCCGTGCTCGGTGTTCACCGTTCCCGAACCCGTGTTAATCGAACCGCACACAATCTGGTCAATCCCAAGCTGATACAGGCAGAACGCCGCTCCCACAATGTCGCAGATCGAATCCACCGCTCCGACTTCGTGAAAGTGGACCTTCTGCAGCGTGGTGGCGTGCATCTTCGCTTCGCTCTCACCCATGCGGAGGAAGATCGCTTTGGCGTTCGCTTTCACGCGGTCCGGCAGCGTCGAGCTGTCGATAATTTTGTCAATGTGGTGCAGATGGCGGTGCGCTTTCTGCTCTGGCGAATCGACGTGAAACTTGGTCGCGGCAATCCCACGACGCTTCGTCTTTTCCGCGCGAAACATGGCGCCGGTACCGAGCGAAGTCAAAGCCTCGTTCAGTGCCGCAAAGTCAGCTCCGGCATCCAGCAGTGCGCCGACAGTCATGTCGCCGCTGATTCCGGAAAACGCATCAATGTAGCAAATTCTCATGGTGGGGCTGGGAAGTCAGGCTTCTCCGTATTATCCCAGACCCGCTTACGCCGGACTTACAATTGCAGCAAAGTGGGCGAACGTGCCGGACACTACGAGCTCCTCGCTGCCGTCGCCACGGGCGGCGCAGGCGTCGTGTATCGAGGCCGCGACCTTCGCAGTGGCGCCACCGTCGCCGTCAAGATCCTCCGCGCCACAGAGGCCCAGGACGCCGACCTTCGCCACCGATTTCTCCGCGAAGGCCGCGCCATGCAGCGTCTCTCCCACCCCAACGTGGTCCGCTTTATCGACACCGGCGAAACTGCCGACGGCCTCCCGTTCCTTGTCACCGAGTTCGTGGAGGGCGACACGCTTCGCTCCCTCATGCAGCACGGCCCCATCCCGCCTGTCCCCGCGTTGAAGGCCACGCTGCAGATCGCAGAAGCCCTGCAGGCCGCGCACGCCGTGGGCATCGTGCACCGCGACGTAAAGCCGGAGAACTTCATGGTGACTCACGATGGCACCGTCAAGATGCTCGATTTCGGCCTTTCCCGAATTCGACTCGGCACGTCGCAGTCCCGCGAGACAAAGGCCGGAACCATCCTTGGCTCGGTGCACTACCTGTCCCCCGAGCAGGCGCGCGGCGACGCCGTCGACGAACGCACCGACATCTGGAGCGTCGGCGTGGTCCTGTATGAAATGCTCACCGCCCATCTCCCATTCCATGAGAATTCCTGCATCGATACGCTGCTGGCCATCGTGGAGAAGCAAGCGCCGGTGCTGAGCGAGAAGCAGTTCAGCCGTGAGGTGACGGCACTGGTTGCGGTTTGCCTCCAGAAGCGACCGGGCGGACGCTACCAGTCGGCCGCCGACCTCCGGGCCGCCGTCGAATCAGCCCTCGCTGAGCCGGCCCTCGCCGGACCTGCATGGAAGCGCATACTCCAACGCTTTACCACCTGATCACGCGAGACCATGCCCGTCATCGAATTCAGCCTGGACATCCACCCGCCGATTGAGGCCTGCTTCGACGCGGCTCGTGACATCGACCTCCACCAGAGGTCGATGCAACACACGGGTGAACGCGCCATCGCCGGCGTCACTTCAGCCCTCATCGCCTACGAGTCGCCCGCTGGTCTTTTCGGCCACATCGCCGACGCCGTGTTCCTGAAGAGCTACATGCGCAACCTGCTGTACCAGCGAGCGCGGGCCATTCGCGATGCGTTGGAATCTACGGACTGAGCAGTGCGGGCAGCACCGTACCCGATGGACCGCGCAGAGCAAACGTCGCCGCGAGGCTCATCTCCGTCTCTTCGGGGTTGATCTCAATCACGGTCGCGCCGTGGCTCGCAGCCAGGGGAATCAGCAGAGCGGCGGGAAACACCACCGCCGATGTGCCGACAACAACCAGCACGTCTGCATTCTTGACAGCGATTGAGGCGAACTGGAACACGCCTTCCGGCAGGTCTTCGCCAAACCACACCACGCCAGGACGCAGCATACCGCCACAGTCCGCACACTTCGGTGGCAACTCCCCCAGGCGCAGGTCCTCCGAACTGCGCCCGCATTCCAGGCACCGTACCTCCCAGATGCTGCCGTGCAGACGCAGGACCACCCGCGATCCCGCACGCTCATGCAGTCCGTCGACGTTCTGCGTCACCAGAGTGACCGCTCCAGGGCCTCGCTGCCTCTCAAACTCCGCCAGTGCCAGATGCCCGGCGTTGGGCTGCGTCTCGGAGATCTGCGACCGCCGCCAGTCATACCACTCCCACACGCCTTTGGGATCCCGGTGGAATCCCTCCGGCGTGGCCAGATCCTCGGCCCGCCGGCCCTGCCAGAATCCCCCGTCCGACCGAAACGTCGGAATCCCCGATTCGGCCGAAACACCCGCTCCCGTCAGCACAACGATATGCGCCGCCTGTTGAATCGCCTTTCGGGCTCGCTTCAGTTGTCCGTTGTCCACGGATTTAACTATACGCTTGCCTCGCCTTTCAGGCGCCGCCGCAGAAGTGCCAGCAAAACAGCCGCCGCACCAGTCATGCACAGCGTCGCCGGTTCGGGAGTAGGCGCGTAATACGAACCCGCCTGCGAGCCCACGTTACCGGTGTTTCCGTTGTTGCCGACAATATCCGATGCGAAATAGAATCCCTTTGAGTTCGCGATAAAGTCAGACAGCAGCAGCCCCGAGGTTGACGAAACCCGAAAGGAAAGCGGACCTGCCGGGTTGCTCGCCGAACCTCCCTGACAAGTGGTGCAGGACACCGAATACTCGAACGTTCCGAGGGCGCCGTTCACCTTGATGTTCCCGGGCCCAACCGCAAAATTGGTTGTCAGACTGTCAATCGTGACCGTTTTCGCGCCGGAGATACTGAACGTCAGAGCCTCGCCCGCGCCAGTTCCGGCGAACCGTGAGTTTGGACCCAGCGTCGTCAGAACCCGAACCGACAAAGGGGTAAGCTGCGTCAGCTGAACCGTCCCGAACGGCCCGGTGCCGCACGTCCCCGTGCAGGTATCCTGCGTGAACTGAAACAGCGTGTCGGCCCTGGCAGATGCCAGCATTACGATTAGCAGACCGATAAGCGAAATGGTGTTGCGAGGCAAAAGAAAACGTCAACTCCTGAACAAAGCATAGATTTTAGGACTCTGTTCGGTAAGGACCCATGCCGAATAACCAGTACTGGGACGATGGTGGTACGAGCCTTCGCTTTTTACCTACGACCATCGTTCGCCCGCCGACTGGATAGAATGTTCGTTTGCTTCAGGAGAGCCACTTATGAGACTTTGCATCGCCATCTTGATCGCTGGGACTGTGTTCGCCCAGCAACCCGACCACAGCGCCGGAGACGACGTCCGCGGCTACAACGACACGCCCGTAATTCCCGGCCAGAAATGGAAAGTCCACGACATGGAGCGGCCCCGCCCTGTCAAAGTGACTCCGGGCCCCTATGTGATGGAGGCGCCGCCCTCTGACGCAATCGTTCTGTTCGACGGTAAGGATCTGTCCAAATGGAGCCAGATGGCTCGCGGCGGCGTGACGCAGGAACCGAAATGGAAGGTCGAGAACGGCTACATCGAGATCTTGCCCCGAACCGGCCGCCTCGTTACCAAAGAATCGTTCGGCGATTGCCAGTTGCACGTCGAATGGCTGATTCCGGAATCGGCCACCGGCAATGGGCAGAGCATTGGTAACAGCGGCATCGAACTGATGACGCGCTACGAAATTCAGGTACTCGAATCGAACAGCCACCTGACTTACGCCGACGGTGGAGCGGGCGCTATTTACGGCGTCTGGGCCCCACTCGCCAACCCCACCCGGCCTCAGGGACAGTGGAACGTCTACGATATTTTCTTCGAAGCGCCGAAATTTGAAGGCCCAAAAATGACCAAACCCGCCACAATTACTGTGATGTCCAACGGGGTTTTGGTGCAAAATCACAAGGAATTTCTGGGAGCGACGATCTGGCGCAAGGTAGGCACCTACACGTCCCATCCCGCCGAGGCACCGCTGAGCCTTCAGGACCACAACCAGCCCGTTCGGTTCCGCAACATCTGGATCCGTAAGCTGTAACGGTGATCTGGCGCTGAGGCCGGAATAGGCACGCTGATTGGTTACACTCCAGGCGTGCTTCCCAGTTCCACTGACCTCCTCAGGTCGAACGTCGCCGGTAAATACTTTCTGCAGAAAGTAGTGGGCGGCAGCAACGACGATGCGTTGTTCCTTGCCGACGCCCCCGATGGCTCTCCGGTACACGTGCGGCTGGCTCCTGAAGGCTCGCCAGCCGCCACTTCCTGGCCCGCCGTCGTCGAAAAATCCGCAAGGCTGATCCACCCCCACCTGTTGCGCTATGTTGAGGCAGGGGACTGTCGGCTTGACACCCAGCCCTGGCACTATCTGGTAATGGAAGCGGTCAGCGACCGCGTCGATGAGGTGCTGCTGGAGCGGCCCCTTAGTGCCGAAGAAACCGACGCCGTACTCCGGGCCGTGCTCCTTGCCCTCAGCCACCTGCACGACAACGGATTCGTACACGGAGCTCCGACCCGGGCAGCCGTGGTGGCCGCGTCGGACCTGATTAAGCTCACAGGCGAGACGATCTCACCCCTGCCGGCTGACGAAACGAACGCCCGGCGTGCCATCTCCGCAGAACTGCTAGAACTCGGCGAGACAGCGACGGAACTCCTCACGCGCGCCAGAGGCCAAGGCGCGGCAGCCACGTTGCCCTCGCCATTTGCCGAGTTCGTCCGCGCGACGGCCGGGACCTCCGCCTGCCCTCACCCGACAGCAATGCAGCTGATGGACGTGCTCGACGGAAAGGAGCTG
>Ga0163150_10001248_pt1 | contig 43982 bp, 36 predicted proteins | sample OliLakLV19P2IB_FD_148628 | JGI IMG/M metagenome (GOLD analysis project Ga0163150, IMG submission 148628) | Freshwater microbial mat bacterial communities from Lake Vanda, McMurdo Dry Valleys, Antarctica - Oligotrophic Lake LV.19.P2.IB | ecosystem: Environmental > Aquatic > Freshwater > Lake >... | reverse complement strand
TACAAGCTATGTTCAATAGGCTCTCCCGAGTCATTCGGTCGTTTATAGGTTTCTTTATTTCGGTGGCGGAAAACCCCGAGATTATCCTGGAACAGAACATCCGCGACATGAACGATCAGGTTCCGCGGATGAATGAATCCATCGCCATGGTGAAGGCGAACGCGACGCTCCTTGAGAAAGAGGAGTCGAAGTACAAGAGCGAAATCGCCGATCTGACGGCGAAGACGAAAGCCGCCATTCAGGCAGGCCGCGACGATATGGCGGCGATGTTCGCGTCGCAGTTGGAACATACGAAATCCGCGCTGGCCAGGACTTCGGGCCAGTTGGGCGGGGCGAAGGCCGCGTTTGAAAAAGCGATGATGGTGAAGCAGGCGTTTCTACGTGAGAAAGAGCGCAAGACTCGCGAGGCCATGAGCGCCATTCGCGACCATCGGCGCTCGCAGTGGCAGTCCAAAGTGGCCGATGCGATGGAGCAGTTTGAAGTGGCGGGTGTCAGCCAGACGCACGATGAAATGGTGCGGAAGATCGAAGAACAGACGGCGGTCAACGAGGCGCGCATGGATATGGCGCTGAGTAATGTAGACCAGCAGAAGTTCGAGATCGAGAAGGAAGCCGAGAAGCTACAGGCCAATGAACTGTTGAAGCAGTTCAAGGTGGAGATGGGCATGGTGTCGCCGCAGGCTGGCGCCGCCGCTCCCGAGAAAACCATTGGCGGCCGCGAAGGCGAGAAGTCCCTCTAACTGTTTAAAGGAGATTTGACATATGGCGGTACAGATTCAAAAGGGCGGCTGGATACTTATCTTTGCTCTTGGCCTTGGTATTGTTGGCTATGCATTGAAGGAGTACGGGGTTCTGGATAAGTTGATTCCGGGGGCAAAGATCCGGCAATCGACCGAGATTGGTCATATCGACTTGCCGACGGCGTCGTCTTCCGCGGCTTCCAATGTGGCCGCGGCAAACCTGCCGGGTGCCAAACGGGGCTGCGATAACAAAGATGAGGTGCGGTTTTACCACTGGGCGTGGAACGCGCAGATGGGGATGATGTTCGCGGCGGGCGGGCCGCAATCGAGCGATGGGAGCTTGATGTGTAAGGAGGGCGTGAACCTGCGCTTCGTCCGCGAGGACGATTCGAGCAAGATGCAGGAGGCGCTGGTTTCCTTCGCCACTGAACTGAAGAATGGCAACAAGAACCCTACCAAAGGCGCCCATTTCGTGGCCATCATGGGCGACGGCGCGGCGACTTTCTTGAAGGGTTTGAATGACACACTGAAGAAACTGGGGCCGGACTATACGGCAAAGGTGATTGGGTCGGCCGGGTACTCGCGCGGAGAAGACAAGTTCATGGGTCCGCCGGCTTGGAAGCAGAATCCGGCGGCTTCGCGGGGCGGCTTAGTGGCCGGTTATTTGCGGGATGGCGACTGGAACATTGCCCAGAAATGGCTGGGCGATAACAGCCTGTGCAACAACCCGGACGAGAAAACTTACGATCCGAAATGTCTGAACTGGGTGGCGGCTAGCGATTATATCGACGCGGGCGAGAAGTACATTTCGGGCTACTGCGAGAAGCGAGCCGTGGTCGATAAAGGCAAGAAGACCGGCGAGACGAAGAATGTTTGCGTGAACGGCGTGGTGACCTGGACACCAGGCGATGTGAATGTGGCGAAGAAGAAGGGCGGGCTGATTTCGATTGTTTCGACGAAGGAATATTCGAGCCAAATGCCGCACGCGATTATCGGTATCGACCGGTGGATGCAGGATAACCGTTCGACGGTGGAAGGCATGTTGAAAGCCACCTTCGATGGCGGCGATCAAGTGAAGGCGCATCCGTCGGCGCTGAAGCACGCGGCGCAGGTTTCCACGGTCGTTTATCACGAGGCTAATGCCGATTATAACTACTGGGAGCGCTACTATAACGGCGTCGTGGAAGCCGATAAACAGGGCCTGCAAGTGGAATTGGGCGGGTCGACCGTGAACAATTTGGCGGACAACCTGATGCTGTTCGGAATGGCGAAAGGCGCCGCCAATTTGTTCGCCGCCACCTATACCGTGTTTGGCGACATTGTGGTGAAGCAGTATCCGGATCTGGTCCCGAGCTACTACCCGGTGGCGGACATCTTAGACACTTCTTACATTGCGGCGATCGCGGGCCGTTCGGGAACAATGGCGCCGGCCACGGTACCCACATTTACTTCGAGTGACCGGGTGACCAATGTCGTTAGCCGCCGGGCGTGGAATATCACGTTCGATACAGGCAAGAACACGTTTAGTTCGACGGCGAAGAGCGACCTGGATCAGATGATGAAGGACTTGCTGGTGGCCGGTTCGACGACGGTTGAGATCCATGGCCACACCGATTCGGTGGGCGACGCGAACGCCAATATGCAGTTGAGCGAGTCACGGGCGTTTGCGGTGAAACAATGGCTGGAAGGGCAATCGGCGTTAAACTTCCCGGAAGGCCGTGTCCGCGTCATGGCGCATGGGCAGCAGAACCCGGTGGCGCCCAACTCGACCGATGAAGGCCGTGCTAAGAATCGCCGCGTCGAAATCGTGATCGGCACCACGGGTCGATGAACGACCTAAATAAGGTCTTCACGCCGAACCACACGGCCACTTCATCCGCGATGCGGATCGTAGTGGCCGTGCAGGCGGCGCTTGCGTTGGTCTTGTGGTTCTTGGCGCCGTTCCAAGTGTTGCCAACACCGCCGGAAGTGTTTCGGGCGTTGGGTACGTTGTGGATGGATCAGGGGCTGGGCCAGGAGTTAATCACCAGCTTCATCATGAATGTAGAGGCGCTGGCGTGGACGGTGGCGATCTCCCTGGCCCTTTGTTACGCCACCGTGATGCCGTTCTTCCGGCCGATTACGGCGGCGGTGGCGAAGGGGCGATTTCTGGGTTTAATTGGGCTGACGTTCGTGTTCACGCTGCTGTTCGGCGGCGGGCATAATTTGAAGGTGTCATTGCTGGTTTTCGGCATGACAGTGTTCTTTGTGACGTCGATGGCGGCGGAGGTGGAAGCGATTCCGAAATCGCGTTTTGACCATGCACGGACTTTGCGCATGAACGAATGGCAGGTGGTGTGGGAAGTGGTGGTGTTGGGCACGATTGATAGAGCAATTGAAGTGCTGCGGCAGAATGCGGCCATCGGGTGGATGATGCTGACGATGGTGGAGGGCATTTCGCGAGCCGAGGGCGGCGTGGGCGCGATGCTGCTGAACCAGAATAAGCATTTTCATTTGGCGGAAGTGTTCGCGATCCAACTGGTGATTCTGTCAGTCGGACTGACGCAGGACTATGCTATCGGCTGGCTCAAACGGTTAGTGTGTCCCTACGCGGAACTGACACTGGAGCGGAAATAGTGCCGACCGGCTATTTGATCCGCGAACCGATTTTGCAGGTGAAGAACATTTCGCTGCGGTTGGGCGGGAATCCCATTCTGCGGGACATGAGTTTCGACATCAAGGACATCCATCACGATGACCGTACGACGGGCCAGATTGTGGGCCTGTTGGGGCCATCGGGGATTGGCAAGACGCAGTTGTTCCGGATTTTGGCCGGGTTGAACAAACCGGATTCAGGCGAGGTATTGATCGGCCATCCAGGCAAACCGGTGGAGCGCGGCATGGTTGGCGTGGTGGCGCAGCACTACCCGCTGTTTGAGCACCGCACGGTGTGGAGCAACTTGATGGTCGCCGGGGCGCGCAGTGGGAAGGGGAGCACCCATTCCGACGGGCGGGCGAAGGAGTTATTACAGCGATTCAACCTTTACGACCGGCGCGATTTTTATCCGGCGCAGTTGTCGGGCGGGCAGCGGCAACGGGTGGCGATCGCGCAACAGATCATGTGCAGTGAGCAGTTTCTACTGATGGACGAGCCATTCTCGGGATTGGACGTGGTGGCGCTGGACGCCGTGCAGGAGCTTATCAACGAAGTGACACACGCGCATACTTTGAACACGACGATCATTGTCAGTCACGACATTGCGGCGGTGTGCGAGATCGCCGATATGGTGGTTCTGCTGGGCCGGGAGGCGGATGAGAATGGCAAGCGAATCCCGGGCGCGCGGGTAATGGCGACCTACAATCTCGGCGATTTGGGGCTGGCTTGGCGAAAGGGCTTAACCTCCGATCCGGCGTTCCACACGCTCCTCGACGAGATCCGGGCGCGATTCCCGTCGCTGTAGACCGCTACACTGGTTAAGTTCGGTATGCCAGACGATTTCAATTACAAGTCACAAATTGTCAACAAAGTTGACGAGATCGAGACCGGCAACGTGAACTACTTGAAGGAGGCCTTCAAGTGGCAGTACAACGTCATCGGGTTGGCGGGTGTGGCGGCGTTTGCGCTGATATCGGGAACGGCGCTGCCGATCCTGCTCGCCGCGGGCGTGGAAATGATGTATCTGGCGGTGGTCCCGCAATCGAGCGCCTTCCGGCGGCTAGTGCGGTCCTGGAAGTACGAAGCGGACAAGAAGTCGCACGATCAGCGCGTGCGGCAGATGCAGTTGCAGTTAACGCCGATGGTCCGCGACCGCTACGGCAAGTTGCAGCAGATGTGCCAGTTGATTCGTGGGAACTACGCGCGGCTGTCGTCTACGTCGCAGATCTTTGTGGACCAAATGTCGGACCGGTTGGACGGGTTGCTGCACTCTTTTCTGCGATTGGCCAACGCGGGAATTATGTACACCGATCATTTGCAGCGGGCGAATCCGCGGACGATCGACAAAGACATTGAGACGTTGGAGCGCGACTTGGCCAAGCAGCCGGCGAAAGTCCAGGAGATCAACAAGAAACGAATCGAAATTCTGAAGAAGCGGCAGGAACGGTTCCGGAAAATTGTCGACGATTTGCAGGTCATTAACGTGCAATGCGAAGCGATTGAAGATGTGCTGGAACTGATCCGGGATCAATCGGTGACGCTGAGCGATCCGCAGATGGTGGCGGAGCGATTGGAAGGCTTGATCGCCGATGTGGAGCATACAGAGGCAACGGTTCGCGAGATTGAAGATTTCTTTGCGATTGCGGGCGGGGATACGATGTCGCCGATGGCGTCGGGTTCTTCGAGTTCGCTGAATCCGTTTGACCGGAAGGACCGGACGCGAAATGGCTGATACGCAATGGCCCCCGTGGGCGCAAGACCTTTCCGAGAAGTACTACTCAGGCGCGTACGTGCAGTTCGTCTTGCATGGGAATGTTCACGATCTGGTGCCGCTGCGGCGCAATGGCGCGGTTGATTTTCTATCGTTGAAGGAGTTTTTGCAGAAAGGGCTTTTCGGGCAGCGGCAGATTGTGTTCGACTATGATCGCGGCGGCGGTCTGTCATTCGCGACGAACGAAATGCAAGCCGATTTCCGGTCCGCGTTGTCCGGGTACGATTCGTACCACGGCACCAACTACGCGGGCGGATTGCCGCGCAATCCCGATGGGGTGATGAACCTTCTCGACAACTATCTGCGGCTGCGATTGCTGGATAATCGCAAAATCGCATTTTCCATTTCGTTCGCGGAGACGGTGGCGCCGGCGGGCGATATGCAAAGCCTGTCGCCGGAGGACCGCAACGCGCTGGTGATCCTTAAACGTTGGGCCCAGAACCCGACGTTCCTGCGGCAGGATGTGACCATCTGCCTGATCGCTGAAAACCTGCTGGAGTTGAACCAAAGCATTATCCAGCATCCGGGTGTCGCTTCGGTTGCGCTGCCTCTGCCGGATGCCGCCGAGCGGCAAGAGTTTATAGAATGGCAACTTCGGCAGACACCGTTGCCGGAGGGGTCGGATGTTTCGACGGCGGCGCTGGCGGCGTTGACCAGCGGCTTGAAACGCCTGCAATTGCAGGGTTTGCTGGCGCATGCGCACCATAACCGGGCACCGTTGACGGCGAAGGAATTGGGCCGGCGGAAACGCGAAATGATAGAGGCCGAAAGCGGCGGGATGCTGGAGTTCGTGCAGACGCGATTTACGCTGGCCAATGTTTCCGGATCGGCGGCGGCGAAGCAGATGCTTTCCGATGCCGCCACCGCCATTCGCGCGGGCCGCAGCGACGTGGTGCCAATGGGCTATCTGCTGTGCGGGCCTGTCGGCACGGGCAAAACGTTTTTAGCGACTTGCTTCGCGGGGGATGTGGGCATTCCGGCCGTAGTATTGAAGAATTTTCGCTCGATGTGGCAGGGTCAGACGGAAGCGAATTTGCAGCGCGTGCTGGCGCTATTGCAGGCGATGAGCCCGATCATGGTCATTGTGGATGAAGCGGACGCGCAGTTGGGAGACCGTTCGTCAAGCGGCGATTCGGGAGTGAGCGGACGGGTGTTCGCGCAGATCGCGCAGTTTATGGGGAATACGGAGAACCGCGGCAAGGTAGTGTGGTTCCTGCTGACCTGCCGGCCGGATCTACTGCCCGTCGATTTGAAGCGGCAGGGGAGGGCGGAGGAGCATTTGGCGCTGTTCTACCCGGACACGGATGAGGACCGGATGGCAATGCTACGGGCGATGATGAAGAAGACGGGTGTGGCGCTGGCTTCGCCGGATGTGGAGAAGCTGTTTTTGGAGAAGGCGGGAACTATGTCGGGCGCCGATATAGAGGCGATTCTGGTGCGTGCAAGCATGAAGAGCGCGCTGGAAAAAGACACGGCGGTTGACGCGGCGGACTTGACGCATGTGCTGGAAGATTTCATCCCGCCGTCGTATCCGGCGGAGATTGAAATGCAGACGCTGATTGCGGTTTCAGAATGCACACGGCGGAGTTTGTTGCCGGAGAAATACCGGCATATGGGGCGGGAAGAGATTGGGCAGCGGCTGGCGGAATTGAAGTTGCTAGTTGGGGAGTAGTGCAATAATTTTAACAGGCCCGGGTGGCGAAATCGGCAGACGCAACGGACTTAAAATCTAGCCGAGTGAAAGATGCAGGGGTGGCACGGGTTGCCACCCTTTGCTATTAGTCGTTAGTAATCAATGCCTTCGATACTGTTGCCGAGAGAATACTAGCAAAGCTGAGCAACGCTTCTACGCACAGAGCGCGCACAAAAGCGGGCGCAGTTGTGAGAGGTTCATCGCGGTGACCCTGACGGTGCGTTGCAGGCAAGGGATCCGACCGCGATTTAGCCGGGGCTGGCCCTCCGGTCCTCTTCCGCCCGGGTTGGTGCCATCAGCTATCGCACTGCCTTGATTGTCACCATCTGGGAGGGGTCAAACCCTCGCCTTTAGGCGACGGCTTCAGCTAGGAGCGCCGCCGACTAAAGATGGGGGATGAAAGAGTCTCGACGCGGCGCGCACACCGGATGCGAAATCCACTCGGACGGGGTATGGACGGCGAAGTATCGGAACACTGGACTGACCGTTGAAGGGCCGTCGCGGGTACGGGATTAAGTATGGGAGATTTGCGGCGAACCCGAAATCAGAATCATGAAATGGTATTTATCGAAAGATCATATGCGCCTGACATACGACCGGGATGATGACATGAAAGTAGAGGGTTCAGTCCCTCTACTTCTTGAAGCCCGCTAGGTGCGGGTACCATCTTGCCGGCTTTAGCCGGAACAGGGCTTCCAGCCCGTTACAAGAGCCACCGCCTTCAGGCGGTGGGAAATTTACTGCTTGGAGGAGAACTAGGCGAGAGGACAGTTCGGGGAGCGGGAGGTGCAACCGGTCCAGGGGCATTTTCTCATCGCAGGATCAGCCTTTGAAAGAACTGTCCGCAAACGCGGAGCTATACTGGGATCTGTCTTTAGCCATCTAGGGCCTGCGAACGGTCTTGATGCTGACCCCTTGTGCGGTTTTCGGGACCGGAGTCCCACTCGCGCCCCTAAAGGTCAAGTTGTGCGTCATACAACACCAAACTAGCGAGAATATCCGCTCCAGGCCAGTCTTGGGTGCGGCGTGCCGGCAGTTGACGACGGTTGCCTCACCAGCAATCGATGGGTTCGTGAATATCGTTTTTCTCGATTCGTGACGGACCCTTCCTACTTCTCCGGCAGCGAGAACACGTACAGCGCGTTGCCGTTCCCCGGATGGTGAATATCCGGCGCGATAGCTATCGGAACGTTCCTCGGACTGCCGCCGCCGAGGCCCGTCGTCACTGCAATGTACTGTTTGCCGCCAATCGCAAACGACACCGGAAAACCCTGCACCGAGGTACCCAGCCGGCTCTTCCACAGCACCGCCCCGGTCTTGACGTCGATGGCTCTGAAGTAACGGTCGAGGTCTCCCACAAAGGCCACGCCGCCCGCCGTCGACAGCACCGCCGTCAGGAACGGCGCGCGCTGTTCAATCGACCAGTTTTCCTTCATCGTCTTCACATCGTACGCCGCCAGCTTCCCGATCTTGCCATTAACTCCAGGCATCTCATAGTAACGCCGCTGCCCGGCAACGCCGCCCGACCCTTCCTTGAAGTCGACGGCCCGCCCCATCATCTCCATGCAGCTACGGCTGAGAGGAATGATGAGCTGATCGGTTCCCGGATGGTAGCTCATCGCGTGCCAGTTGTGTCCGCCTTCGGTGCTCGGACACGCCGGAATCCACTTCCCGATCTCCTGCTCCAGGATGTCGCTGCGATAAGTCGGCTCGCCTGTCCGCGGATCGATCCGCGTGAAAATGTTCTGAAAAATTGTCTCTTTAAAGCCGAGGAACTGATGCGTCTCGCGGTCGAGCTTCCAGAGAATCCCAGCCTTGCCGATAGAGAAAATCAGCTTCCGGCCGCCGCTGTCGACAAGCACCCGCTCAAACACTTCGTCGAGATCCAGCGTCTCGCCCGGTACATGCTGAAAGTACCAGGCGAGCTTGCCATTGTCGGGATTCAGAGCCACAGTCGAGCTGGTGAAAAGAGCCTTGTCGCCGGGCTTGGCGCCTCGGCTTGCCCTCATCCACGGCTTAGCCTGGGCGATGCCCCAGTATGTTTCGTTCATCTCGGGATCGTAGCTGCCGGTAATCCACGTCTCGCCGCCGGCGCGCATCAGACTCGGAATCGAGCCCCAGGTGTCACCCCCAAACTGGCCCTCGCGCGCCACGGTCTGAAACTTCCAGAGCTGTTTGCCGGTCATCGCGTCGTAAGCGCTTATAAAGCAACCATCCGTGCTGAATTGCGCGCATCCCATCAGACCTTGGACGACCTTTCCATTGATTACCAACGGCCCGCTTGTGTTGCTGTAACCTTTCTTCGAATCGGCGATGCGCGTTTGCCACACGATCTTGCCGCTGCGCGCATCCAACCCGTAAAGCTGCGCATCGGTTGTCGAAATAAATACTTTGTCCTGATAGATGGCTAAACTGCGCGTGGCGCCGTAGGCTCGCGTCGCGTCGGGACCGATGTGATTCTCCCAGATCAGATCGCCGGTCCGGCCATCGAGCGCCTGCACGGTGTTGCTGGTGTTGGCGAGATAGATGACGCCGTTGTGCACGATTGGCGTCGGCTGATTGGCCCCGCCATCGTTCATCGCCCACACCCATTCCAGGCGCAGATCCTTGACGTTCGCGGTTGTGATTGAGTCCAGCGGGCTGTAGCTATGGGCCTGATAGTTGCGCCGGATCATGAGCCAGTCGGCGGGATCGGGATTACGCAGCATCTCATCGCTGACCGGCACGTAGTTCTTCACTTGACCCGCCACCAACAGCCCCATCGGCCGTGAGATTTGTTGGAGCCCAGGAACATCCGCGGTGGCGCTCTCCAGCGTCTTTCGGAGCGCCCCGGGCATCTCCCCGTTGGCGACTGAGCCGATCACGATACGCGCCGCCGCACTCAGCGGCTGATCGCCTGGCGGTGCGCCGTTGGCCGAGAGCAGGAACGCTACCAGGCTTACGTAATTCTCGTCGCCCAGATTGCCTCGATTCCCGGGCGGCATCGTGGCTCGAATCAGGGTCAGAAGGTCGTTGCTCGTCCGCGTACGCCACGCCCGCATGAAGTTCGCACCAGCCAGTGGCGCCGCTTCGTTGCGTCCGCCGAGGTCCGGCAGATGACAGCTCGCGCAGTTCGAAAGATAGACCACGCGGCCCGCCTCGGCCTGCGCCGCGATATACAGCCCCAGCGCGGCTCGCGTCTGGCCTGAAGCCATAGCCGCACCAACGCTTACCATGACCGCCAACCACCGTGCAAGTTCGAGTCGGTTCATCCAATTCCCTCCTTCGGACCTTACATTGTACTATTCTGAAAGTTCGGAAAAGTTGAGGAGACGACTCATGTCGAAAATTGTTGTCATCGGCGGCACCGGCACGGTTGGCAGCCAGACCGTCCGGGAGTTGGTGATGCGTGGCGCCGAAGTGCGGGTGATGACGCGTTCGACAAACCGGATTTCCGAGCTGCCGCAGGCTCCCATCGGATTTTGTCCTCCATTCGCTTCGGCACAGCTTCGGGACGCGGCTGGGTGAAGCCGGGGCGGATGCCTTCACGATTATGCGCCTCATGGGGCACTCCTCCGTGACGGTTTCACAACGCTATGTCCATCCGTCGCCGAAGGCGGTAGAATTAGCTTACGAGCGGTTGATGAGCCTCAATATGCACAAGGTACTCACAATTCCGGGCACAGTCTCGGAGGCCGAAGCTGGGGCGATTCAATAACTTGTGTATTTTCAAAAGGCCCGGGTGGCGAAATCGGCAGACGCAACGGACTTAAAATCCGTTTCCGCGAAAGTGGAGTGCGGGTTCAAGTCCCGCCCCGGGCACCAAGAAGCGGCGGCCACTACCGCTCCGCAAAGCGAGCCTGGAAAAAACGAAGCAGCTTGGGTTCGTAAATCATTTCCAGCCCTCTGATCTTTTCACGCTCTTCATAGACGCAATAGACGCTTTCCGCAACGACATCCATGTGCGCCTGGGTGTAAACACGGCGCGGAATCGTCAATCGGACCAGTTCGAGTTTTGGAAAGCGCTCCTCACCGGTGACCGAATCGCGACCGGCTGAAACCGTGCCGCGCTCCATGGTACGCACGCCCGAATCGAGGTAGATCGCCGCCGCCAGCGCTTGCGCAGGGTAGTGCTGTTGGCGAATGTGGGGCAAGAACGCCTTCGCATCGATAAAAATGCCGTGACCGCCGATCGGCACGACGATTGGAATGTTCCATGCTTTCAGCTTCTCGCCCAAATATTCTACTTGTCCGATGCGGGCGCGTATGTGGTCGTCCTGCACCGATTCTCCAATTCCCACCGCCACCGCCTCCATGTCGCGCCCGGACATTCCGCCATACGTCTGCAGGCCCTCATAAGCGACAAGCAGATTGCAGGCGGCTTCGGCCAGCCCGTCATCGTTGACCGCAAGAAAGCCGCCGATGTTAGCGAGCGGGTCTTTCTTCGCGCTCATCGTGCATCCGTCGCTAGCGGCGCACAGGTCGAGCACAATCTGCGCAATGGTGCGGCCGGACTGCCCGGGCTCGCGTTGTTGAATGAAGTAAGCGTTTTCGGCAATGCGGGTGGCGTCAAGGATGACTTGCACTTTGTGGCGATGCGCAAGGTCGCGGACGGATCTTATATTTTCGAGCGAGATGGGCTGGCCGCCAGCCATGTTGACCGTGGCGGCAACGCAAACATACGGCACGCGGCCGGGATTTTCAAGGAAGACGCGTTCCAGCTTCTCGATATCGAAGTTGCCCTTAAAGGTATGGAGCGAAGCGGGATCATGAGCCTCATCAATGATGGCATCGACAAACCGGCCGCCGGCCAACTCCTGATGCAGCCGCGTGGTGGTGAAGTACATGTTGCCTGGGATGACGTCGCCGGGCTTGATCGTGCAGCGCGAGAGGATATGTTCGGCGCCGCGGCCCTGGTGAGTTGGGATTACATGCTTGTAGCCGTAGGCGCGGCGAACGGCTTCCTCGAAGCGATAAAAGCTTTCGCTGCCGGCATACGCCTCGTCGCCGAGCATCATGGCGGACCACTGACGGTCACTCATGGCGGACGTGCCGGAGTCGGTGAGGAGGTCAATATAGACGTCGGCGGAGCGAAGCAGGAAAGTGTTGAACCCCGCTTCGTGGATGGCGCGTTCGCGCTGTTCGCGGGTCGTGAGCCGGACGGATTCGACGACCTTAATGCGGAAGGGCTCGGCCCAGCTTCGACGTTCGAGTGGCATAACTTAAACGATACCCGAATGCTTCAGAAGTACTTGTTGCGGAAGTAGTCGAAGTAGAAGTTCGCGGCGCCGTAGGAATCGCCGGCGGAACCGCTGTCGTTGAGGCCCCAGTAATAGTCGCGGCAGCGGACCTTTGCATCTTTTGACTGCAAGAACCCCGCGTAGTGCGGTCCATACTTCGCGAGGAATGCGCCCGCGTTTTCAAAATCGCTGCGATACCACTCAAAGATCTGGCTGACCTCCGCTTCGCGGCGCGTGGGATCGAATGCATTGAGAGCCGGATTGGCTAACCAAAGCCGCGTGTTCTCGTCGAGCTGCGCATCAAGCTTTTCGGCCACGTACGCTTCCCGGCGTAATGGCGGGCAACTGCGCGCGGCGCAAACCAATACCGCGTGAACACGCGGATCGCCAAGGTTTCGGAGTTGCGTTTCGACTTGATCGAGCGAATAGGCGCGACCGTTTACCGTATGACGGGCCGCAGTAAAGGGATGGCGCGTGCGCCAAATGCTGGGAATGGGATAGTGAGTCGCCACCCAGCGGACGGTCAGCGCGTTGTACGCGTTGATCATCGCAGCCTTGTTTTCAGCGGGAGACATAGCGGCGGGCCAGGGCTTGGCAAGAGTCGCAAGATAGCCGTCGAGAACGGGCAGCCCTTCTTTCGCCAATCTCGCATAATCCACCCGCGCCTGGGGCGTTACGAATCGCTGAAGGATGTCGTTCCACGGGCCATGCGACAAACCCGCCGCGAGCAGTAGGAGAGAACAATTCACCTGTCCCTCCAGTTTAGTCTGTTAGACTTTTGGCGACTATGCGCCGTCGAGAACTATTACTAACAGCCGTCCCCGCCCTGCTCCACGCCCAGGAAAAAGCGCGTTTGAATGGACCCGCGACCATTCGCGCCGTGGAGATGATCCGTGTAGAAGGCCGCCGCAAAACTGAGGCCGGTGATGTGAAGGGCCAGCACCAGGTCAACCCTCTTCACGTCTACGCGGAGCACCGCCCGGCCGAGTATCGCGAACGAGGGAGGCCCGCCGGCGAAGTGAAGGCCAGTGCCCTATACCTCCGCATCACCACCAACGAAGGCCCGGAGGGGCTGTACGGGCCCATCGATTTGGAAGCCGCCATCGTTGTGTATCAACAGCTCCGGCCGTTCCTGATCGGCAAGGACGCACTCGCCGGCGAGACGCTGTGGGACAAGATGTATCGCTCCAACCGGCACTCCCGCTCGAGCCATTTCATGATGGGCATCAGCGCCGTCGACAATGCGCTGTGGGATCTGCGCGGGCGCTATTACTCGACTCCGGTTTATCGCCTTCTGGGTGGGCCGACTCGCAAAGAAGTCGATGTGTACGGGAGTTGCCTGGGGCACAGCGTGGAACCGGAGCGGATGGGCGCCACCGCGGCCGAATTCAAGAAGCAAGGCTTCCGCGGGCAGAAATGGTTCACGCCGGCCGGTCCCGGCGATGGCCCCGCGGGACTGCGGAAAAACGTTGAAATGGTTCGCATTCTGCGCGAAGCGGTCGGCGCCGATTACGACCTGATGTTCGATGCCTTTATGGGCTGGGATTACAACTACGCCATTCAGTGGGCGAAACAAGTGGAGCAATTCCGGCCTCGCTGGATCGAAGAACCCTTCCACGTTGACAAATTGGAGAGCTTCGCGAACCTGAGGCGCGCCACCAGCATTCCCGTCGCCACCGGCGAACATTTCTACGGCCGCTTTGAACCCATGCGTTATTTGCACGCCGGGGCCATCAGCGTCGTGCAGGCCGACCCTGAATGGTGCGGTGGCGTGAGTGAGTTGATGAAGATTTGCCACATTGCCTCCAGCTACGATGCGCACGTCATCCCCCATGGCCACAATGTCCATACCGCGTTGCATGTCATCGCGTCGCAGTCCCCCATGACCTGTCCGTTGCTCGAATATCTGATTAGCAAAATGAGCAGTTACTACTTTTTCGAGACTTGGAATCCCAAGCCGGTTAACGGCCGGATCACGCTGCCCGATACGCCCGGTTTCGGCATCGTTCTCGATGAGGCGAAGATCGAAAAGCGCTCCGTCGTAACCTGGGGATAGTGTGGAATCGATTCATTACGTGATGAGCTGGCTGTGCCACCGCCGGTGCCGCCATTGCTATGAGGAACGCTTCCGGCCGTACGCGGGGGAGGAGTTGAATGTTGTTGTCGACGAAGCGCGGGTTTCGTTTCCCCGCGTGATCGCGAACCTGCCACCGCGGATGACGTACTTCGATGCGGCGCTCGGGGGCGCGGAGCAGCGCGGCCGCATCATACTGGCGGGCGGCGAAATCATGCTGGATCCGGTACGTGAGACGGTACTCTATCTGGCGCTCGAAATGCTGCATGAGAAGTACAAGGATCAAGGCGGCGTGAAACTGATCGTCCAGACAACGGGCGACACGCTGCGTCCGCACATGGTGGAGGAATTGCTGGCGCGCAACGTCTGGATGATCTCGGTCTCCGGCATTGATTCTTTCCACGAAGGTCTGGAAGCCATTGGCGCGCAGCAGGCGATGGTGGGGAAATTATCAGCGATGTTCGACTCTTTTGGGTTGGCGCCCTTCGAGCAAATCGCCGATAAAACGGGCGATGCGGCCGACGACGGCCACTTCTATCAGTTCTTCGGTGCGCAGCCGGGGACCTGGATTGGTCAACTGTGGCCGCGCGGTCGCGCATGGACGAATAGTTTAAGCACGGCGACCATCAGCGACAACTTCTGCAATCAGTGGTCCGGCGGATTGAACTTCCTGCAATACAAGCAAAAGGGTTCAGAAGTATCGATTGAACCAAATGGAAACGTCTATCCGTGCTGCGCGAAGACGAAGAAGCCGATCGGTTCCGTGCTGGAGGAACCGCTGGAATCCATCCTGCAACGGCTGCAAGGGCACTCGGCCTATGAGGCGATTTCCATGGGACGCCCGGAGCGGATGGGTATCGGCAAAGGCTGGACGGTGGAGCGGTTTTTGCGGCAATCAACGGTCACGCGACCCGATGGCAGGCAGTATCAGAACCTTTGTATCGGCTGCGACAAGTTCCACGATGCCGGTCTTATTTGAACACTTCCTCGACGGGCACAACGGAGATCTGCTCCGGTTTCCAACCGAGCTTCTTAGTGGAGACAATCTTGTCTTCTTCCAGGATGTCGCCGGGCTTTGGCGCATTATATTTCATCGGCGAGGGCGCATCGGCCAAAAGCTGTTTCTTCAAATCTTCCGCGTTATCGGTGATGGCCACAATCTGCAAGCGGTCTTTGCGCAGGTGCTTGCGAATGGTCTTCCGCACCTCTTCGTGCGTCAGTTTTTTCAGCGCCGCCTGGAGATAGGAAGTGTATTCGGGAATGCCATACGCCTTGCTGTCGATAGCGTAGCCGAGTTCGGCGCTCTTGGTCTTCATCAACAGATTCACGTTGAGCGCCAGGAAGTCGCGAGTGGCTTCAAAGTCGGCTTCAGTGAGCCCTTTGTCGAGCAATCGCTCCAGTTCAAACAAGCCCAAACGCAATGCGAAGTGGGCGGTTGGCGGCTCCACCGGGCGAATCCAAATCTGAAAGATCTGGCTGCGCCGGAATAGATTGGGATCGGGCTCAAACTGGAACATGCCATTGGGAAAATACTCGATATACGAGTAGTCCCCGTAGTTGAGGCCGCGGATTTCGCGCATCCGCTGATAGAGGTTTCCGCCGCTGGAACGGTGCGGCCCGAACCAGGTGTTGGCGACGAGCAGCGCGGGGAAATCGGGATGGTTGCGGGTCACCTCAATCGGGAAGCCGAGCGAGTACGCGACGGCGCGCGTCTTCTTTTGCACGATTGTGACCTGCGTGGTTTTCAGCGGCGCGAGCGCTGGCAATTTCACGGTGGACGGCTTGCCCTTCGGCAACGCGGAAAAGTCCTTCTGCATACGGCCTGCGAAATCCTTAGGGTAGTTGCCGGCGATGCCAATGGTGAGGTTCGCTTGCGTGAGATGGGCTTTGTAGAAGGCCTGTAAATCGGCCATCGTCAATGCGTCAATCGCGGTCAGTCTACCCAAGCTCAGGTGTTCATACGGGTGGCCTTTGTAGAGCAGACTATAAAGCAGCTCCTTGCCCAGTTCTTCGTCGTTGTTTTCGCGCAGTGAAAGGCGCACGGCGTTCTTCAGATCGTCACGGACGCGTTTCAAATCGTCCTCGCGCCAGCCGGGCGTGAGCAAAGCGTCGCGGAGCAGCGAGTAATACGCCTCCAGGTTTTCGACGTGCGTGGCGCCACTGAAGACGAGCATCTCCTTGTCAACCTGATCGTTGAACTGCGCCGCCATCGGATACTTCGCGTCCAACACCTGCTGATACGTCATCGTCTTCGTGCCGCCGCCGGTGAGCATGGAAGCCGTGAGCGCGGCCGCCCCTTCCTTGCCCTTGGGATCGTTGGCGGAGCCCGCGCGGAACACAATGCGGAACTGGATGAGCGGCGATTGACCCGGCATCGCCACCACTTCCATAGCGGGCAAACTAGCAGTCATGAGTAGGAGGGAAACAGCGACCGTCTTCATTTGGTTTTCGGTCCCGAGAGCGTCACGACGGTGCGGCCGTTTTCGACGAAGTATTTCCGGGCCACGTTCCGCAAATCCTCGGGCGTGATCTGTTCATACATGGCGTAGATGCGGTTGAGCGTTTCCGGGCTGCGGCGCAAGGACACGGCACGGGCCAGCGCACTGGCGATCGCTTCGCTGTTGTCCATCGACAGCGCGAAACGGTAGCGCAGATTACTCTTAACCGCGTCCAGTTTCTTCGCTTCCACCAGCGTGTCCTTAAAGCCATTCAGCGTGGAAACAATGGACTCGCGGATACCGTCCACATCCTTCTCCGCCTTAACGCGCGAGAAGACGGTGAACAAATACGGGTCCACCCGCTGCGAGGCCCCGCCGCCCAGCACGTCCACTTTCTGCTCCTGAACGACCAACCGCTGATACGTGGGCGAAGTGGGGCCGAAGGCGAGCGCGGAGATGAGATCCAGCGCCGCTGTTTCCTTGTCCGAGTCCGAATAGGCGGGCACTTTGTAGGCCACGGTGAGCCAGGGAAGCGTGGCTACGGGCCAATCGACCTGGGCCTTGCGCTCGCCCTGCTGGGGCGGTTCGGCGGGGATCGCCGCCACGTATTTTCCGCGTTGCCATCCACCCCAATGCTTCTCCACCAGCGCCTTCACTTCATCCGGCTTGATATCGCCGACGACGAGAATGGACGTGTACTCGGGACGGTAAAAACGGTCGAAGAACTGGCGGGAATAGGCGTATTGATCGGGCATCGCCTTGATGTCGGCCAGGAAACCCATGGTGGTGTGTTTGTAGGTGTGCGCGTCGAAGGCGGTCTCGCGCAGTTTTTCGGTGAGTTGGGAAGTGGGCGCGGCGGAATTCTTGTTGTACTCGCCGTTGACGGCCAGCGCCTCCGTGCGGAAGAGGGCTTCGCTGTAGTCCAGATTCTGAAAGCGGTCCGCTTCCAGTTCCAGGATGGAGGCGAGTCCCTGTTTAGAAATCGTGGCGTGATAGGCCGTAAGGTCATCGCTGGTGAAGGCGTTCGTAGCCGCGCCGGCGGCCTTCATGGTCGCTTCCCATTTCTGCGGCGGATTCTTCTTGGTACCCCGGAACATGACGTGTTCAAAGAAGTGGGCGAAGCCGCTCTTGCCCGCTTCCACTTCGTTTCGCGAGCCAACGTTGACGACGATATAGAGGGCAACGATATTGGGGTAGTCAGTCGGCACGGTGAACAGGCGCAGGCCGTTCGGGAAGTCGTGCTGTTGATACGGATAGTCAAAAATCTTGCGGGGTTCGGCGGCGGTCAACATGTTGATGGTGGCCAGTAGAACGGTGAAAATGAGACGGCGCATCCTGTATCTATTCTAGGCCCAAGGCGTGAGCGGAGGCGTTGGAAAGGGGCCGCGCGCTTGTTCCAGGTGGCAACCTACGGCTAGCAGCGTCTCTTCTTCATAGGGGCGGGCAACCAGTTGCACGCCGACGGGGAGGCCATCGGCGGTGAATCCAAAGGGCAACACGAGCGCTGGAAAACCATAGAGGTTCCACGGCGTCGCGGCGGCCATTGTTTCGACAAACGGACCGGGCCTCTCCCGCTTACGCCAGGCGGGGATGGCGCAGGGTGGGCCGATCAACACCGGAAAATCCGCCATTTGCCGCAGCATCGCGATTCGCATTTTGTCGCGCACGGCCAGTTGCGTGACCACCTCCAGTCCGCGCGTTATCACGGGGGGTTCGCGCAGAAGTTCAAGCCCGGTCCAATGCGCTTTTTCTGGGGCCGAGCTTATGATTTGCCGCTTCAGTTCATCGGTCAAAACGTTAAAGAAGAAATCCCACACGGCAACGGCGCGTTCCCTTTCCTGCTGAGCGAAGGGCTCCACGGTGTGGCCAAGCCCGGCCAGCGTTTTCGCGGCGTTGCGGACGGCGGCGGTGATGGCCGGATCGGCGGGTTCATTCAGCAGCCCGATGCGCAGCCGTTGCGGCGGGTCGTCGCGCAACGGAACGGGCGCGGAGAACGGGTCAAGCGGATCATAACCGGCCAGTACTTCGAACAGAATTCGCACGTCGCGAACCGTACGCGCCATGGGACCGGCCACGCCCAGCAGTCCTCCTGGATGCGCAATTTCCGGACAATGCCCGGCGGCGGAGACGCGGCCCGGAGTCGGTTTCAAACCAACGATGCCACAGCAATGCGCCGGGACGCGGATGGACCCGCCGCCATCGCTGCCCACACCGCCCGCCGAACAGCCGGAGGCGATCGCCGCCGCCTCCCCGCCGCTTGATCCGCCCGCCGTACGTTCCAGGTTCCAAGGATTGGCGGTCCACCCGGTGATGTGATTGTCAGTCTCGTAATTGGCCAGAAACTCCGGACAGTTCGTCTTGCCAAGGATCACGGCGCCGGCCGCGCGCAGACGGGCGACGGCCGTGGCATCGCTGGCCGCCATGTGCCCGGCGCGATAAAGGCTGCCAGTGAGCGTCGGATAACCCGCTATGTCGAAGCTGTCTTTGACAGTGACCGGCACTCCCGCAAGTGGTCCGTCCCCGCCCGTGGGCGAGTCGAACACGCGGACGAATGCACGGAGATGGGGATCCGCCGCTTGAATTCGTTCCCGGTGCGCGCGTAGCAGTTCTGCGGGGGATACATCGCCGCGCCGGAGCGCATCGCGCTGTTTTTCGAGGGACCAGTGAACCACTTCTTTAGTTTAGAAAATTGGACGGCTGGTATCCTTGATGATGTGGATGCTCTCGATTTTACGGCGGCCCGGCAGTGTGTGCTGGATACGGTTGGCTGCTGCCAGCCGCCGGTGGAAACGGTAGGCCTGGCTGAGGCGGCAGGCCGCGTCCTGGCCGTCGATGTTCATGCCGATCGCGACTATCCACCCGTTGATCGATCCATTCGCGACGGCTTTGCCGTGCGCGCCGCTGACATGCCGGGAACGGTGAAGATCATCGGCGAAGTCCGCGCCGGCGAGGCGTTTTCGGGTTCAATCAACACGGGCGAATGCGTTCGAATCATGACCGGCGCTCCGCTCCCCGCTGGCGCCGATGCCGTAGTGATGGTGGAATATGCGGCCGTCGGCGACGGGACAATGACAACGGACCGTACCCCCAAGCCCGGCGAGTTCATCAACCACGCCGGTTGCGAAGCGCGGGAGGGCGACGCGGTGCTGCGGCGCGGCTCCCGATTGAAATTTCCGCACATCGCAATGCTGGCCACAGTCGGCGCCGCGACCGTCGAAGTTTACCGTCGGCCGCGCGTGGCGATCTTGGCGACCGGCGACGAAATCGTCCCCGTTGAGGCGGCGCCGAAGACGTTTGAAGTTCGCAACTCGAACTCCTGGGCGCTCGCCGCGCAGGTGGCGGCGGCGGGCGGAATTCCAGTCGTATTGCCCGTCGCGCCCGATCGCCTGGACGCGACAGTGGCGCTGATTGAACAAGGCCTGGAAACCGATCTGCTGCTCCTGTCCGGCGGCGTTTCCGCCGGGGACTATGACTTCGTGGAAGCCGCCCTGGCCCGCTGCGGCGCCGAGTTCTTCTTCACACGTGTGAAGATCCGGCCCGGCGCGCCAATGGTATTTGGCCGCGCGCGCGGCCGCTATTTCTTCGGATTACCAGGCAATCCGCTGTCCACGGCGGTTACCTTTGAAGCGATCGCGCGCGCGGCCTTGGAATTGCTAAGTGGAGTGGCAGTGCCGATGCTGCCCATCGTTGAAGCCCACATCACCCGGACAATGCGCGAAAAAGGCGGCCTGACGCGTTTTTTGCCGGCGGTTCTCGACAACGGCGCCGCCCGCGTCACGCCCATCGACTGGAAGGGTTCCTCCGACGTCCCCGCGCTGGCCCGCTCAAACGCCTTCATCATTGCCCCGCCCGACCGCGAGATCTTTCAGGAAGGCGACTCGGTTTCCGTGCTTTTGCAATGAAGGGGAAACTGAGTCACTACGACGACAAAGGCGAAGCGCGCATGGTGGACGTGTCGGCAAAGGGGGCGACCCAGCGTTCGGCGACCGCGCACGCCTTCGTCAAGATTCGCCCCGCCGTGCTCGCCAAGTTGCCGGAGAATCCCAAGGGCGATCCGCTGGCGGTGGCGCGCATTGCGGGTATTATGGCCGCCAAGCGCACCGCCGAGTGGATTCCGATGTGCCATCCGCTCCCGTTGAGCCACGTGGACGTCGAATTGCGCGTGGAAAAGGGCGGCATCCGTATCACCGCTTCGGCGGCGACCGTTGGCCCCACGGGCGTGGAAATGGAGGCGCTCACCGCCGCCAGCGCCGCCGCTTTGACGGTGTACGATATGACCAAGGCCCTCGATAAGTCGATTGAAATTCAGGATATTTACCTGCTGGAAAAGACCGGCGGGAAGAGCGGCGACTATCGCCGCGCCGTCGTTTCGAAACCACAGACCCGCCGCTAACATCCCAATACTATGAGCCTCACACGCCGATTGTTTGCTTCCGCCGCCCTCACGCTTCCCGCATGGGCGCAGAAACCGGGCGAAAAGGCGCCGCCGGAGACCGAGGAAGACTTGGCACGCTTCGTTACATATACTAGGCAAGTCATTGCGCCAACTACCGTGACGGATAGCGGCGGGAAGTATGTCAACGGTCTGCTGCCGCACGAATTCCGGCTCGTTGACCGCGGCAAAGTGCAGAAGATCACAGTCGAGAGCGCGACCCAGCCGCTCTCGCTGGTTGTCTGTATCCAGTCGAACAACACGGTTGAATCCGTCCTGCCGAACATTAAGAAGATTGGACCTTTGCTGGAGGGGACGATATTAGGCGAACAGGGGCAGGCCGCTATTGTGGCTTTCGATCACCGCATCCGGGTGATGCAGGAGTGGACTCGCGATGGAGACGCGATCACGAAATCGCTGAACAAAATTAACGCCGGTTCGACCACCAGCGCCATGACCGACGCCGTTATTCAAGCGGCCCGGATGCTCAGGAATCGTCCGGCGAACCATCGCAAAGTTATTCTGATGATTGCCGAAACACGCGACAAAGGGAGCGAGGGCAAGACGCGGCAAGCGCTGCTCGATCTCCAGTTCGGCAATATTGTCCTCTTCTCGCTGAATATTAACCGGCTGATGACCAGTTTAATGACGAAACAGCCGCCGCCACGGCCGCCCGCCATTCCGTCAAGCGCCCGCCACGTTCCGGCTGGTGGACTGATTACGCCGGAGGCGATGAACGCCTACACGGGCCATTACAATGGCAATGTGTTGCCGTTGGTGGTTGAAGTGTTCCGCCAAGCGAAGAGCATTTTCATCGACAACCAATTGGAAGCCTATACGAAAACCACGGGTGGGGTGGAGCGATCGTTCCTCACGTATCGCGATCTGGAGAAGGTCGTCATGGACATCGGCGAAGAGTTGCAGAGCCAGTACATGATCAGCTATTCGCCCTCGAATACGAACGAGGGCGGATTTCACGAGATTGATGTGGAAGTGCTCCGCAGAGGCCTGACCGTGCGGACGCGGCCCGGGTATTGGATGGCGGCGGTACCGGAGAACTTGCGGTAGAGGGTGTGCCCATTTAAGGCGGATAAGCCGTTTGGCCGGAAGCGCCGCTGGCGTGCGTGCCACACCCGGCCCACCGACGTAACCGATGGTCTCGCGCCGGGAAAAACGTAGCGCCGCCACTGGCTAGGGATTGCCCTCGGCAACGCGGCTATCGTCGCCTGCGTCGCTCGCGGTCCGCAGCGCGGCAAGCTTTGCCTCGTAGCGCTGTGCTTCGCGGCCCAACGTACGGAGCGCCGCGCGTACAACCTCGCTGGCGTTCTCGCATCGGCCGCTTTTGACCTTGGCCAGGACGAAGCTGTCCAGTTCGCCGGTCAAATTCACGTTGCGCGTCGGCATGGGTGATCTCCTTACAATCGCTGGGGGTTGTGTCCGCAGTTTAAACGAAATAACTCAGTTCAAATTACCGCTTCAACCCCGCCTGCCAGTTGAGTAGCACGGTCAATGGCCGCGTCTGCCCGCCGGCGACAGGCTCCGCGACAATGAATCGCTGCCCGTCCCGCGTTACGTCATAGCCAGCGAGCCGGAAGCCCTCCTTGATGGGAGTTTTTTGTCGGTATGGTCGCCGGACGGCCGCTACCTGCTTTTATATGACTCTTCAACCGGCTTCGATATACATGTGCTGCCGTTAACCGGTGAGCGTAAACGGAAGACTCTCGTGGGCAGTAAGTTTAATGAGACTCACCCGCGCCTGTCCTCCGACGGCCGGTGGCTCGCTTATATCTCCGACGAGAGTGGAACGCGCGAGGTCTACGTGCAGCCGTTCGATCCGGACCGGCCCGTGTCCGGACCCCGGCAAGTGTCCACCTCCGGCGGCGGCGAACCGCGCTGGCGTGGCGATGCCGGTGAGCTTTACTATCTTTCCCTTGATGGCAAGATGATCCGGCGGCGGAGTGATGGAAAGCTGATGCCACGGCCGTTCTTCGGATGGTTTGGCGAGCCACCCGGCAAGGATGGCAAGGGCGGCGACGAGCGCCGTGCATGCAGCCCGGCGGGCGGGAAACCCATAGCTCCGTATTTTCGTGGCTGCCAAAGGTACGAATTGGATCGAGCAAAGGCCAGCCCACACTGGCGCACTAGCGGCAATCGGCGGCGCGGATCCAGCGTGGAATAAAGCCGGTGTTTTGATTTGAGGCCCTACGCCGGTTCGCCTTCGACGATGCACAGCGGGGTCTCGGTGGCAACGATGCGCGTCAGCCGCCAGCCAGCCGAGGCAAATAGATCGCGGAATTGGGATTCGGTGCGCTCGAGGCCGTCGATGAATAACAGCATGAGGAGGTCCATGATCTTGGCCGGGGCGAACTGGTTGCCCGGCGGGACCACCTGGTCGATAACCAGCAGTCTACCGCCCGGATTCACACCCTTGCGGCAATTGGCCAGAAGCCGCCGGCACCCATCGTCGTTCCAGTCGTGAACAATGTACTTCATCATGTAGGCGTCAAAGCCGGCCGGCACGGATTGGAACATATCGCCGGAGAGAATATCGGCCCGGCCCTCAAGAGCGGCGAGGGGACCATTGCGGGATCCCGTGACGACATGCGGCAGATCGTAGAGCGCGCCACGGATCCGGGGATTTGCGTTGAGTACGCTGGCCAGCAGCAGGCCGTGGCCTCCGCCGACGTCGCAAATCGAGCCAAGGCCCGAGAAGTCGTAGGCGCGGACAATGGCGGGACTTTCGATCGTCGAAAGGTTGGACATCGCCCGATTGAAGTTTTCCGATGGCTCCGGGTTCTGGGAGAGGTACTCCCAACCAGACATCCCGTAGAGCCGGTCCCAGGCCGTTCGTCCGGTCAGTACGGAATCGGCCATCGTGGCCCAGCCGCGGGCGGCCCATTCCTCACTCATGGAAATGAACATGTACCGAAGGCTGGGCACATGATCCGTCCGCAAAATGTCGGACATCTCGTTGTTGGAAAAACTTCCGTCACCGTTTTCGGAGAAAACTCCGAGACTGGCCGCGGCGCGCAATAGGCGGTATAGATAGTCCGGCCGGGCGCCAATTTCGGCGGCCAGGTCCTCACTCGTGCGCGGACCGTCTTTGAGACGATCGGCGACCGCCAGACGAGCCAAGGCGGCTAAACCGTGGTAAGCCCAGGAGCCTGAGACGAACTGCATCATCTGTGCGTGCGGGGGCAGAGATTCAAGTTGTGGCTGCATCGTAAATCACTTCCTTTTCGGAATTCCGAACTTGCCTCGAAATCCAGAAAGTATATTATCACGGGGTTGCGGCGGGGCTGGAATGAACCCGGAGTTCCTCTCAACGCTCACCCCATCCCCGTGACACACGAGCCTCGACCGGGCCGACGATTAAAACGTCGTTACGGTCCGCGGCCCCCGACGGCTTCGATGACTCCCACCGGGACTACCGGCAGTGCGAACCGTCTGGGCGCCTGGAAGCGCGGGATAATGCCGGCGTGCTCTGACGCCGCGTAACCGGAACCAAAGTGAAGATCGATTAAGAGGCCGTCGGCCGTACTCCCAACACCGCAAGCCGGGGCGGATATCGTCACATGCCCGGCCCATCTCGGGATTATCGGCGAGCAGTTGGCAATCGGCTTCAAGGTCGTCGACGTAACGGATGGTCTGGTCTTCGCCCCATCGACGAAGGGTATAAACGCCGATCTCCAGCAAGTCGGCTTCGAAGCGCCGGGAAAAACGCAGCGCCGCCACCGGGCTAGCGCCGCTTCTTGGGAAGCTTGAGTGTCTCCCGGACGCGCGCAAAGGGATTGCCCTCGGCAACGCGGCTAGCGTCGCCGGTGTTGATCGCGGTCCGTAGCGCGGCAAGCTTTGCCTCGTAGCGCTGTTCTTTGCGCTTCAACGTACGGAGCGCCGCGCGGACAACCTCGCTGGCGTTCTCGCATCGGCCGCTTTTGACCTTGGCCAGGACGAAGCTGTCCAGTTCGCCGGTCAAATTCACGTTACGAGTCGGCATGGGTGCGCTCCTTATGGCGGCCATCAGCCGGGACTTACCGCTTCAACCCCGCCTGCCAGTTGAGTAGCACGGTCAATGGCCGCGTCTGCCCGCCGGCGACAGGCTCCGCGACAATGAATCGCTGTCCGTCCCGCGTTACATCGTAGTCCCAGACTATATTGCTGGAAGATTCGGCCGGCGTCTCAAAGAGCACTTGGGGCGTTGCGGCTTGGAAGTGGCCGCCGCGAGTTTGTACGGCGACAGCCATCATCTTGCCATCAAGGGAAAGATAGTAAAGCTCACCGCCATCGCCACGCCAGCGTGGTTCGCTGCCGCCGGAAGTGGACACTTGCCACCGTCCGGAGGCGGGCCGATCCGGATCGAACGGCTGCACGTAGACCTCGTGCGTTCCACTCTCGTCGGAGACATAAGCGAGCCACCGGCCGTCGGAGGACAAGCGCGGGTGAGTCTCATTGAACTTACTGCCTACGAGAGTCTTCCGTTTACGCTCGCCGGTTAACGGCAGCACATTTATATCGAAGCCGGCTTGGGAGGTCTCATATAAAAGCAGGTAGCGGCCGTCTGGCGACCATTCCGACAAATAAGTCCCATCGAGGAGGGCTTCCGACTCGCCGGCGCCGCTGGCTGCCTTACGCTTCACGGTGAAAATGCCGGCGCTGTTGGAGCTGAAGGCGAGCCAGCTTCCGTCGGGCGACCAGGCAGGGAAGGAATCGATGGACATGTCGAAGGTGAATCTGGTGATGGTGGACCGGCTCAATTCCGCGATCCAAATATCGTAATTACCCGTAGCATCGATCCGCCGGAACGCCAGCCGGCTGCCATCCCTGGACAGGGCCGGAAAGTTCACGGTGCCGGGCTCGCCCACCGTGCCGAGCTTTCTCCCGGACCGGTCCCGCCACGTAAGCTGGTACTGCAGGCCGAAGCCAGTGCCATAGACCAGCGTCCCAGTGTCCGAGACGGAAAAATCGGCGCTCATGCCGGCAGGGGAGAAAGAAACCCGTTCCGCAATGGGGAAAGAATCGCCAACCAGAGCGAGCCCGCTTGGAAGAAACTGCTGAGCGATCAACGCGCCCTCACGATGGAACAGAAGGTACCCTTTATCGGAGGAAAACAGGTCTGACCCTTGATGACCGCGGGCATAGACGGCGTTCGAGAGAATCGGTAGCAGCCGCTTTGCTTGCCCGGGCGTAGCGAGCGATGCGGCGTAGATCCCTGTATGTTCGGCTGACCCACTGAAATTCGAGTAGAGAAACTGCTTTCCATCGGGGAAAAAGCTCGGCCAGACATGTGACATGCCTCCCTGGGAAGGAGGATGGGTGATGGTAACCGGCGGACCACCGGCGGAAGACAACCGTTGAATGCCTGCCCCCATCTGGCCGAACAGGATAACCCCATCGTTGCTCCAGGCGCCGCCGCGTTCATTTGGCGCGTTACACAATGATTGCGCCGGTCCGCCGCTAACATCGATTTTTTTTAACTTGCCATCCGCAAAAAAACCGAGGGTGCGGCTGTCCGGGGACCAGAAGGGATGCCGTGAGCGCTCGGTGCCCAGCATTGGCCGCGCCTGGCCGGCATCCATCCGCCGCACCCACAACTGTTGCAAGCCTGTTTTGCCGAGTGCAATGAAAGCTAGCGTACTTCCATCGGGAGAGATGGCTGTTCCTCCCTCTTCGCCGATGAGGGTTTGGAAGTAATGATCCGGCGGGGGAGTGATGGACAGATGATGCCGTGGCCGTTCTTCGGCTGGTCTGGCGAGCCACCCGGCAAAGGCGGCAATGGCGGCGACGAGCGCCGTGCATGCAGCCCACCACCAGCGCCGCGTCCCCGATTGCTTGGCCCGGGGCTCCTGAGGCACGGTGTGAAGGTCCAGAACAAGGTCGCGCATGGACTGGTATCGATCTTCAGGGTCCTTGGCGAGACAGCGGCGTACCGGACGTTCCAGGCCGGGCGGCAGACCCGGCAACGTGGGCGGATCGGAGGATAGGATCGCTCCGGTCACGCTGGCTATCGTCTTTCCGTTGAACGCCCGTTTGCCGGTGGCCATCTCGTACAGCACGCACCCGAACGCGAATATGTCCGTGCGGGCGTCGGCGTCGCCGCCTTCAATCTGCTCCGGCGACATGTACTGCGGAGTACCGAGTACGATTCCCTCGACGGTGAGCGGCGCCGTTAGCGTCGCGCCGTCCAGTGCAATTCTCGGCGCCGTTTTCGCGAGCCCGAAGTCGAGCACTTTCACGCCATCGCGTGTGATCATGATGTTGCCCGGCTTAAGGTCGCGATGGACCACACCGCTACGGTGCGCCCGGTCCATCGCATCGGCAATCTGCCGCGCGTATTTCAGCGTCTGCTCAAGCGGCAGCGGACCTTTTTGCAGGCGCGATGCCAGCGTCTCTCCTTCGAGATACTCCATGACCATAAAGTCGACCCCGTCGCGCCGGCCTATGTCGAATAAGACGCAGATGTGCGGGTGATTCAGCGACGAGACCGCGCGCGCCTCACGCTCGAATCGCTGCCTGAGGTCCTCGCGCGCCGCGATGTGGGACGGCAACACCTTCACCGCAACTGTGCGCTCGAGCCGCGTGTCGCAAGCCTTGTACACCTCACCCATGCCACCCGCTCCGATGGGAGCGAGGATCTCGTAAGGGCCGAATTTGTCGCCTGCCGAAAGCGCCATGGAACTGAACGATTCTACCTTAACGGGCGGGCCAGTCGCGGAGGGCCAGCGCGCTCTCTCCGTGTCCTGATGGGATCGGTTCTCGCGAAAGCCAAATGCCGCTATGTTGGTGGTATGTTGAAGGCGATGCCACTCGCAACGCACATCTCCGTGGAAGAATATCTTCGGACCGCCTATGATCCGGACTGCGAGTACGTTGACGGAGAGGTATTGGAGCGTAACTTGGGCGAACACCATCACAGTCAACTGCAAGGAGAAATTTATTTCTCCTTTCGGACTCGGGCTAAAGAGCTTCGGATTCGCACTTTTCCGGAATGGCGTACGCAGGTGTCCGATACGCGATTCCGCGTCCCGGATGTTTGCGTCCTGCGAGCGCCGCTTCGGCGGACGCGCATTCTGACGACGCCGCCCTATCTCGTGATCGAAATTCTTTCGCCCGAGGATACGTGGCGCCGGATGCAAGAGAAGATCGACGACTATCGTAGATTCGGTGTAGAGAATCTGTGGATCGTAGACCCGGCCGAACGCCGGGCTTGGCGCGTCCTGGCAGGCGGGACCGAGGAGGCTACCGATCTAATGCTCACTACGAGCGATGGGGCGGTGACCCTCCCGCTACCGGAAATCTTCGCCGCTATCGACGACGAGATGACCGAAGGTAGCTAGTGAGCCGGCGCCGGCGTTGCCGCCGGTGCGCCGCCAGCAGGGGCCGGTTGCTGCGCGGCGGGTTGCGTCTGCATTCGAAGCCCGTAAGGAACCACTTTGTCCCGCGATTGCATGTCGATGAGCGGAAACAGCAGGAAGAGGCCCAGGAATATCAAGGAGCTTACGAATATGATGGCGTTGATCGGTGGGTCGTGCCGAAGGTGCATAAAGAACATTGCCACCAGCGTAGCTTTCACCGTGGCAATTAGTACCGCGATGATTAAGTTGAAAGAGCCGAAGTCCACATAAGCGGCGCCAACGGTTATGGCCGTAAGGACTAACAAAAAGCCCAGAATGATCAAATAGATGCGCGACGAGGATGGGTGTACGTGTTCGCTCATATGTGTCCTAGCTGACCAAATACAGCAGCGGGAATAGATAGATCCAGATCAAATCGACCAGATGCCAGTACAGGCCAACCAGATCCACCGGAGTGTAGAAGGCGCTGCTGAACTCGCCGCGGTTTGCCCGCATCATAATCCAGGCGATAAGCCCCATGCCTACCAGGACATGGAAGCCGTGAAGGCCGGTCATCGCAAAGTAGAATCCAAAGAACATCGCCTGCTGCGGCGGACCGCCGCCAGCATAGGTGAAACTGCGGCCAGGCAGCAACCCGTCGTGAATTTTGTGCGCGTACTCGAAGTACTTGACGACCAGGAAGCCGGCGGCGAACAAGAAGGTGAGCAGGAGATTCACCATGGTCTTGGTTTTTTGATTCGTGGAGGCGGAATGCACCGCCATCACCATCGTGTAGCTGGAACAGAGCAGGAACACCGTGTTGACCGCTCCCATAATGCGGTCCAGGTGATGATGACCCGCCACCCAGGCCTCCGGGTAAAGACTCTGCATCAGGCCATAGCCGACGAAAAGCCCGCCAAACATGAGAATTTCCGTGGCCAGGATAAGCCACATCCCCAGCTTCGAAGTGCTGAACTGCTGCTCGGCGTTAACGAAATGATGATGGCGGAACGCGGCTTCCTCGCCGTGCGCGGCAACGTGGGTTTCGGCGCTCATTCTTAATGATGTCCCTTCACCGATGGCTCAAACGGCTTGTAGTAGTCGTACGGTTCCGTCGTCACAACAGGAATTTCATGGAAATTATGGGTTATGGGAGGTGACGCAATCTGCCATTCCAACGTGCGGGCGTTCCACGGATTGGCGGGAGCGTCCATCTTCTTCCGAAGCGAGGCAAAAAGGTAGCCGGCCATGATCAGGAATCCCAGACCCAGGATCCAGGAGCCGACCGTCGAAACCTGGTGCAGGAACTGGAATTCCGGCAGGTAGTTGTAATAGCGGCGCGGCATGCCGCGGCTGCCGAGCAGGAACTGCGGCAGGAAGGTGGCGTTAAAACCGACGAAGACGAGGATGGCGGCGATGCGCGCGGCCGGCTCGTTGTACATGCGGCCAAACATCTTCGGCCACCAATAATGCAGGCCCGCCAGGAAGGCAATCACCGTCGATCCCATCATTACGTAGTGGAAATGCGCCACCACGAAGTAGGTGTCATGGAGGTGAATGTCCACCGACATGGCGCCCAGGAAGATGCCGGTCAACCCGCCGATACCGAAGAGAATCAGGAACATCAGGGCGTACAGCATTGGCGCCGCTAGCGAAATCGAGCCCTTATACATCGTCGTGATCCAGTTGAAAACTTTGATCGCCGAGGGGATGCCCACGAGGAACGTCAGGAACGAGAAGATCGCCCCGGCCAGTTGCGACTGGCCGCTGGTAAACATATGGTGGCCCCAAACGACGAAACTGACGATGGCGATGGCCACCGAGGAGAACGCCGTCGCTTTGTATCCAAAGAACGTTTTCTGCGACATGGCCGGAACGATCTCCGAGATGATGGCCATGCCCGGGAGAATCATGATGTAGACCGCCGGGTGCGAATAGAACCAAAAGAAATGCTGGAAGAGAACGGGGTCGCCGCCCAGTTTCGGATCGAAAACGCCGACACCGAAGGCCCTCTCCATAATCAGCAGCAGAAGTGTAATAGCTAGGACCGGAGTCGCCAGAACCTGAATAATCGCCGTCGAATAGATACCCCAAATGAAGAGCGGCATCTTGAACCATCCCATACCCGGAGCGCGGAGCTTGTGAACCGTTGCGATGAAGTTCACGCCCGTCAGAATCGATGAGAATCCAAGGACGAATGCGGCGAAAGTCATCAACGCCACCGAACCGTCCGTCGTCGTCGAGTACGGGGTGTAGAACGTCCAGCCCGTGTCCACGCCGCCGGTGACCATAGCCGTCACGGCGATCAGCGCGCCGGTAGCGTAAATCCAGAAACTCAACAGATTTAAACGAGGGAAGGCCACATCCTTCGCGCCCAACATGATCGGCAAGACGAAGTTCCCCAGTGCCGCCGGAATGGACGGGATGATGAACAGGAACACCATGATGGCCCCATGAAGGGTGAAGGCTTTGTTATAAGACTCCGCATCCATGATGGTTTGGCCCGGAGCGAACAGCTCCAGCCGCACTAGCATCGCGAATACGCCGCCCAGAAAGAACATGAATAAGATAGACCACAGATACATCACGCCCAATTTTTTGTGATCGACTGTGGTTAGCCACGAGAGCAACGATCCGTCGTGTAGATAGTCGACGTCGTGATGCCCGACTTGCGGGTGCGCTTTGGGTGTTGTAAGGGTATCAGCCATGTGTCCTCCTGGCCCTACTTCAATTCCTTGATATAGGCGATTACGCCCTTGAGTTCGATCTCGCGCAGCAAGCCCTGAAAGGTAGGCATCACCGGCTCATAGCCCGCGACCACCTTAGCCTGCGGATTCAAAATCGATTCGCGAATGTAGTTTTCGTCGACAACAATTGTGCTGCCGTCCTTGAATTTTTCCGTACGGCCGTAGAGGCCCTTGAAACTCGGCCCTTCCCCCTTGGCTCCATCAACAGTGTGGCAGGAGTTGCAGCCCTTCATTTCCCATACCATTTTGCCAAGATCGGCGGGCTTCATCTTGTAAAGCTCTTCGTCGCCCTTTTCCAGCCATTCGGCGTACTTGGCCGGCGAGTCGACGAATAGATCGGCCATCATGCCGGAATGGTCGCGGCCGCAATATTCGGCGCAAAACACCTGGTGCCTTCCCGAAACCGTCGCGGTGAAGTTTATGTCCACGTACCGGCCGGGAATCACATCCGTTTTGGTTCTTAAAGAGGGAATGAAAAAGGCGTGCAAAACGTCTTCGCTTGTCAGGATCAATCGGACCGGCTTATTGACTGGCACGTGCAGCGAACGGATCGACCGCGTGCCGTCCGGGTATTCGAATGTCCAGGCCCACTTCTTGCCGGTCACGTGAATCTCGAGTGCGTCGTTTGGAGCGACGCTGGCCGCCGCGTAGTCGTTGAAGCCCCAGAAGAAGATTCCGATAACCAGGATGAGAGGGATAATGCTCCATGCCAGTTCCAGCGCCAGATTGTGCTTAAGCTCGATAGTCAACACGCCTTCCTTCTTGCGCTTGTACTTCCAGGCGAAGGTCACTGTCAGGTAACAAATCAAAACAAAAAAGGCCATTGTCAGCCAAAAAATGAACATGTACAGGTCGTCGACTTTGCCCGCGTGCTCGCTCGCCTGTGGCCCCATCATCCAATCTCGAAACCAATTCATAGTGCCTTCCTTAAGAAACCTGCTCCCGCTCCCGCCGCCAAAGCCGCATGAGCGTAGCACCAAGAATCAAGACCGTCATCGCTCCCCCCGCCCGCATGATGTTCCTTGCGGTCATCACATAACTGCGCGCGTTGGGATCGTATTGGAAGCAGTACAACAGCATCCGCTCCATTTTAGATCCCTGCATCCGGCCTTGCGCCGCCTCGGTCAAGCCGAGCCGCAAGTCGAATGCCTTGTATTTAATCCCGTACAGATACCTTGCCACTTTGCCATCGGGCGTCAACATGATTAACGCGGCGGTGTGGGCATACTGCTGGCGGGTTTTGTCCCAGTGATATTTGTAGCCGACTTGCGCCGCAAGTTTTTTGGCGCTATCGTTATTGTCCGCCAGGAAACGCCAGCCCGGCGCGGGACGGTCAAAGCTGGCCAGATACGCTTGCTTTTTCGCCGCCGCCAACTCATGCGTTTCACGCGGGTCGAAGCTAATCGTGAGGATGTCGTATTCTTTACCCGGCGTCCAACTCAGGTCGCGAATGCTTGCCGTTACACCGTTTAGGACCATCGAACAGAGCATCGGGCACGAAAAGTAGACGAAATTGAGAATCACCGGGCGGCCCTGGTTCAGGAGAGAATGCAGGGGCACGGGGCGCCCATTCTCCGCCACGAACTCCAACGAGCCATCCACGACAGTTCCCAGCTTTTCATCCACACCTACGTCCTCAAGTTCGCGCGGCGTTTTGTTGATCTGTGCCTGGACGATGGTCCCGGCCGCCAACAACAAACTGAGGAGTGTTCTTTTCATGGAGAGTACTTACTTCGCTGGCGCGTTCAGATCCGCGGCTGCCGGCGGAGCGACCGCGGGGTCTTCTATTTTCTTTACGGCATAGGGCGCCGTCGGGTATTTCGGCGTTCCCGCCTTGGCTTCCGCCATCACCAGTTCCATGGCCCGGCTTACGGGAACCCGGATGGTCCCGGCGGTCTTGTCGGCGATGCCGTAACTGTTCAAGAGCTGATCTTCCTTTGCTCGCAAGTCCAGGAGATCCTGGGAAACCGGCGCCAGTTGCGTCTCTTCTATGATGCGGTCGCGGTAGGAATTGAAGTAAAAAGTGACGCCCGTGATAACCACCGCCAGGATGACCACGATGGCGACGATATTCAGCAGGATCGGGATCGTCAACGGCTCCGAACGGTCGTAACCGAGTTCGATACTCTCCTTTTTGGGCGGCGGCACCGGACTAGACATTCTGGAACTCCAATCCTTTCTTGAACCGCGGATCGCCGACCGGCGCAATAACTACTTTTCGCAGTCGCAGCCAGAAAGCCAGAGCGAGCGTACTCATCACCGCGGCCAAAGCGGCCAGGTCCACCCAGCTCGGCGCGACGCCACTCTTCTGAAAATTCGGCATGACCAGCCAGTAGATGTCGATGTAGTGCATGGTCAGGATCCAGACGGTGGCAAATCGCAATACATTAAGGGTCCGCTTGCTGCTCCGCGCCAGAAGCACCAGAAAGGTGATCATGAAGTGGCCAAATAAAAGGATTCCACTTACCCCTTCCCATGTGCCGGTTCGCCGTACCTTAAAGAAGATCGTCTCCTCCGGCAGATTGGCGTACCAGATCAGCATGTACTGGGAAAACGCAATGTAGGCCCAGAAGATGGTCAAGGCAAACATCCATTTGCCAAGGTCGTGATAATGTTCGGTCGTCACCGAATTGACCATAATGCCGTTGGCCCGGAAGCGCAGAAAAATGAAGGTGAGCAGGGCAAAAAAGCCCCAGGCGCCGCCCGCCAGACAGTAGACGCCAAACATCGTGGAATACCAGTGCGGATTGAGCGACATCACCCAATCGACGCTCGCCAGCGACGCGGTGAGGAAGAAAACCAGCATTCCCGGGGCGCTCCAGCGTTCATTAGAGAACGTCGGCAGCAGCGATTTCGATGTGTCCTGCGACTTTGAATTCGAATACAAACGCCACGCCCAGAAAGACCAGATGGCGAAGTACGCGATGGCCCGGAAATAGAACAGTTTCTGGTTCAGGTACGCTTCGTACACGGGTACTTTTAGTTTCAATACCTCCTTAGCAACGAACTCCGGGTGCGACCATTCGTACAGCGCGTGAACGCCAAACGCCAACGGAATAAAGAGGATAGCGAGAATCGGCAGCGACATCATTATGTTTTCCATGATGCGCCGCACCGGCACGCTCCACGCCGACCCGGTCAAGTGCTGAATCATTACGAATAACGCCGCGCCGATAGCGATCGAAAAAGCATAGAAGAACGCCACCAAATAAGACTGGAAAAACTGATCGTGATTGGAGGCATAACCCGCCAGGGACGCTGCCCAGGCAAGTAGGAAGAACGCACCGATGACATTTCGGCCCCGATCCCAAATAGCATCGGGAATGTAATAACTGTCCTGCTGCGCGCTGTGGTGATGAGTTTGGCTCATGTTGTTTATCGCACCTCCGCCCGCAGATTTTCCGGCACATCTTCCATTTTGCCGCCGCCGGCACGCTGCAACACCCGGAGGTAGGCGACCACAGTCCAGCGATCATAATCCGAAATCTGGTTTCGATAGCCCATCATCGTGCGCCGGCCATCACTGGCGATAGAGTACAACTCGCCGTCGTTTTTGTCACGGGTCTCCTGTTTGTGCAAATTCGACGGCTGGAAAACGGCGCCCGCGCGCTTGCCCACGATGCCGCCGCCGGAGGCGGTGCGGTCATGGCACGGAGTGCAGTAGATGTTGTATTTCTTCTGCCCATGGCGGAGCGTCTTTTCATCGATCTCCAGCGGATTCTTGCCAACATACTGCCCTCCCGACATGCCGAGATGATAGCCCTCATCCTCGTAAAAGCCTTCGCGGGAGACGGTGCCAACCACTGGCCGCCGGCTGGCGGAGCGATCGGAGAAAAGCGGACTCTCCTGCTGCGGTTTGTATTTTTCCTGGATCTTCATGTCCGGGATAATCCAAAGCGGCGGAGTATCTTTGCCGGCGCCCGGCCCGCAACCGGCCAGACCGGCGACTGCCGCGGCAATAAGTAATGTAGGTGCCAGTCGCATTCGTTACGCCTCGATCAATTCCAGCTTGTCCGCGCCTTGCGCCGCGAGAAAGTCCCGCGTCGAAGTTGCGTCAAACTCCCGGTCGCCGGCGTCGATGATCAGGACAAAGCGGTCGTCCGTGATTGCCTTGTGGCCGGAGTAGTTAAAGATGGGGTGATAAAGCCGGGGCAATCCATTAATGGCGATCATTCCGAAAACGGCCACAAACGCCGAAAGCAACACGGTCAATTCAAAGATGATTGGTATCGAAGGCTCGAAGGAGAAGAACGGTTTGCCGGCGATGACCAATGGATATGCGACAGCGCCGGTCCACCACTGAAGCAGAATCGCAATTGTCATACCCACGGCGCCACCGCACACGACAAAATAGCCTAGATTCGACTGTTTCGCGCCCAGGGCGTCGTCGATGCCGTGGATCGGAAATGGGGTATACGCCTCCATTTTCGAGTAGCCCGCCTTTCGCGCCGCCCTTATGGCATCCATCAGCCTCTCGGGCGAGTCGAAATCCGCCACCAATCCGTGAATTGAGGGTCTTTCAGCCATTAGTGTGCCACTCCAACAGGTTCTTTGCCCGCATCGGCCGCCACCGCCTCGTCAAGGTAGTGTTGCTCATGACGATTTGCCGACAACATGCCTTTCACTTCGCTCATCGCGATTATCGGCAGGAAGCGGGTGAAAAACACAAACAGTGTCAGGAACAATCCAAACGTACCGAAAAACGTGCAGATGTCGACGAAGGTTGGCCGGAAGTAGCCCCACGCGCTCGGCAGGTAGTCGCGATGCAAACTGGTCGCGATGATCACGAACCGCTCAAACCACATGCCGATGTTCACGACGATTGAGATCACAAACATGAACGGAAGGTTTCGCCGCAGCGACCGAAACCAGAAAAACTGCGGCGAGATCACATTACAGGAGACCATCGTCCAGTAGGCCCAGGCATATGGCCCCATCGCGCGATTCATGAAGGCGTATTTTTCGTACGGATTGCCGCTGTACCAGGAAATGAACATTTCGGTCGCGTAGGCGTATCCCACGATGGTTCCCGTCGCCAGGATGACTTTGTTCATGTTATCCAGGTGGGTCAGCGTCACCAGGTGCTCCACCTTATAGATCCAGCGCGCGATGACCATCAAAGTAACAACCATCGCGAATCCCGAGAAGATGGCGCCAGCGACGAAGTAAGGCGGGAAAATCGTCGTGTGCCAGCCGGGGACAATCGAAACCGCGAAGTCGAAGGACACGATCGTGTGCACGGAAAGTACGAGCGGTGTCGAAAGGCCGGCCAAAATCATGTACGCCTTTTCGTAGTGCTTCCAGTGCGTCGCCGACCCTCGCCAGCCGAGGCTCGCAATACCGTAAGCGATCTGGCGGCCCTTGGTCGTCGCGCGGTCGCGAATCGTCGCTAAGTCAGGGATCAGGCCGACGTACCAGAACAACGCCGAAACGATTCCGTAAGTGGAAACCGCGAAAACGTCCCACAGCAGCGGGCTGCGGAAGTTCTGCCAGAGATCGAGAAACTCGTTTGGAATCGGGAACAGCCAGTACGCGCGCCAAGGGCGTCCAACATGGATGCCAGGGTAAATCGCGGCGCAAGCCACGGCGAACAACGTCATCGCTTCCGCGAACCGGTTGATGGACGTCCGCCACTTCTGCCGGAACAGGAACAGGATGGCGGAAATCAGCGTACCGGCGTGGCCGATGCCGATCCAGAACACGAAGTTGGTAATGTCCCAGCCCCAGCCGACCGGGCCATTGTTGCCCCAGACGCCGACTCCGGTCGCAATCAGATACGCAATCATCAGGCCCATCATGCCTGTGATGCTGCTGGTAATCGCCAACGCGATGTACCAGTTGCGGTGGGTTTTGACTTCCGAAACGATGCTGACCGCCTCGGTCACGTCGTGATACGACAGCGAATGACCGGTCGTCAGCGACGGCGAAAGCCGTTCTTTCATTTCCTGGGCTTGAGAACGTTCCGCCATTACGCCAGCTCCGGATTGGGATTGCGCAGCTTCGCCAGATACGTGGTGCGCGGCTTCACGTTGAGTTCATGGAGCAGCGAGTAATTCCGATGGTCTTTCTTGAGCTGCGCCACTTTAGATTCAGGGTCGTTGATGTTGCCGAAAGTGATCGCGTCGGCCGGGCAGGTCTGCTGGCAGGCGGTTAGAATCTCGCCAACCTTATAAGGACCGGCCGCGCCCGAAGCGCGCCCTTCCGCCTTGGACTTGATCTTCGCTTCCTGGATGCGCTGGACGCAGTAGTTGCACTTCTCCATCACGCCGCGCATGCGGACCGTGACATCCGGATTGTGAACCATCTTCGTCAGTTCTTCCAAATCTTTATGGAAGTTCAAGTAGTTGAACCGCCGTACTTTGTACGGACAGTTATTGGCGCAATACCGGGTGCCGACGCAGCGGTTGTAGGCCATGTCGTTCAACCCCTCCGGACTGTGAACCGTTGCCGCCACCGGACAAACCGATTCGCAAGGCGCGTTTTCGCACTGCTGGCAGGCCATCGGCTGGTACACCGCCTGCGGATCTTCCTCGTCGCCGGTGAAATACCGGTCCAACCGGATCCAGTGCATTTCCCGTCCCTTGCCGACCTGTTCTTTGCCGACCACCGGAATGTTGTTCTCGCTCTGACACGCGATCAGACAGGCGTTACAGCCAATGCAGGAATTCAAGTCGATCGACATTCCCCATTGATTGCCCTGCGAGTAATCGTGCGCGTCAAAGAGTGAGAACAGTTCGACGTGCTCTTCCTCGTGTTTGGCGAAATGCGAATCCTTCTCGAATTTAGCGAGCGACGCTTCCTGAACGATCGGACGGCCTTCCTGGCTGTGATGTTCCTGCGTCGTCACCATGAAATAAGTGCCCGCCGCTTTCGTCACGTTCGCGTTCATTGCGAACCCCATCCCCGTGGACGGACGAACCGCGAAGGCGTTATATCCGATACCCCGGCCCACGCGGCCAATCGCGGTGCGGCCATAACCGACAGTCAGCGTCACCGTGCCATCGGCGTGGCCCGGCAGAACATAAACGGGAGCCTCCACCTTCTGGCCGCCAATTTCGACCGTGATTTTCTGGGCGTACATGCCGACGTTGTCCGGGATAACCTCGACTTGCATCTCTTTGGCCGTTTTCGGGCTCATGAGCGCGACGTTATCCCAAACGATTTTCGTCATTGGCTCCGGCGCTTCCTGGAGCCACGCGTTATTCGCAAACCGGCCGTCCCAGAAGTTCGCGCTCGGGAAGAACGAAACTTCGATCTTTGCCTTCGGCTTCGGCGCGCTGTTTACTGCCGTCTCGACGCGCGCCTTATCCGCGCCGGTTTTTACCAGAACAGGACCGGTGCCGGAAACAACGCCGTCATGCAGCGCCTTGCGCCATGCGGCGTCATCCAACTTCGACTGTGTCTTGACCAGGTCTACGGCCTTATCCCACTTGCCGGAAACCAAAAACCCGGTGACTTCGACGGTTGACTTCGTGCCGAAAAGCGGCTCAATTAGCGGCTGAACCAAGGAGACGGTTCCGTCCAGATTCGCCACATCGCCCCAGGCCTCCAAGTAGTGCGACTCGGGCAGATGCCACTTGGCGGCCACCGCGGTTTCGTTCACTTCGGCGCCCAGGTGGATAGAGTTAGCAGCCTTTTTCATCGCATCCGCGAACCCGAAATCGGAGGGGGCGTCGTAAACCGGATTTCCGCCCAACACCACCAGCGCTTTTATCGCGCCGCTATTCAACTCCGCAACCAGTTCCTTCACCGCCGCCAGCGGTCGACGCTCCTCTTTCGTGTACAACACCGTTTCACCGGCATTGCCGAGCGTCTGATTGATCAACGCGACCACTGCGTGAACCACCGCGGGCTGCCGGGGACCGGCGAGCAGAATCGACTTTCCTTTGCTGGCCTGCAGGTCTTTCGCCAGCGCTTTGATCCACTTATCCTGCTGCCCTAATACTTTCAACCCGGTGATCGCGCCGAGTTCGCGAGCCAAATCGAACACGAAGTTCTGTACGTCGCTCGGCTTTACCCGAATCCGGTTGTCGGCCATCACTCCGGTCAGTGTAAAGTTGCTCTCAATCGCATACAGCCGGCTCATTACCGGGGCTTCCGCGTGATGCGCAGGCCTGCGCCGCGCCGAAAAGTCTTTTACCCAACCCAATGATCGATTGTCAATTTGAAGGAAATCCGAATCCAATGCGACGACAACATCGGCCTTCTTAAAATCGTAGTGAGGCCGCAATGAATCGTTCAACGCAATTTGCGACCCTTCAAGGATCGCATCGTCGGAGAGCGGCTCGAACTCCACCCATTTCGCCTTCGGCATCTTCGCCGCAAGCTGGGCGCGCAATCCAGCCAACGTCGGCGAGTTCACGAACGAACTCAGCACCCGCATACCTTCCCCATCGGCCGGCAGCGTGGCTGCCGCCTTACTAAAAGCGTCCCAGGTCGAAGCCTTCCCGCCTTCCAAAACTTCCTTGGAACGGTCCGGATCGTACAAATTCAGTACCGATGCCTGCGCCAACGAGGTTGCCGCGCCGCGGCTGGCCGGATCGTTATTATTTCCTTCGATCTTGATGGGGCGCCCGTCGAAAGACTCGACGACCAACCCATAGGCGCGCCCATTCAATGGCATTGCCGTTGCGTAGTGGAGCGAATTGCCCATCACGACGCCTTCCACCGACTTGGCGTACGGCAGGATTTTTTCCACCGGGCGCCGGCAAGCCGTCAGGCCCGCCAAACCCATCGACGCCGCCATCAACTGTAGGAAATTTCGCCGCGACTTACCGTCCAAGACGTCAGTGGCGCCTTCCGGAAACTCCTGCGCGACCCAGTTCTGGAACTTTTGCGAGTTCGAGAGCTCTTCCAGACTCCGCCAGAACTTCTTTCCGGTCTGGTTTCCAATACCTTGTATTTGAATCATCGGTGGCACCCTGAGCAGTTAACGGGAGGATTGATCTTCTTCATGGCGATTATTTCTCTCCCGATCTCCACCGGATCGCGCTCCGGCTTCCAATCCAATTTCGTCACCAATTCCGCCGGCCGTAAATTCGGCGCCGCGTTCCGATGGCACTCCAGGCACCACGCCATCGTCAGCGGCTGGACCTGCTTTACTTCGATCATTTGATCGATGCGGCCGTGGCACGTGACGCAGCTAACGCCCGAGTTCACATGGGCGCTGTGATTAAAGTACACGTAGTCCGGCAAACGGTGGATTTTCACCCACGGGATCGCCTGATCCAGTTCATAACTCTTGCGCACGGGCTCCAGAACGATACTCTGCCCCTTCACTTTCGTGTGGCAGTTCATACAGGTCTGCGTCGCTGGAATGGCCGCGTAGGAACTCTTGTCGACCGTCGTATGGCAGTACAGGCAATCCAGCCCGAGGTTCCCGGCGTGCAGTTTGTGGCTATACGGGATCGGTTGGGTCGGCTGATATCCCGGTTCGATCCGCTCTGGATGGTTTATGAAGAGCATCCCGCCGACCGTCACCGCCGCCCCAAGACCCGCTACCGCCAAGGCTCCACGAATCATCAGGTCAATTTTTTTCGGAAATATCTGTCCCATTGCTTAGACTACGGCTCCTCTCAAGCTACAACTTCCGTCGGTCGCGCGTAGCAGGGCTTTTTGGCAAATCATGATAGCTTGGTTTCGGAAGTGGACTTGAAGACCGCTCATGCCAGTACGAGTTTTCATACTACTTCTACCACAGGTGCAGGAATTCTGCAATCGAGATAAAATTTCTTGTTTAACAAGAATTAAGACCGTCTCCTATGAAGTTTCGCGTTCCCGAAGCCCGCAATCCAGGATACCTCGGTAAACGATTCGGTGACCTTAAAGTCCGGCTGAAGCTGGTTGTCCTTCACAATTTCTTTTTCCTAGTGTTAACTAGCTCCGTGTATTTTACAGTCTTCCCCCTGCTAGAGCAAAGGGTATCCGGCGCCAGATCGCGAGAAATAAGTTTGATCACGCGGGCTTTCCTCGCCGACGCGCCTCTCCCTCAGCTTCCGGGGCTCGAAATATACTCCTATGAAGAAGGTGCGGCGCAGGCGCTAGGTCTCTCACAAGAAATTCACGTTTGGCTCGACAACAACCCCGGCCGGATCCACGGCAACGCCGCGACGGACGAATATTTGTATCGGAAAAATCCGGCATCCGGGATTTACCGCAAGATCCGTCTGCCCAACGAATATTACCAACAGGCGCTACGCATCATCCGAACGGCCCTTTTCGTCGTGCTTGGCGTCATTTACATTCTGGCGGTTCTCCTGCTCGAACTGGTAATCATGCCGCTGTATGTCTATCGGCCGTTGCGCGCAATGCTTAACGCGGATTATTCCGTAATGACCGGGGATCGTCCGAGGGAGATCATCCCCGCCGACTATATTCCGGGAGACGAAATCGGCCAGATCATGCTCTCCCGCAATAGCACGGTGGAGCAGCTCCGTTCGCGCGAAGCGGAGCTCGAAGCCGCGCTCAACCGCCTGGAGAACGCCAAGCAGAGCCTTGCCGATCAGGACCGCCTCGCCAGTCTCGGTATGCTCAGCGCCGGCGTAGCGCATGAACTCAATACACCGTTGGCCGTCCTGCAGGGCTCGATTGAAAAGCTGCTGGAGACCGTTGGCAACCCCAGCGCGCAACAGCGACTCCTTCGCATGCAGCGCGTTGCTACGCGCCTGCGCTCCATCAGCGAAGGCCTCCTCGATTTCGCACGTGTCCGCAAACCGCGACTGGAAAAAGTCGCCCTGCGCCCCTTGATTGACGAATCCTGGGGCCTCCTCGCTCTCGACGAAAAGTCCGGGTCCGCGAGCTTTGAAAATGCGGTCCCACCCGACTGCCATCTCGTCGGCAACCCGGATCGCCTCATGCAGGTTTTCATCAATCTTCTCCGCAACGCGCTGCAGGCCATTCCCGGAACCGGCGGCAACATCCGCGTTACCGCGACTCCTTATCCAGTTACGCTTGGCCGCTGGTGGGCCATCACCGTTGAAGACAACGGGCCGGGAATTCCCGAGGATGTTCTGCCCGAAATTTTTGAGGCCTTCATCACCACTCGCCTCGATTCCCGGGGCACCGGACTCGGCCTTACCGTCTCCGAGGGGATCATCCAACAGCACGGCGGCACGATTAAAGCGTCTAATAATCCCAGCGGCGGCGCCCGCATCGAAATTCGCCTTCCTGAAGCCAGTTTCCCCCCCGCCTGAACTATCCTGTACCCATGGCGGCCGATTCCCCTCAACTTGAAGCCCTTATCGACATTGCCGTCCTCGACGACGATCTGGACTTCCGCAACTATATGGAGGACGTCCTTAAAGACGAAGGCGCCTATACGGTCCGAACCTTTGCCCACCCCGCCGATCTATTCGCCGCCGCCGAGCAACAAATGCCCGATATCGTCCTGCTCGATATGAAGATGGGAGAGTTCAAAGGCGACGCCGTCCTCGAACAGTTGCAGACCCGCTGGCCCGGTCTCTGCGTCATCGTCGTCACCGGTTATCCATCGTACGAAGACATGCGCGCGACGTTCAAAATGAACGTTTTCGACTACATCACCAAGCCGTTTTCGCTGGCCCAACTCCGGCAAGTCCTCCGCCACGCCATCGAAACGCGCGACTTGGGAAAGACTCCACAGGATCGGCTTCGCGAGCGTCTTGGCCATCGGATCAAAGTCCTTCGCGTCGAACATGACTGGTCATTAAAGGACTTGGCCGGGACAACGAAGCTAAGTGTCTCCCAGATCAGCGCCATCGAACGCGGCGCCCATCTGCCCTCCATGGAATCGCTGCTGGCTATTTCCAAGGCTTTCGACAAAAAGCCGAGCGAGCTATTACATTCCATTGATTTCTAGCCGATAGTTATACTAAGCGAAACATCATCGCGTCCGAAACGGCTTGGGAAAGGCGTTGACGCGTGAGCTTTACCTACGAGGGTACGACAGTGTCTAGTAAATTCGCGAATGCGTTTGTCTCCATTTTCTTGGCTTCGGCCGCCATTGCCACCGCGCAGGTCGCGGGAAGGCTTTCCGGGAGCGTAGTCGATCCGTCCGGCGCGCCAATCCCCAATGCGACTGTCCGGCTACTACTGGAAGGCGGCGCCGCCGCCGTCGTCGCTTCCACTTCGAACGGAGAGGGCCTGTTTCTTTTCCCCTCCATTCGACCGGAGACATACGATGTCATCGTTGAAGCTAACGGTTTTCGCAAAAACGCCGTTCGCCGCGTGAAAATCACGGCGTCGCAGGAAACGCCGCTCGGAGCCGTTAAGCTTGAACTCGGCGCTGTGACCGAAGTGGTCGAAGTCTCCGCATTAAGCCAAGTGGTCCAGACCACTAACGCTGAAGTCGCCTCTACCATTACTAACGAGCAACTCCGCCGTCTGCCAACCATTAATCGCAGCCCCATCGCGCTGCTTCTTACCCAGGCCGGCGTCACTACCAACAATCGCAGCGCTACAACCATCAACGGTCTGCGAGTTTCGTTTGTGAACGTCACTCTGGACGGCATTAACATTCAGGACAACTTCATCCGCACGAACGGCGTCGACTTCCAACCCAATCTTCTCCTTCTCGATCAGGTCGCTGAAGTCAATGTCGGTATTTCGAACAATAATCTCAGCCAGGGCGGCGGCTCCGCGCAGATCAATTTCGTCACCCCATCCGGTACGAATCAGTACCACGGCTCGCTGCTTTGGACCAACCGCAACAACGCGTTCGCCGCCAACACCTGGTTCAATAACCGCGACAGAATCGCCAGACCTTTCCTCAATCAAAATCAGTTCGGCGGCTCTCTCGGCGGCTACGTTATCAAGGACAAGCTCTTCTTCTATACCAACTACGAAGGTCTCCGCCTCCGTCAACAGTCCAGCGCCAACCGCACCATCCTTTCTCCGGACGCCCGCAATGGCATTTTCACTTATGT
>Ga0163150_10001247_pt1 | contig 43996 bp, 34 predicted proteins | sample OliLakLV19P2IB_FD_148628 | JGI IMG/M metagenome (GOLD analysis project Ga0163150, IMG submission 148628) | Freshwater microbial mat bacterial communities from Lake Vanda, McMurdo Dry Valleys, Antarctica - Oligotrophic Lake LV.19.P2.IB | ecosystem: Environmental > Aquatic > Freshwater > Lake >... | reverse complement strand
TCGCGACGACGCCGCGCCGTGCCACCAGGCCCGAAGCATTCGGCATGCCGGTGAGCGCGAAGCACTCCTTGATCGTGCAGGGCACGCCGTGCAACGGCGGCAGGTCGGCGGCATTCGCGTGCGCGCGCAGTGCGTCGGCGCGAGTGGCCTCGGCGCGCGCCTCCACGAAGCGCGTGCGCACCACCGCGTTCAGAGCCGGATTGACGCGCTCGATCTGTGCGATGTGGGCATCGACGGCCTCGAGCGACGAGATTTCGCGGTCGCGGATCCGCCGTGCGAGCTGCGTGGCCGAGGCGAGCAGGAGGTCGTCCATGTCGAGCCCACCTCTAGTGCACCGCCGCCGAGATAGCATCACGCATCTTGCCGAATGGATCCCTGCTCAGTACGCGACGCGCGCCTCGAGCATACCGGATTCGCCGCGGACGACGACCAGGCGCGACATGCACGGCATGCAGTAGACGCGATCGCCGGGGCGAAGCTCGCGCGTCGAGCGGATCACGACCTTGCACACCGGACAGATCACCTCGTTCGGCGCGAGCGCGTCGCCGGCACCGCGCCACTTGCGATAGAAGCGCCGATACCTGGCCGGCACCTCGTTGAAGCCGGTGTCCTCGAGGAGGAAGCGGCGGCGCTCGCCGGGCTCGGGCAGCCCGTCGCTCGCCTCGACCGTCTCCAGCAGCGGGTCGACCATCAGGTGAAGCCCAGGCGCTCGACCGACTCGCGATAGGCGCGCCCGAGGCGCTCCTGCTCGTGGCGGTCCACGCCGATCTCGCGCGCGGTGGTTTCGAGCATGTCGAGCACCAGGTGATCGAGCTGGTTGCGCACCTGCCCGAGGCGCGCACGGATGTGCGGCGAGCGCGCGAGCCTGCGGCCGAGCTCGTTCTCCCCGAAGCCGATGTGCCGGCGCTCGTCCTTGATGATGCCCTCGAGCACCTCGCGCGTGATCGGGTCGGCGTTGCTCGCGTGGCTGTGGAACACGGCGTACTCGAGCGACTCGAGGATCACGTTCTGTGCGAAGATCGCGGCCTCCCAGTCGCGTCCGGCGACCAGCTCGAGCAGCCGGCGGCGGAACAGCTGCAAGCTCGGGCTCGCGCGACGTTCGACCTCGGATTCCGGATCCGCGACGCCGAGCTCGACGAGCCGGCGCAGCAGCACCTCGAGGTGGCGCCCCTCGTCGACCACCTGCGTAGCGAGGAACACCTTGGTGGTGCGATTGGGCGCGATCGCGATCAGCCCGCTCGCGCCCTCTAGCGCGGCGGTCTCGCCGACGCAGTAGTTGCACAGCGTCGTGATCAGCCGCTCGCGCGCGGAACCCAGCGGCGGCTCGTCGCGGGTCTCCGGCCGGTGTCCGTCGACTGTCCCCGACAGATAGCCCTCGACCGCCTGAAACCAGAACTCGAAGGAGTGCACCTCCTCGAGGAACGCGTCGTGCTCGAGGTCGTGAACGTCTTTCACCACGAGGGGACCCGTCCCCTCGCCCCGGCGGGCCAAGCCCGCCGGGGCCCCACTCCCCTGCTCGCTCGCGCTCGGCCGCGCGCTTCGCGCCCGGATCCTTCGTGAACGTCGTTCACCTCGACGGGCACCCGTCCCCTCGCCCCGGCGGGCCAAGCCCGCCGGGGCCCCACTCCCCTGCTCGCTCGCGCTCGGCCGCGCGCTTCGCGCCCGGATCCTTCGTGAACGTCGTTCACCTCGACGGGCACCCGTCCCCTCGCCCCGGCGGGCCAAGCCCGCCGGGGCCCCACTCCCCTGCTCGCTCGCGCTCGGCCGCGCGCTTCGCGCCCGGATCTCTGGCTCGTCAGCACGGCACACCTCAGGCCGGCATCTGCGGCGTCTGGTACTGGATGCCGATCCTGCCGAGGCGGGTCTTGAACTCGGCGAGCACGGTGTCGGCGAGGACGTGCTCCATCTCCTCGGGTGACAGCACGCCGAGATCCGCGCCCTGGTACTGGCTGTGCGGGCGCTCGACGCCGAGGCGCTTCATCTCGTCCATCGTGCGGTTGCCGCGGAAGGCGTCGGCGAAAGTGGCGAGCATGAAGTAGGACATCTCCTTCTGCATGCGCTCGATCTCGGGCTTCTTCTCGGGGTGGTCCTTGATCAGCGAACCGATGCGATTCTCGCCGAAGCCGACGTGACGGCGCTCGTCTGCGATCGTACCCGACAGCGTGTGTGCGAACTTCGCGTTCATCGGCTCGTTCATCGCGTACATCATCTCGAAGACGCTGAACGCCATGCCCTCGAGCACGATGTTCTGCCCGACCACGCCGGCGACGAAGTCCTTCCTGTCGACCTTCTCGAGCAGCACCTCGGCGAACTTGACGAGGTTCGGGTTCGCGTACCGACGGATCGTGTCCTCGAGCTCGTTCTTGTGTACGCCCAGGTCGTACAGGCGCTGCGTGAACACCTCGATGTGGCGCGCCTCGTCGAGCGTCTGCGTCGCGAGGAAGCGCTTGCTCGCCTCGTCCGGGGCCGCGTTGATCAGGCCCGACGAGGCCGCGAGCGCGCAGCGCTCGCCGACCACGAGCTGCACCGTCGCCTTGACGTTCTCCTCGCGGAGGACCTCGTTCTCGAGGAGGAAGGCGGGCTCCTTCTCGCCGTGCTCGTGGCCGTACTCGGTGTGCTCGAGATAGCCCTGCGGTGCCGACTCGAGCCAGCTCTGGATCGAGTACGCGGAGAGGAAATCAGCCATCGTTCAACCTCCGTGGAGTGAGCAACCCACGCGCCAGCAACGCACGCGACGTGCCACGGCTCGGTGAAGCGGCCCGAGCGCGGATCGACCGTTCGGGCGGGAGCTTCGTGCGCCGGAAGGCCAGGATCCGCCATGCTCGCTCACCGGTTTCCGGAATCCGTCGCGCACGGCGTTCTCGGCGCTGGGAACGATCGCGGCAGCGACGCATGAGACATCGCCGACGTCCGATGATCGCGCGAGCGGTCAGGGCGGAGTCGAGCGCAGCGGCGGCGGCACGGGCCGGCGCCTGCTCCAGCGCTCGCCGAGCCCCTGGCAGACCACGTAGAAGACCGGCACGAACAGCACCGCCAGGAGCGTCGAGGTGATCATGCCGCCGAACACGGCGGTGCCGAGCGCGCGCCGGCTGGCCGCACCCGCTCCGTCCGCGAACACCAGCGGGTAGACGCCGAGGATGAACGCAAACGAGGTCATGAGGATCGGACGGAAGCGCAGCCGTGCCGCCTCGACCGCGGCCTCGGTGATCGCGACCCCCTGCGCGCGCTTCTCGCGCGCGAACTCGACGATCAGGATGGCGTTCTTGCTCGCCAGCGCGACCAGCAGCACGACGCCGATCTGCGTGTAGACGTTGTTGTCGCCGCCGCGCAGCGCCACGGCGATCACCGTCCCGAGCAGCGCCAGCGGCACGACCAGGACGACCGCCGCCGGGCTCGACCAGCTCTCGTAGAGCGCCGCCAGGACGAGGAACACCAGCAGCACGGCCAGACCGAACATCAGGTAGGCTTCGCTGCCGACCTTCTTCTCCTGGTACGAGATGCCGGTCCACTCGAAGCCCATCGATGGCGGCAGCTTGCTGCGCACCATCTCCTCCATCAGCGCCAGCGCCTGGCCGGAGCTGTAGCCGAGTGCGGCCTCGCCGGTGATCACCGCGGTCGGGTAGAGGTTGTAGCGCAGGATGATCTGCGGCCCGATCGTGTCCACGACGTCGACCACCGTGCCGAGCGGCACCATCTCGCCCTTCGCGTTGCGGACGTCGAGGTTACGCACGTCGTTCGGCGTGAGCCGGAAGGCGGGCTCGGCCTGCATGCGGACCTGGTAGGTGCGGCCGAAGCGATTGAAGTCGTTGACGTAGGCCGAGCCGAGGAACGTCTGCAGCGTGTCGAACACGTCGCTCAACGGAATACCCAGCGCCTTCACCTTCTCGCGGTCGATGTCGGCATAGAGCTGCGGCACGCCGGCGCGGAAGCTCGAGTTGAGCGACGCCAGGCCGCTCTGCGCCTCGCCGTCGCTCACCAGCTCGTCGACCATGCCGCCGAGCGCCTCGAGCCCGACGCCGCCGCGGTCCTGCAGCTGCATCTGGAAGCCACCGGCCACGCCGAGCCCGTCGATCGCCGGCGGCGGGAAGGCGAACGCGATCGCATCCTCGAGACCGTCGAGCCGCTCGCGCAGCCGTGCGACGATCGCATCCTGCGACAGGCTCGGATCGGTGCGCTCGTCCCAGGGTTTCAGGATGATGTAGAAGGTGGCGGCGTTCGACGCGGTCGCGCCATCGAAGAGCGAGCTGCCGCCGACCGTGTTCCACTCGGCGACACCCGGCGTGTCGGCGATGATCTCGTTCACCTGCTCGACGACGCGCCGGGTACGCGGCTGCGAGGCGGCGTCCGGCAGCTGGACGCCGGCGATGAGATAGCCCTGGTCCTCCGTCGGCAGGAAGCCGGTGGGCAGGCGAGCGAAGCCCCACACGGTGGCCGCGAGCAGGGCCGCGAATGCCAGCATCGTCGCGCGCGGCCGCGCGACCAGCCGTTCGACCAGCCGAACGTAGCCCTGCTCGAGCCGCGCATAGCCGCGGTTGAACGCGCGGAAGAAGGCGTTGCGCTGGCCGCTGTCGCGGCGCAGGTAGAGGGCGCACTGTGCCGGCTTGAGCGTGAGCGCGTTGATCGCGCTGATCACCGCCGTGGCGGCGATCGTCAAGGCGAACTGACGGTAGAGCTGGCCGGTGATGCCGCCAAGGAACGCGCTCGGCAGGAACACCGCCATGAGCACGAAGGTGACGCCGAGCACCGGACCGGTGACCTCGTCCATCGCGCGCGCGGTCGCCTCGCGTGGGCTGATGTCGTCGGTCTCGAGGTGGTGCGCCGCGTTCTCGACGATCACGATGGCGTCGTCGACCACGATGCCGATCGCCAGGACCAGACCGAACAGCGTCAGCAGGTTGATCGAGAACCCGAACAGCCCGAGTCCCGCGAACGCCCCGATGATGGTCACGGGAACGGTCGTGGCCGGGACCAGAACCGCGCGCCAGTCCTGGAGGAAGAGCATGATCACGACCAGGACCAGGAGTGCTGCCTCGAACAGCGTCGTGTAGACCTCGTTGATTGCTTGACGGACGAACAGCGTGGTGTCGAACGGCACCTGGTAGGCGAGGCCTTCCGGGAACGAGGGGGCGAGCTCCGCCATCGCCGCCCGCACCCGGTCCGCCACCTGCAGCGCGTTCGCCCCGGGCAGCTGGAAGACTGCGATGCCCGCTGCCGGCTTGCCGTCCTGCTGGAAGAAGATGTCGTAGACCTGGGCGCCGAGCTCGACGCGGGCCACGTCGCGCAGACGGGTGACGCGCGTTCCGTCGTTCTTCAGGACGATGTCCTCGAACTCGCTGACGTCACTCAGGCGGCCGAGCGTGTTGATCGTCAGCTGGAAGTCCTGCGTCGCGGGTACCGGTGCCGCGCCCAGCTGGCCGGCGGCGACCTGCACGTTCTGCTCGCGAATCGCGGCGGCGACGTCCTGGGTGGTGAGGCTGCGCGACTCGAGCTTCTGTGGGTCGAGCCACACGCGCATGCTGTAGTTGCCCGCGCCGAAGACCTGGACGTCGCCGACGCCGTCGATGCGCGCCAGCACGTCGCGCACGCGCAAGGTTCCGTAGTTACTCAGGAAGAGGCTGTCGAAGCGCTCGTCCGGCGAGCTCAAGGTGACGAACAGGATGATGTTGGAGGACTGCTTCTTGGTCAGGATGCCCTGGCGTTGCACGTCCTGTGGCAACAGCGGCTGTGCTGCCGCGACGCGGTTCTGCACCAGCACCTGCGCGATGTCGAGGTCGGTCCCGACCTCGAAGGTCACGGTGAGCGCGTAGGACCCATCGCTCGCGCTCACCGACGACATGTAGAGCATGTGCTCGACGCCGTTGACCTGCTGCTCGATCGGGGCGGCCACGGTGTCGGCCACCACCTGCGCGTTCGCCCCCGGGTAGCTGGTCGCCACCAGCACCGTCGGCGGCACGATCGGGGGATACTGCTCGACCGGCAGCGAGCCCAGCGTGACCAGGCCGAAGATGATCGTGACGATCGCGATGACGTTGGCGAAGATCGGCCGGTCGATGAAGAAGCGCGGGATCATCGCGTGGCGGGCGCGGCCGAGGGTTGTGCCGTCACGGCCGGCAGCGCTGCGAGCGACGGCTTGACGGGTGCACCGGGCCGGGCGCGTTGCAAGCCGCTCACGACCACGCGGTCCTCCGGCGTCAAACCGGATTGGATCACCCGCAGCCCCGCATCGACCGGTCCGACCTCGACCCGCCGTTGCTCGACGAGGTCGCGCGCGGCGACCACGAGGACATAGCGCCCGCGTTGATCCGAGAGCACGGCGTTGTCGGGGACCAGCAGCGAGCGCCCCCGCGCGTACGGCACGCGCACGCGCACGAACAGACCGGGCACGATGCGGCCGTCGCTGTTGCGGAACACCGCGCGCAGCTCGATCGTACCGGTCGAGGCATTGACGCGGTTACTCGTGTACTCGAGCGTCCCCGTGCGCGGAAAATCGGTCTCGTCGACCAGGCCGAGGTAGACCTGCACCGGCTTGCCACCCGCTTGCGCGGCCGCGCCGAGCAGCTCCGGGTGCAAGAGCAGGTCGCGCTCGCTGATGTCGAAGTAGACGAAGATCGGCTTCTCGCGGACGATGGTCGCGAGCAAGGTCGCCTCTCCCGCCCCGACCAGGTTGCCGACGTCGACGTAGTTGCGGTCGATGCGACCCGAGATCGGCGCGTAGATGTGTGCGTAGCTGAGGTCGAGCTTCGCAGCGGCGAGGTCGGCGCGCGCGCGTGCGACCGCGGCGCGCGCCTCGTCCCGGGCCTGCGTCTTCTGTACCAGATCGGCCTTGCTGCCAGCCTTGCGCGCGAAGATCTCCTGCGTGATCGCGAGCTGCTCGTCGGCGGCGCGCGACTTCGCGTCCGCCCCGGCGAGATCCGCCTCGGCCTGCTGCACGTGTGCTTCGTAGAGCGTCGGCTCGATGACGAACAGCAGGTCGCCCTGCTTCACCTCGGTCCCGGGCTTGAAGCTCATCTGCTGCAGGATGCCCTGCACGCGGGCGCGGATGTCGACCGACTCGACCGACACCGTGCGGCCCGTGAACTCGCCGTACGTCGTCACGTCGCGCTCGACCGGCAGCGCGACGGTGACGTCGGGCGGCGGCGGCGCCTCGTACTGATTGCCCGCGCACCCCGCAAGCAGGATGGCGAGAGTGCCGGTGAGCGACGCCGAAACCCAGGTCGATCGTTTCATCTCGTGCCGCCTCGCGCCGCTACCACTCGGGCCACCACCAGCGCCATTCGCGCTCACTCGTGCCGTCGTCGTCCGCCACACCCGGCGCCGCTCCGACGTCGTCGTGCGCCGCCTCGACGTCGGCCTGCTCCGCACCGGCATCGATCATGTCGCCCCACCAGGTGCGCCCGCGCATCTCCTCGCGAGTCGCGACGGGTACGAAGGCGTCGCCCGCGCGGATCTCCCAGCCACCGCCGAGCGCCTTGTAGAGCGCGATCACGCTCAAGGTCAGCTCACCGCGGGTCGCGGTGAGACGCCGGTCGGCGAAGATCTTGGCCTGCTGCGCGGTGAGGACGCTGGTGTAGTCGGTCGCACCGCCCTTGTACTGGATGAGGGAGATGTCGACCGCGCGGTTCGCAGCGACCACGCTGCGCTCGAGACGCGCGACGCGCTCGGAGCCGCGCAGGTACGCGACGATCGCGTTCTCGACCTCTCTCTGTGCGCTCAGCACCGTGTTCTGCCAGGTCGCGACCAGCTCCTGGAAGGTCGCGTCCTCGACCCGCACGGCGTTGATCAGGCGCCCGTAGTTCAGCACCGGCCAGTTGAACTGCGGACCACCCATCGCCTCGAACGAGCGTCCCGCGAAGAACTGCGCCGCCTGCTCGGCACTCAGGCCGACCGAGCCGGCCAGCGAGATCTGCGGCAACAGCACGCTCTTGGCGACGCCGATGCGCGCGCTCTGCGCCGCGAGCAGGCGCTCGTCGCGGCGCACGTCTGGCCGTCGTCGCAGCAGCTCGGCTGGAATCGCCACCAGCACGGTCGGCGGCGGCGCCGGGATGCCCTTGCCACCGCCGAGCAGGTCGGCGAGGTCGGCCGGCGGCATGCCGAGCAGCACGCTGAGCGAGTTCTGCGCTTGCCGGAGCTCGATCTCGAACTGCGGAATGTCGGCCTCGGTGTCCTCGAGCAGATTGGTCGCCTGCTGGACGTCGAGCTCGGATGTGCCACCGGCCTCGAAGCGCGCCCGCGCGACCTCCAGGCTCTCGCTCTGGATGCGCGCGTTGCCGCGCGCGAGCACGAGCTGCTCCTCGAGCACGCGGATCCGGAGGTACGTGGCGGCGACCTCGCCGATCAGGCTCACCAGCACGTCGTCGTAGCTCGCGACCGACGCCAGCAGCACCTCGTCCGCGGCCTCGATGCCGCGCCGGAACTTGCCCCACAGATCGAGCTCCCAGGCGGCGTCGAAGCTGGCGTCGTAGGAGTTGAAGTTGCCGACCCCCTGGCTCGCGATCTGATTCGCGCTCGAGCGCGTGCGTGTGTAGGACGCGCCGATCTGCTGGCTCTGCGGGAACAGCCCGCCGATCGCGATGCCGCGCCGTGCCTGGGCCTGGAGCACACGCAGTCCGGCCGCCTGCAGCGGCAGGTTCTGGCGGTAGGCGAGGTCGACCAGCGCGTCGAGCACCGGATCCTCGAGCACGCGCCACCAGTGCGCGGGCGGCGCAGCGCTCTCGTCCACCTGCGGGATGGCCGCGTCCTGCCAGGCTGCAGCGAGCGGCGGCTCCGGACGCCGGTACTCCGGCCCGACCATGCAGCCGGCAGCGGCGAGGACGAGGGACAGCGCGAGCGCCGTGCGGCATGCGCGCCGAACACGTCGGCAGCCCGAGCCCCGCAGCTCCCGGCGGCGTGCGCGCCCGTCCGCTCCCCCTGCTTCCCCCACCGCTGGGCAGATACGCGACGTGAGGCGAGTTTCCCAGAGCACGGCGGCGTGCGCGCACCTCGGCGCCCCGCTGCAGCGCGACACGAGCCACGTGGATGAGACATCTTGACACCTGGTGTCTTGTTCAACCATGCTGCGTCCGTGACCACTCGGACCCGCGCGAGGATCCTCGACGGCGCCGCGACCGCGGTCGCGCGACACGGCCTCGCCAGGCTCGAGATGCGCGACGTGAGCGCCCTCTCCGGGGTCTCGCGCGGCACCCTCTACCGCTACTTTCCAAACCGCGACGCGCTGCTCACGGAGCTCGCCGGCCACGAGGCCAAGCTGTTCAAGGAGCGCATGCTCGCCGCGATCGAGCAGGCGCCGCCCGGCGCGGAGCGCGTGCGGGTCGCGCTCGAGCACGCCACGCGCCACGTGCGCGAGCACGCCGCCCTGCAACGGCTGCTCGACACCGATCCGGCATTCATCCTGCAGGGCCTGCGCAACCAGTTCGAGAGCCTGAAGAAGGAGTACGGCGCGCTGCTCGGTCCGCTGCTGCACGAGAGCGACCTCGTCCGGCGGCGGGTCGTCACCGCCGAGCAGCTCGTCGACTGGATGATGCGGCTGATGGTGTCGGCGTTCCTGCTGCCGGAGCGCGACCCCGACGGCATGACGCACGGCCTGACCGCGGTCTACCGCATCCTCACCACGCGCCTCGACAGCGGGACGACGGCGGCAGCGGCCTCGCGGCGCCCGCGAGGATCGCGGCGTACCGTCGAGCGGCGCCAGATGCGACGTGCCGAGTCCGCGACGAGCAAGAAGAGAGCGACCGCGCCGCGCAGGCGCGAGAAGCCGGTCGATTGACTCCGCCGGCCGAGGACACCTGATGGAAGAGAACGAGAATCCCTGCCCGCGCACCGGCGTCCTCAACATCATCGACCCGGCGTACACGGCGCATCCGCAGCCGGCGTACGCGCGCCTGCTGGAACACCACCGCGTCGCGAAGTCGATCGCCATGCACTCGCCGATCCTGTCGCGCTACGAAGACGTGGTCTGGGCGCTGCGCCATCCGGAGATCTTCTCCTCCGAGATGGACATGCAGGTGCTGCTCGGAACGCAGCGCCCGATGATCCCGCAGCAGATCGACCCGCCGCTGCAGACGCGCTACCGCAAGATCCTCGACCTGCGCTTCTCGCGCCCGCGGATGCAGGAGCTCGAGCCCGCGATGCGCCAGCACGCGCAGCAGCTCATCGACGGCTTCATCGAGCGCGGCGAGTGCGAGTTCGACGCCGACTTCGCCGTGCCGCTACCCTGCCGCGCGTTCCTCACGCTGATGGGGCTGCCGCAGGAGGAGCTCGACCTCTTCGTCGAACTCAAAAACGGCATCATCCGGCCGCCGGTGCCGCCCATGGACATGATGGCCGCGACCGAATGGCGCATGAAGACCGGCGAGCGCATCTACGCGTACTTCGAGAAGATGATCGACGAGCGCAGCAAGGCACCGCGCGACGACATGGTGACCTATCTCACCCAGGTCGAGCTCGACGGACGGCCGCTCACGCGCCACGAGATCCTCGACATCTGCTACCTGTTCCTGCTCGGCGGCCTCGACACCGTCACCGCGACGCTCGGCTGCTCGATGGCCTACCTGGCCGCGAACCCGGAGCAGCGGCGGCGCATCGCCGAGAAGCCGGAGCTGATCCCGAACGCGGTCGAGGAGCTGCTGCGCTGGGAGACTCCGGTCTCGCTCATCCCGCGTGTGCTGAAGCAGAACGTCAAGATCGGCGACGTCGAGCTGCGCGAGGGCGCGCTGGTCAACCTGCTGATCGGCGCTGCGAACGTCGACCCGGCCGAGTTCGCGGACCCGACCCGCGTCGACTTCGATCGCGAGCGCAACCGGCACGTCGCGTTCGGTGCCGGACCGCACCGCTGCCTGGGGTCGCACCTCGCCCGCATGGAGCTGCGTGCGGCGCTCGAGGAGTGGCACCGGCGCATCCCGGAGTACGAGATCAAGCCTGGCGCGGTGCCGCAGGTTAGCCCCGGCATTCGCGAGCAGCTCCACTTGCCGCTGGTGTGGCGGGTCGGCAGCACGCGAGGCGCGTGATGAAGGTGCAGGTACGCGTCGATCTCGCGAAGTGCGTTGGCCACGGACGCTGCTACGAGCTCGCACCCGAGGTGTTCGGCGAGGACGAGCGCGGCCACTGCCGCGTGCTGCTCGAGTCGGTGCCGCCGCGCCTCGTGCAGGACACGCTGCTCGCCGCGGCCAATTGTCCCGAGGACGCGATCCGGCTGCAGAAGAGCTGACCGCGCGCGCGTGCGAGCGCAGCGGCATGGCGTTTCGCCCGGGCACCCTGCATGCGTGAGCGCACGGCCACGGCCCGGGGGAAGCCTTCGCCTGAGCCGCGTCACGTTGCAGCGAAGCCCGCCATGGTCGCGCGCGCGGCTCCGGTTCGCGCGCCGGCCATGGCTCCCGGACGGCCGATCGCCTAAGGAGCACGCGATGGATCTCTCGCGCGCGCGGCGGGTCGCCGTCCTTGCAGCAATGGTTCCGGAGCTGCAGCCGGTCGTGCGCACCCTGGCGCTGCGGCCCGTACCGCTCGGCGGCACGCGTGCGTACCTGGGCCGGGCCGGTCGGCTCGAGGTGGTGGCGGCGGTGACCTCGATGGGCAGGCGCGCCGCGACCGATGTCACGACGCGCCTGCTCGATGCCCGCGCGGTCGATCACGTGGTCGTGGTCGGCATCTGCGGTGGCATCGATCGGCGCCTGCGGATCGGCGACCTGATCGTTCCGGAGATCGTGCTCGACGAGGCGAGCGGTGCGACCTATCACCCCACGGCGCTCGGCGGCGCCGTGGCGCGCGATACCTTGATGACCACCGACGTGCTGCACGACGACCCCGCCGCGATCGACGGCTTCGCCCGGCGCGGGATCGTCGCGGTCGACATGGAGACCGCCGCGATCGGAGCGGTCGCCGAGTCGCGTGGCATCACGTGGTCGGTCTTCCGGGCGATCAGCGACTGGGCTGGCGACCCCGACGTCGACGCGGACCTGCTCGCAATGTCGCACGCCGACGGCACGCCGAACCCGCGCGCCGCGCTCCATTTCATCTTGACGCACCCACGGCTCATCCCGAAGCTCGCCCGGCTCGGCGCGGGGATGCGCCGCGCCGTGCAGAGCTCGACCGCACCCGCGCTCGCCGCGCTGTCCGCTCACTGACGGGGCTCGCGCGCGCGCCGCATTCTGGTCTAGCCTGTCGCCGATGTGGACTTCTACCCGGGCTACCCGTCGCGCGACGTGCACGCGCATTCTCGTCCCGCTCGCGCTCGTCACGGCCGCGGCCCTGCTCGCGAGCTGCAGCGACGCCCCCACGCCGAGCGTCGCCGAGGCGACGCTGTGCGACGACGTCCCGGCGCAGGTCGCGGGCGCGGCCGCCCCCGACACCGGCAGCGCAAGCACCGCGCGCGCCCTGCCCGCCTGGTACGACGACGCCAAGCTCGGGATCATGATCCACTGGGGCGTGTGGGCGGTCCCCGGCTGGGCCGAGACCACGCTCGACCCGGAGCGGGTCGCCGATCCGGACGATCCGGACTACTTCCTCGCACCCGGCGGGGTCGAGAACTTCGTGCGCCACAACCCCTACAGCGAGTGGTACGAGAACTCGCTCGCGATCGACGGCACGGCGACGCAGGAGTTCCACCGCACGGGCTACGGCGCGGACTTCCCGTACATCGCCTTTCAGCCGCTGTTCGAGGAGCAGGCGGCGGCCTGGAACGCCGAGGACTGGGCCCGGCTCTTCGCCACCGCGCGCGCCCGCTACGTCGTGTTCGTGACCAAGCACCACGACGGCTACGCGCTCTGGCCGACGGCGGTCGCGAATCCCGGGCGCCCCGGCTGGAACGCGACGCGCGACTTCACCGGCGAGCTGAGCGACGCGGCGCGCGCGCGCTGCCTGCGCATGGGGCTCTACTACTCGGGCGGCATCGACTGGAGCTTCGCCCAGCCGCCGATCTCGAGCCTGCTCGAGTTCATCGACCCCGCACCGCCGGGCATCGAGTATGCGCGCTACGTGGAGGCGCACTACCGCGAGCTGATCGCACGCTACCAGCCGTCGGTGCTGTGGAACGACATCACCTCGCCCCTGCTCACCGACGAGGCGGCGCTGTTCGCCGACTACTACGCCGCGGTGCCCGACGGCGTGGTGAACGACCGCTGGGGCCTCGACGGAGCGATCCCGGGCGACTTCCGCACCGTCGAGTACGACGTGCGCGACGAGATCTCGCCCGACAAGTGGGAAGCGGTGCGCGGCATCGGTCGCGCCTTCGGCTTCAACGGTAACCAGACCGACGCCCAGTACGGCACGCCGGAGAAGTATCTGCACCTGCTGATCGACGTGGTGAGCAAGAACGGCAACCTGCTGCTCAACGTCGGACCGAGAGCCGACGGCAGCATCCCGCAACCGCAGGTCGACGTGCTGGAGGAGATCGGGGCCTGGCTCACACGCTCGGGCGAGGCCATCTTCGCAACGCAGCCGTGGACGCGCTTCGGCGGCACGACCGATCAAGGCGTCGCCGTGCGCTTCACGCAGCGCAGGGACGGCGGCGTGGTCTACGGGATCCTGCTCGGCACCCCGGCCGGCGGTGCGATCACCCTGCGCGACTTCCCCGAGACGCCGGCGACGATCGCGCTGCTCGACACCGCGCACGGCGACGCGCAACCACTCGCGTGGCGGCGCGACGGCGACGGCATCCGCATCGAGCTCCCCGCGGCACTCGAGGCGCGCCCGGCGCACGCGCTCGCGATCACCCTCGACTGACTGTTCGCTTCGCCGACAGGAGCGGCTGCGGCATGGCTGCGGCGTCCGCCACAGCGGCTGCTGACACGACCGCGCCCCTTCAAGTTCGCGTGCGCACGCACCGAATGGATGTCGGGGCGCGGCTACCGCTGGCCGGGGCAGAGCAGGTGGGGTGGTGCTCCGAGCAGTCGAGCATGAAGGCTTCAGGCAGACCGGGTGCCGAACGGCAGGCACCAACGACCGGCACGATCGCCGCGAGCAGCCGCTCGAGCGGCGCGCGCAAGCGCCGTGGCGGTGCAGCTCCGGCCGCGCCGCGCCTGCCGGTCGCCAGTGCGCTCGCCCAGGCGCTCGGCAGCGCCGCCGATGCGGTGACCTTTCTCGATCGCGACTGGCGAATCGTCTTCATCAACCAGCGCAGCGCCGATCTGCTCGGAGCAAGCCGCGAATCCCTGCTCGGCCGCAACATCTGGGAGCTGTACCCGGGCGCGGGCAGCGGGCGGGCCTATACCGAGTTCCACCGTGCGATGCGCGAGCAGGTGAGCGTCGTCTTCGAGCAGCTCTCGCCCAGCGTCGGCCGCGTCCTGCAATGCTTCGCACTGCCCACCGCGGCAGGCCTCGTCGTGATCTCGCGCGACGCGAGCCCGTCGGGCGCGATGTCCGGAGCGGGCACATCACCCGCGCTCGGACCGTCGGTGCGACCGATCGTCGTCGAGGCGCTGCAGAGCAGCGAGCGCCGCTTCCGCGCCCTGATCGAGAACAGCCTCGACGCGGTCCTGATGATCGATGCGTGCGGGCACACGCTCTACGCGAGCCCGCGGGTCTTCGGCGAGGACGGGATCCTGCCCCAGGACACGCTCGGACTCGAGCTGCTCGCGCACGTCCATCCGGAGGACGCCGCGCGGGCGCGCGCGGAGTTCGTACGCGTGCTCGCCGAGCCGGGTGCGACGGTGTCGTCCAGCTATCGCGTCCGCCATCGCAACGGCCGCTGGATCTGGGTCGAGGGCATCGCGCACAACCGCCTGCACGACCCCGCCGTGCGGGCGGTGGTCATCAATTGCCGGGACGTCACCGAGCGCCACCGTGCCGAGGACGCGCTGCGCTTCAGCGAGCAGCACTTCCGCTCCCTGATCGAGGGCGCGCTCGACCTGGTGACGGTCGTCGACGACGCCGGCAAGATCCTGTACGCGAGCCCGTCGCACGAGCGCGTCATGGGCTGGTCGCCCGACGAGCTGGTCGGGCGTAACACCCTTGATCTCGTCCACCCCGACGATCGCGCTCTGCTGGTGCAGGACTTCGAGGTGTCGGTCGCGACCAACGCGTCGGCGCGCCCGGTGGAGGCGCGCATCCGCCACAAGGACGGCTCGTGGCGCGTGATCGAGTCGATCATGCACCGCTCGCCGGCTGCATCCCCGGTCGGCGGCTTCATCGCCAACGCGCGCGACGTCAGCGAGCGCAAGGCGGCCGAGCAGAAGACCTCGACCCTGCTGGACCTCGCGCGCGACCTCGCCAGCACGCTGGACGGCGACGAGCTGCTCGATCGCGTCGGCCGGCACGTCGCGGCCGCGCTGCCGTGCGAGTTGGTGTCGGCGTTCCAGTGGGACGAGCTGCGCGGTCGCTACGTGGTGACCTCCCACTTCGGCTTGCTGCAAGAATGGACCGGCAGGATGGCCGAGCTTCCGGAGGGATCCGGCCCGGGTTTCATCGCGCGGCTCGCCGAGGGCCCGATCGTCATCGAGGACGCCGAGAAGGCCAGGGGCCTGCTCGGCAAGGTGGCGCGCCAGGCCGGCATCAAGAGCATCGTCGCGGCACCGCTGCGCTCGACGGCACGCCACCACGGCGCGCTGATCGCCGCCACGACGCGCGCGGACCGGTGCTTCGACGGCACGCACGGCGAGCTCCTGGCGGCGATCGCGGGCCAGCTCGCGGTGGTGCGCGAGCGGGCAGATCTCTATCGGCAGCAGCAGGACGACGCGCGGCTGTTCGGCGCGCTCGCGCGCATCGGCCAGGAGCTGCTGGCGGGATTCGACCGGCCCGATCTACCGGACCGTCTCTGCCGCGTCGCGGCCGAGGTCCTCGACTGTACCACCGCGCACACCGTCGCCTGGCGTCCGGAGGACGACTCGTATGGCGTGGTCGCCGCACACGGCGCCGCACCCGAGGTGATCGAAGCGCTGCGCGTGGTGCGCATCCCGCGGCACGTGATCGGCGCCGCGCTCGACACGCCCGGTGCGGGCGAGGTCGTGCAGATGGTGTCGGGCGGACCGGGCTGCGCGGAGCTGGCGTCGGTCCTCGGTGTTCCGGCGGGGGGCCATCTGCTGGTGGTCGCGCTGCGCCGCGGCGCCGACGTGGTCGGCGTCCAGACCGCGCTGTGCAACGACCCGACGGCCGCGTTCGGCGCGATCCAGCTCAAGATCGCCGGCGGGCTCGCCCACCTCGGCTCGCTCGCGCTCGAGCACGCGCGCGCGATGGACGAGCTCAACCGCGCCAATCGGCTCAAGTCGGACTTCGTCGCGATGATCTCGCACGAGCTGCGCACGCCGTTGAACGTCATCCTCGGCTACTGCGATCTCCTGCTCGACGAGACCTTCGGCGCGCTGCAGCCGGCCCAGGCCGACGTCCTGCAGAGCATCAATGCGAGCGGGCACGAGTTGCTCGGACTGATCCGCGACGTGCTCGACCTGAGCCGGCTCGAGAGCGGCCGCATCCCGCTCGACCTGAAGGAGATCTCCATTCCCGACCTGGTGGCGGAGCTCGAGTCCGGCGCGCGCTCGCTGGAGCGTGCGGGCGAGGTCGAACTGCGGGTCGATCTCGACGCGCGCCTCGACAAGCTGGTCACCGACCCGGCGAAGCTCCACGTGGCGCTCAAGAACCTGATCGCGAACGCCTTCAAGTTCACCCCGCGCGGGTCCGTCACACTCGCCGTGCGTGCAGAGGAGCACGGCGTCGCAATGACCGTCGCGGATACCGGCATCGGCATCCCGCGCGACCAGCTCGGCATCATCTTCGAGCCGTTTCGCCAGGGCGATCCCGCGTTGACGCGCCGGCACGGCGGGGTCGGACTCGGACTCTACATCGTCCGCCGCTTGGTCGAGATGCTGGGCGGTAGCGTCCACGTCGAGAGCCGCCCCGGGCACGGCTCGACCTTCCGCGTGTGGCTGCCGGACAATCGCCATCCGGTCGCAGTGGAGATCGGACGTCGAGGCGCGAACGCCACGGACGACGATGCGTCCAGCGACGCGATCACGGGCCTGCCGAGCCTGACCCTGCTGCGTGACCGGCTCGCGCACGCGATGCGCACCGGCGAGCCCCGGCGCTCGACCGGAGCCGTCCTGTTGGTCGCGCTCGACCTGCGCGAGGCGCTCGCGACGGGCTGCACGCCCGGGACCCGCGAAGCGCTGCTCTGCATGGTCGGCGAGCGCCTGGCGTCGGTGCTGCGCGTGACCGACACGGTCGCCCGCCCGGGCGGTGACGAGTTCGTCGCCCTGCTGCCCGGACGCGCGACCGGGCAGACCGTCGCGCGTCTCGCGCAGATGCTGCTCGGCACCCTGAGCGTCGACCTGCTGGTCGACGGCCTGCCGCGCCGCGTCGCGGCCACGATCGGTGCGGTGCTCGCGCGCGGCGGGTGCACGAATCCAGACGCGATCATCGCGCGCGCCCGGCGCGCGGCGCAGCGGGCGAGGCAGTCCGGTCGCGCCACGGACATCGAGGGCGACGCGCCGGCACGACGCTGACGGGCCCGCGGGCTACGACGGCAGGGCTGCCGCCGAAGCGCACTCACCGAGCGCGTTCGGGATCATGACCCGGACGACCGCACCCTCGCCGGGACGGCTCTGCACCGCGACGTCTCCGCCGAGCGACTGCACCGCGCGCTGTACCAGCGCGAGACCGAGCCCGAGCCCATCGTGCCGCCGTCTGCTCGAGCCGTCGCCCTGCGTGAACAGCTCGAACATCTCCTGCAGCCGTTCCGGTGGCATGCCCTGCCCGGTGTCGCGCACCTCGAGCTCGATCGCACCCGGGTGATCCCCCGGACGCGCGAGCACCGACACGCGGCCGCGTTGCGTGAACTTGTAGGCGTTGCCGAGCAGGTGGAAGAGCACGCGCCGCACCAGCAGCGCGTCGAGCCGCGGGTGCGCAACACGGCGGTCGATCTCTACGCTGAGCTCGATCCGCGCCGCGCCGTCGCGCTCGACCGTGGCCACCGTCTCGTCGATCAACGAGCCCAGATCGACCTCGGCCTCCGCGGCCCGCGAGCGGCCGGCCTCGAGGTCGACGTAGAGCAGCACGTCCTCGATCAGCGAGGTCAGGTGATGCGCGCGATCGAGGATGGCGTGCATCATCTCGCGCTGGTCGTCGGTCGCCTCGACCTCGAAATCCTCCGACAGCAGGCTCGCGAAGCCGACGATCGCGTTGAGCGGCGTACGCAGCTCGTGCGAGATCACGCCGAGGAACTCGCGCTTCGCCCGGTTCGACTGCAGCACGGTGTCGGCGAGACGACTGATGGTGCGCTCGCGCTCGAGCAACGTCTGGTCGCGCGCGGACAGCGAGCTGCGCGTCATGCCGAGCTCGGCCTCGAGCTTCTCGGCCAGCTCGCCGGACGCGTCGCGCGACTGCGCGATCGTCAGCGCCTCGCCGACCGCGCTCGCGATCAGCGGCATCGCGCTCGCGCTGGCGAAGCTCTGCGCCGGCGCGACCAGGCGGTGCAGGACGATCGCACCGCGGCGCTCGTCACCGATCGCGAACGGGATCACCTGGAAGGACTCGCCCGAAAGCGCGTCCGGTCCGAGCGGCACGAAGCCACCCTCGAGCGATGGCCCGAGCCAGAGGAACGGCGAGCCCTGCACGTCGAGCCGATCGGCGAGCGCGATCCAGGTCTCGACGCCGTAGGGCTCCGCGGGCGCGCCGAGCTCCTCCGCTTGCGTGGCGAAGCCGTGCACGGACGAGCGCTGGCTGCCGTCGGCGCGCAGCAGCACGGCACAGCTCTCGACGCGCAGCTCGCGCGTCAGGATGCCCGCCACCTCGCGGGCACACGCACGCAGCCCCGGCATGCGGCGCAGCGCGCCGAGGATCGAGCGGATCGTGCCGAGATAGGTGACCGCGTCGTCGCGCTGGGCTTCGACGGTGGCGAGCGTCTCGCGCAGAACGGATTCGATCACCATGCTCAAGACCTCGCCCCGCCGCGCGGGCCGGCGGCGACCTCGGCCCACGACTCGGGTGTCAAGCTGCACGCCGCCGCCGCGGCACGCGCCGCGGCGGCGTGCGGATCGGTCGCATCGGCAAGGAGAACGCTGCCGTCGGGATAGCGCGTGAGCAGATTGGCGGCGGCGACGATCGTCGGCAGGCCGGGTGACGGTGCGCTCGCGTGGTGCTGCGCGACCGCATCGACGATCGCGCGCGGGAGCTGCCAGGAATCGAACAGCCAGCCGCCGACGATCGCGTGGTCGACACCGAGCACCGCACGCTCCTCGACCTCGACCAGCATCGTCCCCGCCGGCGGCAGGGCGCGGTAGAACTCGGGAAAGCGCCGCGCCAGCAGCATGCGGCCGGTCTCGTGCAGCAGTCCGGCGGTGAAGGCCTCGTCGTGATCGCCGATCCCGGTGCGCGCGGCGAGCGCGCGGGCCGCCATCCCGGTCGCGAGTGAGTGGCGCCAGATGAGATCGACCTGCACCGCGGGCAGCCCGTTGCCGACAGCCTCGAAGACGGCGGCGCTCACCGCGAGGCTGCGCACCATCGCGACGCCGAGCACCAGCACCGCGCGCTCGACCGTCCCCACGGTGCGCGACTGGCCGAAGAAGCTGCTGTTCGCCATGCGCAGGATCCTGGCCGTCAAGCCGCCGTCGCGCTCGATCGCGGTGAACAGCCGGTGCAGATCGCCGTCGTCGTCGATCACGCGGAAGATCTCGAGCAGGACGATCGGCGCGCTCGGCACCGAGTCGTGGCTGATGATGTCGGCACGGAGGCGCTGCAGGGCGAGCGCGTCGCCGCTGGCATCTCCTGCGGTGGTCGGCACGGGCGGATCTTCCACAGCGGTGGTTGGTACGGGCGGCCCTTCCACACCGTGCACCCTGGCGGCGACGTCTGGGTTCACTCCATGTCCCTCCGGCACCCGCTAGTCGTGTCGAATTCGTCCGGACTTGAGGACTCGCTTCGCAAATCATGTCGCGCGAGATGGCGCGTCCGCCGTGGCTTTGCTGTAGGAATGCCCAGTGCATCCGTCGCCGACACTGGCGCTGGCGGCGGTCTATCGTCGCGAGGTCGCGGCGAGCCTCGCCCGCGTCTGGGAGAACGTCCACGTCCCCGCGGTGGCCCCCGAGCGCCTGGCCGCGATCGGCCGGCGCTATGTCGAGGTCTATACCCAGCTCTGGGACGAGGACGAGGGTATGATGATCGCGCGCGAGCGCGCCTGCGCCCGGCAGCGGCGGGGCCGACGGCGGCACCGCGCGCCAAGCGCCTGGGGGCGCTCGCCGAGGTCCGTGCCCGCCTGCCGTTCGTGGTCACGTTCGCGGGCGCGCGCTTTCGCATCGTCGAGCTCGACGGGGCTCTGGTCGCCAATGCCGCGACGTGTCCGCACTGGAGCGGGCCGCTCGACGAGGCCCCCGTGCTGGACGGCTGCGTGCGCTGCCCCTGGCACGGCTACCGTGCTCAGGCGGTGATCATCCACGCCGATGGCTCGCAGCAGACCAGCACGCTGAACTTCAGCACCGGCAAGCACGACTTCGAGCGTCTCACGGCGGCGGTGGTCGCCAGTGAGGACTACGCTCGATCCAGGTGCGCGTCGAGTACGGCAAGGCGTCCGGTCTCGTGCGCTTCGACAGCGTGAGCCTGGTCAAGGACGAGTGACGAACCTCGGCCGCGGTCAATCGATCCGGGCGGCAATTGAGCAGTGTGCGGGTGCGGTGTAAGCGCTCGCATGGCCATCCTCCCGACGCAGGATCTCGAGGGCACCCGGCAACGGCTGGCGGCATGGCTCGGGCCGAAGCTGCCGCGTGGAACGGATCGACTCGATATCTCCGAGCTGCAGATCCCGCAGGGTGCCGGACATTCCAACGCGACCCTGCTGTTCGACGCGCACTGGCAGGAGAACGGTGCTGCGCGCAGCGGTGGCTTCGTCGCACGCGTGCGCCCGGCGGGACGCGGCGTCTTCCCCGAGTACGACATGCAGCTCCAGTATCGCTGCATGGAGATCCTGGGCACGCGCTCGGCGGTGCCGGTGCCGCGCATGCTGTGGTTCGAGAGCGACGCCAGCGTGCTCGGACAGCCGTTCTACGTGATGGAGAAGCTCGACGGCATCGTGCCGTCCGACAACCCGCCGTACGCCATCGCGGGCTGGGTCGCCGAGGCCTCGGCAGACGATCAGGCGGCGCTCTGGCGGCGCTCGATCGCGCTGCTCGCGCGCATCCACGAGCTCGACTGGCGCGCGCTCGGCTTCGCGTTCCTCGACCGTCCCGAGTACGGACCGACCGGCTTCGCGCAGCAGCTCGCCTACTACCGGGAGTATCTCGCCTGGGCGACCGGCGGCGCACCGGCGCCCGAGCTCATCGACACGCTCGCCTGGCTCGAGGCCAACCGGCCCGCGGGCGACCGCATCGTGCTGAACTGGGGCGACGCCCGCATCAGCAACATGATGTACCGCGACTTCGCGCCGATCGCGGTGCTCGACTGGGAGATGGCCTGCCTGGGCCCGCCCGAGGCCGACGTTGCCTGGTTCCTGTTCATGAACGACTTCCTGACCACGGCGATCGGGCTGCCCGGCGTCGCCGGCTTCCCCGATGCCGCGGCGACGGCGGAGGAGTATGCGCAGCACGCCACCCGGCCGCTGCGCGACCTGCACTACTTCAGCGTGTGGGCCGCCTTCCGCTTCGCGGTGATCATGGCCGCGATCGAGACCCTGATGGTAGAGAACGGCATCGACTCGCCGGGCATCGGCGGCATGTCGCTGACGGCGCTCGCCAAGGTGCGCGCGGGCAGCGCCGCATGAGGTGCGCCGGCATCGCACTGGCGCTGCTGGTCGCGCTGGCGGCCGCATGCAGCTCCGAGCCGGCGCTGCTGCGTCAGATCCACAAGGAAGAGCTCATCGAGGCGATCGAGCAGGCGCTGCGCGCGTCCGTCGAGGCCGGGATGAGCGCGGTGCTGTCGACCGGCGACGAGGAGTCGCTCGAGCAGCGCATGGACGATCTCAGCGCGCAGGTCGAGCGCAATCTCGCGGCCGCGCGCGCGAGCGACGCGCTGTCGCCGGAGCTGCTGGCGACGGCGTCCAGCGCCTGGGGCCGAGCACCGCCGGATCGCTGCCGAAGTGCTGCGGCTTTCGCGTGAGAACACCAACGTGCGCTCGTTCGACGTCTCGGTGCACGAGAAGCGCGCGGTCACCAAGGCGTGTCTCGAAGCACTCGCGCAGCTCGAGGCCGGGGTCAAAGGTCAAAGCGGGGCCGCAGCCGGCGCGCTGAGCGGCTACTCCGAGCCTGCGGCCGTCGCGGCTGCGGGATCGGGCTCGGCGACCGGAGTCTGCGCCGGGTCCGGATCCAAAGGCTCCGACTCCGACCGGGGCTCCGGCAACGCAGCTGGCGCTGCGACCTCCCTCCGCAGGGCCGGGGCCAGGGAGCGCAGCAAGACCGCGAGCCGCTCGAGGTCCGCACCGATCCCGTCCGCCGCCGCGGCGTCCTGATCGATCAACCGCAGCACCAGGCTCTGGACGCGCTCCACGCCGAACATGGCTGCGGCCTCGCATAGACCCTGGAGATCGAGCTGCGGGGGGATGACGTTCGATTCGCGCGGCTCCTCGAGCAGGCGGAGCGACTCCTCCACGAGGTCGGCGAAGCTCGCCGCCAGGGTCTGATACATGGCCGGATCCAGATTCAGCTTGGTGATCACGTCGTGGGGCGACAGCAACGAGGCCACGCGCTCCTGGAGGGCAACGCGCACGGTGCGCTCGAGCTCGGCATTGTCGACCGGCTTCAAGAGATATTGCTTGACGCCCAGCGCCCAGACCTGCTTGACGTTCGGCATGTCGGCCTGATTCGTCACGACGATGACCGGCAGGTCCGACCAGTCCTCTACCGCCTTGATCGCACGGATGAGCTCGACGCCGTCCATACCCGGCATACGCAGGTCGGTGATCACCACCTCCATGTCGGCGCGGGCGCGCAGCACCTCGAGCGCTTCCGTTCCCGAGCTGGCGGTCACGGTCTCGTAGCCCATCCGGACGAGCAGCATCTCGAGCAGCTTGGCGGCGACGCGGGTGTCTTCGACGATCAGTATGCTCACGGCGACCTCGACCGAGCTCACCCGGCTATCGGCGCGCAGCGTCGAGAACACGAGGAGTTTGCCGAATGACGCCGGCGCCGCCGCGGGCGGAGCACGCCGCGCCGCACACCACCTACCGCACGCCCTAGCGCGTCGTACCGGGTGGGCGGATGCGGAGCCGTATCGCCTCGATCCGATCCGGCACCCCCCGCCGCACGCGCCCTAGGCCGCGCACGCGGGCGCCGAGCGGGATCTCTTGGCATGACAGGCTGGGTTCGATCACGGTGTCGGCAACGATCACCAGCGCGGCGATCGCGGCGCCGTCGTCGAGCTGCAGCACGCCGGCCGCGCAGTCCTTGCCGGCCACGGCCCCCGACACCCGCACCTCGATCGCCCCCTGCCCGGTGGTGGCGACCACGCTCGTCGCCTCGATCAGGCCAGGCTGCCGGACGCGCAAGCGGCCGAGGCCCGAGACGCGGTCGCCGACGCCGATCTCCGTGCAGGCGATCGCTGCACCGTCACGCCGCGCGAACTCGGTCCGCGCGGTCAAGCGCAGGCGCGTGCGCTGGTTCGCGTCGGCGACGGTGAGCGTGCCGGAGGCGCAGTCGATGGCTGCTGCGAAGCCCAGGAAGGGGATGTCCTCGAAGACCTCGGGCCGCTCGCCGCGCTCGACACCGACGGTCACCGCAAGCGCCGTCACCCCGCTGGTCGCGCCGGCGCCGGGCTCGAAGGCGCCGTCGATCGAAACCCGCTCGCCCGCACCGATCTCGGCGCAGTCGATCGTACCGGCGTTGCGCCGCACGAGCCGGGTCTCGTCGAGCAACTGCACGATGAACTCGTGCGGCGGCATGCGGTCGTCCTCGACGACCAGCACGCCCGCCGTGCAGTCGGTCGCCAGCACGCGCGCGAAGAAGCCCATCTGACGGCCGGCCTCGGCGTCGATCTCGCCCGGAGCGACCACCACGTCCGCGAGCACGACCAGGGCACCGGCCGGTACCTCGATCGCCTGGGTCGCCTCCACCCCGGGGGCGCGGAAGCGCAACGTGAGCTCGCCCGCGAAGCTGCCCTCGAGGGCGAAGTTGCCCTCGGCATCGGTCGTGGTCGCGGCCCCGGCCACCTCGTCGATCGAGACCTCGACGGCCGGCACGTCGAGGACGGCCGCGTCTTGCGCGGCGCTCGACGTGGTCACCACGGCGACCACGTTGCCCGCCACCGACGCGGTGATCCCCGTTCCGACCGGGCCACCGTCGGCGGCGCTGGCGCAACCGATCAGCCAGCCGCACAGCGCGGCGATGGCACACAGCCGCAGAGCTTCGGCGAACGATCTCATCTCGACCTCTTGTTGACGGTGCCGTGCGAGGTGATGCGTCCCGGCAGCCGGGCGCCGGTATCCGTCGCAGGTGGCGGCGCATCGGGCGCCGCCACGGGTTCCTCGAAGTAGTAGGTGGCGACCACGACGCGCGAGCGGTCACCGCCAGGTGCTGCGGAGTTGCGGTCGCGGTCGCGCGCGCCGAGCAGGACGTTGGCGCGCCGGATCAGCCCCTCGCCTGCGCTACGCGCCGCTGCACGCAGCGCGGGCAGGCTCTCGCTGCCGATGTTGTCGTACACGACCTTGCGCTGCAGCCAGGTCGCGTCCGGCTGCTCGATGTTGTGCACGATGGTGCGGAAGAGCTCGCCCGGGTCCGCGCCGAGCAGGTCGAGCTTGCTGTCCAGGTCCCCGGCAGGCACGTGCACCTCGCGGACGAGCACCACGTCACCGTCCGGCTGCCAGAGCACCGCGCCGAGCCGGACCATCTCGTCGAGCACCGAGCGCACCGGGCCGTCGAAGCCCGCCTCGCGTACCAGACGCGCGAAGCTCGGGTCGCGCGGCCGAAGCACTTCGTAGGGAACCGGCTTCGCCCGCCCCTGGCGGTCGGCGAACGGTGGACCCGCCATCCATCTGCCGATGACCCGCGTGACCACCGTGTCCTCGAGCGGGGCGGCGTTGCGCTCCGCGCGCGGCAGGCGGCGCAGGCGGGCAATCTCCTTGCGGTGGATGCCGGTCACCAGCGAGACCCGGCTGTCGGTCTGACGCTTGTGGGACAGGGGAAAGTCCTCCTCGGCCACCGCGACGAACAGCCCGCGCACCACCTGGTCGAAGACCGGGTAGGTCACACCCCAGGCGAGGAGCTGGCGCACCACCGGCCGCAGCAAGCGGCGCAGCGTGACGACCAGCGCTTCGTGGGGAATTCGTGACATTTACCCCGTCCTACTTCATCCGGCGGGTGCGGTTCGAGCCGCGCTCAGCCGCGCTCCGCCGACGTCGCAGCGCCTCTGAGGAGAGGGGTGCACGCGGACGCCGGCGGAGCCTCGGCCGTCATCCCGCCCTGTGCGGGACGAGCCGAGCGACGAGTGGGGGACGCGTCACTCGGTCGAAGCCTCCGGACACGCCTCGACGCACGACTGGGTCGCGTCGAAGCAAGCCGATGCGGCTTCCTCGAACGGCGCCGAGCAGTCTTCACTGCAGGCGGCAAGGTCGGCCCGGGCGGCGACGCACGCTTCCGACTCGCGATCGGCCGAGCAGGCCTCGCGCGCTGCCGCGCGCAGGTCAGCACAGCCGCCGCGGCAGTCCTGCAGCGCCTCGCGCGCCGGCGTCAGGCACGTCCGCGCCTCGCCGAAGCAGTCACCGAGACACGCACGATCCTTGCCGCTCGCATCGATGTTCGGACAGGCGTCGAGGCACGCGGCGCGCTCCTCGCGACATGCCTTCTTGGCATCGTCCAGCGCCTCGCGACACGCGGCGGCACAGCCTCGCAGGGCCTCGCGTGCCGTGCGGCACGCCTCGCTGCCCCGGTCCGCGGCGCACGCCTCCTCGACCGCCGCGTACTCGGTCGGACAGCTCGCCTCGGTGCAGGACTCGGCCTCGTCGTGCGCGCTCCTGACGCACTCGCGTGCGCTGGCGCCGCACTCGCGCGCGCAGGTCGGCTCGACGCCGCGCGCCCTTCCGGCGCGACGCCCGTCCGGGCCATCGGACCCGGGGCCCCCGCGGGCCGCTTGCCCGGCGGTCGCCAGGCAAAGCCCGACCACCGCGACCAGGGCCGCGAGCCAGGTCGCTCTCGTTCTTGTGCTCATCATCGCTCTCTCCCGTCTTCCGGCGCCCGATCGGCGCCGGGTCCTGGGGCGACGCCCGCCTTCCGTGGCCCCCCACTGAGGCGACACCTTCGTCATAAAATGGGAAATATTCCCAATTATCGCCCAAGGCAAGCAGGAAGTTGCGCGATCAGCGGACCCGTCGAAGCGGCCTTGTGCCCTTTCCCACAGCCGCGATAGGGCATGGGATGGAGGGTCATCCATGCCACGCTGCCGAATCTCGCCGTTCACATCCGCCGCCATCGCCACCGTCGTCCTCGCGCTGCCGGCGCTCGCGGACGCCGCCCCCTGCGCGCGCCGCGTGCGCGACGCCGACCCCGCCGGCAACGCGGCGCTGCTCCCGGTGTGCCCGCCGATCGAGCTCCGGCTCGAGCGCTCGCTGGTCGCCAACCCGCTGGTCGAAGGGCCGATCACCGGCGGCGCGCGCGGCCGGCCCACGGTTGCCGGGACGGCGTTCGACCTCGCGGACGTCGGCTATGTCGTCGAGGAGTACTTCTTCAGCGGTGCGGCGAGCGCCTACAGCAACGCCAACACGCTCACCTCCGACGGCCGCTGGAAGGTCACGCCGGCAGGAACGGCACCGTACAAGAGCCGCATCGTGGTCTACCGGCCGGAGGATCCGGCGCGCTTCAACGGCACCGTGGTGGCCGAGTGGCTCAACGTGAGCGGCGGCCTCGATGCCGCGCCGGACTGGATCACGCTGCACACCGAACTGACCCGCTCGGGCGCGGTCTGGGTGGGCGTGTCGGCGCAGTTCATCGGGATCGAGGCCGGCCCCTCGCCGCTGACCCCGCTCGCCGGCGGCCTGAAGAGCATCGATCCGGCGCGCTACGGCACGCTGTCGCATCCCGGTGACAGCTACTCCTTCGACATCTACTCGCAGGCGGGACGCGCGCTGCGCATGCCGAACGGACCGGATCCGCTTTCCGGGCTGAAGATCCGCAAGCTGATCGCGGCCGGCGAGTCGCAGTCCGCGTTCCGCATGGTCACGTACGTCAACGCGATCGATCCGCTGGCGCGTATCTACGACGGCTTCTTCGTGCACAGCCGCGGCGGCGGCGGCGCGCCGATCTCGCAGAGTCCGCTGCCGGAGATCCGCGTGCCCGATGTGGCCCGGATCCGCACCGACGTCCGCGTGCCGGTGATGACCTTCCAGACCGAGACCGATCTGATCGGTCTCGACTCGCTCCCCGACCGCCAGCCCGACGGCCGCAACATCCGCCTGTGGGAGTCGGCCGGCACGGCCCACGCCGACACCTACACGCTCGCGGCCGGCTTCTCCGACATCGGCGGGAATCCCGCCGTGGCGGCGGTGGTGATCACCGCGTCGCCGATTCCCGGCATCATCGACTGCGGCTCGCCGATCAACTCGGGACCGCAGCACTGGCTGGCGAAGGCCGCCTTCAAGGCGCTCGAGCGCTGGGTCCGCGGCGGTCCGGCGCCGGGACGCGCAGCACGGCTCGAGGTCACCGGCGATCCGCCACGCTTCGTGCTCGACCAGCACGGCAACGTGCGCGGCGGCATCCGCACGTCCTACGTCGATGCACCGACCGCGGTGCTGTCGGGCCTCGGGCAGACCGGATCGACCTTCTGCGGCATCTTCGGCACGACGGTGCCGTTCGACGAAGCCAAGGTCGCCGATCTGTATCCGACCAACGACGCCTACGTCACGGCGGTGCGACGCTCGAATGACCGCGCCGTGCGCGCCGGCTTCCTGCTGCGGCCGGACGCGCACCTGATCGAGACCTGGGCTGCGGAGTCCGGCATCGGGGATTGAGACCCCGGTAGATGATCTGGGCGCGCGCTCGCGTGGGCGCGCGCTCGCGCTCGCGCTCGCCAAAAAAGCGGGGGACCCGACCGATGCAGACTTCGCATTTGGATCGGGCCCCCCAAGTTCGGGCAACCGCGGTTACCCGCGTCCCAGCTTAGAGCCGGGAACTGTTTTCATTACTCGTGGTGCGGGCGCCGTCGAGAGCCGAAGCTCTCAGCGACGCCCCGCAATGCGCGGTGGCGTGTCCATCCCTACTTACCTCCGTTGATCGTTCGATCCTCCGAAGTACCCAGGGAACCTCCGTTTGTTACGGGGCGCCTCGCTCAGCCGAGGGCTCGACCCCGACGACTCCAGTTGGCGCCTCGCGCAAGCCCGAGTCAACACCGTTCTCGCCCCGCGACACACATTATTCGACGTTCGATCGCGCCGCGCTGGGCACCGGTGACGACTTCGGCCGCGCGCTCGCGACCCAGGGCTGCAAATGAAAGCGGCCGCGCGAGACGGGCGGCGCACGATTCGCCCGCCCTCCCGTGCGGCCTCGTCTGGACCGATGACCGGTTGAACTCAGGGCCGGCGCTTCGCCGGAGCCTTGCCCTCGCGCTCCGCCTTGCGCAGCGCGTCGCCCTCGGGACCGTCGAGCGCACGCGCCGCTTCACGCGCCTGCCGGTCGCTCGCGGGGACGTTGGCGCGCACCCCGTCGTCGTAGCGCCGGGCGCCTTCCCGGTTGATCTGGTCGTTGGCCGGCCGTTTCTCCTGCTGGCTCATGCTTGCCTCCTTTGCCCGAGCGCGGCTCAGCCGCGCTCGCTGACGCGCAGGTCCTCGACCAGGACCGCACGCACGCCGGGGATCGACCGCGCGGTGAAGCCGGCGGCGACCCGATCGGTCTCGCTGTCGACGCTGCCGGTCAGGCGGACCACGCCGTCCTTGACGGCTACGTCTACCTGTTCGTTCTGCGCATTCTTCTCGAGCGACTGCTCGACGCCGCGCTCGATGTCGTCGTCCTTGGCCTCGACCGCGTCGCGCTTCGCGGCCGCGACCACCTGCAGCTCGTTGCGCACGTTCTTGACGCCGGACACCTTGCGGGTGTCGGCTTCGGCGGCCTTCATCGCGGCCTCGCTGGGCACGATGCCGAACAGGGTGACGACGCCGTCGCGGGTGTCGACGTTGATGTCGAGTGCTGGCGTGTTGCCGTCGGCGAGCAGACGCATCTTCGCCGACGACGTGATCCACATGTCGTTCGCGGTGCTGCCGGCTGCACCGAGCGCGTCGCTCGTGCCCTGCGCCATCTTCGTCCCGGTGCCCGCATCGGTGAGACGGTCGGCGGCCTGGACCTGGCTCTCGACGCGACGCACCCCCGCTACCTTGCCGGCCACGTTCAGCGCCTCGAGATGGTCCGACATCGAATCGGCCTTGCCCTCCAGCAGGACGACGCCCTTGTTCACCGAGCCGACTTCGATCTCGCTGCCCGTCAAGCGCTGGTCGCCGGCGAGGGCCTTGGTGACCTGCTCCTTGATCTGATCGTCCTTGGCCGCGACCTGCTCCTCGTTCTTCGCCGGCACGACCTGCAGGACGTTGTTGACCGACTTGACGCCGTCGATGCCGCCTGCGACGGCGGCCGCACGCGTCTTGTCGGCCTGCGCCGGAACGGTGCCGTGCAAGGTAACCTTGCCGCCGATGGTGTCGACGTTGACGCCGGTGGCGGTCAGATCGCTGGTGGTGAGCAGCGCGATCTTTGCCTTGGTGGTGATCCAGGCGTCGTTCGCGTCCGCCGCGGCTCCGGTCGCGCCGAGAGCCAGCGCGAGCGTCGCGCCCATCGTGATGCTCGAGGCGCGCCGCCAGTTGTACTTCTTCATGTCGTCCTCCGTTTCTCCCTGCTGCCGTCAGATGGCGATGGGCAGTACGCCGCATCGCGCAGCGTCCATGACGGATGCGTGGGTGAGCAACGGTGGTGCCATGGCGACAGCGCTGCCAGCAGGGCCTCGTCCCTCGTACTTGCTACGGAATCCGGGCGTCGCCCGATGGAGCGAGCGGCCGTGCTCTGTAACCCGTGCACGCGCGACGCAGAATGTTCCGCGAGGTGAATTGGCTTTGTCACCGCGTCAGGTGTCTAGTGCGCCGCGATGACTGCCAGAGCTGAAGTCGTGCACGACCTCTCAGGCGCGCCGAGCGAAGCCCCAGGGCCCTTCTTCTGGGAGCCGTTCACCGTCGCGCGCGAGATGACGCGCGATCCGCTCGGGATGATGGAGCGGATGCAGCGCGACTACGGCGACGTCGTGCGGCTACGCGTCGGGCCGATCGCGTACTACACGCTGTTCCACCCCGAGCACATCAAGCACGTCCTGCAGGACAACAATCGCAACTATGTGAAGGGCCCGATCGTCGGCCGCGCCAAGGTGCTGATCGGCGAGGGGTTGTTCTCGAGCGAAGGCGATCTGTGGCGCTGCCAGCGCCGCCTCGCGCAGCCGGCGTTCCACCGGCAGCGCATCGGCGCCTTCGCCGACACCATGACCGCGTGCGGACACGACATGCTCGACTCGTGGCATGGCATGGCCGCGACCGGGGCGAGCTTCGATCTCATGGCGGAGACCAGCCGGGTCACGCTGCGCATCGTCGGCAAGACGCTGTTCAGCCTCGACCTCTCCGGCGACGCCGCCACGGTCGGCGACGCCTTCCTGATCGCGCTGGACTACCTCGTCTACCGCGCCTTCAACCTGGTGGCCGCGCCGGTGCGCGTCCCGACGCCGCGCAACCTGCGCTTCCGGCGCGCGCTGCGCGTGCTCGACGACGTCGTCATGCGCATCATCGACACGCGGCGCCGCACCGGCGACGACCCCGGCGACCTGCTGTCGATGCTGCTCGCCGCGCGCGACGAGGACACCGGGAAGGGCATGAGCGACCGCCAGCTCCGCGACGAGATCATGACCTTCGTTCTCGCCGGTCACGAGACCACCGCGGTGACGCTCGGCTGGACCTGGTACCTTCTCGGCCGTCACCCCGAGATCGAGGAGCGGCTACGCGACGAGGTGCAACGGGCGATCGGGGGCCGCACGCCAGGCTTCGAGGACCTGCCGGCGCTGCGCTACGTGCGCATGGTGGTCGAGGAGGCGCTGCGCCTCTATCCGCCGCTCTGGGCATTCGGTCGTCAAGCAGTGGGTGAGGACCGCATCGACGGCTACCGCATCAAGGCCGGCACGCCGGTGAACTTGAGCCCCTGGGTGACGCACCGCCACCCGGGCTTCTGGGAGGAGCCAGAGCGCTTCGATCCCGAGCGCTTCACGCCGGAGCGCGTCGCCAGCCGGCACCGCTTCGCCTACCTGCCGTTCAGCGGCGGTCCGCGGCTGTGCATCGGAAACGAGTTTGCGCTGATGGAGGCCACGCTTCTGGTGGCGATGATGGCGCAGCGCTACCGCATCGAGCCGGTGGACCCGGCTCGCCGCGTCACACCCGAGGTGCGGCTCACGATCCGCCCCCTGGGCGGGCTGCCGGTGCGGGTGCGCGCGGTCTGATCCGACCGCCCTCCCCGGCCGACCCTCCGGGGTGCGAGTGGACAACGGGTCGCTTTTCACGTTGGAAGTCCAGACCGGCCCGCGGAGCGCGCCGCGCGACCGAGCGCACCGGACAAACCCTTTCTACCGCCCGACACACAAACGAAACTCGACATGCGCAGACGCTTCGGATTCTGGCTTCTTCGCTCGCTGGGCTGGCGGACGCGCGGCGAGTTCCCCGCGGGCTGCGAGCGCTGCGTGCTCATCGCCGCACCGCACACCAGCAACCTCGACCTGTTCTTCATGCTGGCCTTCGCGATGGCCTTCGAGCTGCGCGTGCACTGGGTGGGCAAGCACACGCTGTTCCGCTTCCCGTTCGGTGCGATCATGCGCGCGCTCGGCGGCATTCCCGTGGATCGACGCTCGCGGCAGGACTCGGTCGCGCAGCTCGCCGCGGAGTTCGAGCGCCGCGAGCGTCTCATCCTGGTGATCGCGCCCGAGGGCACGCGCGCGCAGAGCGGTCACTGGAAGTCGGGCTTCTACTGGATCGCGCGCCAGGCGCGGGTGCCGATCGTGCCGAGCTTCCTCGACTGGGGCAGCAAGACGGCCGGCTTCGGGCCGCCGCTGGCACCGGGCGGGTCGCTGCGCGGCGACATGGACCAGCTGCGGGCTGTCTACGCGGGAATGCGCGGACGTCACACCACGCACCTCAGTCCGGTGCGGCTCGCGGAGGAGGATGGTGCCGACGCGGCGCAGGCCGACGGGACGACGCGCGCGCGCGCCGCCAACGAGTCGCGGCGCGGCTAGCGAGCGACTTCGGCGTCCGCATCCTGATCGGCTTGCCCGGCCTGGCGCTGCAGCAGGAGCTCCGCCAGCGCGACGAAGACCTGCTCGGCGCTGGCCTCGTCGCCATACGCGCGGTAGGCGTCGGCGAGGTTGCCGTAGCACTCGAGGCAATCGGGGTTCAGGCGGATCGCCTCGCGGACCAGCGGAACCGCGTCGCGCGGACGGCCCTGTTGCTGCAGCTCGAAGGCGAGGTTGTTCATCGCCATCCACGCGGTCGGGTTCTTGACGATGGTGTCGCGCCAGAGCTGCTCGGGGCTCGCGTAGGCACGGCTTTGCCGCCACGTCAGAACGCCGAGCACGAGGCACGCGACGGTCGCGAGCACGCGTGCGGGCCGCTGCCACGCCGGACCAAGCCGGCGCACGGCGACGGTTGCGGCGGCGGAGATCAAGGTCAGCAGCGTGGCGCTCGCCAGATACTGGAAGTGGTCGGCGACGAAGGAGTAGCGCATCGGGTAGACGTCGAAGAAGCCGAGCGCCGGCAGCAGGATGCCGGCAAACAGCAGCAGCGCCACCAGCGGCCCCCGGCCGAGGCGCGCACGCTGCCACCACAGCACCACGACCAGTAGCAGCGCCGCTGCGGGGAAGAGGAGCTGCCAGGGCTGCTCCGTCGCCGTCGCCCAGCGCGGGTAGATGAAGATCAACGGCTCCGGCCAGACCAGCTTGCCGGCGTAGAACCACAGCGCGCGCCCCGCGATCGCCACCCGGTCGAGCGGTGCGAGCGCGAACTCGGTGCCGCTGGCGCCGACCTGATTGCGCTCGAGCCAGACCGTCACGTACGCAAATCCGAGCCCGACGGCGAACAGCGGTGCCAGCGCCAGCAGCTCGGCGCGCGCCACGCGGCCACGCTTCCACCACACCAGCAGCAGGATCACCGCCGGCAGCGCACAGCTCACCGACTTGCTGAGCAGCGCCGCCACGTAGAGCACGAGGCAGAGCACGTACCAGCCGGGCCGGATCCGTGGCTGCACCTCGCCATCGGGCGGGCTGCAGCGCAGCCAGGCGAGCAGGGCCGACAAGAAGAACAGTCCCGACAGCACGTTCTTGCGTTCGCTGATCCACGCCACGGACTCGACGTGCACCGGGTGCAGCGCGAACAACGCCGCGGCGAGCAGCGCTCCGGGCACGGCGAGGCGGCGCAGCACGCACCACAGCAGCAGCGCGTTGGCCGCGTGCAGGACGACGTTGACCAGGTGGTAGCCGAGTGGATCGCGACCGAACAGGCGATACTCGAGCCAGTGGCTCGAGTAGGTGAGCGGGTAGTACTGGCTGGTCGAGCTCGGATCGAGCCAGATCTGGCGCAGGCCGTCGGCCGCGGCGAACCAGCTGGTCTCGAGGATGAAATCGATGTCGTCCCAGACGAACGCGCCGCGCAGCGCGGGACGGTAGACGAGCAGCAGCACGACCAGGGCCGCGACCGCGAGCACGCAGCAGGTCCAGAGCGACTGGCGCGGGCGTTGGCCCTCGGGAGGGTTCATACGGGGAGGGACCGGGCGCGGCGGAGCTACACGATGGAGGCCGTAGTACGCGAGAATCGGCAGCGCTCGCAAGCTGGCGTCGTGCGGCGCCGGACGCACGTGTCCGGAGGCATGCCGCAGCTCGACCTCGACGTTTGACCGCACCCGCTCGACCCGGCTAACTCGACCTTCGCGATGGAGCTGTGGTCACGCGAGATGGAGGCCGAGCGCACCGAGGCACGCACGGCGGTGGCGAACGGCTTCGCCGCGTTCAGCGAGTTCCTCGGCCCCGCCGATGCGACCGAGCCAGCGCCGAGCGGCATGATCACCGGCTCGCCCGAGATGAACGACATCCCGAACCGCAAGCTGACGCGCCAGCACGGACTGGCCGTGGTCTCGGTGGACTATCGCCTCGCGCCCGAGCATCCCTTCCCTGCCGGCCCCGACGACGGTATCGCGGTCGCGGCCTGGCTGCTCGAGCACGCCGAGCGCGAGTTCGGTAGCGGCCGGCTGCTCACCGGCGGCGAGTCGGCGGGCGGCTACATGGCGGCGGCCGTGCTGCTGCGCGCGCGTGACGAGCTGCGGGCGATCGAGCGCTTCGCCGGTGCCAATCTGGTGTTCGGCGTCTACGACTGGGGACGCTCGCCGAGCCAGCGCGGCATCCGCCCGCACCAGGGCCCGGACGTGCTCGACCCGAACGCGATCCGCTTCTTCACCGACTGCTATCTGCCCGGAAGGAGCGACGACGAGCGCCGTGATCCCGCCATCTCACCCGCGTTCGCCGACCTGCGCGGCCTGCCGCCGGCGCTGCTGAGCGTCGGCACCACCGACCACCTGCTCGACGACACGCTCATGCTCGCATCACGCTCGGTCGCGGCCGGCAACGACGTCGAGCTCTTCGTCGCACCCGACATGCCGCACGGCTTCCTGTTCTTCCCGTGCGCGATCACGGCGCGCTTCGCCGCGCTGTCGGCACGCTGGTTCGAGCGCGTGCTCGGCTAGCGGCGGAGCCGGAGAGCGGATCATTTGGCGTCGCGCGCGCGCGCAGATCGGCGAGCGGGTTCAAGAAGACCCGCGTCTCGTCCCAGCGCGCGGCGGTCTCCTTGCGGTAGCGCGAGCGCGCCACCACCTCGAGGCGCAGGCCGTCGGGGTCGGGAAAGAAGGTCGCGTAGTAGTCGTCGTTGTACTCGGGGTAGACCTGCGGCTCGGTCGCCGCGATGCCCCAGCCGCGCAGGGTGGCGCAGACCTCGTCCACCGCCGCCCGATCGGCGACCTGGAAGCAGAGGTGGTGCAGTCCGGGCACGTGAGGAACGCCATCAGGCGGTCATAGAACGCTTCCGAGCGCGCGAAGTCGGCGACGGCGACGTAGAGGTGTCGATCCCGAGGACTTCCATCGTGCGAGGATCTGGGTCCCGGGCCTCCTGTCAGGGGCAGACGAAGATCGTGTCACCGTTGATCGCCGCCGTGTTGGCCGCGTTGATCGTGGTCAAGGACGCGTCGGCACCGTCGCACGCGCTGGTGCCGGCGTCGTAGGTGCCGTCGTCGTCGACGACCAGCGTCGACGACGAGGCCCAGGCGGGGAGCAGCACGGTCGCGGCGAGCGCGGCACAGAAGCGCAGCCAACCGTGCCGAGTGTTGCGCCGGGCGCAGAGGGAGGGCGAACGGGTTTCCATCGGATTCCTTTTCGGTGTTCTGGGGGTTGCTGCGGAGCGAACGCGGCTGCCTATCTGTCCGGAGGCAGATCGGGCAACCCCCAAATCGCTGCGCGGCCGCCAACCGCAGCTCGCGTGGTCGTCGTCCCGCTGCTCAGCGGTTGGGATCCGAGATCGCGACGCTCTCGGCGGGTCCGCGTACCGCCACCTCGAGCGCGGACACGACGGTCTCCGGGTCGGCCAGCGGCGACAGCGTCACCCGGTAGTTGCCGTCCGCAGCCGGCGCGGTCGTCTCGAGCGCGACTGACTGACGCGCGCCAGGAGCCAGGGCGAGTGGCAGGACGAGCCTTGCCTGCCGTGTCTCGACGGAGGTTGTGCCATCCCGCGACCACCGCACCAACATGTCGCGCGGGCCGAGCGGGCGCGGCTGGTGGAACGTGTGCAAGCCGTAATTCACGAACGCGAACTGGAGCGTCGCCACCCCTCCGGCGGACAGCGACTGGCTGACCTCAACCCCATCCGTGCCCGGAGCGCGCCGCGGGTGCGCGAGCATACGCAGGTCGTCGGCGGCGCCGGAGCGCGCATCGAGAGCGTACACTTGCAGGTTGTCGTTCCGCCCCAACAGGACCAGCCGTGAAGCGGCTCCGGAATGCGCCGAGATTCGTCGCTCGAAGCGCACGCGATCAGGCGGCCAGAGGCTCCGTACGTGCACCAGCACCGTACGAAAGCCGAGCGCGTGCAGCGCGTCCACGGCGGCCGGGGCGGGCAACTCGGCCACCAGCTCCGCCATCGGTGCCGATAGTGGCGACGGGAAGGAGTTGTAGCAGGCCGATGTCGCACGGGGGTCGAAGCTCACCAGGCGAAGCTGATCGCCCGCTGTGAGACCCTTCACTCCGCCCACCGCCATCGGAACGTGGACGATCGGCCCCAGCGACGACCGGAGGAGCCGGAGATCGTCCGCGTCGGGCCGCGCGCTCCACGCGACCAGGTCGAGCCGCTTACCGAACGCGCGCTCGCTCCACGCCGGCATGCCGCGCTCGGCCAGGGTCACCAGCGAGAGGCAAACTGGAAGCGCCAGCCGGAGGCGCTCGCCGGAGAGCTCGCCCAGAACCTGCACCCCGAACGCCCCGAGCAGCGACCAGACGAACCAGACACCCAGGCCCATCAAGTGCGGCGCACGCACCGCGTCGAAGCCCGGCAGCAAGCCCGACAGGAACGGCAGCGGAGAGGGCAGGATCACCACCTCGCCGATCGCGATTCCTTGCTGGCCGAGCCACAGGGACAGCGTCGCGGCGCACACGAAGGCCAGACGCGGATCGTCGCCCGCTCGCGCGCGGCGGTGACGCATCCGATCGAGCACGGCGACCAGGCTCAAGGTCAGCGCCAGGTGCACCAGCGGACTCCCCGCAAGCGGCGGGTAGAGCCGGCCGCGATTCTTCAGGATCCCGAGGTTCGCCCTCGTCTCGAGGTATGGCGCGAAGATGAGCCAGCCAACCAGGACGAGAAACCCGACCACGCTCGCCACCGCAGGCAGGCGGGCGATCAAGTGCGCGCGATACGTCCACAGGAGATGCACCGCGTACGAGCCCAGGACGATTCCCGACGCGACCATCGCGTACAGGCTCTCCAGCATCGCCAGCGCAGCGAACAGCGCCAACCCGACGGCATTCCTGGCGCCCCCGTAGGCAAGCAGACGATGGAGGAAGAGTGCTGCCAGCGGGGTCCAGTGATCGCCGTGGACGAACGGATGGATGACGTCGCTCACGCGCTCCGGGGTCAGCGCGAAGAGCAGCCCGGCGACGAAGGCTGGCCCGGAACGTCGCACGAGCTCGAACGCGAACAGGTACATTCCGATCCCGGCGACCCAGATCGAGAAGATCAACGTCGCGTTGTACGACCAGACCGGATCGCGCGTGACGAGATACGGCAGCGCGGCGACGAGGCCGGTGCCGAACATGTGCTCGCCGAGCGTGTGCGCACCCTCGAGCGGGTAGCACTGACCGCTGCCGAGCAGGCGCCACGGCGCGCGTACCAAGGTATCCGCGTTCCGCGTCACCACAGACAAGACCATTCCCATGTCCCAGTGGGACAACTGCTGCATGGCCGGGTTGCTGAAATTCGGCAGCGGCAACAGGGAACCCGGCGCCGGAAGCACCGCCCGCAACGTCCAGAGTGCGGCTGCCAGGTACAGGACCGCGGCCAGCGAGATGGCCGGCCCCGACAGATTCCGCTCGACTCCGCGACCGCTCACGCTGCTTCCCGACCTCCATCCCGATGGACGGGCGATTTCGCGTCGAAATCCATGCAGGACGAATGTAGCGCGGCTACTTTCAAAGTCGCCTCTCCTTTCTAGACAGCAAGCCAACGTTTGGTCAAGGCGATCGTCGCATTGGCGCGGCGAGGTCACGTGTGACGCTTTCCGGGTTGCGGGCTCTTCGCCTGACCCGCTACGTTGGAAATCTCGGCGCTCGGAAACCCTGCGCCCATTTGGCCAATCTTCCGATGCAATCGTTTCGCCCAGTCCACGCGCTGCTCACCGCGGCGCTGTTGTTCCTCACCGCACCGTCACCGGCGACATCCGCGCTCTGCGGCGGCGCGACACCGTGCGCCTGCGGCGACACCGTGGTGGAGTCGACCACGCTCGACGCCGACATCGGCGTCTGCGATCGCAGCGCGCTGCGCATCACGTCCGCCGTCGTGCTGGACTGCGCCGGACACACGATCACCGGCAACGACCTCTCGAATGCCAAGTTCGGCATCGAGGTCGACGGGGCGGTCGGCGCCGAGGTGCGGAACTGCCGGGTGACGAAGTTCCGCCGCGGCATCCGCATCTACGGCGGCAGCAACAACGTCCTGCGCGACAACGAGTCGTTCGAGAACAAGTACGGCATCGACCTCGCCGGCGGCACGCAGCGCAACGTCCTGCGCAAGAACCTGGTGCGCGACAACCGCGACGAGGGCGTCCACCTCGGCGAATCGCACCGCAACAAGCTGGTCGCCAACGTGCTCGACGACAACAAGCGCGAGAACCTGTACCTGCTGCGCAGCAACGGCAACCTCGTCAAGGGCAACCTGTCCAAGCGCAGCAACGCCTCGTCGATCTACGTCAAGCACTCGAGCCGGAACCGCTTCGTGCGCAACCGGGTCGAGGACACCGCGCTGCAGCTCCGGGGCGACTCGAGACGCAACGTCTTCGAGGGCAACTACCTGAAGGGCAACGGCTATCTGTTCGAGGCCTACGAAGAGCCCACGGGCTGGACCTACCCGAGCGACAACGTGATGTCGGACGACTGCATCCGCAAGACCGACTTCTGCTACCGCTTCTACGGCGCTTTCGACAACACGGCGACCGCGGCGCGCGTCGACGCCCGCTGCGCCCCGCCCGAGAACGAACCGGTCACCCTGGGTGCGATGGGCGGCCAGGAAGCGACCGGGAACGTCGTCGAGCTCGCCGCGACGGGCTGCAACGACGATCCATTTTAGAGGGGGACTCTGTCCCCCTCTTCCACGCGGCACAGCCGCGCGGAACCTTCTCCCCCGGCTCGCTCGCGCTCGGCCGCGCGCTGCGCGCGCGGTTGTCCGGGTCTCGAGTCACCTCCTCGGTCGGGGGACTCCGTCTGGACTCTGTCCCCCTCTTACACGCGGCAGAGCCGCGTGGAACCTTGTCCCCCGGTTCGCTTGCGCTCGGCCTCGGCCGCGCGCTGCGCGCGCGGGTGTTCGAGTCACATCCTCGGTCAACGAGGAGGCACCGCTCCTGGCTCTGGTCGCGCGGTGGCGCTGCGGACGACCTCGTACTTCTCGACGCAGATCTCCTCGACCAGGGTGTCGAGGTGGGCGAGCACCTCGGAGCGGGTCGGAAGCGCGAGCCAGCGGTCGTGGTCTGCGACGCTGCGCCACATCGCCGTGACGACCAGCGGACCGGTCGGGTCGTCGGCGATCTGCAGCTCGATCGCGATCGCGCCGGCGTTCTGCGCCGCGGTCAGGAAGGTGTCGGAATGGCGGAAGCGTTCGGCAAGCTCCGCGCGCTTGCCCGGGCGCGCAAAGAACGTCGTGAACGTGCGCAGCGGGTTGCCGGGGGCCCCGTCGCGTGGGGGAGGATCCGGCAGCGCGCGCGGGACCAGACCCGCTCGAACCGCGGCGAGCGCGCTCGCCAGATGCACGCGCTCGCGCTCGATCTCGCGCCACTGGGTGATGTCGCGCGCGATCACGGTCAGACCTTCCGGGTTCGGCAGCAGCTTCTGCTCGAACCAGCGACCGAACATCGGCAAGTAGTCGTCGAAGACGTCCTCTTCCTGCCGCTCCATCGCCCGGTGATAGCGCTGGTAGGTCTCCAGCTCGCGGCCCTCGACGAACACCTCCCAGACCACCTGTCCGAGCAGCTCGGCGATCGGGCGCTGGTGGTTCAGCTCGGCCTGGCGGTTCATGTAGACGTAGCGCCACTCGCGATCGAAGGTGACGACGGCGTCGTCCAGCCGGCTCAGGATCTGCGTCACGCCCGGCCGTCTGCTGATGGCCCGCAGCCGGTGGCGCTCGATCGCCCGATCGGCGGCGATCGGCGGGCGCCGGCGGCTGATGCCGGCGTGGGGCTCGTCAGGGCAACTTTGATCGGACGCCGGTCGACCGGCCTTCAGGGGAGCACGCTTCATCCCCACGACTCGTTTCCCGGGTCTCCCGACTCGATCCAGCAAGCGACGCGGCGAAATGCTTCGCGTCCGTCCTCACGTTGGGGTCCGTTCAAGGAGGATACCTTAGACGAAGGAAGGCTCGCGAGCGAGCTTTCCTTCGTCCAGCGGCAGCCGGCGCGCTACGAGCAGGGGTTCGGATCGCAGGATCCCGCCCCGAGGTCGACGCCACCGCGCGCGGCGCACTCGGCCGGGGTCCGGTCCTCGCACTTCGGACCATCGTCGTCGGCGACGCAGCAGCGAACGTCGTCGTCGGTTCCGGGCGAGCTCGTACCCGTCGGCGTCGACGAGGAGGTCGGGGTCGACGAGGACGCCGGCGTGGTGCTGGGGGACGGGGTCTTGCTCGCGCCGGGCATGCTGGTCGCGGTCGCGCCGGGCGAGGACGTCGGTCCTGGCGTCGGGGTGCCGGTCGGCGTCGGCCCGGGCGACACGGGCGGAGCGAAGAAGGACGCCGGCAGATCGAGATCGGCGATGAACGCCCACGCGCCCTCCTCGCACGGCGCGGCCGGGCAAGCGTCCGCGCCGTAGCACGCGAGTTCGACCGGATCGTCGCCCGAGCCCTCGCGCGGCTCGCACCAGACGAAGAGCGGCGCGCCGCCGTCCTGCAGGAAGACGTTGCCGGAGACCGTCCCGTCCTCCGCGCGCACGATGACCCAGCGCTCGTCGCCGACGTCCTTGCTGATGAGAGTCTGCTTGCCGTCCGGCGTGAGCTGGAGACCCGATTCGGCGGCGAGTCCGGGCGCGGTCAGGACGAGGGCGACGACGATGGGCAGGGCGTTTCGCCTGGTGAAGATTCGGTTCATGCCGCCGTCAGCGACGGCCGTGCCACCGCCGCAAGCCCGCGCAAGCTGGGTTCGGCGCGTCCAGCGGCGCCAAGCATGGGTGGTGTGACCGACGGCGGGGCAGATCCCCAACGACATCCCCGTCGACTTCCGGACGCGCAGCGAAAACACCCGATCGGGGGGCCGCGCCGACCCCTACGACGCGCGGTTCGGCCTTGTCTTGTATGGACGCGCACCGTGCTGATAGCAGTGCTGCGCCGAAGCGATCATCAAGCGGCCGACCCAACTCAACGCGTCCTGAGCGCAGCGCGCCAGACGACCTCCGACGCCCCGAACCCGACCACGAGGGACACCCCATGACCACGACCTCCGCCCCCCCGAGCCCGACCCGCTGCCGTGGCCTCCGCCCGCTGCTCGCCGTGCTGACGCTGCTCGCGTCCGCGCTGGCCGCGCAGGCGCAGCAGCCGTCGTTCGTCAACTTCGAGTCGGGCCACGTCCGCCCGCTGGCGCAGTCGCCGGACGGCACGCGCCTGTTCGCGGTCAACACGCCCGACAACCGGCTCGAGATCTTCTCGGTCGGCGCGGGCGGGCTGGCGCACACCGGTGCGGTGCAGGTCGGCCTCGAGCCGGTCGCCGTGGCGCCGCGAACCAATGGCGAGGTCTGGGTGGTCAACCACCTGTCCGACTCGATCAGCATCGTCGACGTGAGCTCGAGCCCGCCGCGGGTGGTGCGCACGCTGCTGGTCGGCGACGAGCCGCGCGACATCGTCTTCGCCGGCCCGGGCGGCAACCGCGCCTTCATCACCACCGCACGCCGGGGTCAGAACAATCCGAGCGATCACCAGCTGACCACCGAGGGCGTCGGCCGCGCCGACGTCTGGGTGTTCGACGCGCTGAACCTGGGCGCGACGCTCGGCGGCACGCCGCTCACCATCGTCACCCTGTTCGGCGACACGCCGCGCGCGCTGGCCGCGAGCGCGGACGGGAGCAAGGTCTACGCAGGGGTGCATTTCTCGGGCAACCGGACCACCACGATTAATGAAGGCCTGGTCTGCAATGGCGGCGTGGGCGCGGCGCCGTGCATGGTGTCCGGCGTGAGCCTGCCCGGAGGACTGCCCCTCCCGAACGCCAACTTCCAGGGCACCGCCGCCCCCGAGACCGGGCTCATCGTCAAGTACAACACGGCGCTCGGCCAGTGGCAGGACGAGCTCGGCCGCAACTGGAACAACGGCGTCAAGTTCAACCTGCCCGACCTCGACGTGTTCGCGATCGACGCCAACGCGGCGACCCCGATCGAGACGCAGAGCTTCTCGGGCGTCGGCACGGTACTGTTCAACATCGTCGCCAGCCCGACCGACCCCGACAAGATCTACGTGACCAACACCGAGGCGCGGAACGAGGTGCGCTTCGAGGGTCCGGGCGCGTTCTTCGGCTCGACCAGCGTGAACGGACACCTGCACGAGGCGCGCATCACGGTGATCGACGGCAGCAGCGTCACGCCACGCCACCTGAACAAGCACATCGACTACGACCTGGTGCCGAGCCCGCCGGGAACCAAGGAGAAGAGCCTCGCGACGCCGACCGGCATGGCGATCAGCGCCAGCGGCCTGACCCTCTACGTCGCCGCGTTCGGCTCCGGCAAGGTCGGCATCTTCGACACCACCGAGCTCGAGAACGACAGCTTCGTTCCCGACGAACTCGACCACGTCGCGCTCAGCGCGGGCGGTACCTCGGGCCTGGTGCTCGACGAGGTGCGCAACCGGCTCTACGTGTTCACCCGCTTCGACAACTCGATCTCGGTGGTTGACACGGTGACGCGCGACGAGATCGCTCACCTGCCGGTCTACAACCCCGAGCCGGCCGAGGTCGTCGCCGGCCGGCCGTTCCTCTATGACGCAGCCTTCACCTCGAGCAACGGCGAGGCGTCGTGCTCGAGCTGCCACGTGTTCGGCGATCTCGACCAGCTCGCGTGGGACCTCGGCAACCCCGACGATCCGGTCACCTCGAACCCGATGGGCATCACGCTGTCGGTCGGTGCGGGCTCGAACGTCAACGGCGGCGCCGACGTCGACGAGTTCCACCCGATGAAGGGCCCCATGACCACGCAGACCCTGCGCGGTCTCGTGAACAGCGGTCCGATGCACTGGCGCGGCGACCGCGCCGACGGCTTCTTCGGCACCGGCACCGACGAGGCGCTGTCGTTCGACAACTTCATCGTCGCCTTCGAAGGCCTGCTCGGTCGCGAGAACCTGCTCACCACGCCCGAGATGCAGGCGTTCACCGACTTCGCGCTGACCATGACCCTGCCGCCGAACCCGATCCGCGCGCTCAACAACGTCCTCACCGCGGACCAGCAGGCAGGCCGGAATTTCTATACCGGCACCCGGTTCTCGGACGGCGTCAACTTCCCCGGCTTCGGCTTCAACTGCAACGGCTGCCACACCCTCGATCCGAGCCAGGGCCTGTTCGGCACCAACGCCAACGCGAGCTTCGAGAACGAGGAGCAGATCGTCAAGATCGCCCACCTGCGCAACGTCTATCAAAAAGTCGGCATGTTCGGCATGCCGGCGGTGCCGTTCCTGAACGCGGGCGACAACGGCCCCCAGGGCGATCAGATCCGCGGCTTCGGCATCCTGCACGACGGCGCCATCGACACCGTGTTCCGCTTCTTCCAGGCGACCGTGTTCAACAATTCGAACGGCGTCGGCTTCGACGGGCCGTCGAACGGCGACGTCAAGCGCCGGCAGATGGAGCAGTTCATGTTCGCGTTCGACACCGACCTGGCGCCGATCGTCGGCCAGCAGGTGACGCTCACGTCCACCAACTCGGGCGTCGCCGGCCCGCGCATCGACCTGCTCGTGCAGCGCGCGGCCACCAACTTCACATCGAAGGTGCTCGGCGGCGTGGTCAAGGAGTGCGACGTCGTGGTCAAGGGCACCGTCGCAGGTCTGGCGCGCGGCTGGCTACGCAACGCCGCCGGCACGTTCCGCAGCGACCGGGCGAGCGAGCCGCTGCTCGCCGACGCGACCCTGCGCGCCGTCGCCGCGACCGCCGGCCAGGAGCTGACCTTCACCTGCGTGCCGCCGGGCTCGGGCACGCGCGTCGGCGTCGATCGTGACCTCGACACCTTCTTCGACCGCGACGAGCTCGACGCGGGCAGCGATCCGGCCGATCCGAACAGCATCCCGGGCGGCCCCACGCCCACGCCGGGCCCGACCCAGACGCCTACCCCGACGCCCGGTGGCCCCACACCGACGCCCTCGCCC